>Ga0075428_100010351_pt1 | contig 10351 bp, 10 predicted proteins | sample RhiMetdeltSRZDD2_FD_75291 | JGI IMG/M metagenome (GOLD analysis project Ga0075428, IMG submission 75291) | Populus rhizosphere microbial communities from Tennessee, USA - Rhizosphere MetaG P. deltoides SRZDD2 | ecosystem: Host-associated > Plants > Roots > Rhizosphere > Soil | place: USA...
TACGACCTGTACTACATCGAGAACTGGTCGGTGACGCTCGATCTGAAGATCATGTGGCTCACGGTCTTCCGCGGTCTCCTGCAGCGTTCCTGAACCGTGCGCAGCGTCGTCACCGGCGCCGCCGGCTTCATTGGATCGCATTTGAGCGAAGCGCTCCTTGCGCGTGGTCATGAGGTCATCGGGATCGACAACCTGCTCACCGGCGATCTGGCCAACATTGCGCACCTGCGTGACCGGAAGTTCGAATTCATCCGGCACGACGTTACCCGGCACATCGACATCGACGGCCCCGTCGATTTCGTTCTTCACTGGGCAAGCCCGGCAAGTCCCATCGACTATCTCGAGCTCCCGATTCAAACGCTGAAGGTCGGCTCGCTCGGCACGCACAACGCGCTCGGCCTGGCGATGAAGAAGAAGGCTCGCTTTGTCATCGCGTCGACCTCCGAGGTCTACGGCGATCCGCTCGAGCATCCGCAGAAGGAAACGTACTGGGGCAACGTCAATCCGATCGGTCCACGGGGTGTGTACGACGAGGCGAAGCGCTTTGCGGAAGCGATGACGCTTGCGTATCACCGCTATCACGGCGTGGACACGAAGATCGTCCGCATCTTCAATACGTATGGCCCCCGCATGCGCTTGCGCGACGGCCGCGCCGTGCCCGCCTTCATGTCACAGGCGTTGACCGGTGAGGACGTCACGATCTTCGGCGACGGCACGCAGACACGCAGCTTCACGTACGTCAGCGATCTGGTCGATGGTGTGCTTCGCCTGATGGACGCCAACACCAACGAGCCGGTAAACATCGGGAATCCGCACGAAGTGACCATCGAGGAGATCGCCCGCACCATCATCCGGTTGGTCCGATCGTCGAGCAAGCTCGTATACCGCCCGCTCCCCATCGACGATCCGAAACAGCGTCGCCCTGACATTACACGCGCCCGCACGGTGCTTGGGTGGGAACCGACGATCGGCCTCGAAGAAGGCCTTCTGAAGACGGTCGATTATTTCAAAGCGAAACTCGCGCAATCGTAATGGCGCGAGGCCTCTTCACGGCGCAGGGACATTGATAAGCCGCCGGAGCCTGAAAAAGTAGTCACCCGCCGACAATAAAGTCAACGCAAGCGCGAGCCAGATCGCCACGTCGACGAGCGCTGACCGTTCCATCCGCCAGTTGAAGTACATGATCACCACGTTGGCGAGGATGAACGTCGCCGTCGCCGCCTTTCCAAGCAGCGAGGGACGGAATGTTCGCGGGCCGACGGCAAGGTTGACAATTGCCACGACGGCGACAATGACGATGTCGCGGCTGATGACGAGAATCGTGAGCCAGATCGGCACGTGGTTCGTCAGCGAGATCTGCGGCAACGTCAGCACGACGAAGGTCGTCACCAGCAGAAGCTTGTCGGCCATCGGATCGAGCCAGGCTCCGAGGCTCGTCGGATGGCTCGTCAGACGCGCGATAAGACCGTCGAGCGCGTCGGTGATGCCTGCCAGCAGGAACACCGCAAGCGCTGCCCCAAGGTGACCGTAGACAATCAGCAACACGAACGCCGGGATCAACATGATCCGCAGGATCGTGATCTGGTTGGCAAGCGTGAGATAGCGCACGGATTACTGGGCTAGCGCGCGCAGGCGATCGATCGCAGCAATCGCATCCGTGCCCGAGACGGGCCGCTCGGTGTCGAATCGGCCTCCTTCTATGAGCGGCAGGATGCCGGCGGAAACGGCCGCTGCGACCGCCGGATAATTCAAGTGCGACGTGTTCACGTCGGGGATCGTCGGACGCGAGGCCATGCGGGTCTGCAGCGCCGGACGCGTCCTGCTGGCAATGCGAAGGAGCGCGTTGACTGCCTCCGCCAGGTCAACCCGCCGAACGGGCGCGCGCGGCTGAAACGTGTGGTTATCGAACGGCGGCATCACGGCCGCCGCGGCGACCTCCGCAATCCATGAAGCAGCCCAATGCCCTGCCGTATCGGTGATGACTTCGGCGGTACGCGGCGCCTGTTGGAGGAGGTCCTCCAGGCGGATGCCGATAAGCGCGGCGAGATCTCCGCGGGTGATTTGCGGCGCGGACGCGAGCGCACGATATTCAGCGGGCAGGCGGGCCTCACGAGTCCTCGCCGCTACAGCATCTGCTTTCCGATCGTAGCCGGCGGATGGGTCCACATCGTGCGCGCGGCGAAAGGCCGTCTCGGCGCCGGCGAAGTCGTCGCGCCCTTCGAGCAGTTCGCCGACCTGTCCAAGCGAGATTGCATCGGCCGGGTCGAGCATGACCGCCCGATTGAACTGCTCCAGCGCGGCCGCGACATTACCGCTGCGCCGCTCGACCATCCCCAGCTCCCGGTACAACACCGCGCTATCCGGCGTCGCCGCAATCGCTCGCTGGTAGCCCGTACGCGCCTCGTCCAGCCGTCCGGCGTTCATCGCGTTCCGCGCGGCGGCAATCAGGTTCTGGATCTCTCGGAACTTGAGCACGTCGACCCGCGCTGACAGGCTGGTCAAGGACGGATCGGCCTTCATCGCCGCCTCGAAGGCGGCGCGCGCGTCGCTGTCGCGATTCACGGAGAGCAACGTCAACCCCTTGCCCACCAGCGCAGGCGCGTAGGTTGGAGCGCCGCGAAGCGCAAGGTCGAAGTGATCGAGCGCACGCATGTAGTCGTGCCTCGCAAGCGAGACGTAACCCTCGCCTGCCTTCGCCGCGGGGGAATCAGGAGCGCTCTTGAGAGCGCCCGAAAACTCACGCTCGGCATTCGACAGGTCGTCATTCTGGAGGAAGCGCCACCCGAGATCGACGGCCATCGCCTCTCGCGCCGCGGCGCGCATGGGCGTCGGATACACGAACTCGGGGTACTTGAGCGTCGGTGGCAGCGGGGGCGCCGTTTTCACGGCACAAGCTGATACGAGCAGCGCGGTAAGCACAAGCCAGACCGCCGAGATACGGGCAAGCCAGGAAGGCTTGCGCAATACGTTATTGGGATTGCCTGACATCTTCCGGGTCCATGCTCGTCAGTCTCTCAATGAACCGTCTGGGAACGTCAGCCTCGATGACGACCTTCCCGTTGGTGGCCACGTGGCTGATGACCCGCGCCACACGGTACAGCCGTCCGATCTGCTGACGATCGAATTCCTTGCCGCTGTCGAAGGTGATGGTGACACGTCTGGTGTCGAGCGCCAGTCGCGACGCAATCATCTGAAGCAGCTCGGCGATGCCGGTTCCGAGCGATGCCGAAATGAGCGCCGCCGCAGGATCGGCGTCTCGCAACCGACGGCGTTCCTCTGCCGTGATCGTGTCGATCTTGTTGTATACGGCAACCGTTGGGACATCCGACGCGCCGACTTCCTCCAGAACATTGTGAACCGCGGTCACCTGCCGTTCCCGTTCGGGGCTTCCCGCGTCAATGACGTGAAGAATCAAGTCAGCTTCGGCGACCTCCTCCAGCGTTGCCCCAAAAGCCGCGACAAGCGCGTGCGGGAGCCTGTCGATAAATCCCACGGTATCCGACACGAGGAGTTCGCGATTGTCGGGTAGGCGCACTCGCCGGATAAGCGGATCGAGTGTGACGAACAGCGCGTCTGAAGCCACCGCTGTCTCGTCGGTGAGCCTGTTGAATAACGTCGTCTTGCCGGCGTTGGTGTAGCCGACGAGCGCGACCGTTGGCACCGATTGCTTGTGACGGCGCTCGCGCAGCTGCGACCGGCGCTGCCGCACCTGGTCGATCTCTCGCTGGATCGATTGAATCCTGACGCGGATCCGGCGACGGTCGGACTCAAGCTTTGTCTCGCCAGGTCCGCGGGTGCCGATGCCGCCACCGAGCCGCGAAAGCGCCGTACCGGATCCGGCGAGTCTCGGCAGCAAATATTTCAGCTGGGCCAGCTCCACCTGCCACTTGCCTTCGCGGGTCCGTGCCCGGCGGGCGAAGATGTCGAGAATCAGCTGCGTGCGGTCGATCACCTTGCGGTCGAGGCGCTCTTCGAGCTGACGGAGCTGCGCCGGGCTCAATTCGTGGTCGAAGATCACCACGTCGACGTCCGCTTCGTCGCACGCCGCCGCGAGCGAGCTGACCTTCCCGGCCCCGATGAACGTCGCTGGATCCGGTTTGGGCCGCTCCTGCAGCATCCGCAACACCACGCGCGCGCCCGCGGCATCGGCAAGGCCAGCGAGCTCGTCGAGCGAATGATCGGCATCAACGCGGTTCGAAGGATGAATGACGCCTACGAGTGCTGCGCGCTCCTGGGAAGACATTGAAAAGATCCTACAGGTATCAGGTTTCAGTATCAGGGGTGGTCCAGGTATCAGGCTTCGAGGTAGCAGGCCTCTCAGGTATCAGGTGATTTCTTGTGTTTGCGACGACGCCAAGGGCGTTTTGTTTTGTCCTCATGAGCACCGCCGGTTTGGCGCGGCAGTGGCGCACGAGGGAGACGGCGCGACTTCTGGCGTTTGGCCACAGCTCAAACCTTTTACCTGATACCTGAACCACCCCTGATACCTGATACCTGATACCTGATACCTCCAGGTTCCTAGAAACGTATTTTGGCTCCGATCGAAATCGAATCAGAGACATGAATGCTGTCGATGAAACGAATCCGGTGCGGATTGGTTTGCATTACCAGCGACGTCGTCCGCGTGCCATCGCCGAAGAAGCGAACGCCTTTCATCAATGAGCCTTCGGTGACGCCGGTCGCGGCGAAGATCAGACTTTTGCCGGGCGCGAGATCGTTCGAGCGGTAGATTCGGTTCAGGTCCTTGATTCCCATCGCATGCGCCCGCTCTTCGTCACCGGATTTCGCGATGACCAGTCGGGCGAAGATTTCACCGTTCAGACACCGCATCGCAGCAGCGGTCAACACCCCTTCGGGCGCTCCACCAATACCCATCACGGCATGCACGCCGCTGCCGACGACGGCCGCGGCGATACCGGCGGAGAGATCGCCGTCGCCAATGAGGCGGATACGCGCGCCCGTCGCCCGAATTTCCGCGATGAGCTTCTCGTGTCGCGGCCGATCGAGCACGATTACCACGAGATCCTCGACGCGACGGCCAAGCGTCTGCGCGATCGCCCTCAGGTTGAAACGTACCGGCGCATCGAGATCGACGACATCGCGCGAGCTCGGACCGACGACGAGCTTCTCCATGTACATGTCGGGCGCATGAAGCAGTCCGCCGCTTTCCGATGCGGCCAGAACAGCTATCGCGTTCGGCGCACCGGTGGCGCAAAGATTCGTGCCTTCCAGCGGATCGACGGCGATGTCCACCTGCTGGAACGACCGGCCGTTGGGCGACTTATGCGCCATGCCGACTTTCTCGCCGATAAAGAGCATCGGCGCCTCGTCTCGTTCGCCTTCGCCGATCACAATCGTTCCATCGATCGGCACCGTGTCCATGACGCGGCGCATGGCTTCGACCGCAACGGCATCGGAATGGTGCCGATCGCCCTGCCCCATGGTCTGGGCGCATGCGATGGCGGCTTCTTCGACAACGCGCAGAAAGTCGAGGGAGAGATCAGAATCAAGCATAGGGAGGCAGCTCGCAGCGGGTTGGCCGGTCTGTCCGGTACCCAAGCAGGTAATCGGCCTGCATCAGTTTGTGAATCTCACGCGTGCCTTCGTAGATCACCGCACCCTTGCAGTTGCGATAAAAACGCCCGACGGGATACTCGTCCGAATAGCCATTTGCGCCGTGAATCTGCACGGCATCAGAGGCGGCGCGCTCCGAGGCGACAGTCGCGAACCATTTTGCCAGCCCCGTTTCCTTGGTGTTGCGCCGGCCGGCGTTCTTCAGCCATCCCGCGCGCATCCAGAGCAGCCGCGACGCCTGATAGTCGGATTCCATTTGCGCAAGCATTTCTTTCACGAGCTGGTGTGAGCCGATTTCGACGCCAAAGGCCTTGCGCTGCTTCGCGTAGCTCACGCTTGCGTCGCGGCATGCGCGTATGAGGCCCGTCGCGCCGGCGGCAACGGTATAACGTCCCTGATCCAGCGCGAACATCGCGATCTTGAAGCCCTCGCCCTCGCGACCGACGAGATTCTCCTGCGGCACGTCGACCTCGTCCATCTTGAAAAAACCGGTGTTGCCCGCCAGGATTCCCCACTTTTCTTTCAGGGTGCCGCTCGAGAACCCCTTGAACGCACGTTCGACGATGAACGCGCTGATACCGTTCGGATCACGCTGCTTTTTCTTCTCCAGATCGCTCCACGCAAAGACGAGAAAGTTGTCGGCGACATCCCCGAGCGAAATCCACATCTTCTCGCCGGTGAGCACATACCGATCGCCCTTCTTGATGGCGACGGACTGAATGCCGCGCGCATCGCTTCCCGCCGACGGCTCGGTAAGGCCGTATGTCGCAATCTTCTTACCCTGCGCCTGCGGGATCAGATATCGATCTTTCTGATCCTCTGTGCCCCACGACAGCAGCGTGAGGCTGTTCAGCCCGACGTGCACGGAAACAATCACACGCAGCGACGTATCGAGGTATTCGAGTTCCTCGCTCGCGATGCCGAGCGAAACGTAGTCCATTCCCGCGCCGCCGTACTTCTGCGGGATACAGCTGCCGAGCAGCCCGAGATCTGCCATCTGCGGCAACAGGCTTCGATCGAACTGATGCGCGCGATCGAGATCGTGAATGCGCGGCGCGACCGCGCGAGCGCCCCATTCGCGCACACTCTGCTCGAGCAGCTGCTGCTCTTCAGTGAGATCCAGATTGAGCATGGGAAACGACGAATCCTAGCATGGTGGAAAGGGTCCGGCTGAAGCCGGACCCCACCGATTATTCGGTCGGGTCCGCCTTCGGGTATTCGGTCGGGTCCGCCTTCGGGCGATCATTCGGTGGGGTTCGCCTTGAGGCGGACCAGAACGGGCGCTCCCCTTCTCACCCCAAGACGCTCGGCAGCGCTGCCGCCGGCAACCGAAATTTCGAGGTGATCGCTGCTGCCAAACAGCGCACACGCGGAGCCGCTCGCTGCTTCCGCGTACGTGTCGACGAGCCTTGCGACGTGATGCCCGGCCACCGCAATGTCAATCGGGCCACCCGCCGCGAATGCATCGAAGCTGCGACGGTCGATGTTCGTCATGAGATTGCCGAAACGATCGATCCGCAACACGATGCCCGAGAGTTGGCCACCGATCGCTCGAGGTTCAGGAATGTCGAGCGTCTCCCATGTCGTGACCGGAGTACCTAATGCGCGAACCTCGATCCCCTTCGCCAGCCACGCGGCGGCGGGCGCGAATCTGTCGCGCCCTTCGAACGTGCGGCTGACCGTCGGCCTGGCGTACTGCCGCTCCGTCAGTTCCACCACCTGCGCGGGAGCAGTCTCCTTGAACACCATCGTCAACAGGCCATTGTCTGGCGCCACGAATCGATAGCCGCCCGACTCCGCGGCGAGACCGCGCCGCGCGGAGCCAACCCCCGGATCGACGACACACAGAAACACCGTGCCTTGCGGAAAGTACTTGTATGCGGCGGCGAGCTCGAGTGCACCGCCCAGAACGTCCTGCGCATCGATCTCGTGCGTGATGTCGGCGAGCGTCACGTCGGGACAGATACCAAGCGCCACGCCGCGCATCGCGCCGACGTAGTGATCGCGCATGCCAAAATCAGTCAGCAGCGCGATGACCGGCAGGCTCGCCCTCGGCGGTGGTGGTCTCGGCGATCGGCTTGCGGAATAAGACTTCCCGGAGGTTGTTCTTCAGCAGGAACTGCTCGGTGATGCGCAGCGGCTCGAACAGCCGCTGGATATCGCGGGGCGACAGCGGCCTCTGCTTTCCGCGGGCCCCGCGGTACGAGCGGTACTGAAGGTTCTGACGATCGGCCACGACGTATCGCGTGAATCCTGGCGGGGCCTTCGTCGCCGCTTCAACGATGTTGAACAGCGCGAATAACGCGCCGTCAGGCCGGAGTATTCGGACCAGCTCGCGTGCGAGCGCCTGGGCCGACGCTTTGTCGAGGTAATCGAAGACGTCCCAACAGAGGATTCCGTCCACCGTGCCGTCTTCCTGCGCGAACCGACCCGCGAGAAAGGATGACAGGGCGTCCAGCTTTCCCTCTGTCACGTGTCGATCGATGTCTTTGAACACGTCCTCGACGTGAATCTTGCAGCCGAGTTCCTCGCCGAAAAACGTGACGTTCGTGCCGACGACGGGACCGAGATCGAGCAGCAGCCGCTGCGAGCGTGCGTTGAGACTGGCTAAGAATTTGGCAAGCGCTTTGGTCGGATACACGGGCCAGTCGGTACCCGCGTCAGCCGTCTCGTCCTTGCGCTTGCGCGAAAAAAGATCTGAGAGAGACAACGACGAATGATAGACCATCCGCCAGTTCGCGGTCGTTCGTGCTTCGTAGTTGGTTAGTGTTTGGTGAAAGGGATTCGTAGCCGGTGGCTCGGAGACCACCGACCACTCACCAGCTTCAGTGCGCGGCGACGGGTTGCGACCCGACGTTCGACGCGCTCGAACGCTGCACCTGCGCGTTCTCGGCCTTTGACTGTGACGGCTGGCCACCCTTCCGCTGCATATCGACGCTGCCGCGGAAGTGCGCACCCTCGGCGATGGCCACTCGCGGGGAAATGATGTCGCCGTCGACGGATCCGCCGTCGCGGATGTCCACCTTCTCGGTCGCCGTGACGTTGCCGTTCACTTCGCCCAGCACGATCACAGCCTTGGCAAAGACCTGGGCCTTGATCTTCCCGTTGGGGCCGATCGTCAACACGTGATCCCGGAGTTCGATTTTGCCTTCGACGTGCCCCTCGACCGTGAGATCTTCGCTGCCATTGAGCTCGCCCTTGATCACCACAGATTTCCCGATATTCACGACATCCCTCTCCATCATCTGGTGCCGCCGGGATTCCGGCTGCGCCGGCGCACTGGCGGCCTGCGCCTGCTGTGCGGGGGTGGCTGGGGTTGCCGGGCTGGCCGGGCTGGCCGGGCCCGTCGGCTTCACCGCTTCATCGCGCTTCCACATCTGGTCCTCCGACTGATTTGGCAGCCCCAGGGCAGAACCAAGGGCCTGTGACTGAGCTCGTAATCCGGTCTCTGTGGCGGGAGCCCACTGAGTATATCGGCCGCTCGAAAAACTTGTCTAGGCTTCAGGGGCAAGTTTACGGCCAGATGCTACGATTCAAAGAGGCCATGCAGCGCATCTATCTGGATCACAACGCCACAACGCCGCTCCTGCCGGCTGTTATCGACCGGATGACGGCGGTCCTGCGCGAGGAGTTCGGAAATCCTTCCAGCGTCCACCATTTCGGTCAGCAGGCAAAGGCTGCCGTGGACGACGCCCGGTCCGAGGTGGCGGAGCTGATAGGCGCCGACCCGTCCGAAGTGCTGTTTACGAGCGGTGGGACCGAGGGGGACAACATTGCCATTCGGGGCGCCGCAGAGGCCCTGGAAGCCACGGGCCGGAAGCACCTGGTGGCCAGCGCCATCGAGCACGAGGCGGTGCTGAACACCTTGAAGGCGCTCGCCCGGCGCGGCTGGCAGACGACTTTGTTACCGGTCGACCAAAGCGGGATCGTCTCCCCCACTGCGTTGCGGGAGGCGTTGACGGACAAGACGGTTCTCGTATCCGTGATGCACGCTAATAACGAGATTGGAACGATTCAGCCTGTCGCCGAACTGGCGCGCCTCGCCCACGAGCGCGGCGCCCTGTTTCACACCGACGCCGTGCAGTCCGCGGGAAAGATCCCGGTCAATGCAAAGGCGCTGGGCGTTGACATGTTGTCGGTGTCGGCGCACAAGTTTTACGGGCCTAAAGGGGTCGGCGCCCTCTGGATCCGGCGTGGTCTCCGCGTCCTCCCCCTGCTGACCGGTGGCCGTCAGGAGCGGAGCCGTCGCGCTGGGACCGAGAACGTGCCGGGGATCGTCGGAATGGGTGTCGCCGCGAGCGTCGCGGCTCGCAAGCTGGAGAACGAGGGCAGCAGACTTGCCTCACTCCGGGATCGACTCGAAGCCGGCATTCTTCGCGCGGTTCCGGGCACGGCCGTGAATGGTTCGCCGGACCACCGCGTGCCGAATACGACCAACATCAGCTTCGATCGGATCGAGGCCGAGTCGCTCCTGATTGCGCTCGACCTGGAAGGCGTGGCGGTATCAACGGGCTCGGCGTGTTCGTCGGGAACCCTCGAACCCTCGCACGTGCTCAAAGCCATGGGTTTCAACGCGCATCGCACGCAGAATTCGATTCGCTTCAGCCTTGGTGCGGCCAACACCGAGACAGAAATCGATCGCGTGATCGCAGTGCTGCCGGGCATTGTCGAGAAACTTCGGAGCCTGACTCGAGCTCCAGCGAGAGCTTGACTCTACGAACCACGGAGTCACGGAGGACACGGAGTGTAAGAAGGGGCTCGTCTCCGTGCGCTCCGT
>Ga0075428_100010352_pt1 | contig 10350 bp, 13 predicted proteins | sample RhiMetdeltSRZDD2_FD_75291 | JGI IMG/M metagenome (GOLD analysis project Ga0075428, IMG submission 75291) | Populus rhizosphere microbial communities from Tennessee, USA - Rhizosphere MetaG P. deltoides SRZDD2 | ecosystem: Host-associated > Plants > Roots > Rhizosphere > Soil | place: USA...
CGTCTTGTCGACGCGGAACTCCACCTTACCGGCCTTGATCTCCTGAAGTGCTTTGGCGACGTCGAACGTGACGGTGCCGGTCTTCGGGTTCGGCATCAGACCGCGAGGTCCGAGAACCTTACCGAGCTTACCGACGGAGCGCATCATGTCCGGCGTAGCGATGACGGCGTCGAAATCGGTCCAACCACCCTGGATCTTTTCGACCATGTCTTCGCCACCGATGAAATCGGCGCCTGCGTCCTGCGCTTCTTTCATCTTGTCGCCCTGTGCGATCACGAGCACGCGCTTGGTCTGGCCGGTTCCGTGCGGAAGCACGGTCGTGCCACGGACCATCTGATCGGCGTGCTTGGGATCGACGCCGAGGAGCATCGACAGCTCGACCGTCTCATTGAACTTCGCGTAAGCGATCTGCTTGAGCAGACCGAACGCCTCGTCCAGCTGATACGACCGCTGTTCGACCTTCCCGGCCGCAGCGCGATACTTCTTGCCGTGTTTGGCCATAGTTCTCCTTGTAGTGTTAGCGGCTCCTTGGGGGAGCCTCCTACTGGGTTGCGACAGCTACGCGCTGCCGCGCTCTACCTATAGGCCCTATAGGGCTCATAGGGCCTAGGGGGCCTATAGGTAATTTTTAATCGACCACTTCCATGCCCATCGAGCGCGCGGTGCCCTCGACGGTGCGGATGGCCGCTTCGAGTGATGCGGCGTTGAGGTCGGGCATCTTCGTCTTGGCGATTTCCTCGACCTGCTTGCGCGTCACCTTGCCGACCTTGTTCTTGTTCGGAACGCCGGAGCCCTTCTGGATGCCTGCGGCTTTGAGCAGCAGGATCGACGCGGGCGGCGTCTTGGTGACGAACGTGAACGTGCGGTCGGAAAAGACCGTGATCACGACCGGGATGATCAGTCCCTGATCTTTCTGCGTGCGGGCGTTGAACGTCTTGCAGAACTCCATGATGTTCACGCCGTGCTGGCCGAGAGCGGGACCGACGGGAGGCGCAGGCGTGGCCTGGCCGGCGGGAATCTGGAGCTTGATGTATCCGGTAACCTTTTTTGCCATCGTGAATCCTTCGCGATAACTGCTCGCGTTTATTTGTGATCTTTATCGTTTCGCGCCGCCGGTCGGGGCCGGCTCTTCGGTTGCGTCGTAACGGCTCACCTGCAGGAAGTCCAGTTCGACCGGCGTGGAGCGGCCGAAGATCGTGACCATGACCTTCAGCGTGCTGCGATCGAGATTGACCTCTTCCACGACGCCGGTGAAGTTCGTGAACGGACCATCGATGATCCGCACGTGCTCGCCGTGCTCGTAGACGTGCTTCGGCTTCGGCTTCTCTTTCGTGGTGACGACCTGGGTGAGGATCTGATCGACTTCTTCCTGGGTCAGCGGCGTCGGCTTCTTGCCCGTGCCGACGAAGCCGGTGACCTTCGGAGTGTTCTTGACCAGATGCCAGGCGTCGTCCGACATCTCCATCTCGACGAGGATGTAGCCGGGGAAGAACTTGCGCTGAACCTCACGCTTCTTGCCGGACTTCATCTCGACGAGCGTTTCGGTCGGGATCTTGATCTCGCCGAACTTCTCGCGCATCCCGAGGGCGTCGATGCGCTGGGTGAGGTTCTCCTTCACCCGCTCCTCGAATCCGGAGTAGGTGTGGACGATGTACCACTGCTTCTGGCCGGTCGCTTCCATGATGTTTATGCGCCAGCTCCGAACTTGTTGAAGAGGAAGTCGATCGCGCGGAAGAAGACCACGTCGCAGCCCCAGAGGAAAAGCGCAAAGACGAGCGTCGCCACGATGACGACGGTCGTCGTTCCAACCACCTCGTTCTTCGTAGGCCACGTTACTTTGGACATCTCCGCTCTCGTGTCGCGGAAGAACTCCCGCGTGGAGAGCCACCACTGCTTCGGCTTGGAGACGATGGCGTTTTCAGATGCTTCCATGGACACCCCAAACGCTCTTAGGCAGTAGGTCTTAACCCTCAGGAGCAACTGAGAGTCGAGACCTAACACCGAAGAGCTGACTTAGATTTGGCAGGCCAAGAGGGACTCGAACCCCCAACCTGCGGTTTTGGAGACCGCTGCTCTGCCAATTGAGCTATTGGCCTGCAGTTGCCGCAAACTGCTGAGAAAGCGAAGCTTTCTCGGTTAATTCCCTTGGATGGGTTGGCGGTTGGCGGTTGACGGTTGGCGGGAGAGCCGATTTCATGCTTTCTCCCGCCAACTGCCAACTGCCAACTGCCGACTGCTTACTTCGTTTCGCGATGAACAGTCCGCTTCCGATCGTGCCGGCAGAATTTCTTCAGCTCGAGCTTTTCGGTCGTGGTCTTCTTGTTCTTCGTCGTCGTGTAGTTGCGCCGTTTGCACTCGGTGCACTGGAGCGTGATGATCTCGCGTGTTGCCGCCATGTTTCCTCTCCGAGGAAATTGAAAATTGAAAATTGAAAATTGAAAAAACCGATCGGTGCTGGCGCCGCCCCAGGCCGCTTTTTCAATTTTCCATTTTCAATTTTCAATTCCGAATTTCTGGAGCCCTCGACGAGATTTGAACTCGTGACCCCGTCCTTACCAAGGACGTGCTCTACCCCTGAGCTACGAGGGCATTTGCTTACGTGTTTGGAGCGGGAGACGGGATTCGAACCCGCGACCAACAGCTTGGAAGGCTGTGACTCTACCCCTGAGTTACTCCCGCATTCAGCCGTGAGGCTGACTGATCTAAACTTTTTGGTGGAGAGTGGAGGATTCGAACCTCCGTAGGGCGATGCCCGGCAGATTTACAGTCTGCTGCTTTTGACCGCTCAGCCAACTCTCCGTTTGTTCGCTTGGAGCTGGCGACGGGACTCGAACCCGCGACCTGCTGATTACAAATCAGCTGCTCTACCAACTGAGCTATGCCAGCAAATCACCTTGATTTCAAAGACACAATCAGCCTACCGAACTGCAGAGGATTGCTTTCTGCCGGCGGCGGCCGAGGAACTGCGGGTTATAGCAGAGTGCCTAACGGGACGCAAGCGGGGGCTATTCCGTTGATGCAGGACGAGTTTGCCGTACAACTTCGTAGCAGAGAACGGCCGTGGCGGAGGCGACATTGAACGAGTCGACGTGGCCGAACATGGGGATGCTCACCGCGCGATCGGAGTGCTCGAGCACGTTTCGGCGCACGCCCTTGCCCTCACTTCCCATGACGAGCGCGACTTTGCCGGTGAAGTCGATCATGTCCGCGCGATCGCCGTCCGCGGCTGCCGCGTAAACCCAGAAGCCTTTTTTCTTCAGCGTCTCGATCGCTCGTGCGAGATTCGTCACCTGCGCGACGGCGACCCATTCCGATGCGCCCGCCGACGCCTTTACCGCGGCAGGCGTGAGTCCAACGCTCTCATGCTCCGGGATCACCACGAGATCGACGCCGAATCCATCCGCCACGCGAAGAATGGCGCCGAAGTTCTGCGGATCGGTGATGCCGTCGAGGATGAGGATGAACTTCGTCTCTTCGCGATCGAGAACCTCATCGAAGTCGGCATACGCAGTCTCCGCGATCTCCGCGACGACGCCATTGTGCACGCCGCGTCCTGCAAGGCGATCGATTTGCGCCATCGGCAGCATGCGCACGGATACACGCGCCTGCTTCGCCTCGGCAACGATCTTTTGCATCCGCCCGCTCTGCTCGCGCGCGATCGCGACATACTGCACGCGCTTCGGGTGCGATCGCAACGCCTCGAGGACCGGATTCGCACCGTAGACGATCATGCGCGCGCGAGCCTCTTCGCAATCATCGGGCCTTCGTAGACGAACGAGGTGTAGATCTGCACGAGATCCGCACCCGCTTCGAATTTCCTCCGCAGATCGTCCGCGGTGAAAACGCCGCCGGCTCCGATGAGCGGAAACGCCGGCCCGACGCGTTTCCGCACCGCCGCGAGCACGAGCGTCGACTTCTCCATCAGCGGTTTTCCCGAGAGTCCGCCGCCCTCGACGATCGTCGTATTCGTGCAGATCATCCCATCGGCGAGTCGCACGCAGACCTCGCAGATCTCCGCAATCTGCGTGTCGTCGAGATCGGGCGCAATCTTGATGAGAATTGGACCGCTGCGCACCGATCGCACTGCGCCTAACAGCGCTTCGAGATGCTCCGGCTTCTGCAGATCGCGAAGCCCAGGTGTATTCGGTGACGAGAGATTGAGCACCGCGGCATCCGCGTGCGGCGCAACGCGTCGATAACACTCGACGTAGTTCTCCACCGCGTGCTCGATCGCCACGTCGCGATTCTTCCCGACATTCACGAACATCGGAATCGTCCGCGGCCACGCGCGCAATCGCTCCGCGACCGCATCCGCGCCGTCGTTGTTGAATCCCATGCGATTGACGAGCGCGCGCTCCGCGGGGTGGCGGAACAATCGCGGCCGAGGATTTCCCGGCTGCGGCTTCAGCGTGACCGTGCCCACTTCGACGAATCCGAATCCCAACGCGGCGAGGAACGGCATCAGGGTCGCGTTTTTGTCGAAGCCTCCGGCGATGCCGATCGGCGACGCGAATCGCCGCCCGAACAACGTTCGCGCGGCGGAAAGCGGCGGCCGGCAGACGCGCTCGATCGCGCGCAGCACGATCGGGATCTCCTGCAGCGCCTCCATCTGCCTGGCCGCGAATTCGTGTGCCGATTCCGCGTCGAGTTGGAAAAGGAGCTTCCGCAGGAGCGCGTACATCATGACCCGAGAATGAGCTCGACGCGTGCAAGCGGCGAGAGCACGCGGGGATCCACTTCGCTCCCCCGCTGCAGCAGCGGAATCGCGCGCACGAGCTCCGGTCCGTGCTCCAGTCCCGTCAGCGCGAGGCGCAGCGGCATGAAGAGCGCCTTGCCTTTGAGTCCGGTCGCGTTCTTGAGTCGTTCGTTCATCGCTTTCACGCCCTGCTCGTCGCGCGGGGCGCCGTTCGCGCGCAATTCGTCCGCGAGCTTCGACGCGAACTCGCGATCGACCTGCGGCGGCGCGTACTCGAGCACGAACCGTAGCGCTTCGTCGAACTCTGTTAGGCGGTGCACCGACGTCTTCACGACTTCGATCCCTTCTTCGAGCCACGGCACGTCGAAGAAGCGGCGCACGAGCGGCGCGAGCTCCGCCGCGCTCATGGCATGGACGTACTGTCCGTTGAGCCACTCGAATTTCTGCGGATCGAAGACCGCCGGCGCGGGATTCACGCGATCGAGCGAGAAGTGCTCGATCGCGTAGTCGCGCGAGAACACCTCCACGCCTTCCGATGAGGACCATCCGAGGAGGGTGAGGTAGTTGAGCATCGCATCGGGCAGGTAGCCGTCATCCGCGTACGCGGACACCGATGTCGCCCCGTGCCGCTTCGAGAGCTTCGTTCGATCCTGCCCGAGGATCAGCGACACGTGCGCGAACTGCGGCACGTCCCAACCCATGGCGCGATAGATCAACACCTGGCGATGCGTATTCGTCAGATGCTCCTCGGCGCGGATGACGTGCGTGATCTGCATGTCGTGATCGTCGACGACCACACAGAAGTTGTACGTCGGAAAGCCATCCGAGCGCACGAGGATGAAATCGCCGAGCGATTCCTTCTTCCACGTCACCTCGCCGCGAATGTGATCGTCGATCGTGACGTCGCCGTCATCAGGCACGTGGAAGCGGATCGCGTGCGGTGCATCGTCCTCTCTTCGATTGATCCAACACTTCAGATCGTAGTGCGGCGGACGGCTGTCCGCCTCCGCCTGTTTGCGCTTCGCTTCCAGCTCTTCTTCGCTGCAGTAGCAGCGGTACGCATCGCCCATCTCGATCAGCGCCGCCGCGACCTCGCCGTATTTCGCGCGCCGCTCCGACTGCCGGTACGGTGCGTGCGGACCGCCGCGATCGGGGCCTTCATCCCATGTCAGGCCGAGCCAGCGCAGATCATCGAGCACCATCTGCTCCGACTCGCGCGTGGAGCGCGCCTGATCCGTGTCTTCGACGCGAATGAGGAACGCGCCGCCATGACGCTTCGCGAAGAGCCAGTTGAAGATCGCCGTGCGCGCACCCCCGACATGCAAGTGGCCGGTGGGAGAAGGCGCGAATCTCACTCGTACAGTCATTGGTCGGCGCGAAGTTTATCCCGAGCGAAGTCGAGGGATCAGCGGCGCCACCTCGAGAAACGGACCACTCATCGCTGCGGCTCCATTGACCCCTCGACTGCGCTCGGGGTGAACTAGCCGATCGAAACGCAAACGATGGCCATCGCGCACAGCCCCTCACCTCGCCCGATGAATCCGAGGTGATCGCTGGTCGTCGCTTTCACGTTCACGTGCCCTTCGGGGAGATCGAGCAGCGAGGCGATCGACGCGACCATCGCCTGGCGATGTGGCGAGAGCTTCGGCTGCTGGGCGATGATCGTGACGTCGACGTTCGCAATCTCCGCGCTCATCTCATCGAGAATTCGTTTCGCTTCGCGCACGAACACCGACGACTCCGCACCGTGCCAGCGCTGATCGCTCGACGGAAAGTAATGGCCGATGTCGCCCGCGCCGGCGGCGCCCAGGAGCGCGTCGGTGATGGCGTGCAGCACAGCGTCGGCATCGGAGTGGCCGGACAGACCGCCGCTCTCCGCAATGCGAACCCCGCCTAACACGAGCGCGCGATCGGGATCGAAGGGATGAATGTCGACACCCTGGCCGACTCGAATCATGACTCACTCCATTGCCGCAAGTACGACTCCGCGATGGCGAGATCCTCGGGCACGGTGATCTTGAGGTTGCGCGGATCGCCGGGCACGGCCTGCACGCGATGTCCGAAACGCGCGGCCAGTCCCGCTTCGTCCGTTCCTTCGATCCCTTCGCGCTGGGCGCGCTCCAAAATCTCGCGAAGGAGCTCTGCGCGAAAGCACTGCGGCGTCTGCGCCGCGCCTAACGTCGTGCGGTCGAGCGTTCTGTCAATCGTCGCGTCGTCGTTCATCACGTGAATCGTATCCGTCACCGGGATCACCGGCAGTGCCGCGCCGGCCGCACGCGCCGCATCGACGACCGCACGAAAAATCGCGGAGCTGAACAGCGGCCGCGCCGCGTCGTGCACCGCGATCAGCTCGGCATCGTCTGCTGCGGCAACGCCACGGATCACGGACTGCTGGCGCGTCTCGCCGCCGGCGATGAACGTCACGCGGGCCGAAGACGACACGCTTCCGAGCAGTATCTCCGCGACCGGCACGATCACGCGATCCACTCCGTCCTCGAGCAGAAATCGCTCGACGACATGCTGCAGAAGCGGCTTGCCGGCGAGGGGCTGAAATTGTTTGGGGAGTCCGCCGCCGAAACGCGAGCCGCTCCCGGCGGCGGGGATGATGACGATAACGCGGCTCACGGTATGTTCGCCGAAATTGAAAATTGAAAATTGAAAATTGAAAACAGCCCGAGCCGCAATTCGCGCAGAGTCATCATGGGGGAGCCGCCGTTACGCCATTTTCAATTTCTCAATTTTCAATTCGCGAGCGTAGCGAGCTAGACGGCCATGATGTCGTGCTCTTTCGCCTTCAGAACGCTCGCCACCTCGTCGATGTGCTTGTCGGTGAGCTTCTGGATCTCATCGAGCGCGCGCTTCTCGTCGTCCTCGGAGATCTCGTGGTTCTTGAGCATCTTCTTGAGCTTCTCGTTGCCGTCGCGGCGCACCTGACGGATCGCGGTGCGCGATTCTTCCGCCATGCCGTGCGCTTTCTTGACGAGCTCCTTGCGGCGATCTTCGGTGAGCGCCGGCACCGGAACGCGAATCACTTTGCCATCCGACGCGGGGTTGAATCCGAGGTCGGAATTGCGGATCGCTTTCTCGATCACCGCAACCATCGACTTGTCCCAGGGCTCGATCACGATGAGCGCAGGTTCCGGCACCTTGATGTTCGCGGCCTGCGCGATCGGCGTCGGCGTGCCGTAGTAGTCGACGTGCACGGTATCGAGCATCGCTGCATTCGCGCGTCCGGTGCGCAGGGTCTTGAAATGGTGGTGCAGCGATTCGATGGAGCTGTGCATCCGGTGCTGCACGTCTTTGATCACGTTGTTCATCGGCATTGCGTTTACTCCAGTATGCAGTTGGCAGTGGGCAGTATGCAGGAGATCGGCTTCGCGTCCTGCCTACTGCCTACTGCAAACTGCGAGCTCTAGGCAGCGGGCTGTTCGTCGGAGACGATCGAGCCCACGTCCTCGCCGAGGAGGGCTCGTTTGATATTGCCCTTCTCGCGCAGCGAGAAAATATAGATCGGAATCGCGCTGCCGCGCGCGAGGTCGATCGCCGCGGCGTCCATCACCTGGAGACGCTCGGCGAGCACGCGGTGGTAGGTCACGTGCGGGAGGCGCACCGCGTTCGGATCCTTCTCCGGATCGGCGGTGTAGATGCCGTCGACCTTCGTGGCCTTGAAGATGATGTTGCACTTCAGCTCCGCGGCGCGCAACGCGGCAGCGGAGTCGGTGGTGAAGAACGGATTGCCCGTGCCGGCCGCGCAGATCACGATGCGGCCCTTCTCGAGATGGCGGATGGCGCGGCGACGAATGAACGGCTCCGCGACTTCGGCCATCGTGATCGCGCTCGTCACGCGCGTCGGAATGTCGCGGCGCTCGAGCGCGTCCTGCAGCGCGATCGCGTTGATGACCGTCGCGAGCATGCCCATGTGATCGCCGGCGACGCGATCGATCCCCTCGGTCGCCGCCGTCACGCCGCGGAAGATGTTCCCGCCACCGATGACGATCGCGACTTCGACGCCCATCCGATGCACCTCGCCCAGCTCGTCGGCGATGGCCGCCAGCACGTCGGCGTCGATGCCGGTGCGACGTCCGCCCATGAGCGCTTCGCCGGAGAGTTTGAGGAGGATGCGCTTGTATTTGGCCTCGCCCATGTGCGCGAACTTATACCATGCGACACTTCACGCACGGAGTGCGTATCAGGCGAAGAATGCGCTCCCTGGTCGCTGTGATTCTCAGCCTTTTCCCCCTCGTCGATCTAACCGCCGCAACCCTCACGCAAATCGGAAGTCTCCCTCAGCGCGTCAGTGGCGCCGAAGCGTTTCCGCTCCACGATGGACGGATTGCCCTCATCGGCGGCGGCGTGCACGTTTTCGATCCGAGGACCCTCAGCACGATTCAGGTTCCGCGCGAAATTCCGATCGTCTCGCGCGCGGTCCGCTGATGGGAAAAGCGGCCCGTTGCCGGGCCGCTTTCGCGTTACTTCATGTAGGAAGCGACTTCCGCTGCGAAGTCCTCGCTCTTCTTCTCGATGCCTTCGCCGAGCTTGAAGCGCGTGAAGCGCGTGACGATGTACTCGCAGCCGGCGTCCTTGCCGCGGCCCGCGAGGTACTGGCTCACGGTCGTCTTGTCGTCGCGGATGTAAGGCTGCTCGAGGAGGCAGGCCTCGCCGTAGAACTTCTCCATCTTGCCGGTGACCATCTTCTCGACGATGTTCTCCGGCTTGCCCGACTTGAGCGCCGCATCGCGCGCGATCTCACGCTCGGTGTCGAGGTCCTTCTGCGTGACGTCTTCGCGGCGCAGGAAGCGCGGCTCGGCCGCGGCGATGTGCATGGCGATGTCCTTCGCGATCTCCGTCGTGACGCTGTCGCCGGTGCCGACGACTTCGACCATGACGCCAATCTTGCCGCCGCCGTGAATGTACGTGCCGACGACCGCATTCTGCGGTACGTCGTAACGCGTGAACCGGCGAATGGAGATGTTCTCCTTGATCGACGCGATCTGCTCGGACACTTTCTGAGCCACGGTTTCCTCGCCGCCGGGCCACTTCTCATTGAGAAACTCGTCGACGCTCGCGGCCTTGCTCTGCGCGACCGCACGGGCGACTTCGCCCGCGAAGCGCTGGAAGTTCTCGTTGCGACCGACGAAGTCGGTCTCGCAGTTCACTTCGACGAGCACGCCCGTGTTGCCCGCAACGTGCGCGACAACCGCGCCCTCGGCGGTCACACGTCCCGCTTTCTTGCTCGCGGCCGCGAGACCCTTCTTGCGAAGGATTTTCGTGGCCTCTTCCATGTTGCCGTTTGCTTCGGTGAGCGCGTTCTTCACGTCGCCGAATCCGGCGCCGGTCTGCTCGCGCAGATCCTTGATCATCTGAGGAGTAATGGTCATTGTTCTACCTCGCTGGAATGGCGCATGGAGGGCAGGCTGGAAAGCCCGCCCTCCACAATCAAAGTCAGGTGGGAGATCAGACCGCCGGAGCGGCCTGCATCGGCTCGGAAGCGGCTGCGGCTTCGGCCGGCATCACGCCCGCGGCCGGTTCGCCTTTGTCCTCGGTTCCGATGTAGCGCTCCTCGGCCAAGTTGTAGCCTTCGAGGACCGCGTCGGCGATCTTCTGCGTGAACAGACGGATCGCGCGGATCGCATCGTCGTTGCCCGGAATGACGT
>Ga0075428_100010353_pt1 | contig 10350 bp, 9 predicted proteins | sample RhiMetdeltSRZDD2_FD_75291 | JGI IMG/M metagenome (GOLD analysis project Ga0075428, IMG submission 75291) | Populus rhizosphere microbial communities from Tennessee, USA - Rhizosphere MetaG P. deltoides SRZDD2 | ecosystem: Host-associated > Plants > Roots > Rhizosphere > Soil | place: USA...
ACGTGCGCCGGCCGGCCGGCCAGCCGGTGTGCCGAGGTGCGCGGCGGAACCACGAGCACGGCGGCAACGTCGCCGCGGTCCATCGCCGCGAGCGCCGCATCGGGATCGGTCGTGCGCAGAGCGGGAGTGAGCGTCGCGTCCGCGAGGAGACCGTCCAGGTACTCGCGCGACGTGCTGGTGCGATCCTGATCGACGATCGCGACCGGGATGTGGTCGACCTCGAAGTCGACCGCGGCGCCGAACAGCAGGAGCTGCAAGACGGGCGCGCCGATCAACACGCGGATGAGGCGCGGATCGGCGGCGATCTGCGCGATCTCCTTCCGGAGGAGCGCGAGGAGCTGGATCCGCCACGGGATCACGCGACCCTCCGGCGGAACGCGGCGGCGGAGGCGCCGACGGTGAGCGCGGCGTACGCCGCGAGCCCGACGAGATCGAGCCAGTGGTCGCCCCAGCCGCTCCCCTTGAGCAGCGCGCCGCGGAGCAGCCCGACGTGGAACCGCGCGGGCACGATCATCGAGAGCCAGTAGAGCGGCCAGGGGAGGTTCTCGACGGGGAAGAGGAACCCCGAGAGCAGGAGCGACGGCAGAACGGCGGAGACCGCGCCGAGCTGCGTCGCGAGCATCTGGGATCGCGTGACGATGCTGACGAGCAGTCCCTGCCCCAACATCCCGACGAGGAACAGGATCGACGCGAGGCCGACGAGGGGGAGCGAGCCGCGGAACGGGAGCGCGAAGACCGACGCGCCGACCGCGAGCACGAGCAGGACGTCGAACATGCCGAGCAGGAGGTACGGCAAGAGCTTCCCGAGCACGATCTCGAGACCGCCGACCGTGGTCGAGAACAGTTGCTCCATGCTGCCGCGTTCCCATTCGCGGGCGATCGCCAGCGCGGTGAGGAGCACGCTCACGAGCGCGAGCACGTAGGCGATCGTCCCCGGGAGCAGGAACATCGCGGACTCGCCGCGCGGGTTGTACCGGATGACCGTCCTCACGAGGGAGCGGGGCGGGCGGCGGTCGTGGGCGATGGAGGCGGCGGTGGTGAGCGCCTCCGCATTGGCGAGCGCCGCGTTCGCCACGGTGCCGTCCGTGCCGTCGACGAGCAGCTGCAGCGTGACGGGCTCCCCGCGTTCGCGATCCGCCGCGGCGCCGGGAGGAACGACGAATGCCGCGACGGCGCGGTTCGACCGCATGGCGCGTTCGGCGCATTCCACCTCGGGGCACACCTTCGCGAGCACGAGCTCCCCGGACACGAACAGCTCCTCGCGCAACGCGTCGGAGCCGCGCGTGCCGTCGAGATCGACCCAGGCGACGGGCAGGTGGTCGAGATCGAACCGCACGCCGAAGCCGAAGATGAGGACGAGCAACACGGGCATGCCGATCGCGAGCCACGTCATCGTGGGGTCGCGACGGACGTGCAGGACCTCCTTCCGCGACATGGCGAGAACGCGGCGCATGAATCGCCTCACGCCGCACCTCGCGCCGCGACGGCGAGGAAGACGTCCTCGAGCGAGGGACGGATCTCGACGACGCGCGAGACGGCGGCGGCGGGGTCGAGCCAGGAGCGCACGCGCGCTTCGTCGATCGCGTCGTGCGTCCGGACGTGCAGCGCGGCGCCGAACGGCTCGACGTCGATCACCTCGGGGCGCGCGCGCAGCGACGCGAGCGCACGGTGCACGGCGACGCCGTCCACACGGAACATGCGTCCGGGAACCCACGTGCGCGCGAGCCCGTCGGGTGTGTCGAGAGCGACGAGTCGTCCGTCGACCATCAGCCCGACACGGGCACAATGTTCCGCCTCGTCGAGATGGTGCGTCGTGACGAGGACGGTCGTGCCGGCGGCGGCGAGCGTGCGGATCAGATCCCAGAATCGGCGCCGCGACCGCGGGTCGACTCCTGCGGTGGGCTCGTCGAGGAGCACGATCGGCGGGGAGTGCAGGAGAGCGGCGCCAAGAGCCACGCGCTGGCGGATCCCGCCTGGCAGCTCGCCGGTGAGATCGTCGAGGCGGCCTTCCAGATCGACCGCATGAACGACCTGCTCGATCCGATCTTCGAGCTGTTGCCCCCACACACCGTACGCGCCGCCGAAGAACGACAGGTTCTGGCGGATCGTGAGGTCGGGGTAGAGCGAGAACCGCTGGCTGACGTAGCCGACCCGGCGCTTCACCTCGCGCGGCTCGCGCGCGACCGAGAAACCGGCGACGGTCGCGTCGCCCGCGGTGGGCGGCAGCACGCCGATGATCATGCGGATCGTGGTCGTCTTTCCCGCCCCGTTCGCGCCGAGGAAGCCAAAGATCTCGCCCTGCTCGACGGCGAAGCTCACGTCGTCGACGGCGACGAAGTTCCCGAACGTGCGACGCAGTCGCTCGACGACGATCGTCTTCATGCCTGCGCCTCGACGATGTTCAGGAACGCGGTCTCGAACGAATCCGCGCCGCGCGCGATGTCGGACGGATCACCGACCGCGAGGATCCGTCCCTGGTCGAGGACGGCGACGCGATGACACCGTTCGGCCTCGTCCATGTAGGGAGTGCTGACGAGCACGGCGGTGCCGGCGGCGACGAGCTCACCGAGCAACGTCCACAGCTCGCGGCGGCTGACGGGATCGACTCCGTTCGTGGGCTCGTCGAGCAGCAGCAGGTCGGGGCTGTGGAGCAGCGCACATGCGAGCGCGAGCTTCTTGTACATGCCGCCGGAGAGATGTTCGGCGCGGCGATCGGTGAACCTCGCGAGACGCGTGAGATCGAGAAGGCGCGCCCTGCGCTCGTCGAACACCTCGGCCGGCACGTCGAACAGGTCGCCGAAGAACCGCAGGTTCTCGTCGACCGAGAGATCGCCGTAGAGCGCGTAGCGCTGCGGCATGAGGCCGAGCCGCTCGCGCGCGGACTCCGTGCGGGGATCCTCGCCGAACACGCGCACGGTGCCGCCGTCCGGATCGAGGAGGCCGGCGCAGCAACGGATCGCCGTCGTCTTGCCCGCGCCGTCCGGACCCACGAGGCCGAACAGCTCGCCCTCGCCGACGGTCACGCTCACGCCGCGCAGCGCCTCCGTCGTGCCGAACCGCCGCACGAGCGCGTCGATCGCGAGCGCCGGGTTCATCGCGGGGCCAGGACGACCTGCACGGGCATGCCGGGACGGAGCCGCCCGTCGGGATTTTCAGCTTCGACGTCGACCGGGTACACGAGGCGGTCGCGATCGGTGCGGGTCTGGACGTTGCGCGGCGTGAACGCCGCCTCCGATCCCACCTGGCGCACGACCGCCGGAAAGGTCTCCCCCGGCCAGGCGTCCGCCTCGAGCGTGGCCTGCATGCCGGGCACCGCTGCGCCGAGCTCCGCGTTCGGCAGCCAGAACGTCGCGTGCACGACGTGGAGGTCGACGAGCGCGGCGATCGGCGCGCCCGGCGGCACGAGCTCGCCGACGTTGAACGGGAGCGTCTCGAGCACGCCGTCACGGGACGCGGTGATCACGCATTCGGCGACCATGCCCTGCGCGCGATGGACCGCTGCCTCAGCGGCCTTCACGCCCTGCGCCGCCGCGAGCGCCTGGAGCGTGGCGGCGTCGGCCTGCCCGCGGGCGAGACCGACGCCGAGCTGCGCAGCGCGCGCGCTCGCCGACGCGGCCTCGGTCTGCTGCTCGAGCGCGGTGGCGCCCGAGGCGGTCTGGTCGAGCGTCGTCGCGCTCGCGTCGTCGAGGGCCGCCACCCGTTTCGCCTGGCGCGCGGCGGCGTCCCGTTGGGCCGCGAGCGCCCTGGCCTGCGCGTCCGCGGCGGCGGACGACGCGCTCGCGGAGGAGACGGAAAGGCCGGCGGCGGTCGCGGTCGCGTGCGCGGCGTTCGCTTGCGCGTCCGCGGCGGACAGCCGCGCCAGCGCTTCCGCGAGCGCGGCGTCGGGATCGGCGCAGTCGACCTTCGCGAGGATCGTCCCGACGGTCACTGTCGCGCCTTCCTCGACCGGGAGATCGAGCAGGCGCCCGCCGACGCGGGACGACAGCAGCACCCGGTCGCCTTCGATCGTCGCCGACCCCTGCGGCGGTCCGCTCATCTCCCACCGCTGCATCAGGAGACGGAACCCGATGAGCGAAGCCGGCACCAGGATCCCGACCGCCACGACCGCCGCTGCGCGCGCCATCCGTCCTCCGCCGTCGGGCTCTGCATCTCCCGTGCCCGTGGCCGCACCCCCTGCCGCGCGCCGTCGCGTCCGGATGCCCTGACAATCATCGTTCGGAAACCCGTACAGGTCGCCCACCCCACAGCGGGGATCAGGCATGGCACCGGAGTTGCTGTCGGGACGGTCCGGAGGACGGATGCTGCTTCTGCTCGCGACGACCGCCGTCGGTGCCGAGCTCGTGGAGCTCACGCTCGACGAAGCCCTCGATCGACTGCGGACCGACGGACCCGACCTGATCCAGGCGGAGGCGCGGGCCGAGCAGGCGAAAGCGCTCGCGCAGATGACGCGCGCGTTCGTGCTCCCCACGGCCACCGTGTCGGGCGGCTACGTGCGCAACGACCAGGGCGTGGTGCTCGACTTCGGCAGCTTCGGCGGGCTCCCTCCCGGAGCACCCTCGGGCGACCTGCCGCGCGACGTGGTGATCCAGCCGCTCGATTCCTGGACGGCGACCGCGTCCGCGCGCGTCCCCTTGATCGCTCCGGGAGGGTGGGCCGAGTCGACGAGCGCCACCCGCGCCGCGCGCTCCGCGGAGGCCACCGCGGAAGCGATCGGGCTCGACCTCGAGGAGGCGCTCGTGAGCGCGGCGGCGACCGCGGAGGCGGCGGCGGCGATCGTGCTGGCTGCCGAACACGCCACGGAAACCGCGGATGCACACGTGAAGTCGATCGAGAACGCGGTCGCGGCGGGCACGGCGACGAACCTCGACCTGCTGTCGGCGCGGGCGACGGCCGCGGCGCGCCGGAGCAACGCCAAGGCGGCGACCGCCGAGCGCGACGAGCTCCGCGAGCAGCTCGGCTCGCTCCTCGGCGTCGACGCTCCCGTGGCGATCACGCTGCCCGACCCGCCGGAACCCGAACCGAGCCGGCCGTTGCCCGAGCTCGCCGCCGCCGAGGCCGGGCTCGCCGCGGCCCGTGCACAGGTCGATGCGGCGGCGTGGCAGTTCGCGCCGGTCGTCGCCGCGTACGGTCAGGCCCAGGCGACGACCCAGGAGTACATCACCGGCAAGTCGTACCGGTGGCTGGTCGGAGTCGAGGCCACGCTGCCGCTGTTCGAAGGCGGAGCGCGCGGCGGACGGCTCGCAAAGGCGAGGGCGGAGCGCACCGAGGCCGACGCGGTGGCGCAATCGACGCGCGACGACGTCGAGCGCGCCGAACGTCAGGCGGAGCGCGAAGTCGAGCTCGCGCTCGCCCAGCTCGATCTCGCGCAGGAGCAGGCGACGCTCGCGAACGAAGCCGCGGACTCCGCGGGACAAGGGCTCGACGTCGGGACCACGAGCCCGCTCCAGGCGCGAGACGCCGAAACCGATGCGTTCTTCGCGGACGTCGCTGTCGCCAGCGCGCGGGCGCGTCTGCTCGTGGCGATGGCGGCGCTGCGGCGGTCGAAGGGCCAGGATCAACGATGGTAAGGTTCGGCGCGATGGCCGACGGCCTTCCCGATCTCGACTCGCTCCAACGCGACGCGATGGCCGGGCTCCTCGAGACCATCGTGCTCGTGCGGATCATCGTCGGCCCGCTGCTCGCGACCATGATGCTGCTGGTCGCATGGCTGGATCCCCGTCCCTGGAGGATCGGGCTCGCCTTGGTGCTCATCGCTGCGCTCGTCGCGGTGACCACCGTCGAGTACGTCCGATTCCGGAAGGGCTGGAGCGGACCTCGTGCTTTCCCGGGGAACGCGATCGCGATGGTGTTCATCCAGCTGGCGGGAGTGGCCGTGACGGGAGGGATCGACAGCCCGCTCGTGGTCGTGGTCCCGGTGGCGATCGTTCCGCTCGCGATCGTGCTCGGTCCGTCGTGGTGGCTCGGCGCGGCGGTCGTCGGACAGATCGCAACAATCTGGACATTCGTTGCGATCCGCACGAGCGGCGTCGGGCTCGCGCTCCCGCAGCTCGGCGAGGGGACCATCGCACACGCGATCTGGACCGCGATCGCGCTCACCATCGTGCTGCTCGGCGCCATTACGCTCGGGTCGAAGATCCGACGCGCAGTCACACTGCAGTTCCGTCAGGCGCTCGCTGCACGGGATTCGGAGCGCGTTGCCCACGAAGAGCACGTGCGGGAGCTCGCGGCGCTCTCCGGCGAGATCGCCCACGAGCTGAAGAACCCGCTCGCGTCGATCAAGGGTCTCGCCGCACTGCTCGCCAAGGACCTGCAGGGCAAGCCCGCGGAGCGGATGTCGGTCCTGCGCAGCGAGGTCGATCGGATGGAGGAGACGCTCGACTCGTTCCTCACCTTCTCCCGTCCGCTCGTGCCGCTCGCCCAGACGATTGTCGACGCGCAGCAGCTCGCGGAGGAGGTGGCGTCGCTCTGCGAGGGCCTCGCGCTGGGCCGCGGCGTCTCGATCCAGGTGGCGGAGGGACCGGCGCGGTTGCGCGCCGATCGGCGCAAGCTGCGGCAGGTGCTCGTCAACCTGGTCCAGAACGCGATCGAGGCGTCGTCGCCCGGGAGCGCCGTCACACTGCGGGCGGTCGCCGGCGATCCGGTCGTGCTCGAGGTGCTCGATCGCGGCGCGGGGCTGCCCGAACCGGCGCCGCCGTCGGGAGTGTCGACGAAGGAGCGCGGCAGCGGGCTCGGCCTGACGATCGCGCGGGTGCTGGTCGGCCAGCACACCGGCACGCTGGATCTCGCGCCTCGCCCTGGCGGCGGGACGGTCGCGCGGGTGACGTTGCCAGCAGCCGGAGCACCATGACGCCACGCATCCTGGTCGTCGACGACGACGAGGCCGTCCGGTACACGCTCGTCGAGACGCTGTCCGCGCTCGGCGCGGAGATCGTCACCGCGCGCGACGGTAAGCAGGCGCTCGAGCGGCTCGCGGCCGAGCCGTTCCATCTGGTGATCACGGATCTTCGGATGCCTCGCGCGGACGGCATGGCGGTGCTGCACGCGGCGCTCGCGTTGTCGGCGCCGCCGAAGGTGCTCGTCGTGACCGCGCACGGATCGGAGCGCACCGCGGTCGAGGCGATGAAGGCCGGCGCCCACGACTACTTCCGCAAGCCGTTCGACGTGGACGAGATCCTCGCGGTCGCGAGCCGCGCGCTCGAGACCGTGCGGCTCAAGGCGGACAACGCGCGGCTGCGGGACGTCCTCGCCGTGTCGCGGACGCTCCTGTTCGCCAGCCCCGCGATGGAGCAGCTCGCGGAGTGGATCGCGCGCGTCGCGCCGCGGGACGTGACGGTCTTGATCACCGGCGAGAGCGGCACGGGGAAGGAACGCGTCGCAGATGCGATCGTCGCGTCGAGCCGGCGCGCGAGCAAACCGGTCGTGCGGTTCAACTGCGCGGCGATCGCGAAGGACCTCGCCGCGGCCGAGCTCTTCGGACACACCAAGGGCGCGTTCACCGGCGCCGACCGCGCGCGGCCGGGGCTGTTCCGCGAGGCGGACGGCGGGACGCTCCTGCTGGACGAAGTCGCAGAGTTGGATCTCGACGTGCAGGCGCAGTTGCTGCGCGTGCTGCAGACGGGCGAGGTGCGGCCGGTGGGGCAGGACAAGGCGGAGACGGTGGACGTGCGACTCGTCGCGCTCACCCACCGCGATCTGGAGGCGCAGGTCGCCGCCGGGACGTTCCGCGACGACCTGCGGTGGAGACTCGACGTCGTGCGACTGCACGTCCCGCCGCTGCGCGACCGTCCCGAGGACATCGTGCTCCTCGCGCGGCACTTCCTCGAGCGGTACACGAAGCGGTTCGGTGTCGATCCCGGCCGGGTGCCCGAGGTGTTGTGGGACCGGCTGCGCGCCTGGCATTGGCCGGGGAACGTCCGCGAGCTCGAGCACGCGATCGAGCGCATGGTCGCGCTCTCGCCGGACGGAGCGCTGGACCTCGCGCTGGTGCCCGGGGCCGCCGCCGCGTCCGCACCGGCCGAGCTGGACCTGAAGTCGCGCGTGGACGCGTTCGAGCGGGGCCTCGTCGTGGAGGCGCTGCGGGCCGCGGGAGGCAATCGGAGCGAAGCGGCCCGCCGCCTGGCCATCGCCCGTGTGACGCTCTACGAAAAGTTGGCGAAGTACGGCCTCCATACGCGACCTGGCGGATCTGACCAGGAGTGACTATGCGCAGCGACGCGGACTTCTGCTGCGACTCCTCGAGCACATGGAACGCATCGAGGTGACAGCTGCGGTGCTCCGTAGGGCGGCCGATGCCTTTCCCACTCCCCTCCGGACGATGGACGCGATCCACCTGTCGACCGCGCTTCAATGGGTCGCCGCGCTCGAGCGACGTCCGGTCCTCGCGACGCACGACGCCGAGCTCGGCACCGCGGGCAGCGCGATGGGATTCACCGTGCTCGGGGTCTGAACCCGCTCAGCGTCTGGATTCGACGTCACTTGGGCCGACCTCATCGTCGACGAAGTGATCAAGGGCTACAGCGTCGGGGATCGGGTCGTCGTACGACGGTCACCGACTCGACCGGCCGGTTGATCGCTACGGACGCCGAGTCCGGAGGCCCGGTGTCTGCATGGGAGGGCGTGTTCCCCTCCAGCGTACCGGACGACGAGATCGCGATGCCTCCGCCCGAGCGAGGCGCCAACGGCATGCCGTACCGTCGCGGGACGCCCGGGTTTTTCCCTGCCGCGGTTCCAGGCGCCATGGCCTGGGCGGCGCTCGTGGCCCAGGCTCGTGCAGACACGGCGCAATGCGGGTGCGCGCGGGCCCGTCCCTCGCCGGAGGCCTAGCGGGGTACGGACTTGCCCCACGCGCGTGGTGGCTCGTGATCGCCCACAGGTGTTTTGATCGATTGGGGCTCACGCAGCGCGAGGTACTGACCCTGCTTGTCGGTGCAGCGAGCTTCCGACGCTACGCCGCCGGCTCGACGCGCTCGCCGAGGAGAGCGCGCAGCTGCGCGCGCGTCGATTGGCTCGCGCCCGTGAGGAAGCGTCGGAGGTGACCGGGTCGGCGCGACGGTCGGGGCCATCCCCCTCCGAACGCCACAGCGGTCCGAGCTATCCCCCATCCAAACTCACACCGGCCTCCACGCCCGATGTTTCGCAACGGACGAAACTTGTGTCTCGATCGCCGGCTACGCGATGGGTGCCGGGGGAAGGCACGGAGTTCTCCATCGAAGCAGACCCGTTTCACGAGGTCGTTGTGGAGTTCGAACCCGTGCCTTCCGTCGGCCTCGTCTCAGCTCGAACGGTTGATGGAGCCCGCATGGAGCTCGAACGTACAAGTGGGAGCATGGACGAGGCCTCCCGGCGCCCAAACCATCACCTGGGAGGCCGGGAATGACCACTGGCATTGGCGTGGGAGTCGACGTGTCGAAGGACACGCTCGACGTAGCGACCAGCGATGAGTCGGTGACCCTGCACGTAGCGAACGACGCGGAGGGCATGGCGCGCATCGTCGAGGCGCTCGAGGAGCTGAAGGTCCATCGCGTACTGCTGGAGGCGTCGGGTGGCTACGAGCGCAACGCCCTGATCGCCCTCTACGAAGCCAAGCTGCCCGTGGTCCTCGTGCAGCCACTCCGTGCGCGACACTTCGCGCGGGCCGTGGGTCGGTATGCGAAGACTGACAAGATCGATGCCGCGATGCTGGCTCGCATGGCACAGCTGGTCGTCGACGAGGCTCCCCTCTGGAAACCCACTGAGGAGGTGCTCGCGGATCTGAAGGCGCTCGTCGAGCGCCGTCAAACCCTGGTGGCCGTCCGAGAGGCAGAACAGAAACGCCTCCGGTTGGCGAGGTCCATCGTCCGAGCCGACATCGAAGCCGCCATCGCCGACCTCGCGGACAAAGTGGGTGAGCTCGAGCAGCGCATCGACAAGATCCTCGCGAAGTCGAAGGAACTCAAAGAAGAGGTGGCCGTCCTCGAAGGCGTGAAGGGCGTGGGCCGCATCTCGGCTGCCACCCTGCTCGTCGCGCTTCCCGAGCTCGGCACCCTCACCCGGGGGGAGATCTCCGCACTCGCAGGCCTGGCGCCGATGAACCGCGACTCCGGCACCTGGTCCGGGTCACGCTTCATTCGTGGTGGCCGCGCCCAAGCGCGGCGTGCACTCTACATGGCCGCTCTGGTGGCCTCTCGCTGGAACCCGGTCATCCAGGAGCGCTACAGGTCTCTCGTCGCTCGTGGAAAGAAGCACAAGGTCGCCCTCGTCGCCTGCATGCGCAAGCTCCTCATCCACCTCAACGGCCTGATCCGCGCCCACAAGAACGGGCCGACGAACGCGGCCCGCCAACTTTCTTGATCAAGACGGTTGCTCCACAAT
>Ga0075428_100010355_pt1 | contig 10348 bp, 10 predicted proteins | sample RhiMetdeltSRZDD2_FD_75291 | JGI IMG/M metagenome (GOLD analysis project Ga0075428, IMG submission 75291) | Populus rhizosphere microbial communities from Tennessee, USA - Rhizosphere MetaG P. deltoides SRZDD2 | ecosystem: Host-associated > Plants > Roots > Rhizosphere > Soil | place: USA...
GCCGCACCGAGAAAGCGGCGGCGTGGCCGCCGCACTCCAAATGTCTCCGATATACTCCGCCGCCGTGACGGACAAGACGAGCTACCGCGACTCCGGCGTCGACATCGATGCCCAGGACGAGGCATTGCGCGAGGTCCGTCGCATCGTCCGCGACACCTACACGCCGGGCGTGCTCTCCGACATCGGCTCGTTCGGCGGTTTGTTTCGCGGAACGTTCGAAGGGATGGAGTCCCCGATCCTCGTCTCGTCGACGGACGGCGTCGGCACGAAGCTGCGCGTCGCGCAGGCGATGAAGATTCATGACACCGTCGGCTACGACCTGGTCTGCCACTGCGTGAACGACATCCTGGTGCAGGGTGCGCGTCCGCTGTTTTTTCTCGACTACTACGCGACCGGCAAGCTGCGCCCGCCGGTGATGACCGATGTGATCCGCGGCATGGCCCGCGCGTGCCGGGAAAACGGCTGCGCGCTCATCGGCGGCGAGACCGCGGAGATGCCGGGCTTCTACTCCGACGACGACTACGACGTCGCGGGCTTCATCATCGGCGTCGTCGACGCGAAGAATCTCATCGACGGCAAAGCGGTGCGCGAAGGCGACGTGCTCATCGCGCTGCCGTCCGTCGGCCTGCACACGAACGGCTATTCGCTCGCGCGCAAAGTTTTGTTCGAGAAGCTCGGCCACGATCATCAGACGATCGTTCCGGGCATCGGCAAGATCGGCGAAGCGCTCCTGCAGCCGCACATCTCGTATCTGAAACCGCTGCTCCCGCTCGTCGAGGAGCGCGTGCTGCACGGCCTGGTGCACATCACCGGCGGCGGCCTGACCGACAACGTGCCGCGCGTGCTCCCGGACACGCTCGACGCGCGCATCAAGCTCGGCTCCTGGCCCGTGCTGCCAGTTTTCCGGTACATATTCGAGAACGGAAACGTCGATCGCCATGAGATGCTGCGCGTCTTCAACATGGGCGTGGGCATGGTGCTCATCGTCGGCGTCGATCACGTCGACCGCGTGACGAAACACTTCACGCAGATCGATCAGAAGTACTTCTTCATCGGGAACGTGGTGAAGGGCTCGCGCCGCGTCGTGTATGACACGCCGCCGACCGGGTTTGCGAGCTGGATCGAATGAAAACGGGTTGGCGGTTGGCGGTTGGCAGTTGGCGGGAGGCTCCCGGCCGCCCCGGCTCAACCGCCAACCGCCAACCACCAACCGCCAACTCGTTCTGAGCCATGCGCCTCGCGATCCTTCTGTCCGGCCGCGGCTCGAATTTCCAAGCCATCCACGAAGCGGTGCAGCGAGGCGCGCTCGCCGCGGAGATCGTCTGCGTCATTTCCAATCGTCCCGGCGCGCCGGGCATTCAGCGCGCGCGCGAGTATGGGTACGACGCGCACGTGATCGATCACAAAGCTTTTCCGAATCGCGCCGCGCATGAGGACGAAGTGCTGCGCGTGTTAGGCGGGGCGCGGCCCGACTTCATCGCACTCGCCGGCTACATGCGTCTTCTCAGCGCGTCGTTCGTCGAGCGCTTCCGCCACCGCATTCTCAACATTCATCCGTCGCTGCTGCCCGCATTCCCCGGCGTCGACGCGCAGGCGCAGGCGGTCGCGTACGGCGTGAAGGTCTCCGGCTGCACGGTGCACTTCGTCGACGAGCATCTCGATGCCGGCCCGATCCTCGTGCAGCGCGCCGTTCCCGTGCGTGACGACGACGACGCGCACACGCTCGCGGCCCGCATTCTCGAGCAGGAGCATGAGGCGTACGTGGAAGCGTTAGGGAAACTGGCGACGATGCAGTGGAAGATCGAAGGGCGCCGCGTTCTCTTCACCTGAACTGCGTCACGTTTACGTCAGAACGGCCAGAACGACTTCCACCAAGACTCTTTCGCGACGTCCTTCGCCGCAACGGCGGGCATCTTGGCCAGGGTCTGATTGCCGCGCTGCACGACGATCGTGCCGATCTGCTGTCCGCGCTTGATCGGTGCGGTCACCGCACCGCCGGAGAACCTCACGCTGACGCCGCGCTCTTCGCCGCGCTTCACCAGCGCGCGCACATCCTTCGGCGCCATCACCGGCACCGAGCTCGCGCGGCCGTCATTCACGGCAGCCTGCGCGATGACCGTGCCCTGCTTCACCGGCGTCAGCATCTTGTAGTTCACGAACGCCTGATTCATCAGACGCGCGGCGATCTCGAACGAGCTCTGTGGGCCGCGCGAGGTCTTCGTGCCCATCACCACGCAGATCAGCTCCATGTTGTTGCGCTTCGCCGATGCGGTCACGCAGAAGCCCGCGGGTCCCGAGTATCCGGTCTTGATTCCGGTCGCGCCCTCGTAGAAACGGAGCAGACGATTCGGGTTGTAGATGCGCGCCAGCGTTCCGTTGCGGAACTCCATCTCCGGAATCACCGCGAGCTGGCGCATGAACGGATGCTTCATCAGTTCTTGTCCGACGGCCGCCAGATCGCGCGCGCTCATCACGTTGTTGCGCGACGGGTCTTCCGCGGGCAAACCATGCGGATCGTAGAAGCGGCTGTTCTTGAGACCCAGCTCCTGCGCTTTGTGATTCATCAGATCGGCGAACGATTCGCTCGAGCCGGCGATCTTCTCCGCGATCGCCTGCGCCGCGTCGTTCGCGGAGTGGACCATCGTGGCGATGAGGAGATTCTTGAGCGGCCAGACCGAGGCGGCGCGAAGATAAATCTGCGAGCCGCCCATCTTGCTCGCGCGCGCGGAGATCGTGACCGGCGTGTCGTAGGAGAGATTGCCCGCCTGGATCTCTTCCATCGCCAGAAGAAGCGTCATCATCTTCGACATCGAGGCGACGGGACGCGCGGTGTCTGCGTCGTGCTCGAACAGCACGCGTCCGGTCGACGGCTCGATCACGAACGCCGAAGTGAATCCGGTGGGATTGCTCTCGATCGCCGAAGAGACCGGGCCCTCTTCCTGTGCAGCGATCGAAGTCGCCAGCGCGGCGACCAGGAGTGCGACGAGTATTCGTTTCATGGATGCGCTCCGTGGTTCTCGACGTAGTTGTCGACCACGTCGGACTGCACGCCGCATACCACGACCGCTCAGGACGATTTGCGCGCGATCGCGCGTTTCTTCGTCGACCGCGACGTGCGAGGGATGGAGCTGATCACCGTCCAGTCGTGGCGATGCACGACCACCGGTTCTTTCTGTTTCGGCCAGAGATCGATCGGAATGTAGTAGTAGCCGTCGCCGAGAACTCGCGACTTGATGGCGAGGTCGCGCATGCTCTTGCACAAACCCTTCTTGCCGCGAATGGCGCTTCGCTCGACGATCACTCCTGTCGTTTCCCCGACTCCCTGATAAACACTGATCTCCGCGCAGAGTGAGTTCACCAACGTCATTCCTCACACTCCGAAACCACCGGGCTCGACTGAAAAGAGCTGATCACGACTCATCGGTTAGCAAGAAGCGGTCCCGCTTTTGTGAGCGGTGCTGGGGTGTTGGGTGTTGGGTGCTGGCGGAGTAGTGGTTCTGTGAAGCGCGTTGGTTGTTAGGCGGGCCGCTGCTTCAGGCGACGCACCGCCTAAAACCCAACACCACAGCACCTCAACACCGCGCGCGACAGCGCGCTCACGAGCGCAGTTCGACGTTCCAGTACGCCTCGTCGAGGAAGTTCTTCCAGATCTCCGGATAGGTCCTTCCCTGCAGGCGATGGAGCGGGTGCCACTTCGGGCGATGCGGCTGGCGGATCAGGCGCATGTCCGACTCGTGAAGGAGCTTGTTGCCCTTGCGCACGTTGCACGGCAGGCATGCGCAGACGACGTTCTCCCACGTCGACTTTCCGCCGCGCGAGATCGGCACGACGTGATCGAGCGACAGCTCGGACGAGGGGAACTTCTTCCCGCAGTACTGGCAGCGGTTCGCGTCGCGCAGATAGATGTTGCCGCGCGAGAACTTCACTTCCTGCCGCGGCAGCCGATCGAACGACAACAGCTGCACGACGTGCGGGATCAAGATGTTGCGGCTGGGCGTGACGACGTAGTGATCGTCGGGCTGCACCGGAATGTCCGCCCAGTTCTCGAAGTCGTAGGTCCGGTACTCCGAATCGACCGCGCGCACCTGTCCCTTGTACAGAAGCGTCAGGGCTCGACGCACCGACGTGATCTGTACGGCCTGAAACAGACGATTCAGAACCAGGACATGACCGTCGAGCATAAGTACCTACGCACCCCCGAACACGGAGCAGGCCGGATTGTTTCCGTCCGCAAGCGATCAGGAGCCGGTTGCGACATGATAGCAGTTGGCGGTTGGCGGTTGACGGTTGGCAGGAGAGAACGATCGATTCGCGTCTCCCGACAACCGCCAACTGCCAACCGCCAACTCCTCGATATTGCAAAAAACCCCTGATCTGCTACACACTTACGCGCAGACGAAATTCGATCAGCTCTTTGGAGCGGGGGCCGCGCTGTCGGAAGCACGCGGTCAGCTCGCGTATCGTGAGACGCTTTCGCGCGGGGATGCCGGGCGTCGCGGGTGTGTTTTTGGGAGGCTAGTATGCGCGTTTGGTCACGGGTCGCTCTCGTCGTAGTGCTTCTTCTCTCCGCTTCAACAGGGTTCGCCGATCACTTCCACGCCGATTGTCCGCTCTCGCTGGCCGACTCGACGCCGGCCGCGACGGACTTCGAGCTCTCGCCGCACGGCGTGTTCCGCTTCGGCTCGCTCGTGTTCGCGCTGCGCGGACAAATCCTCACGACGTACTCGCCCAACGACGTCGGCAATCTCGTGATCGCGCGAGAAGACTTCGTCGGCTCGATGGCCGCGCGTGAGATCGAAGGCGGCGTCGCATTCGGCGGCGGCTTCCTCTACATCAGCAGCGAGGCCGGACTCGAGGTCTACGACCTGCGCAACGTTCGCGTCGGCGGCACTGCGCCGGTGCTCGTCTCGCGCACGCCGAACGTGCACTACCGCCGCATGACCGTGAGCGGCAATCGCCTCGCCGGTCTCTATCCGTCGACCGATTACCCGTGCTATCCGGTCGACAACTTCTCGTCGCCGCTTTGCCGCAACACGATCGACATCCTCGACATCTCGTCGCCCGCCGCTCCGTTCCGGGTCGGCCAGATCCCCTCGAACATCAGCGACTCGGCCCGCGGCCTCAATGACGTGAAGTTCATCGGCGGCCGCCTCGTCGCAGTCTCCGAGCAAGCCCTGATGGCCTTCGACGTCACAAACCCGGCGGCCCCGGTCATCACCGCGGTCGAAGCTGCGCCCGGAAAGTGGCTGGTCACGAACGGCACGAACTGGGTCGGCGTCGGCAACGATCTGACGATCGATGTGTTCAGCGTGCGTCCCGGCCTCTCGCCGTTTTTCGTCCGCACGAATCTCCTCACCGCGCCGCTCTATCTCACCATCGAGCGCGGCAACAACATCCGCTTCAGCCGCTTCGCGTTCTACGACGAACAAAATGCGCGCCTGGTGACGCTCGTCGACGAGATCGATCCGATGACGCTCAAGGCCGCGCGCACGATCGCCTTCGATGTCTTCGATTTCACGGTCATCCAGTTCGAAGGCGAAGCGGAGCGCATCTATGAAGACGTGACGCTCGTGAACGACGACGAGCGCAAATACGATCCGGTCGCTGTCGGCGCGTACGTGTACGTGGTCGGCGAAGAGACCGGCGTGCAGAGCTGGGGCGCATGCGGCGTCGTGACCGGCCGCATCGAGCTCGACAGCCCCGCGTATCTCACCTGCGGCGGCGCGGAGATCCACGGATGGGTGACCGGCCGGCAGAAGATCGTGAACGTGGAGCTGTTCCTCGACGCAACCTCGCTCGGCGCCGCGACGTTAGGCGGTCCCCTGCGCTACGACGTCTCGTCCTCGACGCCGGTGTCGCAGTGGCGCATCAACGTGAATCTCGACAACACCGCGCGCGGCGAGTATCAACTCCGCGCCATCGGCACCGACGCTCTCGGCAATCGCCGTCAGTTCGCGAACAAGCGACTGTTCTTCGCCGGACCGGGACAGAACTGCACCGTTCCGAGGCGACGCGCGGTCCGTTAGCCGGCTAAGCCAATCTCGTCGATGATCCTCGATGCGGCCGACCTTGGGTCGGCCGCATTCGTGATGGGCCGTCCCACCACGATGTAATTCGCGCCCGCCGCGATCGCCTCTCGCGGCGTCATCGTCCGCCGCTGGTCGCCCGCATCCGAGCCCGATGGACGAATCCCCGGCGTGAGGATCACGAGCTCGTTTCCGCACGCGGCGCGAATCGGCTCGATCTCCTGCGGCGATGCCACCGCGCCGCGCAAGCCCGAGCTCTTCGCCAGACGCGCAAGCCGCACCGCATTGTCCATCGCCGTGCCCGCGAATCCGATGCGGTGCAGCTCGGCGTCATCGAGACTGGTGAGAATCGTGACGCCGAGAACGAGCAGCGAATCGTGCGCGCACGCTTGCAACATCGCCTCGCCGCCCGCGGCGTGCACCGTCGTCATGAATGCCCCCAACGCCGCGGCCTCGGCGACCGCATGCTTCGCGGTGTTCGGAATGTCGTGAATCTTCAGATCGAGGAACACGCGCTCGCCGCGCGCAACGAGCTCGCGCACGATCGACGGCCCATTGGCGATGAATGCCTGCAAGCCGATCTTGAAAACACCCACACGACTGTGCAGCGTGTCAACGATACGGAGCAGGTCGTCGCGAGAAGAAAAATCAAGAGCCAGGTCGGTTCGGCTACGGGAGTGCATCGCCCGGGCATAATAGGACCTATAGGTCCTATACGTCCTATAGGTCCTATCAATCCTATGGACAAGTTCACCGTTGCCCGCACGCTCGACGAGATCTCGCGCTACATCGAGTTGAGCGATCCGAACCCCTTCCGCGCCCGCGCCTTCGAGAAAGCCGCGCGCGCCGTCGAGCGGCTCGACACGGACATCACCTCGCTCGTCGAATCGGGCGCGATCACAAAAGTCTCCGGCATCGGCAAAGCCACGGCATCGATCATCGAAGAGATGGTTCGCACCGGCAGCTCCCCCTATCTCGAGGAGCTGCGCTCGCAATACCCCTCCGGCATTTTCGATCTCCTCCGCATTCCGAACCTCGGACTGAAGAAGGTCGGCGTTCTCTACTCCGAGCTCGGCATCGGATCGCTCGATGAGCTCGAGGCAGCGGCGCGAAGCGGGCGCGTGGCGAGCCTGAAAGGATTCGGCGCGAAGACCGCGGAGATGATCCTCAAAGGCATCGGCTTCGCGCGCATGCGCGAATCGAAATTCCTCCTGCCCGTGGGACTCGATGTCGCCGAGTCGGTTCGCGAGCGCCTAACGGAGATCGCCGAAATCGAAGACGCGGAGATCTCCGGCAGCGTGCGACGCAGACTCGAAGTCGTTCGCAACGTGAACATCGTCATCGCCACGAAAAAACGGGAGAAGGTTGCGGAGCAGCTCGGGTCCGTCGTCGCGAATCTCGAGAAGATCGATGACGCGACGTACAAAGGCGTCGCGCGCAGCGAGATGGATGTCTACTTCCACCTGGCGACGCCGGCCGAGTACGGATCGGAAATGCTGCGCACGACCGGCAGCGCGGAGTTCGTCGAGGCATTCGGCAAGATTCCGAAGGCGAAGACGGAGAAGGACGCGTTTCGCCTCGCGGAGATCCCCTTCGTCGAACCGGAGCGGCGCGAGAGCGCGGACGACCTGCAGTCGAAGAAGCGCCCGAAGCTCATCACGCACTCGGATCTTCGCGGCACGTTTCACGTCCACACGACGTACTCCGACGGGCGCAACACGATGCAGGAAATGCTCGACGCCGCCGCGACGCGCGGCTGGGAGTACGTCGGCATCTCCGATCACTCGAAGGCCGCGTACTACGCGGGCGGCCTGACCGAAGATCGGTTGCGCGAGCAACAGGCGGAGATCACGCGGCGCGAAAAAGAAGTCGCGCCGATGCGCGTCTTTCGCGGAACGGAAGCGGACATCCTGCCCGACGGCTCGATCGATTACGGCCAGAAAGTGCTGGCGAAGTTCGATTTCGTGATCGCGTCGGTGCACTCGAATTTCAAGATGGAGCGCGATGAGATGACCGACCGCATCCTCCGCGCGCTCGACGATCCGCACGTCACGTTCCTCGGCCACCTCACCGGCCGCAAGCTCCTCTCGCGCGAAGGCTACTCCGTCGAATACGACCGCATCTTCGACAAAGCGGCCGAGCGCGGCGTGATGATCGAGATCAACGGCAATCCCAATCGCCTCGACGTCGACTGGCGCTACATCCGCCGCGCCATCGATCGCGGCGTCGTCTTCAGCATCCACCCCGACGCCCACTCGATCTCCGAATACAACGCCGTCGTGACCGGCACGTGGGTCGCGCGCAAAGCAGGCGTCTCGCCGAAGGAGATCTTCAACACGAAGAGCGTGGAGGAAGTGGAGGAGTTTCTGGCGAAAAGAAAAGGCGCGGCGCACAGGTGAGCAGTGTGCGCCGCGCCCGAAGTGAGGAGAAAAACGTGCGCTGATCGGTCAGCGCGTGGCAGTCAGGATGATGAACAACGCGCGCTGGCTCTTCACATCACGAGTCACGCCGATGATCACCGTTTGGCCCAATTTCAAATTGACGGTCGTCTTCGCGAGCGGAGTGAGCGTCTCGCCTTCGAGGCGAAGCATCCGCAGGTCGCTGACCTGCAGCGTGTCGCTGGCCGGATCCCACTCCCCGAACCGGAAGTCCGCACGATAGGTGCCGAGGTCGAAGCGTCCCGGCTCGCCTTCCTTGCCGGTAACCTCCGTCGTGCCGACGGGATCGAGCACGTTGTAGCGCATCAGATCGAAGTTCGGCGCGACATCGTCGAGACTCGGATCCATCCGCTTCGCGCCGTCCGGCGCGCGTCCTGCCGACACCAGGCGCACCGCGAGACGGAACTGGCGCGACGGAGCATCGAAGTCCGCGATGGCCGCTTCGATCTTCTTCAGATTCGCCGCAAGGTCGGTCACGATGAGCGAGTTCGCCGACGGCTGGATGGACATCGAGCCTTCGCTGCTCAGCAGCGGCTTGATCACGGCAGCCGCTTTGTCCGCCTGCTTGTGCTTGAACTGGAACGTCTGCACGCGCAGGGCCTTCCCCACGTCTGCCGTATCCGCGAGCGCGCTCGCGGAAACCAGCAGCAGGGCCATCACACCAAACATAAATCGCTTCATAAGTCCGCCGGGAGACTCTCGTCGAAGATCATGACGACTTTCACGTCGTTGCCCGCTTCTTCGGTGGGCACTTCGACGATGGTTGCATTTGCTGATTCATACGATTCGACGACTGGTTTCGTCGTGAGCTGCTTCGCCGGCAGCGGGGCGACGGCAATCGTCGTGGTCGCCGTGAATGGAGCCTGAGGATTCGCGCGCTGATACATCACCGCGCCGGTGATTCCCGCGGCGATGGTCGCCGCGATGGCAAGCCGGCGCGGCCAGCTCAACACGCGACGCGCGGACACGGTGCTCTCCGCACCGCGGATGCGCACCTGGCGCATCACATCATCGACGAACGCGTCGATGCCGCCCGGCGGAACCATGTCCTCGCCGCCGAGGGCGCGGAACATCACGTCGGGATCGACGGAGGCCGCGAAGTCGAGGCATCGATCGCACGCGCGAAGATGCTCGAGCAGCGCCGCGTCATCGGTGTTCGCGTGGAAGCGCGTTCGGAAGGATTCGCAAGTCATCATCGCGCCCTCCAGAGCTGCGCGTATTCGGGATAGCGTTTCTGCAGTTGCTGCTGCATCAGCTTGCGCGCGTTGAACAGGTGATTGCGCACTGTCGACTCGCGGCATCCGAGGATCTTCGCGATCTCGGCGGACGGCAGATCGTCCATCTGATTCATCACGAAGATGGTCTTCTGCTTCGGCGAGAGGACGTTCGAGATCTCGTTGAACACGTTCTCGACTTCCTTGCGCTGCACGACCACACCCTGCTCCGCGTCGGACGATGTGCGCACGAGACGCAGGTTCGAGTTCACCGCGTTGTCGCGCGACTGCTTGTTGCGCATGAAATCGATGGCTACGTTCGTCACCATTCGATACAGCCAGGTGTCGAACGCGTACTGCGGATCGTATTTCTCGAGGTTCTCCCACAGCTTGATGAACACGAGCTGGGAGATGTCTTTCGCGTCCTCGCTGTTGCCGATGATCCGGTAGCAGAGCGCGTAGACCTTCGACGTCTTCCGGCGCACCAGCGTCTCGAACGCATCGGTGTCGCCCCCGCGGATCGTTTCCACGAGCTGGCGGTCGTCAGGCTCGACTGTCGGTGTCGTCGGAATCATCAGGCGGAGCTCAGCGGACATGCTCCCCTATCTACGGGGGCGTTGGCAAAAACGTCTAGGCCGCCTTGGCGCTTCCCGCCGTTGTTGGTTATTGG
>Ga0075428_100010356_pt1 | contig 10348 bp, 7 predicted proteins | sample RhiMetdeltSRZDD2_FD_75291 | JGI IMG/M metagenome (GOLD analysis project Ga0075428, IMG submission 75291) | Populus rhizosphere microbial communities from Tennessee, USA - Rhizosphere MetaG P. deltoides SRZDD2 | ecosystem: Host-associated > Plants > Roots > Rhizosphere > Soil | place: USA...
CGGTCGAGGATCCGCTCGGCGTCGCCCTCCACGATCACCGGCTCCAGGGCGTCGTCGGTCGTCAGCGTGCAGCGCGGGTCGGCGTCCAGGTTGCGGGACTTGCGGGCCCGGAGCCCGCTGCTGAACCACAGTGCCCCGTCCATCCACACGGCCCACACGGGCATCACGTGGGGGCGGCCGCCGGCGCCCACGGTGGCCAGCCAGAAGAACGTAGACCGGGTCAGCCGCTCGACCGCCCACGACCAGGGCAGCAAGCCGCTGCCGGCCTCGGCCCCGCCGATGCCGTAGCCCGGCATGTGGGGACGGTCGGCCCGCGGCGCACCGCTTCGCTCGCTCACGTCCCGGGCTCCGAGCCGGTGACCAGGGCGGCGAACCGCCGCAGGTTGCCCCGCCAGACCGCGCGCAGGACGGGGGAGGCCGCCCCTGCGCCGACCGCGCCCCCGAGCCACCACGGGAACCGCAGGTCCTCGTCCCAGGTGAGCCGGGTGCGGCCCCGGCGGGCCCGGCGCAGCAGGAAGCGCCCGGTGCCGGTCACCAGCCCGACGTGGCGCACGCCGATGGCCCGCCGCTCGCGCCACTCGGTGACCTCCATGACGTCGGTCGTCCGCAGCGGCCCGACCCGGGTGTCGCACTCGAACGTCGTGCCGACCCCGGTGCGGCGGTCGCCGGTGAAGCGGATGGCGGCGGCGTCGGCCATCCAGGACACGTGGTCGGCGATGTCGGACAGCCGGGCCCACACCGTCGCCGGTGTGGCGTCGATGGTAGTGCGGACCCGGATGCGCCCCACCGCCGGTCCCCGCTCAGTCGAGCGGGGCGGCGGGGTCGACCGGGGCGGCCGGGTCGACCGGCGCCGCCGGGTCCACCGGCAGGGTCGTCGTGGTGGTGGCCGGGTCGGGCCTCGCCCGGGGCTGCTCGCCGGTCAGCGCGGGCACCAGCCGCTGTACCAGGGCCCCGGCCCCGGCCGGGGTCAGGCCCCGGCCCTCGAGCCGGTGGGCGTTGCCGAACTCGCCGCCGTTCGGCAGCCGGTGGGCCCAGGCGTCGAGGTCGACGATGCCGTCCTCGCGGTCGCCGACGACGTCCCGGATGATCGCGTTGAGCCGGTCGACCCGGACCGGGTTGTTGGCGGCCACGTCGGTCCAATCGTTGCCGCGTGCGCCCTGCGGGGTCAGCCGCACGTGCAGGCTGGTGGCCCACACGACCCGGTCGGCGTGCGCCAGCAGCGTCGCGTCCAGGTCGGCGAGCCGCTCCCGGAGCCAGGCGTCGTAGGCCGGGTCGCCGAGGTGGCGCCACGCCCGGTCGATCTCCCGCTCCCCCAGGTCGCCGACTCCCGGCATGACCACGACGACGTCGGGGTCGGCGGCGTCGAGCAGCTCGGGCAGGCGGGGGGCGAAGCCGGCGCAGGCGCTGTCCTCGCCGACGGTCGCGCCCGCGAGACGGACAGGCCCGGCCCCGCCGAGGGGGCAGTCCTCCGCGACGTGGGTGTGCACCCGGACCTGCTGGTCGCGGTAGGTGTCGTTCCACGTCGTGAAGCCGTCGGCCATCGTGCCGGCCAGGCTGCCGCCGACCAGCGCCACCGACAGCTCCTCGTCACCGCCCTCGGGGACGACCACGTCGAGGTCACCGGCGCCGGTGCCGTCGTCGATGGTGAGGCTGACGCCGGGCGGCGGCTGCTCGGGCAGCACGAACGCCGCCGCGGCCACGACCACCGCCCCGAGGCCGAGCGCCAGGGCCAGCTGAGGGCGGGGGAGCGCGATCCTGTTTCGCAGCGGCCGCTCGATCCCGTATGTCACCGCGGCGGCGGCCAGCAGCGTGGCGGCCAGGCGCACCACGAACAGCAGCGGGCTCGGCAGGTCGAGCCGCTCGTCGTCGATCAACAGGAACAGCGGCCAGTGCAGCAGGTAGGCGGCGAAGCTGATCGTGCCGATCGTCCGCAGCGGAAGGCTGCCGAGCACGGCGGCAGCCGGACCGGGGGCGGTCACGGCCAGCACGACGAACGCGGTCAACACGGCGTTCACGGCCGTGACCCCGCCGAACAGGTTGGTGCTGTAGAGGCTGGTGGTGTGCCACAGCCACAGCAGGCCGACCAGGGCGGCCGGGGCGCCGTAGCGGACGACCGCGATGCCCTGGCGCGTCTCGATGACCCGGCGCACCGCGGGGCTGAGCACGGCGTAGGCCAGCGCGATGCCGACCAGCAGCTCGCCGGCGCGGGTGTGGGTGCCGTAGTAGGCCAGGCCGTCGTTGCCGGACGCCCGGGCGGTCCGGAGGGCAAGGTAGAACGACGCGCCGGCCGCCAGCGCGAACAGCAGCCCGGGGGTCCTCCAGCGTCGGCCCGTCAGCTTCATCAGGCCGACGAACAGCAGCGGCACGACGACCGTGAGCTGGACCAGCAGCGACAGGGGCCACAGGTGCTGCACAGGCGACGGGTCGGTCAGCACGCTGGCGAAGCCGTCGCCGCTCAACGCGAACCGCCAGTTCAGGACCTGTCCCAGCGACGCCAGGACGTCGCCCCGGAAGCCGGGGCCGGCCCCGACCCGAAGCGTGACCTGAAGGACGACCACCAGCGCCACCGTCAGGATCAGCGGCGGCAGGATGCGGCGGGCCCGGTGCTCCCATAGGCGCCCGAGGTTCAGGCGGCCGTCCTGCGACCATTCGGCCAGCGCCAGGGTCCCGAGCAGGAAGCCGGACAGGGTGAGGAAGCTCGAGATGCCGAGGAATCCGCCACGCACGGCCTCGAAGCCGTGGTGGAAGGCCAGGATCGCCAGCAGAGCCACGGCCCGCAGGCCGTCGAAGCCGGCGACGTAGGGCAGCTCCGGCCGGGGGCCGGACTCGGTGCGGGGGGTCGTGACCCGGCCGGGCGCGGGGATGTCCGCGTCCGGCTCGAGCTCGGTCTCGGGCTCGTCCCGCCAACCCCGGTCGAGCACCGAGGTGCGCTGGCGGGATGCCGGCTCGGCCTGGGGCGCGGACCATCCTCGCACGGGGGGCTCGGGCGGCTCCGGAGACGCCGGGCGGGGCGGGGTGGACCGGGTCGGCGCCGTCGGGCCAGTCCGCATGGTCGGCGCGGGGCCCGGCGGGGGGGTGGGAGCGGAGGGCCGCCAGCCGGACAGCTCGGTCGGGTCGGACAGGTCCTGGTCCCACCGGGGCGACGGCGCGGCGGGCACGCGGTTGACGGTGGGCAGGTCGAAATGGCGTTTGCCCCGGGACTCGCCGCGTCCTCGCCGGTCCGGGCGCTCGCGCCCTGAGCGGGCCTCGGTCGGGGGCAGGTCCAGCCGAGGTTCACCGGCCCACGGGCCTGGGCTTCCGCCCCGCCGGCGGTCCGGACCGCGGTCGTCCGGCCGCGTCCCGGGCCGCGCGTCGTCGCTGCGGTCGCGCCGCGATGCGTCGTAGTCCGTCGGGGTGTCGTAGCGCTTGTCCCCGCCGCCGTCGCCGCGGGGCGAGTCGTAGCGGGCGGTCTCGTAGCGCGAGGTTCCGCCGGCATTGCCCCGCGGCGTGTCGTAGCGGGGCCTGCGGTCGCCCGTCGGGGCGTCGTAGCGCTGGTCGCCGCCGCCGTTGCCGCCGGGCGAGTCGAAGCCGGGGGGGTCGTAGCGCGGAGGTCCTCCGCCATTGGCGGGAGGCGGGTCGTAGCGCGACCTGTCGGGCCGTGCCCCGCGGGGGGCGTCGTAGCGCGAGGTCTCGCCGGCCTCCCGGTCGCCGCGGCCGGGGTCGCCTCCGGGGCCCTCGCCCGTGTCGTCGCCCCGCCAGGTGCCGAGCTGTTGCCACGGCTGTCCCGGACCGCCGTCGGGACCCTGACCGCCCTCCCGAGCTGCCCGTTCGCGCTCCCGGCGCTCGCGTGCCGCCCGCTCGGCGGTGTATCGGGTGCCCCTCCGGTCAGGCGGCGGCGGTTGGGAAGCGCTCAGCGTCGATCCTCCACGAGTACGGCAGACGGCTCCCCGGCAACGAAGCCCCGCAGCAAGCCCGGTCGTTCGGTCGAGCCACACTACCCAGCCCTGGGCGGGGGGTGCGCATCTTCGCCACGGGCCGTCTCCTCCCGTGCACCTTCGACCACTGTCTGTGGCCAACCCTAACGGCAGCCTAACGGTGCTCTACCACCTCCGTGACTCGCGAGGGCGGATCCCCTACCGTCACGGCACGCCCTTTCCCAGCGGGGCGGACGGTCGAGGCCATGGACGGCGAACGCGGGCGGGACGCCGTCCATGGCACTCCCGTCGACGCGGGGGGAAGCTCGCAGGTGGCCTTCTCCCCGTCACCTGCGGGGCGCACGCGCCGGCCGGGCGACGCCGCTGATCTGGATCGCCACGCCCCCCTCCACCAGGCGCAGCGGCGCGCCCCGGTCGGCTCGGCTGTCGAGCAGCTCCTCTGCCGCCCTCCGGACCTGGGCCGCCAGGCCGATGGCCAGCCCGTCACCCGCCAGGTCGGCCATGCGGTGCTGGCCCAGCCGCTCGGCCACTGCGGCCCGCACCGGTGCAGCGTCGTACGCCAGGCCGAAGTCGATGCGGACCCGCAGCTCGTCGGCCACCTCGGCGGTGGCGCCGAGCAGCACGGCCGCCTCGTCGACGGCGTCCTTGGCCAGGAGCATCTCGGCCAGCATCCCCGCGGCCGTGACCGCGTCGGTCGGGTCGCCCCCGCCGAGCGCTTCGCCGGTCGCGGCCTGGAGGAGGGCGATGCAGCGCTGGTCGTCGCCGGCCCTGCGGGCCAGCGTGGCCATCCCGACCAGCGCCGTGCCCACGATCCGCCGGTCGCCGACCTCGACGGCCCGGTCGTGCGCCAGCCGGAACGCCTCCGTCGCCGCCTCCGCATCGCCCAGCGCCAGCGCGGCGTGGCCGGACCCGACCGTGGACCGCAGCCAGGTGGAGACCCGGGTCTCGGACACGAGGCGCCGGGCCTCGTCGAACGCCCGCAGCGCGCCCGTGAGGTCGCCGATCGCCCGGCGGGCGTAGCCGATGAACATGAGCGCGTGGGCCACCTCGCCGGGTCCGCCGACGGCCCTGTGCTCGGCGGCGGCCGCCTCCAGGACGGCGATCCCCGCCACCAGGTCGAGCCGACGCAGCGCCAGCAGCCCCTGGAACTCCAGCGTCGTGGCCGCCCAGTGGCGCTCGCCGAGGTCGGTGAAGGCCGTGCGGGCCCGGTCGAGCAGGGCCGAGGCCCGGTCCATGTCGACGCCCCGCCACCCGAGCCCGATCGCCATCTGGACCCGGGCGGCCGCGGCGGTGAACGCGTCACCCGCGGCGTCGGCCCGGGACAGCGCCCGGGTCGCCAGCGGCAGCTTGGCGGCGATCAGCTCGAAGGCGAACTGGGCGTGCACCGCGGAGATCTCCAGGCGGGCCCGGCGGGCGGGGCCGAGTTGGTCCGCCCGGGCCAGCAGCTCGTCGGCCCACTCCGGCGCCTCGGGCCCGGCGGCGGAGTCGCCCCAGCAGGCGACGAGATGCCGGAACAGGTCCGCGGCCATGGCGATGCCGCCGGTGTCGATCAGGCGGCGCAGCACGCTGCGGAACAGCGGCAGCTCGGCCATGAAGCGGTCGATGACCTCGGCCTGGGCCGGACTGTGGACGTTTTGCTCGAGGCCCTGGGCCAGCGTCAGGCACCAGTTCGCCAGCCGGTCGCGGGCCGCCGCCTCCTCGTCGGGGTCGAGGCGGGCGGCGGCGTGGGCCCGCACGGGCTGGAGCAGGCGGCCCCGGGTGCGCTGGGGGGCGTCGAGGACGACCAGGCTGGCGTCGGCCAGCCGGGCGATGAGGCCCCGGGCCTCGTTGGCTCCGATGCCGGCGACCGCGGCGGCCGCCGACGCGCCGAACCCGGCGGGGAACACGCTGGCCAGGGCATAGAGCTCCCGAGCGGGGGCATCGAGGCGGGCGACGGCCGCGTCGAGCGCCGCGCCCAGCCGGCGCCGCCCGGCGCCGACCGGCGGCTCGGCGTCGAGCAGTCCCGACGTGTCGGCCTCCAGGCGCCGGGCCAGTGACGCCAGGGGCTCGACCCGGGCTGACGCGGCCACGATCTCGATCGCCAGCGGCAGGCCGTCGAGGGCGCGCACGATGGTCCCGGCGTGGGACCAGTCCTCGTCGCCGGCGATCGTGCTGCCGAGCTCGTCGAGCCGGCGGGCCAGCAGCTCCCCGGCCGGCGACGCCTGCACGGCCGCCGGGGTCGCCGCCGCGTCCGGCACCTCGAGGGGGCCGAGCACGACGACGGCCTCGCCGGCGACGCCCAGCGGCACCTGGCTGGTGGCCAGGACCCGGAGACCCGGGCCGGCCTGGAGCAGCGCCAGCGCGGCCCTCGCCGCCTCCGGCGCCACGTGCTCGCAGTTGTCCAGCACGACCAGCACGTGCCGGCGCGCCAGTGCGGTCAGGGCGCGGGCCAAGGGGTCGTCGTCGCCGGCCGGGTCGCCTGGGGCGGGCGCGGCGCCGACGGCGGACGCGATCGCCGGGCCGACGTCGCCGGCACCGCCCGCGGCCAGGTCGACGACCACGACGCCGTCGGCGAACGTCGCCTGATGGGCGGCGCCCACGGTCACGGCCAGGGTCGTCTTGCCGACGCCGCCCGGCCCCACGATGGTGACCAGCCGCGCGGCGCCCAGGCGGCGGGTCACCGCCGCCCGCTCGCCCTCGCGGCCGACCAGGCCGGTGAGCGGGGCGGGCGCGGTCCCGGGTGCGGGCTGCCAGCGGGCGGCGTCGAGCGAGGGGTCCTGGAGCAGGATCGCCGTCTCCAGTCGCTGGAGCTCGGGCCCGGGGTCGAGGCCGGTGCGCTCGACCAGGACCTCGGCCGCCCGCCGGTAGGCCCGCAGCGCGTCGGCCTGGCGGCCGGCCCGGGTGAGGGCGATCATCAGCAGCGCCCAGCGGCGCTCCCGCAGCGGTTGATCGTTGACCAACCCGGCCAGCAGCGCCAGGGCCCGGTCCAGGTGGCCGGCCTCGATGAGGGCGTCTGCGTGGCGCTCCTCCGCGTTCCGGCGCTGGTCGTCGAGCGCCCGCCCCTCGGGGCCGAGGTGCGGGTCGTCCCGGAGATCGGCCAGGGCGTCGCCCGACCACAGGTCCAGCGCTGCGGCCAGCAGCTCGGCGGTCGCAGCGGGGCCGAGGCCCTCCAGCTCGGCCGCGGTGGCGTCGTCGCACAGCTGGGCGAAGCGGAGCACGTCGACCGCCGCTGGCCGGGCCCGCAGGACGTAACCGCCGGGCGCCGACTCGATGGCCACGCCGTCGACCAGGGCCAGCGTGCGCCGCAGCCTGGACACGTGGCCGTGCATCGCCGTGCGGGCGGTGGGCGGGGGACCGGTCGGCCACAGACGGCCCGCCAGGTCGTCGGACGACCACACCCGGTCCGGATGCAGGGCCAGCGACGCCAGCAGCCGGGCCGCGTGGCCGCGGAAGCCCATCTCGGCTCCCGTCGTGGTGACCAGCCGTACCGGTCCCAGCAGCCGCACCGCAACCGCGTCCGCCATGCGCCCTCCGGTGTAGCAGACCGGGGGCCTCGCCTTACCCCCGGTAGCCTGCGCCTTCGTGGCCGCGACCTGGATCGACAACCACTGCCACCTCGGCTGGGAGGACGACGAACCGGCCAGTGACGAGGGCGTCGACCGCATGGTCGCCGAGGCCCGCGCCGGCGGCGTCCAGCGCCTGATCACCGTCGGCACCGACCGGCGGACGTCGGCGGCGGCCATCGCCGCCGCGGCCCGCCACCCCGGGGTGGTGTGGGCCACGGTCGGTCTCCACCCCCACGACGCCAAGGCTGGGCTGGACGGCCTGGCCGAGCTGCTCGACGCCCCGCGCGTGGTGGCGGTGGGCGAATGCGGCCTCGACTACTACTACGAGCACTCGCCCCGGGACGCGCAGCGGGACGCCTTCGCCGCCCAGATCGCGTGGGCGCACGAGCGGGAGACGGTGCTGATGATCCACTCCCGGGAGGCGTGGGCCGACACGTTCGCCGTGCTCGACGCCGAGGGCACGCCGGCCCGCACCGTCTTCCACTGCTTCACCGGCGGTCCCGGGGAGGCGCAGGCCTGCCTCGACCGGGGAGCGTACGTGTCGTTCTCCGGGATCGTCACGTTCCGCTCGGCGGACGACGTGCGGGCGGCGGCCGCGCTGTGCCCGCTCGACCGGGTCCTGGTCGAGACCGACTCGCCGTACCTGGCGCCGGTGCCGCACCGGGGGCGGCCCAACCGGCCCGTCCTGGTCCCGCTCGTCGGGGCGGCGGTGGCCGAGGCGAAGGGACTGCCGGTGGAGGAGGTGGCGGCGGCCACGTGGGCCAACGCCGATCGCCTCTACCGGCTGTCGTCCCCCTAGCCTCGAACCGGTGACGCTGAGTTCCCGCGAGGTGCGCGACCTGCTCTCCGAGCACGGTCTGACGCCCAGCCGGGCGCTGGGGCAGAACTTCGTGGCCGACCCCAACACGGTCCGCAAGATCGCCCGGCTGGCCCACATCGTCCCCGGCGACCGGGTGGTGGAGATCGGGCCCGGGCTGGGGTCGCTCACCCTGGCGCTGGTCGAGGCCGGCGCCGAGGTGACCGCGATCGAGCTGGACCGCCACGTCCTGCCGGTCCTGCGCAGCGTGGTCGAGCCCCACGGCGTCCGGGTGATCCACGGCGACGCGCTGTTCCTCGACTGGGACGAGGTGCTCGGCGAGGGCCCGTGGTCGCTCGTGGCCAACCTGCCCTACAACGTGGCCACGGGGCTGGTACTGGACCTGCTGGCCACCGTGCCCGCCATCGAGCGGATGCTGGTGATGGTGCAGCGGGAGGTGGGCGAGAGGCTCGCCGCCCGGGTGGGTGACAAGGCGTACGGCATCCCGTCGGTGAAGGTGGCGTACTGGGCGCAGGCCGAGGTGGTCGCCCGGGTGCCGGCGACCGTGTTCATCCCGGCGCCTCGGGTCGAGTCCGTGCTGGTGCGGATCACCCGGCGCCCCCGCCCCGCGGTCGACGCCGACCCCGACAAGCTGTTCGCCCTGGTGGCGAAGGCATTCGGGCAGCGCCGCAAGATGCTGCGGCGGTCGCTGGCGGGGATCGTCGACGCCGAGACCTTCGCGCGCGCGGGCGTCCGTCCCGAGGCCCGGGCGGAGGAGGTGTCGCTGGAGGGCTGGGCGCAGTTGGTGAACGCCGATGTGGAAAGGTGACGGTCATGAGCAATCCCCAGGACCCCTACGGCCAGCAGGACCCCTACGGTCAGCAGCAACAGGGCCCGCCCAGCTATGAGCAGCAGTACCCGCAGCAGGGCTACCAGTACGGCCAGCAGTACCCGCAGCACTCGGGCGGGCACGCGCCGCCGAAGGCGCCCCGCAAGCCGATCGACCTGGCCACGCTGGTGACGATCGGGGGCTGGGTCGTGATGGGCCTGTTCGCCCTTGCGTTCCTGTACGGGCTCACGCAGGACGACGAGTTCAGCGGCGACTTCGCCGACCGTTTCTTCGGCGGGCTGCAGAGCCTGGGCCAGGGGATCTTCTACGGGGCCGTGCTCCTGGCGGTGGGCGTGTGGTTGCGCCGGCAGCAGGCGGGGGCGGACTGACCGTCCTCCTGGCGCCGGCGAAGCTGACCGTCTCCCTGCGGGTGACGGGGGTCCGCCGCGACGGCTACCACCTGCTGGACGCCGAGATGGTCAGCCTCGACCTGGCGGACCAGCTGACGTTCTTCCCCGGGTGGGGGCTCGACGTCGTGGCGGGTCTCGACCTCGGCTACGTCGATCCGCAGGACAACCTGGTCGGCCGCGCCCTGAAGGCCGTCGGCCGGGAGGCCCGGGTCGAGCTGGTCAAGCGCATCCCCGCCGGCGGCGGGCTGGGCGGCGGGTCGTCGAACGCGGCGGCGGTGCTGCGCTGGGCGGGATGCGAGGACCTCGACATCGCGGAGTCGCTGGGCGCGGACGTCCCGTTCTGCCTGCACGGCGGGCGGGCTCGGGTGCGGGGGATCGGGGAGGTCCTGGACCCGCTGCCCTACGAGCCGCAGACGATCACGCTGGCGATGCCGCCCTTCGGCTGCTCGACGCCGGAGGTCTACGCCGCGTGGGACGCCCTCGGCGGGCCGACGGCGGACGGCCCCAACGACCTGGAACCGGCCGCCCTGCGGGTCGAGCCCCGGCTGGCGGCGTGGCGGGACGCGCTGGGCGACGCGACGGGTCGGACCCCGGTCCTGGCCGGCTCGGGCTCGACGTGGTTCGTCCGCGGCCCGTACCCCGGCGACGGCCGGATCGTCACGACGACGATCCCCCGGTACTGACGCGCAACGAGCGCCCCGGCCAGCGGGGCGCTCGGCGGTCGATGAGATCGTGGAGGTGGCGCTGCTACTTGCCAGCAGCGCGGCGCTGCCAGCGGGTGCGCTTGAGCATCTTCTTGTGCTTCTTCTTGCGCATCCGCTTGCGGCGCTTCTTGATGAGAGAGCCCATGAGGT
>Ga0075428_100010358_pt1 | contig 10348 bp, 9 predicted proteins | sample RhiMetdeltSRZDD2_FD_75291 | JGI IMG/M metagenome (GOLD analysis project Ga0075428, IMG submission 75291) | Populus rhizosphere microbial communities from Tennessee, USA - Rhizosphere MetaG P. deltoides SRZDD2 | ecosystem: Host-associated > Plants > Roots > Rhizosphere > Soil | place: USA...
GACGACCTCGCATGATCCGCCGGCGCCGCACGCGCTCTCGGCATTCGCGTCCAATGGCATTTGGGACGGCGACGGCGGGGCCACGATCGCACGGCTTGGGCTCCCGCAGCACACCGTTTATCTATTCGGTGTGGGACCAGCACAGACGGTTCTGCCCGGGGTCGAGTCGTGCTGCATTGCTGACGCAGCGATGTCGTCCACGCAAGAACAGCTCGCCTATTCCGTTTTCGAAACCGGCGACAAGCCCGAGTTCTTTGCTCGCGTTCACGTCGTCCGGGCCGACGGTCGGCGCGTCGTGTCGTTCCCCGAAGCCTATCGCTTTCGCTGGGGTCCGGATGGCCAGCGCCTCGCTCTGCTCTATGGTCATATGTCCGGTCACGAGATCGTTCCGGCGCGAGTCGCGGTCTGGACCTCGACCGCCGGCACGTCGCGTTCGTTCGATGTGCGCCCCGATGAGCTCCAGTGGGGCAACGGAGACTCGTTGTATCTCGGTTATCACAGCAATCTCGACGAGTACCCGCGCGGGGACCGTGTGGACGTGCTCGATCTCAAGACCGGAGCGATCACCGTGACGAAGCACGTCGGCGCGAGGGTGTCGCCGGACGGCTTGTATTCACTTCGCTGGCGCTTCTGGGACCCGATTCGGGTCCGGGATGAGGCGCGTGTCGCCGAGATTGGTGGGTGTATTCAGGCGCGCCTCGGCAGCGCCACCGGGCTCATCACTGATGCGTTCTGGGTGAGGACCCTGGGAGCACGACACCTGCTGTGCGTTTCCGGAAGTCCGAGCTATACGAGCGCCGCAGGACAAGCAGGATGCTCCACGATTCTCATCGACGTTGCCACGATGGACGTCGTCGATTCCATACCGGGAAAGTACGTCGCGTCGGTCGGCGACGGGCGAGCCATCGTCGTCCTGCGCGGCGACACGCTCGCGGTCGCCCCCCTTCGGGTGCGCGAGCGTGCTCAAGACGATGCGAGTCCGCGGGCGCGAGTTCTTTGGCAGAGACGTGGATGGGGTGGTCCGGGTGGAGGCCCGCGAGGGGTGCTCGAGGAGCCGGGAGAGGATCGAACATTCGAGGTGCGTACAGGCGATTGGCTCCCGGGCGCCTACACCGGTGGCTGCGACCGCTTCTTTCGCGTGCTGAGCGTCGAGCCCGAGCAGGTGCGCGTCACTTTCCCCGCAGGACAGCTGATCGCGCCGGGAGGAAGTACGGAAGTGGGCGAGGTCGTGATTACGCGCACACCCCTGAAACTGACGACGAACAGCGTCTGCGGCGGCGAGAACGTGTTTCTGTCGATCGCCCGCTGATCCCACACGGGCGTTTCGCGAAACCTCGGGCTCGAATCCGGGCGGATCGATTCCCCGGTCCCGACGACAATCCGTGGGCCTTCGCGGGTACCATCGCCCCTCATTCCGCCCCGAACAGCTTGAGGCCGTGAATGCCCCCATTGTCGAAGTGCATGTACAGCACGTGCGTCACAGGTCCCACGTGCCTGACCTCGCGGAAGCGGTGGTAAGTGTCTGGCGACAGCGCCGCGAAGGGGATGATCGCCTTCCATGGGCAGCGCGCGGGCGTGTGCAGTCGGAAGCGGAACCTCTCGCGGTTCCTGACACCACGTTCCTTCAAGTACCTCTGGTTCATCATGTAGCCGCTCATGTTTGCTGGGATGACCTTCTTGCGCCCGTCGAAGATCACGCACCAGCGTGGCGCCTGCTTCATGAGCCTCTCGATATCCTTCTCTCCGGCGTTCACGGCGAAGACATGCGCCGTCAGTGGGGCGTTCAGGCGGTGCAGGTAGGTGTCGACGACCACCTCGTCGATCACGGCCGGTCTCTTGAGATGGAACAATGCCTGCTCCCCACAGCCGGTGCGGGCCGACTCCCAGCCGAACATGTGCATCTGCTGCCGGTTGCCCGCGACCGCGTGGTCGGGAGCGCCGTAGTGGACATTCGAGACGTGGCTGATCCTGGCCCCCTCGAGCAGGTTGCGGCGCCGAGGCACCTGCTGCTTCGCGATCTCACCGAAGAGGTTGACGCGCGCGATGCCGCCCTCGTAGTGGATCTCGACATGGCATTCGGTCGCCATGACGGGCTTGATCCTGAACTCGTGCTCTGCGTCGGGTTTGAGCCTCACGCGCTCCAGGACCTTCTTGGCCCTGCCGGTCCACTCATCGGTCAAGCGGACCGAGACCGCGCGCACCTGGTTGCCCGTAAACCACCGGGTGCTGACGGCGATCCGGTCGATCTTCGCGCGCTTCCTGAGGCCGATGAGCATCCAGTTGTGTTCATGGTGGTCGAATTCCAGCGCCTCTTCCTCAGGTAGCACTCGGGTGGCCTTGTGACGGCGCGATTCATAGCCCCAGTATCTCGCCCCCATGTGCGTGAAGTCGCCGCGGCGGTCCTTCGGCTCCCGCGGCAGGACGGCTTCGTGCGGGTTCGTGAAATCCGACTCCGAGTAGGCGATCAGGATGGCGGGGATGGCGTCCTTGCTCCTGGGCATGGTGTCAGCATACACGGCCCTAAGCCCCATCTCCTCGAGCGTGCACAACCAGTCGCTCTTGAGCAGGCGCCAGGGGTATACTCGCCCTGATCGTCAGCCTTACTCCGACTCCGTGCCGCTCGCAGGGAGCACCGCCTTCCCGCCCGGGAATGTCCAGCTTCCACCGGTCGGACGCCGGCCCAGCCCCTGGTACGACTGCTGCTTTAGCGCTGGCTTCATGATGCGCGCGATGCTGCGTGGTTGTCCGTCTCCAATGGAAGGGCGTACTCGATGAAGGCGTTCCGTTCCGCGCTGTGCCTCTGCGGCCTCCTGGTCGGTCTACCCGCGACCGGCGCAGCCAAGAACATCATCCTGAGCGACAGCCTGCTCGCCAATGCCGACAAGTGGGACGTGAAACAGGGAGCCCAATGGATGGGGAAGATCCACAAGTGGCGGTTTGGTGACTATGCCGTGGTGGCCAGCAAGCAAGGATGGACGACCACCGGCACCCACACGAACCTCTTCAAGACCAAGACGGAAAGCCAGACCGTGAACAAGTTCTCGTTCGTGCTGAGCAACAAGAACGCCGATTCCGCCTTGGTCAATACCGCTCACGAGACCACGGCCCAATCGAATCCCGGGCTGAAGCTGGGTAATGGCTGGACCGCCGGCGGCGATGGGCGGACGCAGCAGGCCGACCGTTTCATCGCGTCCATCATGGTCAATCGCGATACGACCGACACTTGGGAGTTGTCGATCGGCGAGACCGACGTCACCGACCGACACGGTGATTCGGTCGCGGGTGAGGCCACTCGTTCGGCCACCTTGACCTCCGGCGAGAGGCTCATCGTGCTCACACCCGTGTTTTCCAAGAAGTTCGACAAACGCCCCTCGTTCGCCTCGCAGCTCGGGATGTCATTCAGTCCTCCGGCCATGGGATATGAGTTCGTGGAGAACGGCCACTCGCTGTGCGCCGTGGAGTACTTCAGCTCCGGGGTGGCGGGATCCGCGAAGAACACGGTCTGGATGGACCGGAACGCGGATCCGCGACTGCGACTCGTCCTCGCTGCCGCAATGACCGCCGTCCTGCAGTTGCAAGCGGCGGCCGCGGCAGCCCCCGCCGAGGCCGAATAGACCCATCGGTCATGTGAGCGCAGCTCAGGAACTTCAGAACAACCGGGTCATCCTGGAGCCCGCATCGGAGGCGAACGTCGACCTCCTTGTCCGCTGGACGCTCGATCCCGTTGCTCAAGGCCCATACAAGCGGGTCCCAGTGATGAGTGCCGCCCAGCTTCGTGAGCTGTTCCTCCATGAGCAGTCGCGAGAATACTATGTGATCCGACTCATCCGAGACGGAACTCCCGTGGGCCGCCTCTACTGGCGGGCGTGGCGCTTCGCCCCGGATCCTGACTTGATCGATTGGGAGCTCAACATTCTCCTTGCGGAACCCGACATTCGCGGCCGCGGACTCGGTTCCTCTTCTCAGGAACTGGCAGTTCGGTACCTCCTCGGTCGGCGGTCCACGCGGAGCGTGTTTGCCTACACCGCGGCCGAGAACCACGCTGAGCGCCGCGCTCTGCAGAAGGCTGGCCTTCACGAACTGGGGCCGCTTCCGCATCCGCGCTACCCGGTTCCGTGTCCGGAGGGCGAGTGGCGTGTGTACTCGACCTGGACTCCGGAGGAGACGGGCCCAGCTTAGAGCGCGGGACGAGGAGCGGGTCGTGCTACCGCAGGCGAGGCAGGCGCGGCCCTCAGGGCGCCGCGCCTGCGTCGTTGCCGAGGACTGCGACTACTTTCGCGAGTACTCGATCGTCATCATCTTCGTTTCCTTCTTGGCACCCGGCGGCACGCCGTACATCTCGAAAGTGTGATGATCGTCGTCGGCGATCGTCGTCACCATGCGCGACTTCGATACCTTGCCGGTCATCGGGTCCGACATCGTGCCGATCCACGTGATCACCTTGCCGCTCGCGTCGGCGGTGCCGGTGCTCGTCATGATCCCGGTGCCCATGTTGTCGATCCAGGTCGAGACGAACTTGCCGAGCACGTTGTCGTAGCCGGTGATCCCCATGCCGCTGAACGGCTGGCCCATCATCTGCCCGCTCGCGACCTCCTGACAGTAGCGGCCGTCCATCAGCATTGTGAGGGTCGACGTCGAGTTCTCGACCTGCGGGGGCTGCGAGGGATCCATCTGAGCCGTGACCTTCGCGTTCCACTCGCCCGCCATCTTCTTCAGCATCTCGTGCTGAGGGCCGGGCGCGGCGGCCTTCATCATCTTCTCCATCATCGCCTGCTGATCAGCAGCGCCGCCCTTCGGCGCATCGGCGGCGAAGGCACTGGCGGCAACGAACAGCGCGACGGCAACGAGCGTAATCCACTTCTTCATGGCGAACCTCCTCGTGGTGGTGTGGGCACGTGACGGCCGCGCAGGTTAGCACCGACGCGCGGCCGGCGAGAAGTGCAGAGCGGGGCGACTTCGCAGGAGGGGCGCAGGCAGGTCATTCGACCAGCCCCCGGTCGTTTGACAACGGTGGTGCTATGGATCCGTGGTTTGATCTCTCGCCGGCTACCTCACGCGGATCATTTTCCGCGTCTCAGAGAGACCGCCCACCTGGAGCCATGACCAGTAGATGCCGGTCGTGAGCGCGCTTCCGTTCAGTTTCCGTTCGTAGGTCCCCGGCGGGAGCGCCTCGTTCACGAGCAGCGCAACCTCTTCGCCGCGCACATCGTACACGGCGAGTCTCACGTGCTGGCGATGGGTTCCCGGGATCGTGAAGCGGATCCTCGTGGCGAGTGTGATGGGATTCGGATCGCTCTGGAGCGCGAAGGCGCTCCGAGGGTCATCCGGCCGGGACGGCACGCTTGTCGTCGCGGCCGCGTACTTGATGGTCGTGTAGTCCAGGCCGGTTCCGACGCCGCCGCTCGAGCCGCTCACGTACACGTCCCCGGACGAATGAACGGCGATGGCATTCGGTGTGTCGTAGAAGTTCCCGGGGCCGTTGTAGCGCTCGGTCCATCGCACCGTGCCCGAAGGGTCATACGAGAGCGTGGCGAAGTCGTACTGGGTCGTGGAGTTTCCGTAACTCGACCCGCCCACATAGGAGTTCCCGGACGCATCGACCGCGATCGAAGTTGCCCAATCGGCGCCGGCCCCCGGGCCGTTGTACCGGCGTACCCAGATCTCGGTGCCCGCGGCGTCGTACTTGACGGTAGCGAAATCATCCGAGCTGTTGCCGGTCACGAACACGTTGCCGCTGACGTCGACCGCGAGGGCCACGGCGCGATCGTAGTCGCTGGCGACCACGGTCGTCGGTCCGTCATATCGGCGGACCCACTGCTCATTGCCCGCGGCGTCGTACTTGATCGTCGCGTAATCGGCGTTGGTGCCGGATCCGCCGCTCTGTCCGGTGACGTAGAGATTACCGGCCGCGTCCACGATCAACGCTGCCGGCGAATCGGAGCCGTTTCCGCCGTGGTAGGTCCGCACCCACTGCTGAACGCCGCTGAAGTCGTACTTGATCGTTGTGTAGCCGTTGTTGCTCCGGCCCGTCACGTAGATGCCGGACTCGTCGCAGGCGATCGCCGCGGGCACGTCCTCTCCATTTCCCGAATCGTATCGCCGAACCCAGAGTTCGGCGCCGCCCGGGCTGTACTTGATCGTGACGATATCGAGGCCGGTGATGGTCTCGACGTTGTAGCCCGTCACGTACACATTGCCCTGGTGGTCGACGGCGATGTCGGTGCCAGCATCCCCCTCGCCGATCGTCGTGAAGGACTGGACCCAGTGCTGGTCGCCGGCGGCGCTGTACTTCGCCGTCATGGAATAGAGCCCTCCGGCACTGCTTCCGGTCACGTAGACGTTGCCGGCCTCATCCGTCGCGATCGCGACGGCAGCATCGTTCCCACCTCCGTCCAGAGTGCGGAGCCACTCCTGAACGCCCGCCGAGTTGTACTTGATCGTAGTCCAGTCATTCGCGCCCGCTGTGGCCGTGGTTCCGGTCACGTAGACGTGACCCACGGCATCCACGGTCATGGCATACGGAATGTCGCTGTAGGGGGTGGCGCTGGCGTATCGCGCCACCCATTCCTGTGAGACCTGCGCGTGAGCAGTCGAAATCGCGCACCCGAGAATCAGGAGGACCAGAGACGGAGTCTTCATGACGGTACCTCGCGGGATCAAGTCTTCCGACCAGGGGAAGCTGCGACGACCTCTCGCGCTGACCCGGATGGCCGGCCGCGGCACAAGTGCTCGAGTATGTGTCGCGGTAATGCCCTCGATGTTACACATGACGCTCCATCGATGCGCGTCGGGACACAGATAGGACACAGGTGCGACGCTAAGTTGGTGCGCTGCGAAGGAATTGAACCTTCAGCCAACTCTCCGTCGCTGGGCGAGTGCCGCCTTTACCAGCGCCCGAACGGGCGGGCGGTCGGCCTCGGCTAGGGAGCGGAGTTTTACGTGACGCAGCCCCTTGCCGGTGCCTTCCAGGAGCTGTTTGGGGTCCGCCAGCACCGCCCCTTGATAGAAGCCGAGATTGATGTAGCCGCGCATGGGCATGATGTAGGCGTAGCCGTCGGTCATCTTCTTCGGCCCGACGCCATAGGTGGCCGCGTTGTCGCCGAGCCGCACGGTCTCAACCGTGTTCACGTCGACGGCCCGGATCATGACCCGCAAGCGCCGCGCGATGGCGGCGAGGCCGGGCTCGACCCCCGCGAGCAGTTCGTCGAAGGTGCCTTGCGCCGCCTTGGGTAGTTTGGCCATTGGATTCCCGTCACTCCTGTTGACTCGCCGTTCGGAAGACCTGGAGGGAGAAACGCCCTCAAGGCTTCACAATTTCGAAGTCGCCCGGGCGCTTGCCCGGGCGCACCGTCCATCCCGCCGCAAGCGTGATGGTCCAGCCCTCGCCCGACAGTGTCGAGCCGCTGGTTTGGAACGGCGTGGTCAGGTGCAATACGCCGCCCTTGGTCAGCGCGAGCACGCCGCTGGTCGCCGTCAGCGATCCCCACGCCGGCGTGGAGCGGTATTCCATGATGACGAGCCCCACGTCGGGAATCGGCGTCGCGCCGGTGTTGTTTGTGGCCGCGCCCGTCGGCCGTGGCACGATCAGGACCGGACCATCCACGAAGCGCGCCTTGAGCTCGGCGACACGCGCCTGGTGCTCAACGTCGCGCTTCTCCTCGGCCGATCTCAGCTCGGCGCTGTGATAGCGGACCGCTGACGCGGCTGCGTCACGGGCTGGCTCGATCTTCGCCGCCGCGGTCAGCATCTGCGCGAGATCATCGGAAGCCGTGACGCGACGGGTCCACCCGGGTGCGAAGGCATCGAGCAACAGTCCGTACGCCGGGCCCGACGCAGCGTGAAACCTGCGGACGAAGTTGACCTCCTGCTCCGCCGCTGCGAGATGTCGGACGGCGAAGGCGATGGCATCCGCGGTCGAGGACGTCGCGACGACGACACCGGTGTACTCGGCCAGCCCTTCGCGAATCTCGTCGGCGGCCTCAGCTGCGGCGGCCGCCGGGAACGCCGTCCGCCGTGCGCGCCGGAATGCGAACGCGTCGCCGATGGCCGCGGCACGCGCCGCACCGGACGACGTGAGCGCACGCGATAGCGCGCGCCATTCGAGCTGCATCCAGTAGCGGCCGTCGAGCGTGTCGAGGTGATCGTTCTCTGCCACGCCTGCCTGCAGCTTCAGCTCGGGCTGGATGCGATGAAAGAGCTCATGGATGAAGAGAGTCCCGCGCGCTTGCGCGTCCGAGGGCGGGATCCACGCCCACATGTACGCGGACCAGCGTGTTCCGCCCCAGGTCACGGGCGCGTTGACGAACCCCAGTTCTTTGGGACGCGGCGCATCAGGGGCCGGCTGGCTGGTGGCGATCGTCTTGGTGGCCGCGTCGGTGAACACCATGGGACCGCAGAGTGAGACGCCCCAGAGCTTCCCACCGTCGCGCTCGCAGAGCGCCATGGCCTCTTTGAAGTAGGACTGCGCGAGCGTGGAATCGACCTGGCCGCGCACCAGCGAGGGGACGGCCAGCAGGCACAGGCACAGCAGAGCGGCGGATCGCGTCATACGCCGCTACTCTACCCGTCGACCTATTCCGGCTGCAATGCACGGCCGGCTCGATTCGCAGGAGCTCGGGGAGGAATGGTGCGCCGCGAAGGAATCGAACCTTCAACCTTTTGGCGGGCCCACTCCAGCAAGCCGACCACGACGCCGATAACATGCGGGTGCGCACGTCCGACCACGATCCCTCTTCCTCCAGCGAGCCCGCCGGATACGTCGAGAGCGGCCACCTTCGTGGGCTTCAAGGACGGCGAGACTCTGTTCGTCGAGCGCGTGCGCGATGCCCCCGGCGGCTTCCACGGCGAAGTTTCGGTGACCAAGGGCTCGGTGTGCATTCGTTACCACGTCGCGTGCTGTTGAATACAAGCTCATGGCCTCGCGCACAGCAGTGGTGACCGGCGCGTTCTCGTTCACGGGGCGGTTCATCGCCCGCGAACTCATTGCCCGCGGCTGGTCGGTGCGAACCCTCACCAACTCGCGATACCCGGGTGACCCGCTGGCCAATGAGGTTGATCCGCGTCCGCTCGATTTCTCGCGGCCAGAGGAGCTCGTCAAGTGCATGCGCGGTGCCGACCTGTTCGTCAACACGTACTGGATTCGCTATCCGCATGCAGGGATGACGTTCGCAACGGCGGTCGACAATACCCACGTGCTGCTCGACGCCGCCACGCGCGCGCAGGTGGGCGGCGTCGTGCACATCGGTGTTGTTGGTGCTGCCGCCGATTCCCCCTATCCATACCTCGCCTGGAAGTGGCGCGCAGACGAGGTCGTGCGTGCCTCGGGCCTGCCGCACGCCATCGTTCAGCCGACCCTCATCATCGGCGATGGCGACGTGCTCATCACCAACCACGCGTGGCTGCTTCGCCGGCTGCCGGTGTTCCTCGTTGCCGGCGATGGAGCCTACGAGGTGCAGCCCGTGGCGGGGGAGGATGTCGCGCGCGTGACGGCCGACCTTGCTGAGGGGCCGCTCGAGGGCAGCATCGTCGATGTGGGCGGAAGCGAGCGGTACACGTACCTCGAGTTCGTACAGCTGATTCGCGATGCGATCGGCTCCCGCTCTCGGATCGTGTGTCTGCCCGGGCCTGTGGTGATGTCGGCCGCGTGGATGTTGGGGAGGGCAATCGGCGACACCATCGTCACGAACGACGAGATGGCAGCACTGCGCGGGGGAACCCTCGCGTCGCCCGACGCGCCGCTTGGCACATTGCGGCTCGCCGACTGGCTGTCCAAACACGCCGAGACGGTCGGCAGGCGATACGTTCGTCGCCAGACCCGTCACGGAGCGGCCCGATGACAAGTCCGGCGCTCGACCATGCGCGAATGCCGCCGCCCGACGACATGCCCATGCCGTCGCTGCGTGATCTCTTCGGGTTTCCGCTGCGTTCGCCGCAGTCGCGCCGTGACATCGTCGTCGGTGGGCTGCTATTCCTGCTGGTGCCGTTCGTCGGCTGGGCACTCAACCTGGGGCATCGCTACCTCGTGATGCGACGCGTCTACCGCAACGAGCCGCCGTACTTTCGTGGGTTTCGCCCCATCCTGGAAACGGCCCGTGCGAGTGTGATCGTCATGTGGGGTGGGTTGTGGTATCTCGGCATCGCCATGACGCTGCTCATACCGTGGGTGGTCGACATGCGCACAACCGCAACGCTCGTGCTGCTTGTTGTGGGCGTGGTGACGTTCGCGATTGGATTGTTCCTGTTCCCGGCCGCGATCAACACCTTCGTGCGCGACGGCAATGCCACGATCCTGCACCGGCCCGACCGGGCGTTCGCGCACATGCGGCGCGCAGGGCGCGCCTATCTGTGG
>Ga0075428_100010360_pt1 | contig 10346 bp, 6 predicted proteins | sample RhiMetdeltSRZDD2_FD_75291 | JGI IMG/M metagenome (GOLD analysis project Ga0075428, IMG submission 75291) | Populus rhizosphere microbial communities from Tennessee, USA - Rhizosphere MetaG P. deltoides SRZDD2 | ecosystem: Host-associated > Plants > Roots > Rhizosphere > Soil | place: USA...
GCAGCCGATCGACGCGACGACCGAGCTCTCGAGCGGCCAGGTCATCAAAGGGCCGATCGAGCTGCGGCAAGTGCTGCTGCGCCGCGAGGATCAGCTCGTGCAGGCGCTCACGTCGAAGCTCATGATGTACGCGCTCGGCCGCGAGCTCGAGTATTACGACATGCCGCAGGTACGCTCGGTCGTGCACGCTGCTGCCCGCGACGACTATCGCTTCTCGGCGATCGTGACCGCGATCGTCTTGAGCGACGCGTTCCGCATGCAGGCTATGCCGCATGCGGAGACGAATGAAGTGACGGCGCGGACGGCGCGGACCGGTGCCGGTGTTACGGTTTCGGTTCGACCTGACGACACCGATCCGCTACAAGCCGCACGAACCGAAACCGTAACACCGGCACCTCTTAAGGAGTAATGCCATGTTCTTGACCAAGAAGCATCTGTCGCGCCGCACGGTGCTCAAAGGTGCCGGCGTGTCGCTGGCGCTGCCGCTGCTCGACGCGATGATTCCCGCGGCGACGGCACTCGCTCAGACGGCCGCGGCGCCGAAATTGCGCGTCGGCTTCTTCTATATTCCGCACGGCGCCATCCAGTGGAACACGTCGCACGGCGCGGCGATGGACCGCTGGAACCCGAGCGGCTCGGGCGCGAATTTCAAGTTGAGCGAGATCCTCTCCCCGCTCGAGGAATTCAAGCACCTCGTGACCTCGTTCTCGAACCTCGAGAACAAGGCCAACCAGAACTCCGTGCACGCGATCGTCCCTTCCACTTGGCTCTCGGGCACGCGGCCCGACAGCAGCGCGCAGGGCGCGAGCATGTCGACGACAGTCGACCAGATGATAGCCGCACGCATCGGCCAAGAGACGTCGTTGCCGTCGATCGAGGTCGCATCCGAGCTCACGGCGCAGCAGGCGGCCTGCCCGTCGGGCGCGGGCTGCTACTACTCGACGACGCTGTCGTGGCGTGACGCGACGTCGCCGCTGCCGATGGAGTTCAACCCGCGCAAGGTGTTCACGCAGCTCTTCGGCGAAGGCGATACGGACGCGGAGCGCGCGGCCGTCAACGCGCAAACGCGCAGCCTGCTCGATCTCATCACGGACCGAACCGCGGCGCTGCAAAAGCAAGTGGGCTCATCGGATCGCGTGCTGCTCGACCAATACATGACGACGGTGCGGGAGATCGAGCGCCGCGTGCAAATGGCCGCGCAGCGCGACCTTTCGGCGATCACGCTGCCGGAGGCGCCGATCGGCGAGCTCGAGTCGTTCGACGAGCAGGTCAAGCTGATGTTCGATCTGATCGCTCTCGCGTACCAGGCGAACCTCACGCGCGTCGCGTCGTACATCATGGTGGCCGAGGGCACGCAACGCACGTACAACCACATCGGCGTGCCGGACGCGTTCCACCCGCTGTCGCACCACGCGAACAAGATGGACAGCCTCGTGAAGCTCGTCCGCATCCAGAAGTATCACGTCGAGCGGTTCGCAGGCTTCGTGAAGAAGCTCGCGCAGACGCCCGACGGCGACGGCTCGCTGCTCGACCACTCGCTGTTCATGTACGGCTCGAACATGAGCAACAGCGACAAGCACAACAACTATCCGCTGCCGAACATCTTGGTCGGCGGCGCAAACGGCCAGCTCAAGGGCGGCCAGCAGGTCGAGCTTCCCGAGCACACGCCGTTGACGAACTTGCTGCTCACGGTGCTGAACAAGGCCGGGCTCGACATGAAGAGCTTCGTCGACAGCACCGGCGAGATCGCGGGCGTCTGATGGCGGCGGTAACCCGCAGGACCGTAGTCAAGGGTGCGCTTGGCCTCGCGGCCGCCGCGGCATTGCCGCGTGCCTACGCGAAGTTCGCGACCGCGCCGCTCGCGGACGGCTTCACGCTGCTGACGGGCGGCGGCGGCAACGTCCTCGTCGCCGCGACGCCCGACGGCGCCGTTCTCGTCGACAGCGGCGCCGGCGACCCCGCCGCGCAACTGCTGCTGCCGACCGTGCGCGAGCTTACGGGCAACCCCAAGGTTCACACGCTCTTCAACACGCACTGGCACCTGGATCAGGTCGGCGGCAACGAGAGCGTCGGCCGCGCCGGCGCGAGCATCGTCGCGCACGAGAAAACGCGCCTGCGACTGGCAACGCCGTTCTATCTGCCGGAGAGCGACGAGTATCGTCAGCCTCTCCCCGTGCCCGCGCAGCCCCGAGAGAGCTTCTACACGACGGGCTCGACGGCGATCGGCGGCAAGCGCATCGAGTACGGCTACTTGATCGAAGCGCACACGGATGGCGACGCATACGTCTATTTCCGCGACGCCAACGTCATTGCCGTCGGCGATGCGATTGCACCGGAGCGCGACGTCGAGCTCGACTGGTACGGCGGCGGCTGGCTCGGCGGCCGCGTCGACTCGCTGAAACACCTGCTCAGTCTCACGAACGCGCAGACAAAATTCGTACCGGCATACGGCGCACCGGTCGGCCGCGCGGCGGTGCAAGCCGAGCACGACATGTGCAACCTGCTCTTCGAGCGCTTCTTCGAGCGCATCCGCAAGGGTGAGACGAACGAAGACATGCTCGCGGCCGGCATCATGGAAGGCACGGGCCGCACGTGGAAGGACCCGGCCAAGTTCGTCTACGCCGCGCACAAGGGCTTCTGGGGCCACAACAACACTTTGTCGCACGACATCGTATGAAACAGCTGCTGCTCGCTTGCTCGCTTCTCCTCTGCGCCGCCACCGCCGCGGCGCAAAGCCCGCTTGCGGATTTGATCCAGAGCGGCGAGCGCGCGGCCGCGCTCGCGGCAATCAATGATCGCAGCACCGACGTCAACGCCGCGCAAGGCGACGGCACGACGCCGCTGCACTGGGCCGTCTACAAGGTCGACCGCGAGCTCGTCGCCGCGCTGCTCAAGCGCGGTGCCAAAGCCGATGCGATCAACAAGTACGGCTCGAGCCCGCTCGCGGAAGCCGCGAAGCTCGGCGACTTGAGCTTGGTCAAGCAATTGCTCGACGCCGGCGCCAATGTCGAATCGCCGAACGGCGACGGCGAGACGACACTGATGCTCGCGGCGCGCATCGGCGCGCTCGATGTCGTGAAGCTGCTCGTCGAGCGCGGCGCCGACGTCAATGCGAAGGAAGCTTGGCGCGATCAGACGGCGCTGATCTGGGCCGTCGACGGCAACTTCCCCGAGCTCACGCAGTTTCTGATCGACAAGGGTGCGGACGTGAACGTGCGCGCCTCGGCCAACGATTGGGACTCGCAGATCACGGCCGAGCCGCGCGCGCAGTACCGCCCCGTGGGCGGGCTCACCGTGCTGATCTACGCGGCGCGCTCGGGCTGCACGCGCTGCGTGCGCTCGCTGCTCGCGGCCGGCGCCGATATCAATCAGCCGACGCCCGAAGGCATGACGCCGCTGATGATCGCGATCGACAACACGAGCTATGACACGGCGCGTGTGCTGCTCGACGCGGGCGCGAACCCGCACGTCTGGGATTGGTATGGCCGCACGGCGCTGTACGTCGCCACCGACATGAGCAGCTTCCGCGGGCGCGCACCGCACCCGAGCGCGTCGTCCGAGACGTCGGCGACGGACATCATGCGGCTGTTGCTCGAGGCCGGCGTCAATGCGAATCCGCAACTGAACATGCATCGGCCGAGCCGCGGCGGCAACAACGGCCGCTTTGCCGACGAGCTGCTGAACACCGGCACGACGCCGCTGCTGCGCGCCGCGATCGGCGCCGACGTCGAGGCGGCTCGCCTGTTGCTCGCGCACGGCGCGCTCGTCGATCTACCGAGCGTGCACGGCATCACACCGTTGATGGCTGCTGCGGGGCACACCTCGGGGCGCTTCGGCGATCCGCGGCAAAACCCACAACAGGCGGAAGCGCAGGCGATCGAGCTGATCGACATGTTTCTCGCCGCGGGCGCCGACATCAACGCCAAGATTACGGACGACAGCAGCCGCACGGCGAACGTCGGGCGGCAGCCCAACGCCGTGACGGAGCGTAAGGGGCAAACCGCGCTCTACGGCGCCGCGAAAAACGGCTGGGCGAACGTCGTCGAGCACTTGCTCGCGAAGGGCGCCGATCCGAACATCAGCGACGCGCTCGGCAAGACGCCCGTCGACGCTGCGCTGGGGCGAATCACCGGCCGCAACAACGTCGTCTCCGAGGACATCGCCGCCAGGCTGCGCGTCGCGCGCGGCGAACCGATCGCGGCGCGCTAGCTCCCAATTCACTTTCACTCCGACCGAGGGAAAACCTTCATGCGTACACTGTGCGTCGTCGTCTCGCTATGTCTCGCCGGACCCGCTTTGGCTCAGGCCCCTGCGCCCGCGGCAGCTCCCGATCCGCTCGTCGGCAGCGCTTCGCTCGGCTACTTGTCGACGAGCGGCAATACCGACAGCACGAACGCCAACGGCAGTTTCAAGGTCACCTGGGATCTCGACGGCCCGTGGAAGCACGATTGGACCGCGCTCCTGATCAGCGCGCGGACGAACGGCGTGACGACGGCCGAATCCTATTCGGCTGGCTACAAGGCGCAGCGCGACTTTTCGGAGACGAGCTATCTGTTCTTCTCCGGCGATTGGCGCGAGGACCTGTTCTCGGGTTTCGACCGGCAGGTCTCGGAAGCCGTCGGCTACGGCCGCCACCTCATCGACTCGGAAAAGCACATGCTCGCGCTCGAAGGCGGCGCCGGTGCGCGGCAATCGGACGTGGCTACAGGAGAAGAGCTCAACGAGGCGATCGTTCGCGGCGGGCTCGACTACATATTCACTATCAGCGAAACGTCGGAGTTCGAACAGAAGCTCCTCATCGAGCAAGGCGAGGATAACCGCTACACGCAATCGACGTCGTCTCTGAAGGCGCGCGTCGTCGGTAACATCGCACTCGTGTTCTCGTACGTCATCAAGAGCAACTCGGACGTGCCGATCGGCATCGAGAAGACGGATCGCTTCACGTCGCTCGCGCTCGAGTACGCGTTCTAGTGAAAAGCGGAACCCTCGAGGAGCCGCGCTAGCATGCCGAGATCCACGGGCTTCACGAGGTGCGCATCGAAGCCCGCGGCGGCCGTGCGTGCGCGGTCCTCTTCTCGGCCCCATCCGGTCATTGCGACGATGAGGGGACGATGCGGCAACTCGCTGGCGCGCAGCCGCCGGCAGATTTCGAAGCCGTCGAGGCCCGGCATCCCGAGATCGAGCAGGATCACGTCGGCGGCGAACGCCTCCGCACGATCGAGCGCGGCCTGACCGTCGTACTCCATCGCCGTGTCATGGCCGAGGAACGAGAGCAGGCTGCCGAGCGAGTTCGCGCCATCGGCGTTGTCATCGACGATCAAGACTCGTTTGCGCGCGCCGGCTGCGTGCTCGGGCGCCGCGTCGCTTAGTCCCGCCAACTTGGCTTCGGGTAGCTCGACGATCGGCAGCCTGACCACGAACTCGCTGCCGCGGCCGAGCCCTTCGCTGAAAGCTTCGACGGTGCCGCCGTGCAGCTCGACGAGCCGCCGCACGAGTGACAGGCCGATGCCGAGCCCGCCGAGGAACCGCGCGCCCTTCCGCTTGCTCTGATAGAACCGGTCGAACACGCGCGAGAGCTCGTCCGGCGTGATCCCGATCCCCGAGTCCACGACACTGATCCGCACGTGGTCGCGGTCGCGGCTGGCGCTCAAGCGAATGGTGCCCTCGCCTTGCGAGAATTTGGCGGCATTCGTCAGCAGATTCGTGAGGACCTGGGTGAGCCGCACGAGGTCGCCGTCGACGTAGACACTTTCAGGCAGCGGCGCGACGAGCAGCGTCTGGCCGCAGGTCTCGATCATTGGCCGGCTCGCCTCCACAGCGCTCCGGATCACAACGCCGATCTCGACCTTCTCTTTGCGCAGCTCGAGCTTGTCCCGCGTGATACGCGAGACGTCGAGCAGGTCGTCGATGAGGCGCGACAGATGATTGACCTGGCGGTCGATGACGTCGCGGCACCACGCCGGCTCCGCAAAAGGATTGCGCAGGAGCTCCGCGGCGTTCTTCAGCGGGGCCAAGGGATTGCGCAACTCGTGCGCGAGCGTCGCCAGGAACTCGTCCTTGGCACGATCAGCCTCCTGCAGCGCCTGCTCGGCGCGCTTTCGTTCGCTGATGTCGAAGGCGAGGCCGGCGCTCTGCGTGGGGACACCGTTTGCGTCGCGCAGCATGTTGGCGGCGACGTGCACCCAACCGATCGTTCCGTCCTTGCGCACGTAGCGCTTGTCGGTCTCGTACGCGCCCGACGGGCTCTCGATGACTTGTCGAACGTTCTCGAGATCGGCCTCTCGATCGTCCGGGTGATCGAGGTCGAACGGAGTCATCTTCAAGAGCTCCTCACGGCTATAGCCGGTGAGCTCGCAATAGCGATCGTTGACGCCGACAAAAATACCTTCGGGGTTCACTTGCACGGCGCCTATGGCCTTACTCTCGAAAAACGCTCGAAAGTTCGCTTCGGTTTTCCGCAACGCCGCTTTCGTCGCGGCCCGCGCTTCGGCGTGTTGCGTGACGTCGACGAGCACGGCCGTCGCCGCGACGAGCGTGCCGTGGGCGTCGTGGACCGGAGTCACGTACGACAAGACAGTGCGCTGAGATCCATCGGGCCGCACGATGATGACTTCGTTTTCGGCGTACGGCGCGTCGTCGCGCAGCGCGCGTGCCATCCACGACGCCTCACGCGGTAGCGGAGCGCCGTCGGGAGAGAGCATCGAGTGGGAACCGCAGAACCGTTCCGCGGGGTCGTTGAGAGCCGGTCGCCGACCCCAGAGCTCAGCGGCGAGCTCGTTGTATTGAATCAGGCGGCCATCGGGGCTGCAGGCATACGCCGGCGTTGGCAGTGCCGCAAGCAGCATGTCGAAATTGACGGCGACGGGCGCCGTGTCGGTTTTGAGCTCCGGAAGGCTCACCCCGGTGTGCTCGCTCCTAAGAATAGTTTCTGGGTGAAAACGAGGAGGCCGGGACGATACTACCTTTCGGAACGGGGTGGCAAGCACGGATCCGAGGCGCACCTACCGATGTCCTAGGAGTGTATCGGTGCCGCCACACGGAGGCGTGCGAGTCGGGTATAGCGCAACATCGCGCTCGCGTTCTCATCCAACTTCGAGAGCGACTCGGGGGGTACGCCGACCACCATCGAGGAGACGGATCGGACCGTGTCGCTCGACGACAAATCCGCTTCTAAGCTCCGGCCAGTCCAAAGTTTTCTTGCGCTTAATGAATGTTCTCAGGGGGAACTGCCCGCACCCGGCGTCTAGGTAGGGAGCGTGTGTTATAAAAACAGCTTCGTCGCCGAACCAAGAATCGTCGCCCTATGTCAGGCAAGGAACGCGGGCCGTCGCAAGCCATTGACTCGAGCTCGAGGACCGGCGTGAAAGCAGCCGCGTTCGTGCTCGTTCTATTGCCTGCGCTTGCCCTCGTAGCCTGCACGGACGGCCCCCCCGAAGTCCGCGCCTCCGCCGCCCCCGCGAACGCGGTGATTCCCGTCGTCACGCGGGCCGCCGAGATCGAGCAGATGGGCATCGAGATCGAGGCCGTCGGCACGACCCAGGCCAACGAATCCGTCGAGCTCACCTCGAAAGCGTCGAACACGGTCACCGCGATCCGGTTCAAAGAAGGCGAAGAGGTCGCGCGCGGCACCGTGCTCGTCGAAATGGACGACGCCCAAGCGCGCGCCGCGCTGGCGGAAGCCGAGGCGTCGCTGGCGCGCAGCAAGAGCAAGTTCGACCGCAGCCGCGATCTGCAATCGCGCCAAGCGCTCTCGGTCGCCGACCTCGAGCAGGTCGAGGCCGACCTCAAAGCCGACGAAGCCCGCGTCGCAGCGGCGCGCTCGCGGCTCGACGACACCGTGATCCGTGCTTCCTTCAAAGGCACGACCGGATTCCGCCACGTCAGCGTCGGCAGCTTCGTGAGCCCCGGCGCACTGATAACGACGCTCGACGATACCTCGATCATCAAACTCGACTTCACGGTGTCGGAGACCAATCTGTTCGTGCTGCGCCGGGGGCTGCCGGTGGTCGCGCGCGCTGCCGGCCTGCCGGACCGCACGTTCAACGGCACGATTTCCAACATGGACTCGCGCGTCGACCCCGTCACGCGCTCGGTCACCGTCCGCGCCCAGCTCGACAATCCCGACGGCGTGCTGCGCCAAGGCATGTTCATGACCGTCGCGCTGCACGGTGAGCTCTCGCCGACATTGCTCGTGCCCGAAGAGGCCCTCGTCCCCGAGCGCGGCAAGGCCTACGTGTTCGTGGTGCGCGACAGCGTCGTCGAGCGCCGCGAGGTGCGAACCGGTAAGCGCAAGCCAGGCTTCGTTGAAATCGTGGACGGGGTGCACGAGCACGAGCGCGTCGTCGTCGACGGCACGCAGCACGTCCGCGACGGCAGCACAGTCGAAGAAGCGAACGGCGGCGCGAGCTGACGCATGCGGATCTCGGAGCTGTCCGTAAGACGGCCGGTCTTCGCGACCGTCCTCAGCATGATGCTCGTCATCTTCGGCCTCGTGTCGCTGCAGCGCTTGTCCGTGCGCGAGTATCCCGACATCGACCGCCCGACCGTCACCATCACGACGGCGTATCGCGGCGCTTCCGCCGCCATCATCGAGACGAAGATCACGCAGATCATCGAAGACTCGGTCGCCGGCATCGAAGGCATCCTCAAGATCGAGTCCGACAGCGAGGACGAGCGTAGCCAAGTCCGCATCGAGTTCGACGTGAACCGCGACGTCGACGCGGCGGCGAACGACGTGCGCGACCGCGTCTCGCGCGTGATGCGCGGCTTGCCGCCGGAAGCCGACCCGCCGCAGATCGTGAAGGCCGATGCCAACGCCGACTCCGTCGTCACGCTCGCGTTTTCGTCCGACACCGTGCCGATGCTCGAGCTCACGGACTACGCCGAGCGCAACATCGTCGACCGCATGTCGACGGTCCCCGGTGTCGCCAGCGTCGGCATCGTCGGCGGGCGCCGCTACTCGATGCGCGTCTGGATCGACCGGCAGGCTTTGGCCGCGCGCCAGCTCACGGTCACGGACATCGAGGACGCGCTGCGCCGCGAGAACGTCGAATTGCCGGCCGGCCGCATCGAGTCGCGCACGCGCGAGTTCTCGCTGCGCACGATGGTCGGCCTCGAGAACGAGCAGGATTTCCGCAACCTCGTCATCGAGCGCGGCGCCGACGGCCACCTCGTGCGGCTCGGCGAGGTCGCGGATGTGCGCCTCGCTGCGGAGAACGAGCGCTCCTATAGCCGGCTGAACGGCGTACCCGGCCTCATGATGCAGGTGCAGGCGCAGTCGAAAGGCAACACGCTCGACATCGCGCGCGGCGTGCGCAACGAGGTCGAGCGGATCAAGGAGACGTTGCCGGCCGGCATGAAGCTCGAGGTCAGCATCGACAACGCCGTGCCGATCGAAGCAGCGCTGCGCGAGGTGCTGATCGCCGTCGCGTTCGCGCTCGCGTCCGTGCTCGCAGTCATCTATCTGTTCTTGGGGAACGTGCGCACGACGCTGATCCCGGCCGTGACGATCCCCGTGTCGATCGTCGCATCGCTTACCGTGATGTACGCGCTCGGTTACTCGATCAACGTGCTGACGTTGCTCGGCCTCGTGCTCGCGATCGGCCTCGTCGTCGACGACGCGATCGTCGTGCTCGAAAACTGTCACCGCCGTCACGAGCTCGGCGAGCCGACGCTCGTCGCAGCGATCACGGGGTCGCGCGAAATCGGCTTCGCCGTCATCGCGACGACGATGACGCTGATCTCCGTGTTCGTGCCGATCTCGTTCCTGCCGGGCGACTTGGGCCGCCTGTTCCGCGAGTTCGGTTTCACGCTAGCGGCCGCCGTCGCGTTCTCGGCGCTGATCGCGCTGACACTGACGCCGATGCTCGCCTCGCGCCTGCCGGAGCAGGAGCACCGCAACCGCTTCGCTGCGTTGATCGATCGGTTCTTCAAGCAGCTGGCGCAGTTCTACGAGCGTTCCCTGCGCGGCGCGCTGCGCCACTCGTTCATCGTCGTCGCCGTGCTAGTGGGATTGATCGGCGTCGGCTTCGTCACGTTCCTGTCCGTGCCCGCCGAGTTCACGCCGCAGGCCGACAACGGCCGCGCCTTCATCGGCATCGAGTCGCCCGAAGGCTCGAGCTTCGACTACATCGACCGCTACGCACGTCAGCTCGAGACGATCGCCTTGAAATCCATGGACGACGGCGAAGTCGCACGCGTGCTCGTGCGCGTGCCGGGTCAGGGCGGCCAGGACCTGCGCACCGGCGACATCAACACGGCGCGCGCGTTCCTGATCTTCGGCGACTGGGACGAGCGCAAGCACACCGTGCAAGAGATCATGCAGCCCGTGCTCGCCGAGGCGCGCA
>Ga0075428_100010361_pt1 | contig 10346 bp, 8 predicted proteins | sample RhiMetdeltSRZDD2_FD_75291 | JGI IMG/M metagenome (GOLD analysis project Ga0075428, IMG submission 75291) | Populus rhizosphere microbial communities from Tennessee, USA - Rhizosphere MetaG P. deltoides SRZDD2 | ecosystem: Host-associated > Plants > Roots > Rhizosphere > Soil | place: USA...
TTCCGTAGATGATGTGAATATTACATACAAGGGAGTAAAAGGCAAAGGCACTGCCACAATAATAGAAGATCCAAAAAGAACTGTCTCGTATGGAGAGAAAATATATATGAAATATCTTGGTACACTAGATCACCCGGTACCTAAGATGATATTGGACAGTGCAAAAAAGGGAAACCATGTAGTTCTTGAAATTAGTCCTAAATTCTTTTCCACATGGGAATTTCCTAAAGTGCAATAAAAGTCCTACCTTCCAGAGATGAAAGACGAAGATCTTAATGCCCCTATTAGAATAGCATAAGATAGGACTGATTTCGATATTCTATAATTACCAACCTATGCTCACCTTATTTCCATGTCTAAGTATGTATAGTTCCCATATTGATTTTTCTAGACTGATTGTATCCAGAGTATCGAAAATTGAAACATAACTTAATACAGTTGAATCACTATTGGAATAAGCACCCAAGGACACAGATAATACATAATTACTTCCTCTCTGCTATTAGTTTGTGAGTAAGAGAAAAGCCGACAGGCAAAAAGTTGCCATTGTCACGGGTGGCACAAGTGGGATAGGATATGCGACTTCACTGCTTTTAGCAAGAAATGGATATTATACATACGCTTCAGGACGTAATATCGATAAATCTTCAAATTTACAATCGATAGCCGAATCTGGAAGGCTGCCATTAAAACCAATCCAACTCGATGTTACTAATGATAGCTCGGTAAAAGCTGCAGTTGAAAAGATTGGGTCAGAAAAAGAAAGAATTGATGTACTAGTTAATAACGCCGGATATGGTCTCTTCGGAGCGTTTGAAGATCTCTCATTAGATGAGATAAAAGCACAATTTGAAACCAATTTCTTTGGAGTCGTAAGAGTAACTCAACACATACTTCCAATAATGAGGACCATGCATGATCATGGTGTCGGCGATGGTATTATTGTAAATGTTGGTTCAATTAATGGGAAGATAGCATTTCCAGTACTCTCTGCATACTCAGCCAGCAAATTTGCCATCGAGGGGTTAAGCGAATCAATTGCATATGAACTTGAGCCCTTTGGAATCAAAGTGATATTGATAGAGCCAGGTCCAATTCGCAGTAATTTTATGAATGGAAGCCTATTACCTAAGCGAGCACTAGATCCAAAGTCTCCTTATTTTGAATTGGTTCAAAAGTTCTATGATAAAACAAAATCGCAGCACGACGATGCAATATCCCCAGAGGAAGTTGCAAATATCATACTCCAAGCTATTTCAGACGACGCGCCGAAATTTAGATACGTAATAGGTAACTACGCAGCTAGTTTGTTAGAAACAAGAAATAATAAACCAGATTCGGAGTTCCAAAAAATGATAATGCAAAATATTATGCAATAATTCTGTGGATCTTACCATTCACAGATATGATATGATATTTTAGAATCCATATATTACAATTATTTTAAGTTAGACAATTGGCTTCTCTACATTCTCCTTATTTTGATTCCTTCCGAAGAATCACATTAGGAACGTCATTAGTATACGGTGGGATATTGCATATTTATAATTCAGCGAAAACTATTAATGAAAAATATATATGAATTAGTACACATGACACCTGCTTTCAGAAGGGTGGCTAGAAGAACGGCAAGAAGAACAACGAGAAGAATATAATTCTTTTTTCCTTATTTTTTACCCTTCCGAAGAATTTCATTAATTATTTAACAATGTTTTAGTTCTGACATTGAGTAAATAAAGTAGCTGAGGATATCTCAGTTAAAGAATGAATTTCCTCAGACACTAGCCTTCGTTAAATGCTTTCTTATACTCCTCGTAACACATCTGTTTGATATCCATTGTCAACTCGCTAGTTTTTTTGGGGTCCCTTAGTTGGCGCTTTTCTCTTGTATTGATTCCTAGAGATTCCAGTTCGTTCAGCCACCAACTATGTTTCTCAGGATGTTCATCTTGTGCCATAGGTAACTAAACCCTTTCAGTCCCCTTGTCAGTTATCATATAATTACCATCCTGTCCTTCCTTTAGCCATCCTACATCATTAAGAAATGAAATTACACTTAAAATAGAGTCCTCGTTACCATCAAAATCATGACTTAACGTCTGCACTGTATCGCCATCCTGAGTCAGTTTGTTTAGAACGTATTCAGCAAGATATATTCCAGATAACTTAGCGGTATTTACTGCCGTGGGCTAACAACTTACCCACCGTTATTACGATATACATTATTAACCTCAACAAGCTTACTGCACAACCTCTATTATAGCTATGGGTGTAGTCAATATAAAAACTACTAAACTTGTTTTCTTAGTTCTCCCTTTTCTAAGGTTATCGTATTTATCGCCTCACATTTCTCACACTTTGCACCAAAGTCAGATATATTCCAAAAAGCGTGGGGAGTAAGATAATTTAGTTCGCCGCACTTCTTACATGAATATACAACCATAAAGTGAATATTTTAGAAAGTACTTTATGAGTAACGTTTTAGTCTTTGCTAACTGCTTATCTCCATGGTTCAAATGTCACGATGCATTATAACTATAATGTAATAGAGGATAGAAGTATGTGATAAGTTTCCAAGGGGAGACAAAAGCATACCAGCACTCAAAGCATTCCGTAACCTGATTCCTCTATTACAAAAAATTAATACTTCAACTCAGGTATTATTTATACTACTTCTATATCACCAACATTAAAAATAGGGTAATCATGACCCAAAGTTATAATGGCTAAAAGTAATGGACAAAGAGCATTAGTTCTCCAAGGAGGAGGATCGCTTGGCGCATACGAGGCAGGAGTTTTTGAGGTGCTATATTATTGGATCAAAAAAGATATTGATGATGACGAGAATATATTTGATATAGTAGCAGGTACCTCTATAGGTGCAATAAATGCTGCATTTTTGGTAAGCTATGTAATAAAAAAGAGGAGGGAAGAAATCAAGGATGTTGGTGAGAGTTGGAAGGGTTCTGCGGAAGAACTCAAAGAATTTTGGAAGTCTCGATTGGCGTCGAATATTAATTTAAATAAATGGTGGCCTTTTTCGTGGGATGAAAAATCATGGACTTTAGCATGGGATATACTGAGTAGGATTAATTCCTTTGTTGCTACAGGGGAAGCTGCAAGGAGATATTATTCTGCAAAAGAATTTATAATAAGCGGAGCGTCAAACGTATTTTTGCCTAATCTACCACCAAAAACTGATTCAAAATTCTTTGATAATTTTATTGTTCCAAATATTTGGTATCGTTATGATAACAGCAGGTTAAGGGGAACTGTAAATGAATCTATAAGATTTCCAATAGGGACAAGCCATCCAGAACCAAGACTTCTTGCAATAAGTGTAGATGTTGAGGAAGGTGAAACTGTAACCTTTGATAGCTATGCTAGAAAGTCAGAGTATGGTGACTATAAACCCGGAACTGACAGAAAGAATGGTACTTATGAACGCACAATAAAATATGATAAAGGCATCATGGTAGAACATATACTGGCAAGTGCATCTGTCCCAGAACATTATGATTACACCTTAGTTCCAAAGGAGTACGATTATACAAAGACTGAAGAAGAAAAATTAGAGGATATAGAAAACTACGATCTTGAAAATTACAGTAGATTTTGGGATGGTGGTGTGCTAAGTAACACTCCTTTAAGAGAACTAATACAATCGCATAAAGATTACTGGAAATCCGTAAAAAATAAACCTGATAGTAAAAACACTATTCCCAAATTAGAGGTTTATATAATTGACATATGGCCATCAGTAGATGGATATCCAGTTCCTTCGGATTTGGATGGCATAAGAGATAGAAAGAATGACTTGACGTATCAGGATGTGACACCATACGATGAAAAAGTAGCCAATATGATATCAGATTATTACAACCTTAGTAGCGCTTTAAAGGACCTAGCCGAAAGAAAAGGCGTACCTAAGGCGGAGATAGATACAATTCTAAACATGCCATCAAAAAGTAGCCATCGTACTGGAGAGTTAAGAACATACGGCGATCTTGTAGATGTAGATGAAAGGTTCGAAATAACTAAAATAACAAGGATAGAACGTAGTGCTGATAGAGATGATATTGCAAACAAATGGTGTGATTTTTCTTTAGGAACTATATCAAAGCTGTTTGAGCAGGGAACGCTAGATGCACTAAAGACTCTTGCAAAAGAAGTAATGAGATCAAAAAGCATTCAATTAAGGGAAGAAAAAGTAAAGGAAGAAATAATGATATCAGAAAGCATTCAAGATGCACGCACGCAGCTTGATTTGTTTATTAGCTATGCGAAGAAACAAGGTGCAAATGGTGATTTAATACAATCCGCTGAAAGTGTTAAGGCTATGTTACCAGTCCTAATGCGAAGTTTTAAACTTTAAACTGCGGGCATACTTTCTAGCATCTTCGAATGTCTTGTATACTTTATATTGATACACCAATGTAAACTTAAGATCCAATACACCAGATAGGCATTCTGGCGTCGGCGGATGTATTAGTTGTCGCAGTTTTTCTAGATTTTAAGAAGTTTTTTGGTTTAAAAATGTACATGAAGAAAAAATATAAATCTCAACACTTCCACTTCTTCTTTGCTTCCCATACCATCCTTAACAACTTCTGGACATCGGAGTATGCTTGACCAATGTATATGAACCCGCTTACCCAGTGGGGCCAGTGGGATTTGAACCATAATTGACCTGATTTTGGGTCCCGATTTAGTATCCTTGGAGGTGAAATGGGAATTAAAAAGGTAAGAAATATAAGATAAAAAAATGGCAGATAAATCCATATGATATTTAGACATCAGGAGCTGTCAGTTAAGAATAAGCTATTATCCTGAAAAACCATGAATCATGCACAAGAAGTGTCCTATGTGTAACCGGTTCTTTGAATGCATGGGATCAGAAGGTTGCTGGTGTTTTGACCTGGGAAAGTATCAGATAAAAGATGTAAAACAGGATTGTCTATGCAGAGATTGCTTGTCCTGAAAGATTTTCGACTAGTATCTGGTACTTGCCAAGAATACGAAGAAATGCTTAAAACGTAGTATTTATCTTCAAATTACCACTAACTTGGGTGTCAATGGATCATCCACATATCTCCAAGATATCAAGGACTTTATAGTGGATAACTATGCGGTTCATTTAACCGACAAGTCTGACAGACAAGCGTTTATTGAGGAGGTACTGCCACATGAATTCCAAGCCGATATTGATTGGAGTGGGACACCAAAGACATTTGTTTACAATTTGGTAAATACCCTACAAAACAAGAAAATAAATAACAAATATGCAATAATAAATATCCTAGAATATCTCAAATCAAAAATCGACATTGACTATTACAAGCAGATTGATAGCTTACAGGTGTCGGTAATTGAAGATAATAAGGATTATGATCAGTTTTACGTATGCGTGATCGTTAATTGTGACCCTTTATCATATATGCCAATAAGATGTAATGGTATTGATAAGTTCTCCGGACTTGCCGAGGAGATTATAAGGGTTAATAAAGCTAGAACAAAGCCACGGCCAGGAGGGGGAAAGAAACGTATCCAATATCCTTATTTTAACTTGCATCCGTGGATCTGTTACACTTGTGCAGATCTACAAAATTGGAATGAGATTACGAGCAACTTTTTCAGAAGGAATTTTTTAGCAATCTTAGTTGATTCTAGTGTTTTTAACGGACAGACAGATAGACCATGTATAAAGGAACTAGCCAGGATAATGGATCACGCAGGTAGTCACTTCGCTGACATTGGTATTGCTTGTATCAAGAATTATCAAGTACAACTAATATCCCTGAGGATATTTCGATTTACTTTGAGGCGACTCCTACTGACGTAGATAGCCTTGCGTTCTACCTATGGACCTATTACGATAAGAGAAAATCTTCTCTGGTAGTAGGTAATAATAATGTTGTTGTTACTAGCGAGGGAACCGGGTAGATGAAGCAAGAAGATGGTAGAGACATTAACCCAATATCTATAATAAACATGCTAATATTCAGAGAAATTTCGAAGTGGTTTAATGATAAAGGTAACGAGGACAAGATAGAACAATTGGCAAGTGAGCTAGCAAAAATGACCAAATGGGATTATAAGACTTTGCATTTAAGGGATTATAAGAGTTTAGACATAAAGAAAAGGTATGATGTTTGGAAGTGGAATTCCTTTACAAGAAAAGGAATTGAAGACTCGTTAGGTGTCGTAATCAGACAAAAGATATCGCTAAGTCTGGCAGCGCAGATAACAAGAGAGGTTATGTGGAACTTAATTTCAAATATGAACCTACAGTTACAACTAACTCAAAGTGAGAATACTAAAAAGGAAACAATAGATATTGCAAAGGAGACTAATAAATTTGCAGACCAAGTCTTCAAGGAATTAACTCATGGCAATATCATTAAAGACCAGGCTAATTTGGATCCAGATAGAACTAAGTACCTTACCGTTGCTGACTCTGTGGCTAGGAGCGAACACCTTAATGAGGAAGCTATCGGACACACGCTGGACCTAATGGACTCTACGAATAAACTGGCAAATGCTGTAAGAGAAAATCCGCTAGTGGATAGCTACATGCCCGATAAGTTCCGTGAATTGCATGATAAGTACGCTAAGCTTGCGAAGACAACTGGACTTGCTATCGGTCTTAATTTCAATTCTTTAAGTGAGGATCTTCAATCTAAGGTATGGAGTATATCTGAGAATAACAATGACTTCGCCAACAAGCTAGGATATGGTTTGGCTGCACGAATAGGAATGTTTGACAGTAAAGTTCAGGAAAGTTTTTTTGATCGTTCAATAAAGAATAGCAACTTTAGAGATGGATTTGCTGAGGGAATATGTCAGGCATATCCGTCATTAAGTACGAATCTTAGAGATAGGATAATTCAAATCGCTAACAAAGACCAAGAATTTGCTAATATCCTGCTATCTAAATTGGATGAGAATTTTGCATCTGTTCCATCCCTAACTGGTAGTATAGAGACAAAAATAATTACCGTGGAAGAACTATCATTCGAATCTAACGTGGATATTAGTTTCATTCTAAATCCAGAAGGAGTATCGACTACTCGACAAACGAAGTATCCAATTGACTTAAAAATACTGGTTAGCGCACCAACAATTGAATTAGAAGTCGAAGAGCTTGATATCCTCTCTATGATTCTTGGATTCATCAATATGTCGATCACATTATCTACGCAATCATTAGGATCATTAGGAATCATACAAATAAGCCGAAGTCTGCCATGGAAGATCGGTTATGATATTATCAGCAGTCTAGAAAGTACTAGGTTTGGCGACATCGATCCTAAGCTCTCTCCCAATATCAAGGCAAGAAATATTTCTAAATCTGTTGGAAATGGTCGATATGAATGCTTAGTCAACCTCGTGGGCGAACAACAGTTGTTAAACCGAATAGAGCATGTTACATATTTATTGCACCCAACATTTCGTGACCCGGTCATGGATGCATATAATGCAAAAGAGGGATTTAGTATCACGCTTATCGTCTGGGGAGAATTCAGAATTCAGATCAAGCTGAAATATAAGGATGGTCACATTGAGTTGTTATCTCATTGGCTTAAACTGACACAAGAAACATCAGAGTATGTTCCACAACAATAAGGCACAAGCCGCAACCTGTGCTGTGCGTGCATCGCTTTGGAAGGGTGATTCAACCCTACCGATTACTGGATTAAGGCACAATAAAGAGATGTGGACAGTATATACTTTAGATTCTAAATATTTATGCAATGATTTGGTACACGGACTAAAAGTGATTATAGCTACATGTGTGGTCTGCTAAAAGTTGACTGACAGCGTATTAATGTAGTGCACCTTTAGTTTAAACCTGGCATCTACAAAAGTTAGGACCAGACCTATTTAGACCAAAATAGAAATCTTCTGAGGACAGTATACAATGACTATAGCGGATCTGCTTAGAAAAAATAATCATGATGGTTGATTAAGAAACACATTTGCCGATATAGAGTGTTAATTGAAAGAAGATGTGTAACCTGATATTATTGAAAATAGGTACTATAAATGGATGCATTGATGCAAATATATGTTAAACTGCAAAATATCTGATATAAGTATTGGATCTATAGACATTGTCTATTAATTAATAGATAAATTTGCGTGTGTGAATATCAGTGATACTGCTAAAGAAGATGTAATAAGATACTGTTAATAACGATTATCTCAGAATAAACTGATACGAAAGTTAACCGGGGGGATATGTAGCATCCGAAAGTCATAACATAACCACCTTTATTAACCTTATAACGGCAAGTCATTTACCGGTCAGCGTACCTTAAATATATACAATCTGGAATCACGATATGCTAGATTTTGAAGATACGACTTACATCATAAATGTACTAGCTAGTAACTCTTTTTTTCTTAAGATCAAGAATATCGAGACTGTATTTAGCAGGGCGGGATTGGATGATCTATTGCCAGATATTGACCTAACCGGAGCGCCTAGAACAATGCTTCATAATGTTATTCGAAGGCTAAATACTAAGGGCAAAATTACATATGATCATCATGCTCTCGGTCGCTTTTTAAACGCTGCAATGGCTGACATGGAGATCGATGATCGAAATAAGATTAAGACCTTTATTATACAAAAAAAATTAATAAATCCTGCTTCAGTCTCACTAGTAGCTCCTGAAGAGAAAACACCTGTTCATGACGAGGTAAGGATACTTCATGAAGGCATGACGGGTGAGAATACCCTAAAACCTATAGGTTTCCTTTTGCGAGCAATAGAGATATCTCAGTGTGTTTGTTGTATTGTGTACCCAGGTGGATCTGGCACCGGTTTTTTGATATCGAATAACTGCGTACTTACTAATAACCATGTAATAGGTGATACCCAAGAATTGGATGAATGTGTTTTCAGGTTCAATTATCATCTAAATACCGATAATTTGCCTGCCAAGTTTCAGGACTATAGATATGATAAGAAGGGGCTCTTTCACACAAACAAAGGGCTGGATTACAGCGTCTTGCAGTTGGTGGATTCTCCTGGTCAAAAATGGGGTCTTCCAAAATTTACTCTAAAAACTCCCGAGCTGAAAAGCAGAGTAAATATTATCCAACATCCAGGAGGATCGCCCAAGCAAATCTCAATACAAAACAACTTCCTTGAATACGTGGATAATAGAATCACACAATATTTGACCTCTACTCAGCCAGGCTCATCAGGGTCTCCTGTTTTTAATAACCGTTGGCATGTATTAGCAATACATCATGGAGAAACCCGTATCACAGACCCAGACACCGGAAGAACATATTACAGAAATGAAGGGATAAGAATGTCAAGGATAATTGAGGATCTTCCACAAAATATCAAGGCTTTATTAACTGTGTAGAGAAAAATGATGCCTGACTATGAATTTTCTAGTCAACTAATAGATTTTGTGACTCGACTATCCAATCATAGTGTCGAAATGATGACTACGAAGGGATCGACATGGAGCAAGGTCGGCAAGAAGACAGATTCAACGTTAAGAGTAGGCTCGTTCAGAACCCGTTCCCATTTTTAGTTCACCAAGATTCTATTCCTAGACCTCTCTTCAGCTGCTGTACGGCTTGATACCGGAAGAACTGTAGAGACTGTGGTATGTCATGAAGTACACGGCTTGAATGTAGCATGAAGATATAATCCTGTTCGACTAGCCAGGAGCTATGATCTCCTTAAATACTCAAACCAGAATATTATGATATGCCATGTCCAAAGGGAGTAAGCGACTCGGAATGTCTAGGGAAAGGAAACCCCGAAAAGTGTGATTACTTTGAAAACAACAAATGCTATTACATAGAAGAAACTGAAGCAGGTTAATAAAAAAAACTATAATGTAGCTTCGATGAAAATGGCATATAATATTGATGAACGTCTCAAACAGCTTTATACTGATTTACAACGTCAGTATGATCTAACTTTAGAGAGGCGGAAAACTCTAACAGGTCAAGCTATAAGCATGATGAGTTTCACTGGCATAATAGAAACAGTTTTGATAGCAGTGATTGTCGCATCTGCGACAGACAAAGACGTACGAATCTTGCTGCAATCCTCTGGGTATTATTTAGTACTTCTTGCAGCTGGCGGCACTGCCTTCACGTCATATATTTTGACAGCGATCTTCTCGCTTCTCGCATTTTGGGAACCAAAGTGGTATAGAGTTCCACAGATGCCAGATAAAGACCCGATTGTTTCGATTCGTGATTTTTTTCCAAAGCTGACGTTTACTCCTTGGAAAAGTTTGCAATTCAACTAAGCAAAGCCACCTCTTTTCACCAGAAGACCAATAGTAGAAAATATAAGAATTTGAAGA
>Ga0075428_100010365_pt1 | contig 10345 bp, 5 predicted proteins | sample RhiMetdeltSRZDD2_FD_75291 | JGI IMG/M metagenome (GOLD analysis project Ga0075428, IMG submission 75291) | Populus rhizosphere microbial communities from Tennessee, USA - Rhizosphere MetaG P. deltoides SRZDD2 | ecosystem: Host-associated > Plants > Roots > Rhizosphere > Soil | place: USA...
CGCTGGGTGCCAGCCGCACGCTAATCATTCGGCAATTGCTGACCGAGAGCACTTTGCTTGCGGGAGCGGGCGGTGCACTGGGTCTATTAGTCGCTGTGTGGAGCTTCAAACTGCTCAAGCAACTCATCCCCGACGGCATGGTGTATTCGATTGAATTGAAGATCGATCTGCCGGTGCTCGGGTATGCGATGGCGGTGTCTTTGCTCACCGGCGTTGTCTTCGGTTTGGCGCCGGCCTTACAAGCATCGAAGATCGACTTAAATCAGGCATTGAAGCAAGGCGGCGGGCGTACCAGCTTCGGTGCAGCTGGACACAAACTGCGGAGCGCATTCGTTGTTATTGAGGTGGCGCTGGCGTTGGTGCTGTTGATCGGAGCGGGGTTGATGATTCGAACTGTCTACAATCTCCGTGGTCAATACTCGGTCTTTCAACCGGAACAGTTGTTGAAGTTGAGGACCACGCTGCCAGACAACAAGTACCGCGACCTGGGAGAGTACATCAGGACTGAACACCCCAGGCGCCTCGCCTTCTACTCGCAGGTGCTGGAACGCGTAGGCGCGCTGCCCGGTGTTGTTTCGGTGGGCTATACCACTTCTGTGCCGCTGGGATGGAAGGGCGGCGCTAACGGTTTCATCATCGAAGGCCGTCAGCAGGAACTCGGGTTAACTCCGAATGCCATTCACCGTCAGGTCAGCGCGGCTTATTTTCAGACGATGGGGATTGACCTCCGCGCGGGTCGCTATTTTGATGACCGCGACTCTGAACAATCGTTGCCGGTTGCGATCGTCAACGAATCGATGGCGCGGTCTTACTGGCCAAACGATGACGCCGTGGGAAGGCGATTTAAGCTGGGAGCGCCCAATGCGCCGTGGCTGACAATTGTGGGAATAGTCGCCGATGTCAGGCAGATGGGGATGGACATTCCGGTGAAGGCCGAAATGTACCTGCCTTACCGTCAGATGGCCACACACCCATGGTTTGGACCGCGTGATCTGATTGTTCGCACTTCTAGTGACCCAATGAGCGTGGTCGCCGGAGTGCGCGAGGTGATTCGAGGAGTCGATCCCGATCAACCGGTTTCGAGCATCGTGACGATGGAACAGCTGTTAACGAAGGAGACGGGATCGCGCCGGCTGGGGATGATCTTGTTATCGGGTTACGCCGGCCTCGCTTTATTGCTCGCCTCGCTTGGGATCTACGGCGTGCTTTCCTATCTTGTCGTGCAACAGACGCCGGAAATCGGAGTGCGACTGGCGCTTGGTGCGTCACGCGGTGACGTACTCGGGTTGGTACTAAAGAGGGGCGCAGTTCTGGTGTTGAGCGGGGTGGCGATCGGCGCGGTCGCAGCGTTCGCGTTGACCCGCTTGATGGCAAGCTTGCTGTTCGGCGTGGGCGCGACCGATCCAATTGTCTTTGTAGGGATTTCGCTGTTATTGACAGGAGTGGCTCTGGCAGCCTGTTTCGTGCCTGCGCGCCGGGCGACAAAGGTTGATCCGATGGTGGCGCTTCGATACGAATAAGTTTCTGGTTTGTGGTTTCTGGTTTGTGGTTTCTGGTTTGTCGTTCTGGTTCATAGTTTGTGTTTTGGGACCCAGAAACTACAAACCAGAAACAGAAGTTCGGAGGTTGAATGATGGAAGTATTGATACAAGATCTTCGCTACACGGTTCGCGTTCTTCTCAAGAAGCCCGCATTCACGGCGATAGTCGTTCTGGCGCTGGCCATTGGCATCGGCGCCAACACGGCGATTTTCAGCGTGGTCAACGCAATCCTCCTTCGCCCGCTGCCCTATAAAGACTTCGACCGAATCTCGATGATTTGGATGGACAACCCCAAGCTTGGCGTCAAGGAAGACTGGCATTCCTACCCAAACTATGTCGACTACAAAGAGCAGAACCAGGTCTTCGAAGACATGGCCGCTTTTAACAATCGTAGTTTCAACCTCACTGGTGTTGGGGACCCGGTGCGGATTCTAGGCGCCTGGAACACGGCGAGCCTCTTTTCGGTGCTGGGTGTCGCGCCAGCCGCAGGCCGCGTGTTCACCGAAGAAGAAGAGGAACCGGGCAAGGATCTTGTCGCGGTGTTGAGCAACGGACTGTGGCGCAGTAGATTCGGAAGCGACCCCAACATCATCGGGCAGCTCATTAGCATGAACGGCGTGAATCGAACCGTGATCGGCGTGATGCCCGCCGGCTTTAGCTTTCCCGATAAGACAACTGAAGTGTGGGTGCCGCTCGCCCTTCCGCCTCAGCGAAAGCAGGCGCGAGGCCCAATCTCCTACAAAGCCGTCGGGCGTTTAAAGCCCGGCGTCTCGATGGCTCAGGCCTGGGCGGACATGGGCGCCATCGCAAAGAGACTTGATGAGCAATATTCTCGATCGGATTACGGTGTGAATCTCGTGCTTCTTCGCGACCAGGAGACGCGGAGCGTGAAACCGGCTCTGCTGGTGCTCCTCGGAGCCGTCGCATTTGTTTTGCTGATAGCGTGCGCCAACGTCGCCAACCTGCTGCTGGCGCGAGCAGCCATCCGAGAGAAAGAGATTGCCATTCGCGTCGCTCTTGGCGCGCGCCGGTCGAGGATCGTTCGACAGCTCCTGACCGAAAGCGCAGTGCTCGGACTCACTGGTGGCGCCGCCGGATTGTTAATGGCGGTGGTGGGGTTGAAAGTCCTCGTCGCGTTAAGTCCCGGAGACATTCCCCGTTTCGATCAGGCCGGGATTGACGGGCGTGTATTGGTCTTTACCCTGGTCGTTTCACTGCTGACCGGCCTCGTCTTCGGACTCGTCCCATCGCTTCAGACTTCGAAGCCAGATCTGAACAACACTCTCAAGGATGGCGGCCGCGGAACAACTGGAGGAGCGGGAGGCGTGCGAGTGCGCAATCTGCTGGTTGTGTCCGAGATTGCTTTGTCGCTTGTGCTACTGGTCGGAGCCGGATTGTTGATTCGAAGCTTCATAAGGCTTCAACAGTTTGATTTGGGCTTCAATCCCGACAATCTTGCGACGATGCGGATTCAGTTGCCGGGCTCAAAGTATCGCGAGCCGCAGCAGGTCGACGCTTTTTATGAGCAGTTGCTGGAAAGGATCGAGTCCGTGCCTGGAGTTCAATCCGTCGGCGCGATCTCAGACGTCTTCCTGACAGATACCCCAAACTCAACCAACTTCTCAATCGAGGGTCGTCCGGTGCCGACTGGAGTGGATTCTATCGAGGTTCCCTTCGATTCGGTATCGCCCGGTTACTTCAGGACGATGGGTATCCCGCTGCAAAGAGGGCGTGAGTTTGACGAACGTGACGTTCGCGGCTCAACCCCGGTTGTGATCGTCAACGAAACGTTCGCGCGGCGGTTCTTCCCCGATGAAGATCCGCTCGGCAAGCGCTTCGTCTACGGTGGAGCCGCCCCGGACAACAATCAATGGATCACGATTGTAGGGGTGGTCGGGGATATGCGGCGTACCGGATTTGATCGGCCGGTCCGTCCTGAAACCTTCTTGCCACAGTCCCAGAACCCGAGCGGCATTTTAACGGTTATCGCACGCACTGCCGGAAAACCTGAGAGTGTCTCGAGTACACTGCGCACCGAAGTCTGGGCCGTCGACAAAGACCAATCCGTCTTCGATCTCAAGACAATGGACCAGATTCTGTCCGAGATGTCGTCTCAACGCCGGTTCAATATGCTACTGCTTGGAGTCTTCGCGTCGCTTGCGTTGACGCTTGCGGCGGTTGGCATCTACGGAGTGATGTCGTACTCGGTGGCGCAACGGACTCACGAGATCGGGATCCGAATGGCGTTGGGCGCGCGTCGTACGGATGTGCTGGGAATGGTCGTGATGCGTGGGATGATGCTGACGGCGGCCGGCATAGGTGTCGGTCTGATCGGAGCGATAGGGTTAACCTGGCTGATGTCCAGCCTGCTCTACGGCGTAAGCCCGACCGACCCGCTCACCTTTGTGGTGATTCCGATTCTGCTTGGGGCAGTAGCTCTGGGAGCCTGTTTCGTGCCGGCTCGCAGGGCTACAAAGGTCGATCCGATGATCGCGCTGCGATATGAATAGGTTCTTAGTTTCTGGTTTGTGGTTTTTAGTTTGTGGTTTGTGGTTTCTGGTTTGTGGTTTCTGGTTCTGGTTTGTGGTTTCTGGTTACCGTTTCGTGGTTCGGGAGGAGCATACCAGCGCGATATCCAGCTGGTCCTGAAGCTAGAGTAGAAACCAGAAACTACAAACCAGAAACTACAAACCAGAAACTACAAACCAGAAACTACAAACCAGAAACCAGAAACCCAAAACCACAATCCTGGAGGGCTCGATGGAAACCTTGCTGCGAGACTTACGATACGGATTGAGAATGCTGGTCAAGAGACCAGGATTCACGATCGTCGCAGTTATGGCGCTGGCGCTGGGTATTGGCGCCAACACCGCGATTTTCAGCGTGGTGAACGCATTGATGCTCAGGCCGCTGCCCTTCTCAAACCCTGAGAAGCTTGTCGCAGTGGCCTCGATCAATTCAAACAACCCTCAAGGTGATCTTGAAGGTGTCTCGCCTGCCGACTTCTGGGACATGAAAGAGCGGAGCCAAACATTCGAACAGCTGGCGACGCACTCGGGGGGTGCCGCATTCAGCATCCGGGATGCCGATCCTCCTGACGTTTTCAATGGAGCTCGCGTGTCATTCAATTTCTTCGACACTTTCGGAGTCCGGCCGCTGCTTGGACGCACCTTCGTCGCTGAAGACGGACAGCTCAATGCACCTGATACTGTGATCTTGAGTCATCGATTATGGATGCGGCGGTTTGGCGGCGATCCATCGGTGGTCGGTAAGACGTTCATGACCGCGGAACGCGGAACCACGGTCATAGGGATAATGCCGCCCGACTTCAAGTTTCCCAGCTACGTCGAAGTATGGAAGCCGCTGGCGCGCGATGCGTCGGAAATGCGCAATCGGGCGAACCGCTATTTCAATGTTGTGGGCAGGATCAAGGCCGATCAGTCAATCGAGAGCGCCCAGGCAGAGCTAAGGGGGATTGCCGCCCAACTCGAAGTGGAGCACACCAGAAACAAAGGCTGGACATCGCGGCTGACCCCTTTGCGAGAAAGTTTGATGGGCGGCACGAAAACCGCGTTACTCGTGCTGCTCGGCGCTGTCGGTTGTGTGTTGTTAATCGCCTGTACCAATGTAGCGAATCTGTTGCTGGCGCGGGCGTCGTCTCGTCGCAAGGAAATGGCTATCCGCCTTGCGCTAGGAGCGGGGAGAGGCCGGCTTATGCGGCAACTGCTGACCGAGAGTGTCGTACTTGGCCTGGTTGGAGGCGCGGTCGGTCTGCTGCTTGCAATATGGGGACTGGATCTTCTAATCGGGATATTGCCTTCCAAACAAGCCTTTCAGTTTCCGGTCAATATACAAATCGATCGAATTGTCATTGTGTTTACGCTGGCGATATCGATCCTGACCGGAATTGTTTTTGGGCTTGCGCCGGCACTGCAAGCGTCGCGGCCGGACGTCGGCGAATGGCTCAAAGAAGGCGGCCGCGCCGGATCAAACCGGAGCCACCAGCGAACACGCAGCGCGCTTATCGTAGCCGAAATTGCCGTCGCCCTTGTATTGCTGATCGGCGCAGGGTTGCTGGTTCAGAGCTTCGTAAAATTGAGACAGGTAGACCTGGGATTTGATCCAAAGGGTCTGCTTACGATGTGGGTGTCGGCTTCACCTACCAGATACGCAACTGACGAAGCCAGGAGCAATTTCTTCAAACGAGTTATTGAACACGTGTCTCAAACACCCGGCACGGAAGGCGTCACTGCAAGCTCATCGGCGTGGTTCGGTTTCCTAAGTTTCCAATTCAACCGTGCGGATGATCCATTACCAGAGGGCGACACAAACGTGCGTTACAGTGCGGTCACGCCGAAATACTTTAACGTACTCAAGGCTAGGATCGTCGAGGGTCGGGACTTTGACGATCGCGACGACAGTCGAGCGCCATCTGTTGCGATTATCAACGAATCACTTGCTAAGCGGTACTTCCCCGACGGTAAACCGATTGGGAGGAAGATCGTGCTTGGATACCTCGGCCGCCGGCTTGTTAAGGAGATCGTCGGCGTATCGAGCGACATGAAACAAGAAGAACTAGGCGCGCCAACCAAACCTGAGCTGTACGTTCCGTATCAACAGATGCCGTGGTTCGGAATTGCCCTTGTGATTCGAGCTTCCAGTGGCGATCCGATGAGATTGAAAAAGGATCTTCAACACGCGATCTGGGAGGTCGACAAGGATCTCCCGGTTTCGTCGGCCGAAACGGTTGAGACCCATTTAGCAGCTCTGGTCGACGAACCCCGACTCTACACATTGCTGCTGGGAGTATTTGCAGTTGTGGCCTTGGTGCTGGCCTCGGTTGGAATCTATGGAGTCATGTCCTACTCGGTCACCGAGCGCACCCACGAGATAGGTATTCGCATGGCATTGGGGGCTAAGCAACAAGACGTCCTCTCGCTTGTGGTGAGGCAAGGCATGGCGCTGGCGCTCGGAGGTGTGGCGGTTGGACTGGCGGTAGCGTTCGCGTTGACCCGAGTAATGTCGAGCTTGCTGTACGGGGTGACAGCTACGGATCCGTTAACTTTTCTGCTGATTCCGATCCTGCTTGCGTCGGTAGCACTGTTAGCGTGTTATTTGCCGGCTCGGCGGGCAATGAAAGTCGATCCAATGATCGCGCTGAGATATGAATAAATTGTTTCCTGGTTTCTGGTTTTTGGTTTCTAGTTCTGGGTGCAGGTTCCGGGTTCAGGGTTCAGAGTTCCGGGTTCAGGGTTCACGGTTCGTTCAGAGTGTTGTTTTTAGTTTCTGGACCCGGAACCCTGAACCCTGAACCCTGAACCCGGAACCCTGAACCCGGAACTCTGAACCCGGAACTCTGAACCCTGAACCTGAACCCGGAACTCTGAACCCTGAACCTGAACCCTGAACCCGGAACCCGGAACCCGGAACTAGCAACCAGAAACCGTTTTTCGGAGGACTGATGGAAACGCTTTGGCTTGATCTGCGCTACGGCGCTCGAATCTTGATGAAAAAACCGGGGTTCACCCTGATTGCCGTGGCCACACTGGCACTCGGCATAGGCGCAACCACCGCGATCTTCAGCGTAGTTAACGGCGTCTTGCTCCGCCCGTTTGAATATCACGATGCCCAACAGATCGTTACCCTCCTGAACCACGGACGAGGACCGGTCTCGCCGGCGAACTTCCTCGACTTCCGCAACCAGAGTAAGAGTTTTGACCAGATGGCAGCGGCCGAAGCCTGGGGCGGAACGATCGTGACCAGTGGTAACCCCGAAGAAATCAGCGGTCTGCGGATGGGGGACGGTCTCTTCGAACTGCTCGGAGTTGAGCCGTTCCTTGGCCGCACTTTGCAATCCGAGGACTTCAAACCGGGGAAGGATCACGTAGTCATTCTGAGCCACAAACTGTGGAAGCGCGCGTTTGGGGGCGACGCCGCCGTAGTGGGTCAGCCACTTACGCTAAACGGCGAAAGCTACGTGGTGGCCGGCGTGATGCCGCCGTACTTTCATTTTCCGCCGTTCTGGTCGACCCGCGCTGAGATGTGGGCCCCGCTTGATTTAACAAATCGCGCAACGGCCCGGGGAGGCAATTCACTCCGCGTGTTTGCGCGGCTCAAACCGGGCATTAGCCTCGCGCAAGCGCAAGCCGAAGTAGATGCAATGAACGTTCAGCTAGCCGATGCTTACCCGGAAGCCAACACGGGAATAAACATCCGCGTAGATCCGTTGAATGAAAAAGTAGTCGGCAATGTGCGCCGGGCGCTTCTGGTTTTGTCTGGCGCGGTCGGATTTGTATTGTTGATCGCTTGTGCGAATGTGGCTTGTTTGCTGCTGGCACATGCCTCAGCACGACAAAAGGAGACTGCTGTCAGGGTGGCGCTGGGCGCGAGCCGCTTGCGCATTTTTAGACAGATGTTGACCGAGAGCTTAGTGCTCTCGTTGTGCGGCGCAGTGGTCGGCATACTCATCGCAGTGTGGGGCGTAGATTTGTTGACCACGCTACTCGCGGGAAACACCAGCAGTTTTAACGTTCGGTTGCCTCGGTTGACCGAGATCAAGGTTGACGCCACGGCGTTTGGGTTTACGCTCGGCATTTCCGTGCTGACCAGTCTGGTTTTCGGAATGGCTCCGGCGCTCAGCGCGTCAAAGCCGGATTTGAATCAGGTGCTAAAAGAGACCGGGCGCGGGACAACCGGTGCACGACGCCGTTTGCGAGAAACGCTGGTCGTGGCCGAGCTCGCGTTAGCGTTGGTCATGTTGATCGGCGCCGGTTTGTTGATGAACAGCTTTGTGAATTTGCAACGAGTCGATCCGGGGTTCAATCCGCGCAATTTGTTGACGATGACAACCTCTCTTGCAGGCAATGCGCAATACGTTGGTTCGACACGAGAGGCGTTCTACAGGCAGCTAACAGATCGGCTCACGGCTTTGCCGGGTGTGGAGTCGGCGAGCGCAATCAATCATCTGCCGCTCGCAGGTGACAGATGGGGCAGCGCGCTTGCGATTGAAGGGAGGCCGTTGCCGGAGCCCGGACACGGCGTCGAAGTAACTTTTAGAGTAAGCCGCCCGGACTATTTTCAAACGATGGGAATCCCGCTGCGCGCCGGGCGCGACTTCACGGATCGCGACTCGGTCGATGCGCCCGGCGTGGTGATCGTAAACGAAACTCTCGCACGACGTCAGTGGCCGGATGAGGACCCAATCGGCAAGCGCGTGACGCTCGACGATCCTCGTGACATTTCGCAAGCGCCGAGGTGGCTATCGATTGTCGGCGTAACGAAGGATGTCAAACAGGAAAGTTGGGTGGACGCGCCGTCGAATGAGATCTATGTGCCGTTTCAGCAGAGCCGAGGTTTTTTTGCAGGCACCGCCCGGCAGTTCACCTCGATGACCATCGTAGTCCGGACAAGGGTCGAGCCGAGGAGTCTCGCTGCTGCGGCGCAGGAGACGTTGGGGTCACTCGATCGCGGTCTGCCTGTCTCAAACGTGGTGACGATGGAGCAGGTAATCGCCGACTCGCTTTGGCAGCCGCGTTTCAATCTGCAGCTGATTGGTGTGTTTGCGACTCTGGCATTGGCGCTCGCGGTAATCGGCCTCTACGGAGTGATGTCGTACTCCGTGGCCCAGCGCACACACGAGGTTGGCTTGCGGATGGCACTCGGTGCGCAGCGAGGCGATGTAATCAAGCTGGTGCTGAAGCAGGGTATGAAGCTTGCCTTCCTGGGCGTAACACTTGGGTTATTGGCGTCGGCTGCGTTGACACGTCTGATGGCCAACTTGTTGTTCGGGACAAGCGCCACGGACCCCGTGACCTTCACGTCGATCGCGTTGGTCCTCTTGTTAGTGGCGTTACTGGCGTGCTTTGTGCCGGCGCGTCGCGCCACCAGAGTCGACCCGATGATCGCGTTGCGATATGAGTAATCCGTGGATTGCACGCTTCTCTGCGGCTTTGCGTTCCTTGGCGTCTTTGCGCTGAACCACCCTTTTGGAGCCCAATGTTTAACGCAAAGACGCAAAGGACCGCCAAGACGCAGAGTTCCTATTCAACCTCGCCCTCGGTTTCAATCTTGTCACTTTCAACCGGCAGGCCGGAATCAATCCAGTCCTGCTTCCCTTCGGCGTAGTCGCGCACGTGGGTATAGCCTCTCTCAGCCAGTTCACGAGCAGCTTCCTCCGAGGGATGCGAAGTCGACCCGTCGCTGTAAAGCACAATTTCTGCCTCTCTGTCACGTAGCCGCTTAAAAGCCAGCCTCGCCACTTGATCGGGCGGCAAATTGATCGCCCCCGGCAAGTGCGCCTCGTGATAATCCGCCTCAGGCAATACCTCCACCAGGCGGAACTTGTCGTGTCTTGCGATCTTCTCGGTCAATTCGTCGCGTGAAATGGTTTCAACAGTATTCATCTCGGTACTCCTTCTTGAAGTCCTCACCATGTCATTAGTGTTGGCGATCACATAGGATTTAGTTGGTCCAGGAATTCTTCGCCTATTTGTGATTGCCTAACAAATTCATCATCAGCGGGATCGTAGTGATCGCCCCAACAGCGACGAGCGCCCAACCCGCGGCCTTGCGCTGGTCCTTGTTTAACTTGCCCGACACCAACAGCCCGATTCCCGCACCCAGCATCCCGCGGGTACCGGCAATCAGCGCCAGTTCAGGCAGCGTTACTTTTTGTATTTTCATTTCTTGCCTCCTACTTTCTATGGCCCCTTGGATATGTACTTGATCAGGACACTCCCTGAACTCTGGCTGATCACGATGTCGCGTAACGACTGCTAACTGTGGTTAGTTGTCGACTTTCTTCC
>Ga0075428_100010367_pt1 | contig 10345 bp, 7 predicted proteins | sample RhiMetdeltSRZDD2_FD_75291 | JGI IMG/M metagenome (GOLD analysis project Ga0075428, IMG submission 75291) | Populus rhizosphere microbial communities from Tennessee, USA - Rhizosphere MetaG P. deltoides SRZDD2 | ecosystem: Host-associated > Plants > Roots > Rhizosphere > Soil | place: USA...
AAAGGCCTGTTTGTGCCATTTATCGAAAAACATCAGCCGGACATTTTGTGTCTGCAAGAGACCAAGGCGGAAAAAGGACAGGCTGAAATCGACCTGGCGGATTACCACGAATATTGGAGCTCGGCCGAAAAAAAGGGTTATTCCGGCACGGCTATCTTTAGTAAAACCAAACCCCTCAACGTCTTGATAGGATTTGCCGATGATATCGCAGCCAAACACGGCCTGGTGGCCGACAGCTACGGCGACCCCGCGAAAGAGGGCAGGGTTATTACCGCCGAATTCGAGAAATTTTACGTCGTGACGGTTTACACACCCAACAGCAAAGGCGACCTCAGCCGCCTAAACCTGCGCCACACCCAATGGGATCCGGCCTTTTTGGAGCACTGCCAGAAACTGGAAAAAACCAAACCCGTCATATTCTGCGGCGACCTGAACGTCGCCCACACCGAACTAGACCTCGCCAATCCGAAATCAAACGTCGGCAAGCATGGCTTCACCAATGAGGAGCGGGCGGGCTTCCAAAACTTCCTCGACCACGGTTTCGTTGATACATTCCGCATATTCACCCCAGAGGGCAATCATTACAGCTGGTGGACTCACTGGGCCAACGCGCGCGCCCGCAACGTGGGGTGGCGCATAGACTATTTCTTGGTGTCGCAAGCGCTCAAATCGCACATCAAAGCAGCCGACATTCACCCCGAAGTGATGGGCAGCGACCATTGCCCGGTCAGTATTACGCTGGATATCTAGCATGGAGCATCCGTACTGGCGCCGGCAAACCGCAGAAAAACCATTGTTTCCCAATGTAGAATGGAGCAAGCCCGAACAGCGCGCGCTGGCGGGTCGGCTGGGGATTATCGGCGGCAACAAACTGGGTTTTGCCGGTGTGGCCGAGGCATACAGCACCGCACTATCTGCCGGGGCAGGGGATGTACGCGTGCTGCTGCCCGACGTGCTGCGCCGAACGATTCCCACCAACATCACCGATACGGTTTTTGGCGCTACTAATCCTTCGGGTAGCCTGGCGCGCGACGCTCGCCCGGAAATGCTGGCGTTAGGCGAGTGGGCAACCGGCATTTTGCTGGCTGGCGATGCCGGACGCAACAGCGAAACAGCCATTGTGTACGAAGATTTTCTGCGCGACTACACCGGGCCCCTTACCATCACACGCGACGCGGTGGATTTAATCAAAAATAGCAGCCAGGCCATCATAGACCGACCCGACACCGTGCTGGTGGTGTCGTTTGCCCAGCTGCAAAAATTATTTCAAAGCGTGTACTATCCCAAAATCTTAACCTTTAGCATGCAGCTGACCAGCCTGGTTGAGGCCGTGCACAAATTCACCATCACATACCCCGTTACTATCGCCGTCCTACATAAAGACCATTTCCTGGTCGCCAGCGGCGGGGAAGTGACCACCACAGAATGGACCAACCCCATGGCCATTTGGCGCGGCATCACTGCCGCCAAGGCTGCGACCTATTGGCTGTGGCACCCCAAAACACCCCTTGCTGCCATTACGGCAAGCATCGCCCAACCCAGTAACTAGTAAATAGTTTCCTGGCGGGGGATTTGCACCTCCACCGGCACGCTGCTGTTCGTAGTGGTGCCATTGCCCAGTTGGCCATTGTTGTTGCGCCCCATGGCGTACACTTTGCCGTCGTCGCCAAGGATGAAGGCGGTATATTCGTCGCCGTTTGCCAAGGCTACGGCTTTTACGCCAGCAGGCAGTTGCACTTTCGCAAATGTATTATTGCACGACCCTAGCGCCGCACCCGTGCCCAATTTGCCGTAGGTGTTGTCGCCAGCCGCGTACACATTACCAGCAGTCGTAATAGTCATCGTGGAATTCATCTGATAGCCCGCCTCGTTATTGAGCGTCAACAGCGAAACCTCACCACCCAATGGAATAGGGCTATTCCATTGTCCGGTCACCGTTCCGCAAGTTCGCCCCGTCTGACCATGTGCATTCGCGGTACCACCCGAGCAATAGAAATCACCACTTGAAACAGGAACACACATACTGTGCACTTGGTTGCCCTGCTGTCCAACACTAATCATCGACTTCACCGGAAAGCCTATTGAGCGCGGAGTCGTATAGCAGGCATAACCGCCACACGGCCCAGCAGCCCGACCGTCATTTGCATTTCCAGCGCCACCCGAACCGCTCATCCACATAGTACTACCGGCATCCAGAAAGAACACCCCGTCGACACCAGCGTGATATGGTAATTTAATGTCAGCAACTATGGGTGCGCCGGGTATTATAGCTCGGCCAGGAGTTGATTTGCCAATACTGACGGTGATCGTGGTTGTTCCTTGCCCTAGTTGGCCAAAATCATTATCACCCGCACAATACGCCTGGTCATCAGACGCAATCACACAAGTAAACCTATCCTGGTTAAATACTTTTTTCACGGTCAGCGACGAAGCTGAGCCAGATACCGGCCCTGGGCTTGCTAAGTCGAGTCGAAATTTAGTCGGTGAGGCAAACGGAACGAAAGCACCAGTGTTAATAGCATTACCCAGACCGCCCGTGTTATTTGGCCCCGCACAATACGCCTGATTATCCGACGCAACCGCGCAGACAGAATCTGTGCCATAGCCATTGACCCCATTCTGCGATCCACTGAGTGCCGTCAACCCCGCCGGCAAACCGAAGAGTGTCCATCCCGTTCCGGGCGTCGCAGGCATCAACCCTGGTGTACTCGCACCAGACGTACCTCGACAATACAACTGGTCACCTAGAGTATCGTGCGTTGCAATAATACACAGAATACTCGCACCCTGCCCAGAATTCATCACCTTCTTCACCTTATTAGTACCTGACGGAAGGGCAATCTTGGCCGGCAAGCTAACCGTCGTACCCATCGAAAGATCACCCAGTTGCTGTCCGGCATTATCACCCCAGCCATATAATGTTCCGTTGCCAGCAAGCATATATCCATTGTGGCCGCTATACCCCGAGCCAAAACTCGGATCTTTCCAGCCAGCCCCGCCGGCTATTTGCGGAAAGTCGTTGTATCGTATATTTTCAGCGGCAACATAGGTATATGTCCGCCACACTTGGCTGGGATTTGAAGTTCGTACCAACTGCACAGTACCAGTGGCTGTAATGCGCAGCGTGCCACCCACCCCGGCAGGAGGAGGCGGCGGAACGCTAAACGACGACCGCACATTGCCGCTATTAATGACGTATGCAGGAGTCGTGTTTGGACCACCACTACAGTTCGAATTCGGAGTCACGGGGGCGGTCCATCCAGGAACAGCATAATTATAATATCGCAAACATGCCCGCACCACTGCCAACCCCGATTCCGCCGCCTCGCGCGCCTGCTGGTTATAATACTGCCCGGCCAGGGTAGTGGTAATAGAATTGACCGCCGTCACCGAGGTAATAAGCACTGTCAGCATTATTAACGACGCAATAATGACCGTTGGCAACGCAAAACCATCAGTTCTAAGCATAGGCTTCATAGGGTTATGATAGCACTGGTTGGGGCGGGGGACAAGCCAAGCCACCAAAGAAATGAGAGACCAACAAAGGTCTCTCATTTCTTTGGTACCGCGAGCCGGACTTGAACCGGCACGAGCTTGCGCTCACAAGATTTTGAGTCTGGCGTGTCTACCGATTCCACCATCGCGGCGTGTGAATAGTAGTTGCTACCGATATATTGTACAATAGATAGCAGTAGGAATCCATAGATGAAACCAGATGATCCAAACAACAGGCGAGTGGGCACGCCGCTAGTACCGCAGCGATCACCCCTTCAACCCTCGCCACCAACGCCAGGCACCGCGGCTCAATCGGCCGTGGCTGGTATCGCGCGCAGTCAATTAGACAGCATTTATAACGGCAATACCACCACACCAACCCCTCAAACTACCCCTGTTACACCACAGGAAACACCCACTGCGCAGCAACCCATCGCCGCCGCTAACCCCTACGAACGCACCCACACACAGCACGCTCAAATTCAGCCTCAGCAGTGGCAGCAATACCACAGCGCCTGGCAAGATTACTACCAAAAATACTACGAACGGTATTACATAGGCCAAGTTCACCATGCGCGCCAGGCCCTAGCGGCAAAAGTAGGCGAGGCAACACAGCCGCAAACAGCCGAACCCCAAGCACCCGAAGCCATCACCCGCAACGAAGCCTTGTACGAACTCCACGGCAAACTGATACGCCAACTACAAACATCCGCCACCAAGGTGCGAAAAAGTCGTCATTTCGTGCCCATCACCGCCGCAATCGGCATTATGCTACTGTTCCTATTCCTGCAGTACAACCGTGTTCTTTTTGCCAATGTTGAAGCCTACATTAGCCCCGGTAACATCGACCCGGCCAATATTATTGTCGACCCCTCTACTAATACCGCAGTCAGCCCCGACCCCAAGCTTATTATCCCCAAAATAAACGTCGACGTGCCGGTTGAATACAACACCACCCCCGATTACAACGCCCAAATGAAAGCTATGGAAAATGGCGTCGCATGGTTTGGCATCCCGGGCGCCAACAGCCGGCCAGGGCAGGTAGGCAACACCGTATTGTCGGGGCATTCCAGCAACGACATCATCGACAGTGGCAACTACAAATTCATCTTCGCCCGGCTAGACCAACTCACTACCGGCGACACCATTTATATTAATTACGAAAGCAAGCGCTACACCTACACCGTGACGAAAAAGGAAGTCGTGAAGCCAACCGAGGTCAATAAACTCGTATACACCACCGACAAGCCGATGCTGACGCTCATCACTTGTACACCCATTGGCACCGCGCTCAACAGATTACTCGTCACTGCCGAACAAGTGAGCCCAAGCCCCAAAGACGCCGCAGCCGCACCAGACACCAGCACCAGCGGCGACACGGCAGCCATCCCTGGCAATTCACCCACCTTCATCCAGCGACTTTTCGGCGGCGGACAATAACTACGGTAAAATCAACCGCACTCGCGACAGGTGAAATTTGCCGTCCGCCGACTGCGAAACACCATACACATAGCGGCCATTCGCGCTCAGTGTCACGCTCTGTCCTGGCACCACCGGCATAATATCATGCTGATTCGCCCCGTCGAATTCATACAATCGCACCGTACCGTCGCGGTCGCTCCACAGCATATACTCGTCCAGCCACTGCAGCTGTTTGCCGACAGCCCCCGCACCTTTTAGCGTCGTCGTGGTTGTTTTTTGCAGCTCCAGGTCGTATGTCATATACGTCGCACCTTGCTGAGCCAGCACGAACCGGCCATTTTTCGTTACCGACAAATACTGCACGCCGCCAGGCACAATCATACTGGCATTGACCTGCATCTTTTTCTGCCAATCACCGTTCAGATCACCCTTGATAATCTCGACGCCCTCGCCATACGCAATCGCAACATACGTGTCATTGAAATATTCGCCCACCCCCAAATGCAGCGGTAAACTACCTTGGTCGGTGTACGTGCGCACGATAGTCGGCGCATCGGCACCATCTTGGTACAGCCCTACCGAACGCGCCTTGGTCGTTTGGTCTAATTGCGTCGTAAACACAATCGTGTTCCGGCCGTAAACCGAAAATTCCGCCACATTCGTCACTAGTGGCCGCGAAATTTGCAGCGCGCCAATATCAATCTTGCGCACATCTTGACCGACCTGGGCATATAAGATAGTGCTGTTGTCACCGCTAAACACAGGCTTGGTCATATCCGTACCCAGCAATTTTGTGATATTTTTCGTTTGCGCAACGTTTTGCGTGTCGACAACCAACCATTCTGTCGCGCCCGGGTAAACGTGCTGCGCCAAAAGATAGCGACTGTCGGCGCTCCACGCGTCCAGCGCAAACTGGTGACTGGCGCCCGCAGGTGGGTGCGTGTAACTCGTGGCCGGCAATTCCAACGTTGTTGTTTTTACACTGTCCTGTGAAATATCTTCTAATCGTATCGTGGCCGACGCCGCCGATTCCTGAACAGCCATCCATTTTTTATCTGGCGAAACAGCCGTACCAGCCACCGACGCAAACTCAGCAACCTCGGCCGGCTTGAGTTCGGCAGGAATAAGACGTGCGTAATTGAGCCACAGCACGCTCCCCGGCACCACCGTAATAGACTTTTGCCACTGTTGGTAGCCCGATTTTGCCATCGTCACAAAGTGCTGACCAGCAGTCATGGTCGTTTTTGACGACGTTTTTGTGCCAAAACTCGCGCCGTCTATGGTCACATCAGCACCACTAGGCAGCGATTCGAACTGCACCAGGCCACCCTGTTCAATTCTGCCATCTTGCCGGTTAAACTGGTATCCCAAAATAATAAACACCAGCACCGCCACCGACACCACGACAGCAACAGACATCAGACCATAAATAAGGGTCCGCTGAATCAATTGCTTGCGTTTTGAAGGCTGGTGGTACATCGCTGTTTTCTATTATAGCAAGTTCATAAAGCTATTGCATATTTTCGTGAATTTACCTACTATTATAAGCAAGTAGGGGAAACAAGATGAGCCAGAAAACAGTGACTATCAATGGGAAAGAATACGACGCGCACACCGGCATGCCGCTTGGTACAGCACCCGTCCATGGCCACGCCAAGCCGTCCCAGGCGATTCATCGAACACCGCAAAAATCCCAAACGCTTAACCGACATGTCGTTCACAAAACAGCCCCGGCTCAGTCGGCGGTCATCCCCGCACGCGACCTACCGGCCATCACTAAATTCGCGCCACACCCACAGGCGGTCAAACCTCGCCGCGTTACCGACATTGGCCCGAGCGTTCATCCCATGGTCGCCAAGGCACAGCATCGCAAACCGCACGCTACACCGGTTATCCATGCCGCCCCCAAGCCTGCGCAGATTATCAAACAAGAAGCCATTGCCGATGCGCTTGCCAAAGCCCCCAGTCACCACGCAGCGCACACGCAATTCAAACAGCCTAAAAAATACTCGCGCCCGCTAAGCATCGCCTCGGCTAGCCTGGCATTGCTGCTTTTGGGTGGCTACTTCACCTACATCAACATGCCTAGCCTGTCGGTTCGCGTGGCAGCATCCCAAGCGGGCGTTGCAGCCAGCTATCCAGAATACCGCCCCGATGGCTACGGCCTCGGTGGCCCAGTAGCCTACAGTCAAGGCCAAGTTATCCTGAAATTCACCGCCAACGCCGGCCCGCAAAGCTACACACTTACCCAGGCCAAAAGCGGTTGGGATTCAAGCGCCGTCCTAGACAACTACGTCAAAGAAAAAGCCGGCAGCAACTACGTCGCTTATAACGAACGCGGCCTCACCATCTACACCTTCGACGGCAACGCAGCATGGGTGAACGGTGGGGTGCTATACACCATCGCAGGCGATGCGCCGCTTTCTAGCGACCAGATACGACGGATTGCGACGAGTATTTAGGCGCGCGTAGTCACCAGCGCAATACAAGACGTAAACTCTACTCCTATCTGATATAATAGACCATACTATGACCACACGCACCCGTTTTGCCCCCAGCCCCACCGGCTATATACACGTCGGTAACGTCCGCACGGCGCTTTTCGCCTGGCTATTGGCGCGCCGCGACGGCGGCCAGTTTATGCTACGCTTGGAAGACACCGACCAAAAAAGGGAAGTGGAAGGGTCGGACGCACACATCATCAACACGCTCAAATCTCTGGGCATCAACTACGACGAAGGCCCCGACATTGGCGGGCCATACGCGCCCTATCGCCAGAGTGAACGCCTAGCTAACTACAAAAAATGGGCGCAAAAACTCATCGACGCCGGTCGTGCCTACGCCGACCCGTACACGCCCGAAGAAATCGATGCCTTTCGCACCGATGCGCGGGCTGAAAAGCGGCCGTATTTATACCGCACCCACCGGCCAGAAAACCCACCCGCATGGGACGGCGCCACCGCACTGCGGTTTAAATCCGACCCGAAACCCTACAGCTGGCACGATGAAGTGTATGGTGATTTATCTACCGGCCCAGAAGTCATCGACGACATCATCCTCATAAAGGCCGACGGTTTTCCCACCTACAATTTCGCCCACATTATCGACGATTTCGAGATGGAAATCACGCACATTATCCGCGGCCAAGAATTTATTTCGAGCCAGCCAAACTATATGAATTTGTACGAAGCACTCGACATTAAGCCGCCGATTTTTGCCACCATGCCGGCCATCCTCGCGCCTACGGGCGGCAAAAAACTCGGCAAACGCGATGGCGCCAAGGACGCGCTAGACTACTTGGCCGATGGCATCTTGCCCGAAGCTTTGGTGAACTTCATCGCCAGCCTCGGCTGGAACGACGGCACCGAACAAGAAGTCTTTTCCGTCGACGAACTCATCGCCAAGTTTAGCCTCGACCGCGTGCAACGCAGCGGTGCGCGCTTCGACGAACAACGCCTACTATGGCTAAACGGTCAATGGATTCGCCGCCTGACGCTCGATGATTTGTACGAACGCGCCGCCAGGTTTTGGCCAGAAAGCGCCCAAAATGCCGACCCAGCCTACAAAAAACAAATCCTCGGCCTGGTGCAAGACCGCCTGAAAACCCTGGCCGATCTGCCGCTCCTGACCAGTTATTTCTTCGAAGAGCCTACGCCGAATTGGGATATGGTGAGCGAAAGCAAGCCGCTCAAAAACCTCACGCGTGACGACGCAAACAACCTACTCAACCAAGCCTCAACTGCACTCGCAACCAGCGACTGGACTGCCGAAGCCCTGCAAGAAACGCTCAACCAACTCCTGGAAACCACCGGCCAAAAACCCGCCGTCCTGTTCAGCCTCATCCGCCTCGCCGTCAGCTGGGCGCCGTTTAGCCCCGCGCTTAACGAAACTTTGGCGGCACTCGGCAAAGAAGCCACGATTCAACGGCTTTCACGCGCGCAGCAGTAAACGTCAGGCTACACATCTGCTATACTAAGCATTAGCATGATACCTACAGGCATCAAAAAAACCAGCACGTGGTCGCGTATTCGCGGCTGGATTCGTACCCATCGCACGCGAACATATCTTATCGCGGGCGGCGTTTTGGTGCTCATTGCCGGCATTACCGCTTGTCTTGTCATCTGGCCATTCCCAGCCAAGCCCACCACTCTACACACAACCCCCACATTCGTCCCTGCGCCCAAGCCCGTCATCTATTATTCACCCCTCACAGGCGAAGTAGTCCCCGACGAGGCCGCTACCAAACAAGCCGTGACGGCGATTATGCTGGAAAATAGCCCCGATGCCCGGCCGCAATCTGGCATCAAACAGGCCGGTATTGTGTACGAGGCCATTGCAGAAGGCGGCATCACGCGCTTTTTGACCCTGCACCAACAGGATAAACCGCAGCTGATTGGCCCCGTGCGCAGTTTGCGCATGTACTATGTGGACTGGCTGGCGCCGTACAATGCCAGTGTGGCGCATATTGGCGGCAGCGCTGCGGCACTAGCCGAAATCCGCAATGGCAAATATCGCGATATCGACCAATTTTTCAACGCTCCGTACTACTGGCGAGCTCGCGACCGTTACGCGCCGCACAACGTCTATACCAGTTTCGCGAAACTCGACGAGCTCAACGCCAAAAAAGGCTTCACACAGTCGACGTTCTCGGGATTTTCGCGCGTCGACGCCAGCCCCAGCAAGACGCCCAATGCCACGTCGATTACCATCAACATCAGCGGGCCGCTGTACAACACCAGCTACACCTACGACGCTACCAACAACCGCTACAATCGCATGCTAGGCGGCGTCGTGCACACCGACCGCGAAGAAGGCGCCATCACACCCAGCGTCGTGGTAGCGCTCAAGACCGACATGGTGCGCATCTTTGAAGATGGCTACCGCGAGAGCATCACCACCACTGGTAGCGGCGGCGCAGTCATCTTCCAAAACGGCACCGCCCTAGAGGCCACATGGCACAAAGCCGACCGCTGGACACCCATAACCTTTACCGATGCAGCCGGCAAAGACATCCCGCTGGTGCGCGGACAAACCTGGATAAGCGCCGTCCCTAACGGTGGCGGGAGCGTGGCATGGCAATAACATCGCAGCCGGCCATGGTGCGCGATTACTGGCCGCGGTATCGTAGGCGCGCCCTCGTGATTACCATTTTCATGCAGATTGCGGCCACCATCGCGATTGGCAGTACACTCGTCGCAGCAGGAGTACTCGTGCCCACGCCAGCCTTTTGGGTAACGATATTTGCGATACTTGCAACCACACTTGGCGTCAACATACTTCTGGCAACGCAATTACTGATACCGCTGAAAAACCTCACCAGCGCCCTCACGCACATCTCGGGTGAACCCACTGTCATTACGCCGCCCAGCCCGAACGCGCAGAGTTTCGAACGCGACGGGTTCAAGCCGCTACTGCAGCTGATTTACCA
>Ga0075428_100010369_pt1 | contig 10345 bp, 8 predicted proteins | sample RhiMetdeltSRZDD2_FD_75291 | JGI IMG/M metagenome (GOLD analysis project Ga0075428, IMG submission 75291) | Populus rhizosphere microbial communities from Tennessee, USA - Rhizosphere MetaG P. deltoides SRZDD2 | ecosystem: Host-associated > Plants > Roots > Rhizosphere > Soil | place: USA...
TTGGGCGTCGGCGAACCGGACTCGACCGGGGACCGCATCTACAACGGCGCGGTCGACAACGGCGGCGGCGTGGCGACGCTCCTGGCGTGCGCGCGCGCCTTCACGGCACTGCCGCAGGCGCCGCGGCGATCCATCCTGTTCTTGGCGGTGGGCGTCGAGGAATCGGGACTGCTCGGCTCGGCGTACTACGCCGGACATCCCACGGTGCACCCGGGTCGGATGGCGGCGAACCTCAACATGGACGGCGCCAACATCTGGGGAAGGACGCGCGACATTCCGTTGATCGGATTCGGCAAGTCGTCGATGGACCAGGTCGCACAGGAAGTCGCGCTGGCGCAGGGGCGCACCGTCGTCGGCGAGCAGTTCCCCGATCGCGGCTTCTTCTACCGGTCGGATCAGTTCAGTTTCGCCAAGATCGGTGTGCCGGCGCTGTATCCGGACACCGGACTCGACTTCGTCGGCCGGCCGCCGAACTGGGGCAAGGAGCAGATCGAGCGCTGGGAAGCGCGCAACTACCATCAACCGAGCGATGAAATGAACCCGACTTGGAACCTGGAAGGCGCCGCCGAGGAGGCGCGGTTCTTGTTCCTGTGCGGTTTGGTGGTCGCGAACGCCGACGCCATGCCGACATGGAACGCCGGTGACGAGTTCGAAGCGGCGCGCAAGGCGGCGTTGTCCGCTGCAACATCGGGAGCATCACGCTGAGAACGCGACCGGGTTGGATTCGATGACCTTCCCGAATGCACGACTCTTGACGATCGAAAACGGCGCTCACTGTGCGTGGGCCGACGATCCCGATCTGGTTCTCGGCGCCATCGACGTGTTCCTGAGCGGGAACTGGCCCGACGCCGCGGAACACGTCACGCAACTCGAGCGTCCCAAGGCCCGCCACTGACAATCCTGATTCACACTCGCCGAGTACACCGTTGGCAGGTCCGAGTCCACTGCGACGAGCGTGGCCGGCCCAACGCATGGCACGCGGATTGATGGAGCGGAGCTGAGTGTTTTCCCCGCCACCTCCGAATTGACAGCGATTCACCATATGCATAATCTCACCAGGAAGTGAGGCGTGCCGAACTGGCGCGGTCCAGTGGTCCAGCGCGTACGACAAGCCGTCGTCGACGGACGGGTTCGCCTGACGCACAAGGCTCTCGTCGAAGTCGCCTTTCTTGGCCTCGACAGAATGGATGTGCTCGAGATTCTGCTTGGACTGGTGGAGTCGGATGCCTCATCGCGCTTCCGATCCGAGCGCGGAACGGGCTGGATGTATGTCTTCCACCCAGTGGTTGGCGGCGAAACACTCTACGTGAAGCTCAAGTTGAAGCATGGCTGTGTGGTGATTTCCTTCCATGAAGACGAAGAGGACCAAGCCGCGACGTGATGCAGGTATTCGGCGCCGTGCGCTCGCTTCGAGCGCCGAAGCCTGCCCGGTCTGCGACGGGGCGCTGCGGGAGCGGCGCGGCGCGCTGCGCTACCCGGTCAACGGCGAGGATATCGTCGTCGGCTCCACGACCTTCCAGCAGTGTGCGGACTGCAAGGAGAAGTTTCTACGACTCGACGATGCGCGGCGACTGCAGGAAGCGGCGATCGAGAACTACCGGCACAAGTACGGACTTCTTTCGGCCGGGGAGATCCGCTCGATTCGCGAGCGCCTCGGGATGACCCAGGCGGCCATGGCGGGTATCCTTCGACTCGGTGCCAACACGCTGTCGCGATGGGAATCGGGTCGCAACGTCCAGAGTGCAGCCCTCGACGTTCTCTTGCGAATGATCCGCGATGTGCCCGAGTGCCTCCGCTACCTCCGCCGCCAAGCCGCCTGATGGAGGCGTGGGATCGACACCGGCGCGGCGCGCGAACTGGCGCCTCATCGCCGGCGGGTTCGGCATCCATTGGCCCGACGTGGACGAGGACCTGAGCATCGAAGGTCTCTTGCGTCGGGCGCCGGCACCGCGACCGAACGGCCCGCACGGGCGTCGTTCCCTGTCGGGCCGAGAATCGCAACCGACGCGCTCACCACTCAGGAAGCCGGCGCATCCAACCAAACACAAATCTGTTCGCCGCATCGCAACCAACTCGCCCGGCAAACGTCGCAAGGCGTTTCGATAGACCCCGAGTGGTGGAGATCGTCCTTTACCGGCATCGGGGCGGGGAGTAGCATCGATTCCGCCTGCCCCAAGGTCGAGTGCGCTTGGATCGCGATGAAGATTCCGTCAAGCATGTTCCTGCTGATCGGCTTGTTGGCGCCGTCCACCGCGATTGGCCGCGTCTGGTACGTGAAGCCGGACTCGACCGGTGATGCCCCGACGATTCAGGCAGCCATGGATTCCGCGATCGCAGGCGACGAAGTCCTCCTCGCTCCAGGAACCTACTCCCGCGCCAATCAGGGCGACGATGGCCAACCGCTCGGTAGCAACATGCTGGTGATCAAGGGCGGCGTGAGACTACGCGGCGAGGCAGGCGCCGAAGTCACGATCCTCGACGGGAGGCCGATCCCGCCCTTCGAAGGTGGAAGAGTCATTCTGATTCGAGACGCCGGGGAAGTCGTCATCGAGGATCTGACGATCTCGCACGGCTACATATTCTCGTCGGGAGCGGGGATCGCCGCGTATTTCGAGGCCTTCCCGATCATTCGCAATTGCATCTTCCGCGACAATCGAACCGGTAATGTCGGATCTGGAGCAGGAGTCGCCTGCTACCGAGGTCGCATCGAGAACTGCATGTTCGAGGACAATCGTGCCGGCGTCGAATCGTCGGGCGGTGCGATTTCGTGCGGTCCGGCAGTGATCACCGGGTGCATGTTTCGCGGCAATAGCGCTCGTTCCCATGGGGGAACTTCAGGAGGCGCGATCCGCTCGACCGGTGCTCTTATTTCAGATTGCGTTTTCGAGCGCAACGCGATTGGTGGCGACCATGGAGGGGTTTCAGGCGGTGCGCTTTCGGACCATGGCGGATTGGTTCTTCAGCGCTGTTTGTTCATCGGCAATTGGGCGGGCGGCAGGGGAGCGTATTCGTTCGGCGGGGCAGTCGCGATCGAAGGCACGGCCCGTATCACAGAATGTGTTTTCGTCGACAACTATGCGGAACAGGGAGTAGGAGCGGCAGCCTCTTCCACGGGGCTCGCCGACGTCACCATCGAGCGCTGCACTTTCATCGACAATACGAACGCGATCAGAGCGAACACAGGGGCGGTGCGCAGCTCGATCATCATCGGAAGCCGCGACCAGATCTGCGCCGCGTCGTTCGCAGTGTCATGCAGCAACTTCATCCCAACGCAAGCCGGAGAAGTCTGCGGCACCGACGGCGGCGGGAACTTCAGCGCCGATCCGCAGTTCTGTGCCACCGACCCGGCCATGAGCCGCAATTTCCTACTGCAATCGGACTCTCCTTGCGCCCCCGGCAGCCACCCGGACGGCGCCGACTGCGGGATCATCGGTGCATCGCCGGTGGGGTGCGAATCCGTCGCCACGGAGCCCGTGAGCTGGAGTGCGTTCAAGCATCTTTTCCGCTGATCCGGTCTGACGAGATGTCGAACGGGCTCGCCAGGGGAGTCCGCTACCAGAGGTCGGGGGTGCGTTCGCGTTCGAAGGATTCCTCGATGACGCGCGGGATGACCATGATCTTGAGGAGTTCGTTGGCACCTTCGCCGATGCGGGCGAGCAGGGCGTCGCGCAGGTGGCGCTCGATGCGTGACTCGCGCGCGTAGCCGTAGCCGCCGGCGATCTCGATGGCGCGTTCGCCGCAAAACACCGCGTGCTCGCTCGCCGCCACCTTGGCGATCGCGGCCTCGCGCGCGATGTCCAACCCACGCGTCTTGTCGTAGGCGGCGCAGTAGGTCAGCATGCGACCGGCGTGAATCCCGATGAGCATCTCGGACAACTCGCGCCGCGTATTGTCGAGTTCCATCAACTTCTTGCCGAACAAGCGCCGCTCATGGGCGTAGCGCAACAGCTTCTCGTAAGCACCCTGGGCAACCCCGGTGGACCAAGCACCAATGGTCACGCGCCCGCCGTTCAGCATGTGCATGGCGTAGCTGAAGCCGCGCCCGCGCTCGCCGACCAACTGCTGGCGCGGTACGCGATAGTTCTCGAAGATCAACATGGCGGTGTTGGAGCCGCGCACCCCCATCTTGTCCTTGATCGGCTGCAGCTCGAACTGCCCCTGCCAGCCGCGCTCGACGACGAAGGCCGAGATCGCGCCGTCGCGCGCGTCGCGCGCCATGACGAAGAACACGTCGGCCGACGGGCCGTTGGTGATCCAGTACTTGGTGCCGTTCAGGACGAAATCGTCGCCATCTTGATGGAAGGAGGTGCGCATGGCGCGGGCGTCGCTGCCGCTGTCGGGTTCGGTGAGGGCGAAGCAGCCGATGCGCCGTCCGGTGACCAACTGCGGCACGTACCGCTGTCGCAGCTCGGGCGAGCCGAAGCGATAGATGCCGTCGGTACAGGTGCCGTGGATGGCGACGCCGAGCGCGAATCCGGCGTTGGCCTTCGCCAGTGATTCGAGTCCCGAGACCGCGTAACTGAACGGCGCGGCCATGCCGCCGACGTCCTCGCCGAAGGCCAGGGCCAAGTAGCCCGTGTCTCCCAGGGCGCGGAATGTCTCTTCGTCGAACCATTCCTCTTCGTCTTGCTTCGCGGCGCCGGGCGCCACGCGCTCGGTGCAGAAGCGGTCCAGCGTGCCTTCGAGGAAACCGATCAAGTCGGCGTGTTCCGGGTCGGCATGATGCAGGCGATCGAGGGCGAGTTTCTGATCGAGTCCGAAGAACGGCATGAAACGGTCTCCTTCTCGACGACCACGAACCGTCTCACACGCGCGTCGCCAAGATGGGGCAAGGCAAAGCGATGCGAAGGCGAAAGAATGGGGGATCACGAAGCGAATCCGGACCCGGCGCGCAGCATAGCCCACGGCCCGAAGGGACCGCCAGAGGGCTCAGGCCTGTGGGGGCGCGGCCCGTGTCAGCCGACCGGCAGGCTGTTCAGCAATGCGGCGTTGGTGGGATGGCGCTTGAGCAGTTCCAGCACGTATTCCATCGCCGCCGCGGGGTCGAGGGTCGAAAGCGCACGCCGCAGGCGCTGCGCGCGCACCACGATCTGCGGGTCGTAGAGCTTCTCTTCCTTGCGGGTGCCGCTCTTGGCGACGTCGATACACGGGAAGATGCGCTTCTCGAACAGCTGGCGCGACAACACCAACTCCATGTTCCCGGTGCCCTTGAACTCTTGGAAGATGATGTCGTCCATCCGCGAGCCGGTTTCCACCAGCGCCGTCCCCAGGATGGTGAGGCTGCCGCCGCCCTCGATCTTGCGCGCCGCCCCGAAAATCTGCCGCGGGATCTGCATCGTCTGCGCATCGAGCCCGCCGGACATGGTGCGCCCGCTGTTGCCGGTCATGACGTTGTGAGCCCGCGCCAGGCGGGTGATCGAATCGAGCAACAGGACGACGTCGCGCCCGGCGAGGACGCTTTCCAGCGCCCGATGCAACGCCTCGTCGGCGATCTTGACGTGTTCCGCCGCGGTCTGATCCGACGATGCCGCGTAGAGAGTCGTCGGCACCGCCCGGCGGAAATCGGTGACTTCCTCCGGCCGCTCGTCCACCAGCAGCACCACGACCTCGATTTCGGGATGATTCTTCATCACCGCGAGTGCGGAATCCTTCAGCAACGTCGTCTTGCCCGCCTTGGGGGGCGCGACGATGAGGCAGCGTTGGCCCTTGCCGATCGGCGTCAGGAGATCGAGCGCGCGCGTCGTGTAGATCTGTGGCTCGGTTTCGAGAATGATGCGCTCGATGGGATCGATGCTGGTGGCGCCTTGCAGTTCGCGCAAGAGAGCCTCGAGCGAGTGGCGCTGACGGCTGCCGCGGCCGGCACCGTTGTTCGACCGCGGCGCACCGCCGAATCGTGACATCGGTCCGGTCCGGCCGTTCGGGCGTGGTCCGCCGCGCATGTGACCGCCGCCGGCCGGCGCGCCACCGCTCCGCGGCCCGCGTGCCTGGGGGCCGCGACCGGCATATCCGCTCCCGGGAGCATCCCCCCGCGAACGATCGCCGCGCGAACGTTCGCCACCCGAATAGCCGCCGCCGGCGCCGCTATCCGGTCTCGGTCCACGTTGGGGCCCGCGTGACGGACCCGGTCCGCGACCGTGATGCGGTCGGCTGCCGCCGCCGGCTCCACCGGCGAAGCCGCCGCCTCCGCCGGAACGTTCTCCGCCGGAATGTCCCGCACCGCCGCGGCCACCGCCCGCACCACCGCGCGGGCGCGAACGACCACCGCGACGCGGTCCGCGTTGTGCTGCATCCATTCCGCGCTCCTCGCGTCGGTGATCGCTCATGGGAAAATCCCGCTGGAATTCGCGCGGCGCAATGCCGTCTTGCCCCCGACTCGCGGGTCGCGCGTCGTGCCTTGCCTGTGGGTTGTGACTGCGGATGGGTCCCAGAGGCGAATGTCGTTGACGGTCGGTTGGTTCCACGGGCCGGCAGGCTACCAGATGCGGAGCGAGATCGTCCAACCCCATCTTTTCTTGGACGGGACGCTCCGGAAGTGCGCACCCGTTGTGCCGCGACGCGAACGCGACTAGTCTCTGGCGCCCGAGCGGCGCAATTCGCCGCGTCCACATCCATTCGCTACGGAGAGAATCGCGTGGTCCGGCGGTCGTCCGTCCAAGTCCTCGCGCTCGGAGGACTGGCCGGCGCGCTGTATGCGCTCGCCTTCCCACCTTACGGGATCGCACCGCTCGGCGCCATTGCTTTGGTTCCGCTGATCATCGCCGTGCGGCGTGCGCCCAGCGCGCGGGTCGCGGTCGCGGCCGGAGCCATGGCGGGCCTCGTCGCCTGCTGCTTCGCGTTCTTCTGGATCGCCGACATGGCGCATCGCTACTGGCAAGTGCCGTGGGTCTTCGCGGGTTTCTTGCTCGTCATCTTCGGGACTTTCGCTGAAATCCACTTCACCGTCTTCGCGTGGCTCGGATGGAAATTGAGGAACCGGCTCGCGGTGTGGCCGGCGGCCGTGACGGCAGCGCTCTACACGGCACTCGAATGCATCATTCCGAAGATCTTCCCCGACGCCCTGGGGCATTCGATGGTGCAATTGCCGGTGGTGCCGCATGCGTCGGCTTGGGTCGGGACCTACGGACTGTCGTTCGCGCTGGCGTGGTGCGCGGCCGTCTTGGCGTGGTGGAGCGATCGCACCCGGCGCGGCCGCGGCCACCGCAATCTCGAGATCGGGCTCTGCGCGCTGGGATTCATCGTCCTATGCATCGTTGGGGCGCGGCGGGATCGCTCTCAGGCGGCGTTGGTGCCGCAGCGTTCACTCGAGATCCTGTTGGTGCAATCGAATCTTGGGGACCCGGAAGAACTCGCCACCACACTGGGCAGTGTCACCGCCGCCATCGATTCGGTCATCACGCTCTACGCGAACCTGACCCGAGACGCCTTGGCCGCAGGGCCGGTGGATTTGATCGTCTGGCCCGAGACGGCTGTCCCGGCTGTGCCACGCCCGCGCGTCCTGTGGCAGTTGTCGGAATTCGTGCGGCGGATCGCGACACCGCTCGTCTTCGGCGCCTACGATGCGGTGCGGCAGGACAATCGCTTTCTCATGTACAACGCCGCGTACCACATGACTGCGGCCGGCGAGCTGCAAGGGCGCTACTACAAGCACAAGCTGCTGGTGTTTGGCGAGTACGTGCCGCTGTCGGCGCGCTGGCCGGTGTTGCTCAATTTGCTGCCCTCTCCCGGCGAGTTCATGCCGGGACCGGGGCCGGGAGTCTTCCACGTGGCGGGCACGGATTTCTCGCCGCTCATTTGCTATGAACTCTTGTTCCCGCGCCTGGTCCGCGCCAGCCTGCGCGCCGGCGGCGACGTCATGCTCAATCTGACCAACGACTACTGGTTCGGGCGTCAGGGCGAGCCGAGGCAGCATCTGACACTGTCGCGCATGCGCGCCTTCGAAACCGGACGGCCGGTGATTCGCGCCACCAACACCGGCATCTCGGCGCTGGTGGATGGCCGGGGCCGGGTGCTGCAGCAGACGGGCGTGTGGGAACAGGCGGTTCTGCGCGGGACGTTGCCGGTGCCGCCGCCGGGCTGGACGCCGTACGCGCGTTGGGGAGAATGGATCACCGCCGCCTGGGTCGCGGCGGCGATTTTGGCGGTGGCGTTGTCGTGGAAGGGACTGCCTCCATCCCGAGGGTCGGCGTGAAGCGGATTGCGTTGCAGATGGCTCGTTCGGTGCTCGTCGTGCTCGTGGCGCTCGTCGCCTTCGCGAGCGCGGTGCGCAACAGCAGCTGGGTGTTCGATGACCACGTTTTGATTCAACGCAATGCCGACCTGCGCCGCGCCGACATCTGGAAACACGCTCTGGTGAGCGACTACTACGCCACCAGTCAAGCGTACGGTGTCTCGGGTTACTACCGGCCGGTCGCCGTGTGGAGCAAGGCGCTCGACGTTCGACTGTGGAAAAGTCAGGCGCCCGGCTTCCACATCACGAACCTGATCCTGCACGCGCTGGCCAGCCTGGCGGCGATGGCGGCCTTGCGCGCATTGGGTGCCGGAGTGGGTGCGGCGTGGGTCGCGGCGCTCGTCTTCGCGGTCCATCCGGTGCACGCGGAGTCGGTGGCGTTCATCTCGGGACGGGTGGATGTGCTGGCCGCCCTCGGCATCTTCGCCGCTTTGGCGGCTGCCGCGTCGCGGGCGCGCTTCGCGTGGATCGGCGTCGGGGTCGCGTCGCTCTTCGCCTTCCTGTCGAAGGAAAGCAGTGTAATGTTGCCGTTCTTGCTCGTCCTGGTGTGGAGAGCATCGCAGCCGCAGGTCTCGTCGCGGGCACGTTCGGTCCAAAGTGTCTCGCTTGCACCCCATCTCATTGCCTTCGGAGTCGCGGCCGGCATCGCACTCCTGCTGCGCGCGACGGCGATCGAGGGTCTCTTGCCCACCACGGCGCACGGGGCGCGCACCGCGAATCCATTCTTGCTTCCGCTGCAGTCGCTGCTCTTCGCGCTGGGGGCGCTCTACGCGCCGCTGCGAGCTCTCGCGGTCGAGCCGGATGCGGCGCACTTCGGCTGGTTGCGCCCAGTGGTCGGGATGCTGGTCGGCGCCGCAGTGTGGTTCGCCGCCTGGCGTGCCGATCCGTCCTCCCGCCCGCTGTTGCGGCGCGCGCTGGTGGCGGGCGGATTGGCGCTGCTCCCGACGCTGAACCTCTTCCCGCAGGAAACCCCGCTTTCTGAGCGCTATCTCTACCTGGCGTCCGCGTTCCTCGTCGTGCCGTGCGGCGTCTTGGCGATGGCGGGATGGCGGCGCGGGCCGGGGTGGCAGCCGATCACGGCCGGTGCCACTGCCATCACGTTGCTCACCCTGCTGCTCGTCGCGGCTTGGAGGGCGCAGTTCTGGAAGAACGACGTGGCTCTCTGGCAGCGCGCCGTGGTGGAGGAGCCGAATCGCGCCGCCTTCTACGATCGCTTGGGATTGGCGCTCACCGAGCGGCGTTCGTTCGGTCCGGCCGAGGCGGCGTTGCGACGCGCGGTGGAGCTGGATCCGACCTCGTTCAACGCACAACTCAATCTCGGCGTGTTCCTGCAGACCGCTCGGCGGCCCGGTGAGGCCATCAACGTCTATCGCAAGGTGATCGAATTGCAGCCGCGCCACGTGAACGCGCACGTGAACTTGGGGATGACGCTGCTGGAAGTCCAAGACCCAAACGGCGCGCTGGACGAATTCGCCGCCGCGGTGCGCATCAAGCCCGATCATCCCGAGGCGCTGCGTCTCGCCGGCATGACCGCGCTCGACCTCGGTCGCATCGATGAAGCCCGCCGCTATTTGCAAGCAGCGGTGCGCGTGCAGCCGAACCATGAGGGTCTGCGTGCGGCGCTCGCCCGCGTCCAGCCTACGCCCGCACCGTCACCGGCCCCCTGAATCCGATTCGTCGAACGCATCCAAATGCTCCCTTCGAGAGCGTGCGCGGCACGTGAAATGCCCAGGTTTTTTTGCATGCCGCGAAGTTCCTCTAGGCTCTGCGAGGTGGTCGATTCGAAGCGAATCCCGTGCAGAATCGCATCCACGTGGACGAGGCGCGCATGACGATGATGACGAAGACGCGCTGATGCGCGCGCCCCCCCGGCCGCCGCACCGTGGCCGCAACCTCCAGGGTGGCGGTGCGTCGCCGGGGGCTTCCGACGACACCGGTCGAGTCGTATCCTGAGCGCCGTCCCATTCCTGGAGGTACGCCGTGGATTTCCAAACCGTGAAGAAGATGACCGCCGAGAAGCTGCGCGAGGAACTCGCCAAGTACCCCGATATGACCGGCCTCTCCGCGATGAAGAAGGACGAGCTGGTCAAGCACATGTGCGACAAGCTCGGGATCAAG
>Ga0075428_100010370_pt1 | contig 10344 bp, 15 predicted proteins | sample RhiMetdeltSRZDD2_FD_75291 | JGI IMG/M metagenome (GOLD analysis project Ga0075428, IMG submission 75291) | Populus rhizosphere microbial communities from Tennessee, USA - Rhizosphere MetaG P. deltoides SRZDD2 | ecosystem: Host-associated > Plants > Roots > Rhizosphere > Soil | place: USA...
GGGCGCTCGAGCGGCTCGAGCCGCTCCGCCGCTTTCGCGACGAGCATGGCCGCGAGCTCCTCGACGTTCCGCGCGCGCCGCTCCCGGATCCTGACACGTCGGCTCCCGTTCGGTTCCTGCCGAGGTACGACAACGTCCTCCTCTCGTTCGCCGATCGGACGCGCGTCCTTCCCGAGGAGTACCGGAGGATCGTGATCACGAACAACGGCGGCGTTGGCCAGACCTTCCTCGTCGACGGCTTCGTCGCCGGACTCTGGGAGGTCGAGAAAGGACGCGTCGTACTCGAGCCGCTCAGGCGGCTGTCGCGCTCGGCGCAGCGCGAGGTGAAGGACGAGGCGGCTCGCCTCGAAGCATTCCTTGCCCCGTGACCGCGATCGTTTTCCGTGGTGGCATCGAGCTCGAGAGTCCGCTTGAGATGGCGGTCGGGTTCCTCGAGGCCTACCCGGAGTCCGGAATGCGTGACGCGTCGGGACCCGAGTCGTTCGACGAGCGTGACCTTCGCTCGGCGAACCGCGGCGGGGCCCGAATTGCGGCGGTCGAGAGCGCGGCGATTCTCGCGCGTCGGGACGAGATCGAGCACTCCCTGCGCAGGATCCCAATGGATGCATCGCTGGCCGCGGCAACGAGCGCGGTCCCATGGGAGCCGCTGACGCGGCTCTTCTGCGCCTTCGCCGACATCCGGGGTGTCGGGTTCTCCAAGATGACGAAGGCGCTGCACGCGAAGCGACCTGCGCTGATCCCGATGCTCGACAGCGTCGTCCAGGCCTACCTGACCGCGGACGGCCCCGAGAGGCGCTCCCCGCAGCCGTTCGGGCAACGGGCCACCGCACTCGTGCGCAGCTACAAGCAAGATCTGGACGCGAACGCCTCCGCCCTAGAAGAGATCCAGCGGGCTCTCGTGAACCGCGGTTATCAGCTCACCGAGGTGCGCATCCTCGACCTTCTGATCTGGTCCGCCTATTCGCAGTCCGCTCGCTGAACGATGTCGAGAATGGTTGGCGTGCTCCGTTCTCGAGGTGACAGTCCACCCAGAAAGGAGTGAGAGATGGCCAAGTACGTCCTCATCGTCAACTTCCAGCCCGGTCTCGCCGACGCGCCGATGGAGGAGTGGAAGCCGGAAGAGATCGACGCTCACCTCGACTACTACCGCGCGCTCTCCCAGGAGCTCGTGGACAGTGGCGAGCTCGTCCAGACCGAGATCCTGGCGGGTCCAGACCTGGCCAAGATCGTCACCTCCGACGGCACGGCGACGGTCGTCACCGACGGGCCGTTCCAGGAGTTCAAGGAGTGGGTCGCCGGCTACCAGATCGTGGAGGTCGACTCGGAAGAGCGCGCGCTCGAGATCGCCGCGAGGCTCTCAGCAGTGCCCGGCCCTGACGGCGTTCCCATCCAGCAGCCGATCCACGTGCGCCAGGTGATGGAGAATGCCCCGTCTGACGCGGCCGAGATGGACGGCTACCTGCAGACGGCCGGCGGCGAGCGCTGAACGTCCAGCCCGCTGTCGAGGACCTGCTGCGCGAGCTTGCGCCGCAGGTCCTCGGCACGCTCGCCCGCCGCTTCCGCGACTTCGACGGCGCGGAGGACGCAGTCCAGGAGGCACTCATCGCCGCCGCCGAGCGCTGGTCGCGAGACGGGATTCCCGAGAAGCCGCACGGCTGGCTGCTCCAGACGGCCGAACGGCGGCTGATCGACCGATACCGAAGCGAGCGGTCGCGGCGGCAGCGCGAGAGCCGGGCGGCGCAGGAGCCTCCGGCGCCTCTCGTCTCCGACGAGGACGACACGCTCTCGGTGCTCTTCATGTCCTGCCACCCCGCGCTGACCGACGCGTCCGCCATCGCGCTGACGCTGCGGGCGGTCGGCGGCCTCACCACCGCCGAGATTGCGCGCGCGTTCCTGGTGGACGAGGCGACTATGGCGCAGCGCATTAGCCGGGCGAAGCAGAGGATCAGGGCCTCGGGGGTTCCGTTCCGCCTGCCGATTCCGGACGAGCGGCCGGCTCGAGAGCGGCAGGTTCTGCGCGTCCTCTACCTCATCTTCAACGAGGGGTACGCGAGCAGCAGCGGCGGAGAGCTGCACCGTTCCGAGCTGTCCGAGGAGGCGATCCGCCTGGCCCGGATGGTGCAGCGGCTGCTTCCCGAGGACGGTGAGGTGACAGGGCTCCTCGCCCTCATGCTGCTCATCGACGCCAGGCGTCCCGCTCGCACGGACGCGGACGGCGAGCTCGTCCTGCTCGCGCAGCAGGACCGGACGCGGTGGGATAAGGAGCGGATCGCGGAGGGCGTCGTCCTGCTCGACAGCACGATGGGGAGGCCGCCCGTCGGCGAATACCGGATCCAGGCTGCGATCGCCGCCCTTCACGACCGGGCGGCGAACGCCGAGGACACGGATTGGCCCCAGATCCTGGCGCTCTACGGGTTGCTCGAGCAGCTGACGGGCAACCCGGTCGTGACGCTGAACAAGGCCGTCGCGGCGGGAATGGCGAACGGCCCGGCGGCGGGGCTGGAGGTGCTGGACGCCGTGGACGAGCGGCTGGCCGGCCATTATCGGCTCGACGCCGTCCGGGCGCACCTGCTCGAGCGGGCCGGCGAGCCGGAAGCTGCGCTCGAGCATTACCGCGCGGCCGCGAGACGCGCCACGAACCTCCCCGAGCAGCGCTACCTGACCGCCCAGGCGGCCCGTCTCAGAGATGCGGGCCGACATTAGTCTGATATAGTACTACTTGTGAATCGCGACGATCTCGGCTTCCTTCTCGCCAAGGCCACCCAGCGCTGGAACGAGCTCTTGCAGGAGCGCTTCCAGGACGCCGGCTGGCACGACATCCGGCCGAGCTACGGATCGTTGCTCGTGCCGCTGTACGAGGAGGACGGCCTACGCATGGGCGAGCTGGCCCGCCGCGCCCGCCTGAGCAAGCAGACGATGACCACGATGGTACGGCTGCTCGAGCGGGAGGGACTGGTGCGCCGCGAGCGCGACCCGGACGACGGCCGCGCCTCCCGCGTCCTGCTGACCCCTAAGGCACGACGGTTCCAGCCCGTGGCCGAACAAACGGTCGCCGAGCTTGGAGATCTGGCCCGCGAGCGGCTGGGCCCGCGCCGAGTTGCGTCGCTCAAACACGACCTGAAGGAGTGGATCGAGATATGAGGCATCACACAGTCACTGCTGCGTTCGACGCGCCGCGCGAGGAGGTCTTCGACTACCTCGCGGACATCGAGAAGCTGCCCGAGTGGGCGACCGATTTCGCCCGCGAGCTGAAGATCGTCGACGGCCGCCACAAGGTCGTGAACGGGCTGGGCGAGTTTTTCTTCGAGATCCAGGCCGACGCGCGGACCGGTGTGATCGACATGCTCGCCGGACCGGAGGAGTCGGCCCTCCTCTGCTTCCCCACGCGCGTGGTGGCCACGCCGACCGGCGGAAGCGCGTACACCTTCACGATGTTCCAGGGGCCGGGCCAGCCCGACGACCAGTTCGAGCTGCAACACGCCGCTCTCCAGCGCGAGTTCGAGAACCTCGAGCGCAGGTTCGCGCATCGACGGTCCGAGTAGGCTGGCGCGATGCGCGTCCTGTACGGGGTGGTGGGCGAGGGGCTCGGCCACGCGACCAGGTCACGCGTCGTCGCGGAACGGCTGCTCGAGCAGGGACACGAGGTGAAGATGGTCGCCTCGGGCCAGGCCCTGCCGTACCTGCAGCAGCACCTGCCCGACGTGGAGCCGATCTGGGGCACGAGCTTCGTGCTCGAGCAGGGCGAGGTGAAGCGGTGGAAGACCTTCTCGAGCAACGTGCGTGGCGGGGCGACGGGATGGCCGTCGGACTGGCGGAAGGGCGTAACGATCGCACGCGCCTACCGACCGGATTTGATGCTCAGCGACTTCGACGCCTTCGCGTATCTGGTCGCGCGTCAGTTCCGGAAGCCGGTGATCAGCATCGGCAACATCGACATGGTCACCCGCTGCGCGCACGATGCCGAAATCCTGCGCGGCGTCCGGCCTGACTACGTCACCGCCCGCACCTACGTCCGGGCGAAGATCCCCCGCGCCGACCACTACGTGATCGCGAGCCTCTTCCGTCCTCGTGTGCGGCTGCGGCGGACGACGCTGACGCGCCCGATCCTGCGGGACGAGATCCTGAACGTCCACCCAGAGGACGGTCAGCACCTCCTCGTGTACGGACGCATCGGCGACGACGCGATCGCCGCCCTCGAGTGGAGCGAAGTGCCGTGCCTGATCTACGGCGCGCGCAGCGAACTGACCGAGGACGTGCGTGAGGGCAACCTCGTCTACCGCCCGTTCTCGAACGAGGGGTTCGTCGAAGACCTCCGGCGCTGCCGCGGTGTGGTCGCCTCCGCCGGCCATTCGCTCATGAGCGAGGCTGTCTACCTGCGCAAGCCGATGCTCGCTCTCCCGCTGGCAGGGCAGTTCGAGCAGCAGATGAACGCGCGCTACCTGGAGCGGATGGGCTACGGAACCGCTGCCGCCGCAGTCGACCACGAATCGCTTGGACGGTTTCTCGAGCGCGAGGACGTGCACCGGCGCGCGCTGGCCGGTTACGACCAGGACCGGAACGTGGAGGCGCTCGGCACGATCGAGCGGGTCATCGACGAGGTCCTCGTGGCGCGCGCGTGAGCGAAGTCGACATCGGGCGGACGCTGCTCCTCTTCGCGTGGGCCTTCGGGCTCGCAGCGATCGAGATCGAGATCGAGGGCGGCCGGGGGTGGGCGGAGAACCTGCCGACCTGGTTCAGGAAGCGCGGGCCAGTCGGGCGGGTATACGGGGCTGCGATGGGCAACCGCCCGCTCACCGGATATCACGTGTTCGCGTTCACGATCCCGCTACTTCTGCTTCACCTGCCCTTCGTTTCCGGCGTCCACTGGACGCTTGCGCGCGAGCTGATGGTGCTCGCGGCCTACTTTTCGCTGGCGATCGTGTGGGACTACCTCTGGTTCGTCCTCAATCCCGCCTACACGGTCAGGCGTTTCCGGCGCGGTGCGGTCTGGTGGTTCGAGGGGCCGTGGATCTGGCGGTTCCCGCTCGACTACTACCTCTCGATTGCGTTTTCGGTGGTGCTGGCCGGACTCGCCGCGGTCGCGGCCGGCGGGGCCGAGCCCTTGCGGCGCCAGGCCTGGTTCCTGGCCGGGCTGGCGATTCTGGTCGCGCTCACCGTCCTGCTCGCCCCGCTCTACCACCGCTGGTACCGGAGGATGCGCGGGGCCGGCGCCGACGACCGGGCCGTGACCGCGATGTATCCGCCGCCCGCGCCCGATGCCGTGTGGACCGGCGGGCCGCCGGACCTGCATCCGCTCGAGCGGAAGGAGGAGCGATGAAGAAGTGGCCGTTCGTCGCGGCAGGCCTGGCCGGTGCAGGCTGGGCGTACTACAACGGTCAGGCGCCGAAGCCTCAGGGCTTCGGCAAGACGTTCGTGGGCACGCCGGGTCGCGGAAGGCTCATGGCGCTCACATACGACGACGGCCCGAACACGGCCTGGACGCCCGCGCTGCTCGACGTGCTCGAGCGGCACGGCGTCAAGGCCACGTTCTTCACGATCGGGCACTACGCGGAAGAACAGCCTGACCTGCTCCGGGAGGTTGCCGCGGTAGGGCACGCGGTTGGCAACCACACCTACTCACACGTCACGATGCCGTTCCACACCGACGCAACCATCCGGGAAGAGCTGCGCAAGACGACTGCGGCGATCGAGGGAGTCGGCGTCGAGATGCCGCGGGTGCAAGGACGGCGGTTGATGCGCCCGCCCTACGGGCGCCGGCGCCCCGGGACGCTGCGCGTCCTACGCGAGGAGGGCTACGTCCCGATCACGTGGTCGGTCACGCTCTGGGACTGGAGCAAGCGCGTCACCACCGACAAGATCATGCGCAAGGCAGAGCGGCAGATCCGCGGAGGCGACGTGATCCTCCTGCACGACGGCAGCAACGACGCGATGGGCTGCGACCGCCACTGTTCAGTCGAGGCGACCGAGCGAATTCTCGAGCGCTGGAAGGAGCGCGGCGGCTACGAGTTCGTGACGATCCCCGAGATGATCGAGCGGACCGGGTTCACGTACCCGTAGGGGACACTTCCTCGGGCTGGTCCGGCGCGCCGCCGATCACGTCCGAGAACCAGCGCTCGAAACGGCCGGACCGTCCCTCTGTGAAGCGGTACGTGCTGCGCTCGAGCTTGTGCGCGCGCCGCTCTTGAGTGCGCTCGCTTTCCCTGGGGCGCGGGGTGTAGAACCACCGCGCCCACGGGGAGTGCGGCTTGGCGAGGCGGCAGGCGGAGACGATCCCGACCGGCAGCAGGATGAAGCCGACGATCGCCACGAACGGCTTCTTCTTCAGCACGACGACGACGGCGAAGAGGAACCCCATCAGGAGGACGAACCAGATCGGTGCTCTGATCGCATTCCAATCGAAATTCCAGTCGTCGGGACCCTCCACCACGGGCTTCGCCTCACCCGCGTTGGTGAATGGAGAGGAGCTGATCAGGACGGCGCCGGCGCCGGCCGCGCCGAGCAGGATCGCGTCGATCGAGGCTCGCCCCTCCTCCGCCCAGTAGACGTCGCGGAGGTGGAAGATCATCGCGAACTCGTCGAGCGTCAGGGCGAGCCCGACTCCGAAGAAGATCGCGGCGACGTTGTAGACGGTCTCCTCGTAGTTGAACTGCGTGAAGGAGAGCACCCCGCCGAAGGCCATGAGGATCACGCCGATCACGACGTGGTGGAGGTGCACGCCTCCGGCCGACCCGCTTCCCCAGCCGCGCTTGCGGGCGAGTCGCGTGTACAGGCGCGTAAGCGCGAACGTGATCAGCAGCGCGAGGAAGACGATGAGCAGCGGCTCTTTGTTGTCGTTGTAGATGTGCGTCTCGTAGCCGGGGATGAAGCGGAACAGGTTGGCCACGTCAGTACTCCTGATTCTGGGGCAGGTCGTCCGTGATCTCGAACCACGGAGCCTTCGAGCCCACGAAGATGTGCTCGGTCGGGCGGATGCTCGGCTCGTCCTCGAGCGAGCCCAGCGCGACGTGGACGTACGCGCCGTCGCGCACGACGGAATAAAGGAGCGACCCGCACTCGGCACAACGCGTGTGGTTCTCGGCGGGTTCGCCGACGATCATGAGCTTGTCCCCGCCTTCGGTGAGCTGAAGCTTCTCCCGCTCGATACCGGCGAACGGCTTGAAGGCCGAGCCCGTCGAGGCGCGGCAGTTCGAGCAGTGGCAGTTGGCCGCGTACAGGAACTCGTCGGCGACCTCGTAGCGGACCGCCCGGCACTCGCAGCGTCCGCCCAACAGGTGCTCAGCCATATTTCCACACGTTACTCCGAACCCAGCTGGACTTTCATCCCGTCCGGGTGACGAAGGAAACTTGTCTCGGCGGGAGAATTGCACGAAAAAGGGGGCATATCTATGTCAGCAACAGGCAGGCGTTGGGCGGGGTGGATCACATTCGCGGGTTGGGTGATGCTCATCATCGCCGGTATCGACTTCATCCAGGGTTTGATCGCAACGATCCGCGGCTCCTACTACGCCATCACACCGAACCAGATCATCGTCTTCGACCTGAGGACGTGGGGCTGGCTGGGGATGATCTGGGCCGTGGTTCTGGGGATCGGGGCGCTCGGGCTCCTCTCGGGATCGAACTGGGCCCGGTGGTTCGCGATCGTGGTTTGCACCATCAGCTTCTTCGGACAGCTCGGGTTCTCCGGGAACCAGGCGTATCCGTTGTGGGCGCTGGCCAGTCTCTTCTTGATCGGCGTCGTGCTCTACGCGCTGATCGTGCGCTGGGGACCGGCCCAGGAGGAGATGGCCCGAAGAGAAGGGATGTAGGTGGTGGGGGCGCGCGGTCGGCTCGTTTCGTGCGGGCCGACCGCGGCCTCCGCTCTGATGCCTAGCTCGGGTGCACGAGGATGACGATCATCGTCCCGACCCCGAGCAACACGCCCAGTGCGGCGAAGACGAAGCCTGCGTGCGAGCCGAACGGCGCGTACCCGCCACGAGCGATTGCCTCCTCCACGCGCTTCTGTCGCACGTAGCCGTATCCGATGAACAGCAGTCCAACCGCGGCGAATCCGACTCCGATCACCTGAAACGGCCACGCCGGTTCGTTCGAGAGCTCCGGGACGACCTTGCCCGCCGCAACGCCGACGGCGAAGGTCGTCAAGCCCGTTCGCCACCAAGCGAGATACGTGCGCTCGTTCGCGAGGCGCGTCCGCCTCGTTGCGTCTCGTACTTCTCCTTCGGGGGGAGTCTCGGACTCCACAGCCGCGGATTCGGCAAATTCTCTTCGTGTCCTCCCACTACGGTGCGCCGTGACAGTTCTTCCACTTCTGTCCCGACCCACACGTGCACGGGTCGTTGCGTCCGCGGTGCCGATCCTCCGCCGAGTAAAGCTGGACAATCTCGGCCGGGGCTCGTCCCCGGGCAAGCAGCGACCCCATGATCTTCATCGGCCGGTCGACGTGGTGGAAGAACGCCTTGTATCCGGTGCAGAGGTAGTTGAGGCCGGGCTCTCCGTCCGGCGTTCGAATGAATCGATCCTTGGGGCAGCCGCCGTGGCAGGCGAAGCGCACGTCGCACTCCAAGCAGTAGCGCGGCAGCGCCGATGGGCGCTAGCCGAAGCGCTCGACGAGCAGGCCGTGGCGGAGGCCGCGGTCGCTCACCGTCAGTGAGCCGCGTCCGAGCTTGTCGAGCACCGTGCGCACGACGCAGGCGCCGGCGAGGATGACCTCCGCGCGTTTTGGCTGCAGGCCGACGATCGAGCGCCGCTCCTCGGCATCGCGCGTGCGATAGAGCTCGATCTGGCGGTCGACCTCGTCGCGGTCGAGTGCAGTGCCCTGCACTGCGTCCGGGTCGTACGTCTCGAGACGGAGCTTGACGGCGGCGAGGTTCGTGACCGCCCCGCCCATGCCGACGAGGTCATCGGGAGTGGTGCGGCCGTCGAGGACCGAGAGCTCCTCGCCAATCCCGTCGAGCGCGGACGCCAGTGTGTCCTCCTCGATCGCTCCGTCCAGGCCATAGTGCTCGGTCAGCCGCACGGCGCCGACGTTTACGCTGAACTGCTCTTGCACGCGATCGCCGTGCCCGAACGTGAACTGAGTGCTGCCGCCGCCGGTGTCGAATACTGCGAGCGAGCCCGACCCGAACCGGCCTGAGGCCTTCGCCGCGAGGAAGGCCAGCCGCGCCTCCTCCTCGGCGGAGATGACCTCGATCTCGACACCGGCGCGCTCGCGTACGGCTTCGACGAACTCGGCGCTGTTGGCGGCGATGCGCAGGCCGGCCGTCCCGACTGCCGCGATCGCCTGCACGCCGCACTGTTGCGCGTCCTCGACCATGGCCACGATCGCCTCGATCGTGCGCACCATCGCCTCGTCCCACAGCTTTCCGCTCTCGTCGAGCTCTTCCCCCAGGCGCGTGACCTCGGCGCGGTCGACGATCGTCTTCCACTCGCAATCCGTGCTGCGCTCCGCGATGTGAAACTTCACGGAATTCGTGCCCACGTCGATGACGGCGTACCTCTGCGCGCCAAGGCCGACTAGGGCTTTGAGGCCGCGCGGTAGGTTGACGTTTCGGCGCTGCGCCAGCCCGAGCTCCCGGACGGTCGCGATCACGGCGTCCGGGTCCTCGGACTCGACCGCGATCGTCCGTCTCGCGCCCTGCTCGGTCCGGATCTCCGAGAGCTCGGCCATGCAGCCGCCGATCGTGTAGTGCTCACGGTGCTTGTGCACCTTCACCGCGCGCAGCTCCTGGCGTGGCTCGACGAGGTCGGCGAGCAGCTCGTCCAGCGAGTACTCGGGCCGCTCGAGCGCCGGCACGGTCATGTTCAGAGCGCCCAGGACCGTGTCGACGTCGGCCGGCGACAACGGAAACGAGGCCTTGAGCACCGGCTTCCACTGCTCTAGACCGTCCTCGTTCGCGGCCTGGAGTTCCTTGACGTCCATCCGGCCGCCCCGGACCTTGACGGAGGCGTCGCTCTCGCTCGAGAGCAGGTACAGCTCGTCGCTCTCCTCGACCTTCTCCTCCGAAAGGTCCGCGAAGGTGCGCTCGGCATCGCCGAAGTCGTCACCGAAGGTCCGCCATTCCCAGCGGGGAACGATCTCTGGGCTCAGCTGCCCTCCTTCAGGCTCTTGGCGAAGTACTCGAGCGCCTTGCGCGTCTTGGTCTGCTGCTCGCCGGAGAGATCGACGCCGTTCGCGGTGAGGAACGCGCGGGCCTCTGCGGCCACCTGAAACGCCTCGGTGGTGGCGGCGCGGGTGGAGAGCTCGAGGATGCGCGAGCCGTCGGGGTAGAACCACATCTCGGCAACGAGCCTGCGCCCGAACTCCTCCGGCGTGAAGCGCAGCTTGAGCACGAAGATCGGGCCAAGCAT
>Ga0075428_100010377_pt1 | contig 10343 bp, 10 predicted proteins | sample RhiMetdeltSRZDD2_FD_75291 | JGI IMG/M metagenome (GOLD analysis project Ga0075428, IMG submission 75291) | Populus rhizosphere microbial communities from Tennessee, USA - Rhizosphere MetaG P. deltoides SRZDD2 | ecosystem: Host-associated > Plants > Roots > Rhizosphere > Soil | place: USA...
CCGAGGGGCGCTATGAGATCAATCATGCGCGAGGTCAGGTCCTCGGTGCTGCCGGTTCCGCGCTCGAGCTTCAGGCGCTTGGTCGGGTGCAGCGGCGTCAGGTTCTCGAACAGGACCTTGCTGCGCGCGTTCTCGGGGGAATCGAAGTTGATCTGCCCGACTTTGAGCAGCGCGAAGTAGCGCTCGCCGTCCTTGGGCGGGCGGATGAGGCCCGAGATCGTGTCGCCGGTGCGCAGGTTGAAGCGGCGGATCTGCGACGGGCTCACGTAGATGTCGTCGGGACCCGCGAGGTAGGAGCCCTCAGCCGAGCGCAGGAAGCCAAAGCCGTCCTGCAGGATCTCGAGCACGCCGTCGCCGTAGATGTCCTCGCCGTTGCGGGCGTGGGCCTTGAGGATCGCGAAGATGATGTCCTGTTTGCGGGAGCGGGCGAGGTTCTCCAGCCCGACCTGCTGCGCGACCTTGAGGAGCTCGGGAGCCGACTTGAGCTTGAGCTCGGTGAGGTTCATCGAATTCCGGCTGGCTTCGAGCTCGGCCGGACTGATGACGTCGAGGTCTTCGCCGTCCGTGTAGTCGTCGGGCGGCAACTCGTCCTGCCGGGGACCGCGATTCCCGTCGGGACCGCCGCGCCCTCCGCGTTTGTTGGGCCGGTTGCGGCCCTGGTTGCCCAGGTAGCCCCTCACAGCTTGCCGTCCAGGAACGTAGACAACTCGGCCTTGCGGACCGCGCCGATCTTCTGCCCCTCCGCCTTGCCGTCCTTGAACAGGATCAGCGTCGGGATTCCGCGAACGCTGAACTTCATCGGCGTTTTGGGGTTCTCGTCGACGTTGATCTTCGCGATCGTCACCTTGCCGGCGTACTCCGTCGCGATCTCGTCGAGAATCGGGGCGATCATCTTGCATGGGCCACACCACTCCGCCCAGAAATCGAGCAGCACCGGCTGCGGCGATTTGAGGACTTGTTCTTCAAAACTTGCATCTGTGACATGAACGATCTGCTGGCTCACCAGAGATAACCTCCGCGGGCATAGGGTGCTGATTGGGCCTTGGTTGGAGTGCGATATGCGGGCCGGTTTGCGCGAGTCGGGTGACTGCGCGTCCCGTGTAAGGCAAACTATCTAGATTGCTGGCAAAAAAGTGCTTCTGGCCTGAACTCTGGGATCCCGCCGCTGGCGAGGGAGCCGGAACTGCAAGGCCCGGCTGGCCGGCGATCATGATGGCGGGGGCGGATCACATCCGCGTTGCCGATATTTGACCCCGACTCGGAGCAATTTGCAAGGGCATGGCGGTCCCGGATAGCTGATGTCAGACGCGCACCTCACGGACGTTTCGTTCACCAATTTACATTTACCCGACACTCTTGCGCGCGGCATCGCCGACGCGGGATTCGAGCGCTGCACACCGATACAGGCGCAGACGTTGCCGCGGGCGCTTGCCGGCATGGACGTGGCGGGCCAGGCGCAGACGGGCACAGGCAAGACCGCGGCATTCCTGGTCGCGCTGTACGCGGCGCTGCTGCGTCGCGAGGTGCCACCGACGCGCCGCAGCAGTGCACCGCGCGCCCTGATCATCGCGCCGACGCGCGAGCTCGCGGTGCAGATTCACAGGGACGCGGAGATTCTCGGTCAATACACGGGCCTCACGCTTGGTCTCGCCTTTGGTGGTGTGGATTATGAAAAACAGCGCCGGGAGCTCGAAGCAGGCGTCGACATCCTGATCGGGACGCCGGGGCGGCTGATCGATTTCTACAAGCAGCACATCTACGACCTGCGGTCCGTCCAGGTGCTGGTGCTCGACGAAGCCGACCGGATGTTCGACCTGGGCTTTATTGCCGACATCCGCTACGTCATGCGGCGGCTGCCACCGCCGGACGAGCGGCTCAACTTGCTGTTTTCGGCAACTCTGGCCCAGCGCGTGCTCGAGCTGGCCTACGAGCACATGAACGACCCGGAGCTGGTCCGGATCGAGCCGGACAAGATGACGGTCGACGAGGTCCGCCAGTCGATCTACTTCCCGTCGATGGACGAGAAGCCGCGGCTGCTGATCGGTCTGCTCAGGTCGATGGATCCGACCCGCACCATGGTCTTCGTCAACACCAGACGCGGCGCCGAGGAGCTCGAGAGCCTGCTGCGCGCGAACGGTATCAACGCCGAAGCGATCTCCGGCGATGTCCCGCAGCGCAAACGCCTGCGGATGCTGCGCGATTTCCACAGCGGTGACCTGGCGGTGCTCATCGGCACGGACGTGGCGTCGCGCGGGCTCCACATCCCCGACGTCAGCCACGTATTCAACTACGACCTGCCGCAGGACCCGGAAGACTATGTGCACCGGATCGGGCGCACGGCACGCGCCGGCGCCGAGGGCGATGCCATCAGCCTGGGTTGCGAGGACTACGCGATCTCGCTGCCGGATATCGAGGGCTACATCGGGCGCAGCATCCCGCGGGCCGCGATGACCGAAAACCTGCTGGCCGAAATCGTGGTGCCGGCGCGCGAGCGGCGCCGCTACGACGGCGGCGGGTTTGCCGGTCGGCGCAGCGGGCCCGGCGGCGGGCGACGAGGCGGACCCGCGGGCCGTCGCCAGGGGCCGCCACCGCGACGCAGCCGCGAAGGTGACTCAGCTTCGGCGCCCCAGACCGCACGGACGGCGTCGACCGCGCCGGCCGCAGCCCCGACGACCGACGGCCCGCCGACTCCCGAGGGCGCGCGGCCGCGGCGGCGGCGGCGGCGGCGCAACGGGCCTCGGGTCGACGCCTGAGAACTACAGCAGGCTGCTCAGGCGATCGATGCCGCTGATCCCGGCCACAGCCGGCCGCGCCGGTCGGGTCGAGTCCGGCATCAGCACCTGATAGATCCAGCGGATGCCCGCGTCGTGCGCCGCGCGGAGCACCGGCGGGCTGTCGTCGACGAACATCGTGGTCGCGGGCTCGATGGCGTGCGCCTCGGCGAGACGTGTCCAGAACTCGGGCGATTCCTTGGCCACGCCGATGAGATGCGACGAGACCAGCGCGTCGAAGTGCCGCCCCAGCCCCGTCTGCGCATCCTTGACCGCCAGCGACTTCGGATGCGCGTTGGTCGTGAGCAGCCGTCGCTTGCCCAGCGACCCGAGCCGGTCGAGAAACTGCTCCGCGCCGGGCAGGAAGCGGATGTGCTCGCGCATCTCCAGTTTCAGCGCCTCGATGTCCAGGCCCAGCTCGGCCGTCCAGTGGTCGACGCAATACCACTCCAACCGGCCGCGCCAGGCATCGATCCTCGGGAGAAGTTCCGCGCGCGCGTCGGCGGGCGTTAGCCCGTGCAGCCGCCCGTAGCGTTCGGGTACGACATCGAGCCAGAAGTAGTTGTCGAAGCGCAGGTCGAGCACGGTGCCGTCCATGTCGAGGCAGACCAACTCGATGCGCGTCCAGTCGGGCGGCTCGAACGTCGCGGCCGGAAGATCGACGGCGGCATCCATCGGCGGCGGCGCCTACCTGTCCGCGCTCCGCTCGACCTTGTCGTGCGTCTCCGAGCCGCCGACCGAATAGAGCACCTGCACGTTGCGGGTCTTCTGGAACTCATCGAGCGACTGGCCGCGCATGTGCGCATAGACGTGCAGGTTCGACACGCCGAGCACGGCCGCCAGCTTCTCGAGCACGAAGAAAATCGCGCCGTAATGCATCATGGCCCGCCAGTCGCGCCGGCGAATCATGTCCCGCTCCTCCTCCGACAGCCCGCGCTCCTCGAACAGCGCCTCGGGTTCGTCCCGGAACGCCGCGCGGTGCTCCGGAATGACCAGGTCATGCAGGAACTTGTTCAGCCGGTAGTGTCCGACACTGCGCTCGAGATCGAACGGATACGTGCCATCGAGCGCCTCGATCCCCTCGAGCTGCGCGCCGGCGTTCCTGCGCGCTTCCTCGGCCGTGTCCTGGGTCATCGGCTCAGCCTGGTTTTCGTAGATTGCCGTTGCGATCGCGGTCATCGAGGGCAGGTAGTAGCTGCGGTGAATCCGCCGGACGGCCGGCGAGAGCGCGCCGCGCGCGATCAGCCACATCACGAACTCGGTGCTTTCCATCCCGCCGAGACGGGCATGATCGGCGTGGGTCATCCGCGTCAGTGCGACCGGATCGTTCTCGTACAGATCGAGGAGCCGCTCGTCCCAGGGCGGATTGTTGAAACCGCAGCGCTCGCCCTGGATCTGGTGCGACAGGCCACCGGTGGCGATCAGCACCACCTTGAGGTCCTCCGGATAGCTCTCGATGGCCGCTCGCAGCGACTGGCCCAGCCGGAAGCATCGCTTTGCGGAGGGCACCGGGAACTGCAGCACGCCGACCTGCAGCGGCACGATCGGCAGGGGCCAGCTCTTTTCGTCGTGCGGCAGCAGCACCGACAGCGGCGAGAAGCAGCCGTGATCGAGCGCCTTGTCCTGGAAAAAGCTCATGTCGAACTCGTCGGCCATCAGGTGACGACCGATGTGCCGCGCAAGCGGACCGTGCCCCTTGATCGGGGGCAGACCGCGTGGGCCGCCACCCTCGTCGGCCACCGCGTACTCCTCGCCCACACCCAGACAGAAGGCCGAGTAGTGATCGAAGAAAAACGACGTGACATGGTCGTTGTAGACGATGAAAAGGACGTCAGGACTCTTCTCGGTCAGCCAGGCCGTGATCGGTGCGTAAGCATCGAAGATCGGCTTCCAGACAGGATCCTGCTGCTTCCTGCCATCGACCGCGAAGCCGATGGTCGGTGTGTGCGATGTTGCGATCGCGCCGACGATGCGCGCCATGTGCTCACCTCGAATTGAGACGCGTCCGCGACCGGCTGGCTGCCGGCACTGCGCCCATGACCGCTATGATACGCATGCAGATTCGGCTCTGAGCCCGATCCGCGACGCGCATTCGAACCCGAGCCGTTCCTGAAGAGCCAGACGCACCGATGACGACGATCTCCGACCCCTCCACCCTGCTCCCAGCGGTCCTCGCGCTCGTTTCGGAAGCCGGTGCCGCAATCATGGCGGTCTATGCGACCGGTCACGACGTCGAGTACAAGGCCGACGATTCCCCGATCACGCGCGCCGACCGCGCAGCCCACGAGATCCTGAGCGACGGGCTCTCCCGGCTTGCACCGCCGATCCCGGTCCTGTCGGAGGAATCCGAAGCCAGTCATGCGATCGCCGTCCGCAGCAGGTGGCGACAACTCTGGCTGGTGGACCCGCTGGACGGGACGCGCGAGTTCATCAGCCGGAACGGCGAGTTCACGGTCAACGTCGCGTTGATCAGCGATCATCGTCCGGTGCTCGGCGTCGTCGCGGCGCCTGCGCTCGGCGTCACCTACTTCGCTGCCGAGCACCATGGCGCGTTCCGACGCAGGACCGGCGACCCTGCGGAGCCGATCGCAGTGAGGCCCGCAGGATCGCCGCTCGTCGTTGTGGGCAGCCGCTCGCATCGCGGTGATTCGCTCGATGCAATCCTGACCCGCGTCGGCCCGCACGAACTGCGACCCATGGGCAGCGCGCTCAAGTTCTGTCTCGTGGCGGAGGGCAGCGCAGATTTCTATCCGCGGCTCGGACCGACCTCGGAATGGGACACGGCGGCGGCCCAGGCGGTGCTCGAGATCGCCGGCGGCGCGGTCATCAGTCTCGACGGACGGCCCCTCAGATACAACGCCCGCGACACGATCCTGAATCCGGAGTTCCTCGCCTACGGCGATCGCAGCCGCCGGTGGACGGACCTGCTCTAGCCGACCCTGCACAGGCGCGCGCGTGAACCTGTCCTGGTCGCTGCTGGCCCTGGTCTCCGGGCTGATCGCGGTGGCCTGGGCCTGGCACGCGAACCTGGGCGCCCGGGAGCGAGCCAACCTCGCCGCCCTGGAGACCTGTCAGCGTACGGGTGCGCAGCTCCTCGACGGTACGGTCGCGTTTCGCGGCTTCCGGCCCGCCCGGGGACCGGACGGTCGGCTCCACATGCGACGGACATACGTATTCGACTACAGCCCGGACGGAGTGATGCGTCGGCAAGGGTTCGTGATCCTGATGGGCGACTCGCTGGAGAGTATCGGTCTGGAGTGAGTCCGGGCGGCTCCTGTCGCAGGTATCCCCTTTTGCCCGGGCCGGGGCTAAGCTACCGGGCCTGTCCAGGATCGACGTGGCCCACTGGCGCACGATGACGGAAGTCCGCGACAACGTCGAAACCGAAGCCTTTCGGCATCTTGAACGACTGCGGCAACTGCGCATCGAGCATCGCGATCTCGACGACGTCATCAACCGGCTGCAACTCGACCTCTACATCGACCAGGTGCAGCTGCGGCGTCTGAAGCGGCGGAAGCTCCTGCTCAAGGACCAGATCTCCAGGCTGGAGAGCCAGTTGATCCCGGATCTGAACGCCTGACCGGGATGCAGAAGCAGTGGCAAGCGGCCAGCGAGGCCATGGAGCGCCTCCTGGAACCCGCCAATCTCGTGCAGGTTTCGATCATCGCCGGCATGGTGATCCTCGGCTGGTGGATCGCCCGGCGTGTGCGCCGCGACCTCGGCGCAGCTAATGCGCCCTCGGGCTGGCGCGGCCGCGTCCGGGAGGCTGCCTGGGTCGCTGCGCCGTTTGCCGTGGTGCTCCTGCTGCTCGCAACCGCCGACGGTCTGCTGCACGCGATCCGGGCGCCGACGCGCATCGTGGACGTCGCCGTCCAGCTCACTGGTCTCCTGCTCCTGATCCGGGTGGTGGTCTATCTGTTCCGCGTGTCGCTCGGCACGCGCTCGCGGATCAAGGGCTGGGGCACGCCGGTCAGCGTCATCATCTGGGTGTTCCTCGCGCTGCACCTGCTCGGCTGGGGCGACGCGCTGATCGGCGTGCTCGACGGCATCGGCATCGACGTCGGCAAGGCCAAGACACGCATCTCGGTCTGGTCCATCACCAAGCTGCTGGTGACCGTCGGCCTGTTCGTCGTCGTCGCCGTCTGGCTGTCGCGCTGGCTCGAGAAGCGGCTGATGGCGCTCCATGGCATCGCGCCGAACATGCGTATCGGGCTCGCGAAGTTCACGCAGGCCTTCCTGGTCGGCCTCTCGATCCTGGTGGGACTGAATGCCGCCGGTCTCGACCTCACGACCCTCAACGTGCTCACCGGTGCAATCGGCATCGGTCTCGGATTCGGCCTGCAAAGCATCACGGCGAACTTCGTCAGCGGCTTCGTGCTGCTGATGGATCGGTCGATCAAGCCCGGCGACGTCATCAGCTTCACGGGCACGACCGGCACGAGCACCGAGGGCTTCGGCTGGGTGCAGCAGCTGCGCGGGCGCTACGTCGTGGTTCGCGACCGCGACGGTGTCGAGACGCTGGTGCCGAACCAGAACCTGATCACCAACTCCGTGATCAACTGGAGCTACACGGATCCGCGGGTCCGCCTCAAGCTGCCGGTGCGCATCAGCTACAAGGACGATCCGGAGCTCGCGCTCAAGGCGCTGCTCGACGCCGTCGAGGGACATCGCCGTATCCTGCGCGAGCCGCCACCCGTCGCCCGGCTGATGAGCTTCGGCGATCACGGCATCGAGCTCGAGCTCAGGTTCTGGATCGCCGACCCGCAGGAAGGCGTCAACAACGTGCGCTCGGACGTCAACCGCAGCATCTGGCGCCTCTTCAAGGAACACGGCATCACCATCCCGGTCGCCCAGCGCGCGGTTCGTCTCGAGATGGCAGACGCCAGCATCGACGTCGGGCGGCTGACGCGCGAGTCCTGAGCCGGTGTCCTCTCCCCGCGAGCCCGCACCGGCTATCCCTAACGAGCTGATCGAGTTCCGTCAGGTCCGCGCGTCGGGCCCCGGCGGACAGAACGTCAACAAGGTGTCGAACGCCGTCGAGCTGCGCTTCGACGCCGCCCGCTGGACAGGCCTGCCGGCCGCCGCGCGGACGCGGCTCGCGCGTATCGCAGGGCGCCGGCTGAACGACGCGGGTGTCATCGTGATCGACGCCCAGCGGTTCCGCTCGCTCGACCAGAACAAGGCCGACGCGCGCGCCCGGCTCGAGGCCATGATCCGCGTGGCGTTCGTGGAGCCGAAGAAGCGCCGTCGGACCAAGCCGACCCGCGCCTCGATCGAGCGCCGCCTGACGTCGAAGGCACGCACCGCGCGCGTCAAAGGCCTGCGACGACGCGCGACGAGCGACGACTGAAGGTTCCACCTCACTCGCAGCGGGTCGCGACCCGCGCGACCTCGCTGACATCAGCGCGAACCCGGGAGCGCGGCTCCCAGGCCTCGCCGGGCCGCGGCGCATGCCACAGCACCGCGATGCCGACCACCGCCGACAGCACCGATGCGATGAACACGGCGATCTTGGCCGCGGCAAACTCGTCGCTCCCGGGGAACGCCTGGCCGGCGATAAAGAGCGACATCGTGAAGCCGATACCGGCCAGCGCGCCGGCACCCGCGAGCTGACGCCAGGAATACTCGTCGCGCTTCACCGGGAGGCCGAGCCGCACGGCGAGCGCCGACGCGCCGATGAAGCCCAGCGGCTTGCCGATCGCGAGACCCGCGATGATCGCGAGCATCAGCGGCTCGCGTCCGGCAAACACGCCCGCGCCCATGACGACCCCGGCGTTGGCCAGTGCGAACAATGGGAGCACCAGGTAACTCGAGCGCGGTCCCGCGTCGCGCAGCATGCGGTCGGCCGGCGATTCCAGCCGGTCGTGGATCGCATCGATGGCCCGCAGCGCCGCCTCGGACGGGCCCTGTCGGAGCTGCTCGCTGCCGTGGCTGGCCTCGGCGTCGAGAATCGTGTCGGCCTGCAGCATCAGCGCCCGGTAGTCCGGCGGCGGCCGCGTGGGAATGAATGCGGCGAGGATCACCCCCGCGAGCGTCGCGTGAAGACCGCTCATGTGGACGCATACCCAGAGCGCGACGCCGAGCAGCAGGTACGGCGAGGCGCGGTACACCCCGGACCGGTTGAGCATTGCGAGCGCGGCCGTCGCGCCAGCGGCGCCCGCCACGTAACCGGGCTGCAGCTCGCCCGAGTAGAAGATCGCCACCACGACGATGGCGCCGATGTCGTCGACGATCGCCGCCGCAGTGAGAAACACGCGAAGCTCGACCGGCACGCGCGCGCCCATCATCGCGATCAGCGCTACGGCGAACGCCGTGTCGGTCGCCATCGGCACGCCCCAGGCATGGCTCCACGGTCCGTGCGGGATAAGCGCGAAATAGATGAGCGCCGGCGCGGCCATCCCCCCGATCGCCGCTGCGATCGGCAGCGCCGCGGAGCGGCGGCTTGCCAGGCTCCCGGTCGTGAACTCGCGCTTGATCTCGAGGCCCACCACCAGGAAGAAGATCGTGAGCAGGCCGTCGTTGATCCAGTGCAGGAGCGACATTCGCGCCGCGCGGTTGCCGAAACTGAGCCCGAATTCCGTGTGCCAGAACGCATCGAACGCCGGCCCCGCGGGCAGGTTCGCGATCGAGAGCGCGAGTGCCGTGGCGACGAGCAGCAGCAGACCGGTCGACGGCGCCCAGCTCGCAAACTCGAGCGCGGCGGTGCGCACGCGGTGACCCAGCGACCCGAGCATCGCGTCGGTGAACGAGCTCTCGTCCCACGGCCCGTCGTAGCGCCGACCGTTGATGAAGAAGGTGGGCACGAAGCGCACGCCGCTCGCATAGGCGCTGGACACATCGGATTCGACACGCGCGTGTGCGACCGTACGTCGGCGCCCGGTTTCCGGCTCATCGAGGTCGGCGAGGCCCAGCTCCTCGGCGACCGCGCCCAGGTCCTCCTCGGTGAGGCTCGTCGAACGTGTCATCAGCGCGACGTGCGCGTCCCAGAACCGCTCGGGCGTCGGCGCCATTTCGGCCAGCTCGGCCGCGCGGCGGGCGATGTCGCTCCCGGTCAGTGGTCGATGCCGGAACACGTAGCGCAGACGGTCGCCGAACTCGGTTCGCACGGCGCCAATCCGCTCGTTTGCCACGCGGCAATGCGGACAGGCGTAGCTGCCGTACTCGACCAGCGTGATCGGCGCGGTTGCCGGACCGAGGATGCGATCGCGCTCCGACTCGACCGGACGGTCCAGGCGGGCAGTGTCCTGCGTCGGCGCCGACATCGTCAGTCGCGGGCTCGCTGCAAGGATCGGTCACTCCGGATTCGCGCGCGGTACGCGCCGGCTCCGGCCTTTGTATCTGCGTGCGCCGCTTTTGGCTAGACTGCGCGGCGAGGCAAGGAGCGCGCATGACGACGACCGTTCAACCGGTGCGAACCGGCCTCCTGGTGCCGGTGGAGCCGACCGACCACGCGCTGGGGCCCGACCATGCCCCGGTCACCATCGTCGAGTACGGCGATTTCGAATGCCCGATCTGCAAGATGGCGGCGCCCGGCGTCAAGCTGCTGCTCGATCGTCATCCGAACCGGGTACG
>Ga0075428_100010380_pt1 | contig 10342 bp, 8 predicted proteins | sample RhiMetdeltSRZDD2_FD_75291 | JGI IMG/M metagenome (GOLD analysis project Ga0075428, IMG submission 75291) | Populus rhizosphere microbial communities from Tennessee, USA - Rhizosphere MetaG P. deltoides SRZDD2 | ecosystem: Host-associated > Plants > Roots > Rhizosphere > Soil | place: USA...
CCATGTCCGATGAGGGCAGCCAAGTGAGAACTCGTTGCAACATCGCGATATTGGCGTCGTTGATCTGCAACCATCTCGCCGGTGGGCCCACGAATGAGAGGCTACGGCATCCTCGGCTGGAACGTGTCAACGTCGACCCAACTCAGCGATCTTCGGTTTACGGATAACATCAACGTGCTCAATGCGTCAGGAGAGTGCATTACCTCTACGCCATACCGCTCGGCAGTGAGAGTATCTTCCGTTCCAGTCCAGCCAATGGCGGAAGGTTTGTGCCGCTCCATGATCGCGCTCCAAACCAGCGAGACGGCAAGATCCGACCACATGCCTTCTGTCGGATGGTGACGCGTCCTCCTGGCGATTCTGATCGGTCATGCCATACGGTGTTCTACGACGAACTCTTTGCTCGCCAGCCAGTAGGTCTCGTCATTGATGCGAGCGTTGACAGTTCTGAGACTGCGAGCGATCTCGGGAGGCCTGACAACCGTTACCGCTGTGGCTGCGAGGTTAGATGACTTTCTGGGCTGCAAGGGACGAATGTCGATATATTGCGTGGGTGATGCACCTTATCCTGAGAGCACATCATGTTGAAGGGCCAGCTCGGTGGATGTGGAGCTTACGGACCGCTGACGAGGAAGCGATCGCGGAAAAGCGTGTTGTGCTTGATGCTGCCACGGTTGAGTTTGAGGGGTTTCAGGACTTCCCGCGCTACTTGCGCCAGCGGACGTTGCCCGGAGCGCGGATCGTTGGGGAGGCCCGCCTCGTCCGGGCGTTCGGCGGGTGGCTCGCTGAGAATGTTTTCGGCGACGCCATCTGCGCCGCCTTGGCGCGCAGCAGCCCAGGAACCGTTGAGGTGCGGGTACCGCGGGACGCCTTCTTCTTGCTGGATCGTCCGTTCGAATTGACCAGCATCGGTGGTCGTTCACTGCTGGATCTCGGCTTGCAGCTCGTGTACGCCCTCGACGATTCGTCGCCTGCCGAGCGGAGCGCTCTGGTGCGGGATGCGCTGCGGATCCTCGCGGTCTTCTCCCTGCCGCCGCGTACCACCGTGCTGGCTCTGCGCCGGGAACGCAAGCAGCTTCTCGACCTGGCCCGCACGTTAATCTTGCAGCACAACCGCGCTATCGATATCAAAATCATCCAGTATGGTGCGACAAGAGAGCAACTCGCTGATGCCGTACGGGATGGCTGGGACATTCTTCATGTCAGCGGGCACGGGCGCCGTGGTGAGTTGATTCTGGAGACTGCCGACGGGCAACCCGACCCTCTGTCCACCGGCGAGCTCGTCGATATCTTGGAGCTGACGTCGTCGCGCCTGAAGCTGGTGGTACTCAACGCCTGCCATTCCGGTGCCTCTACGGCCGCGGAGGCGATGTCCCTCCTCGATCTGCTGGACCAGGCAGAGGCGTACGACCATCTAGCTGCCGCCGAGCCGGATGGCGGCCCGGTCGCAACGGGCCTTGCTCGCGGATTGTTGGAGAGTTTGAACGTCGCGGTGCTGGCGATGCGGTACAAGGTGACAGATGACTTTGCCGCAGCCCTGACTATCGAGCTTTATTCCGTGTTGCTGCGTGACCGGCGCCCCCTCGACGTGGCGGTGGGCGCCGCGATCGTTGCGGCCGCTGGCCCGACCCCGACGCTGTCGCGGCCGGTCGTGTGCCGTTCGACGGTGGCCCTGTTCGGATCGGCCGCGCGTGGGCTGACGCTTGGTCCGCCGAGCGGCGGCGATGCCAGGGCCGTCGACGACCAGAGGATGCGATGGTTTCCGCGCGAGCCGGACCGGTTCGTCGGTCGTGCTGACACGCTCATCGCGGCCAACACTGCGTTATCCCACGGCGGTGGGCACGGTGGCGTGATCTTCGTCGGCATGGTAGGCGCGGGTAAGACAGCGTGCGCGTTGGAGGCGTCCTATCACCACGCTGGTCGCTTTGCCGCTCTGGCCTGGTGGCGCGCGCCCGAGGTGGATAGCGACGCGGCGACGGTGTTCGCCGGGCTGGCGCACGCCTGGCTTGTTCAACTTGGACCAGATTACGCACCGCCGTTCTCGGGTGTGGACGCCGCTTCCGAGGTATTCAAGCATTACCTTGAGCGGCTCAGATGGCTGCTCGATACGACGGCGATCTTGGTCGTGCTGGACAACGTGGAGACGATGCTTGACGAGGAAGGCGCCTGGAGCGATCCACGTATTGGCGCCATAGTGCAGGTCTTCGCCTTCTCCACTGGCCGGTCGCGGGTGGTGCTGACCAGCCGGATCATGCCGCGCGATCTCCCGGCATCGCTGCTTCGGTGCGATATCGGCACGTTGACCCTGGCTGAGTCCGTTATGTTAGCGCAGGAATTGCCGCATCTGGCCGGCCTGCTCCACTTCGACACCCCGGCTTCGGAAACCTCGCCGAAGATTCGTGAGGATCGAGACCTTGTCCGCGATGTTCTTCACGTCGTGCAGGGTCATCCCAAGCTTCTCGAACTCGCGGACGCCGCTGGCGATGAGATGCCACTGGCAGCGTTCCTGAGTAATGGCATCGGCGTTCTAGACGATAGTCACCTCCTCCGCTTGCTCTTAGAGTGGGCGACGCGCTCGCTCCGAAATATTCCCGATGCCTCGCGTGTGCTCATCTGCCTACTGACCGCTGCCGAGGAGACGGACCGGCACACCGGGATCATCGAATCGGCGTGGGCATTGATGCCCGACCAGGTCCGAGCCGGCCGACAATGGCCCTCACTCGGTGAGGCTCTCGCACCGCTCGCCAATGCCAACCTGATCGCCATCCGCCCGATCCGTGAGGATGCCGACTACACGGCGGTCACGCTGCACGGCAGCGATCCGATGGCCGAAGTCGATATTTTCGAGGTGCATCCGGGTATTGCCCAAGCCGTTCGTCAGCTCGCCGACCGGCCGAGCGACTGGGACATCCAAGGACATCTGGCAGACGTCTGTATGACCTTCGCCGCACTAGCTCAGCGTGCGCAAGGCTCCGGCGCCCCCAACGTCGCTCACCTCCTCAGCCACTACGCGATGGCCGCCGTGCCCTACCTCCTGCGAACTCATCGTTGGGCGGAGGTCGGCGCCTATCTTCATGAGGTTCGCAAGCTAGACGAATCGCCGGACACCGCTCGACGTGCCCTCGCGTACCTGTCTCGTCTCGAAACGGAAGACCCGGATCAGATGCGGCAACTGGGCTGGGCACAGATGCGGGCGTCTTGGATGGAGCTCTTTGACCCCGTAGCGGCCGCCGACCTGCAGCGTGCCGCATTGGCCAAGGCCCGCGGACAGGGATTGGCCGACACTGCCATCACCGCCGCGAGCGACCTTGTCAATCATCTTCTCGCTGGCGGAGATCTGAGTGCCGCAGAACGCGCGATCGACGAACTTGACCGGCTTCTCGAGGAGACCGATGCCGACGAATGGCTACGGTTGTCGGCGCGTACTCAGCGACTGCAATTCCTCGAACGACGAGGCGACAATCTCCGAGCGCTAGCCGAGGCCGACACGCTTCTGCGGGAACTCGATCGGCTGACCGCGAGTACGGCAAAAGCCATTACGCCGTGGCAACTTCGTGAGATCATCCTCTCGTCTGCTTTCGCAGCCGCAGTGTATGAGGGGCAGTGGAACCGAGCCTTGGCGTTCAACACCACCCTGCGACGCGTTATGCGGGAGCGAGGCGCGACGAGGTTGGAAATCGCCAGTCACGCCATAAGCGCGGCGGCACCGCTGATGGCGCTGAGTCGGCTCGAGGAGGCCGAAGCGGTGCTCCAGGCCAGTATGACAGCATTCGAGGCAGCCGATGCATCGGAGCAACTCGATACGGCGATGGCCAACATGGCTGAGCTCGAAGCCCGGCGGGGAGAATTCGGCAGAGCAACCGACTGGGCGACGGGCAGTCTACGATATCTGTACGCCGCTTCCGCGCCCCTGCAAACCCTCGCCAGGGCCCACAACATGCTGGCGGCATGCCTGCGGGAACGAGACGGCGATACGCCAACGATGATGCACAGCATGGCGGCAGCCCTTCTCCAAGGCGCCGCAGGCCAGGAGATGGAGTACCTAGGAGTCCTTCTGCCCGACGCGCGTCAGATAGGACGTAACCTTGATTTGGAGTTCATCCTAAACGACTTGATCGAGCATACCGTGGAGCGTGTCGATGGAGTGCGCTTCCTCGAGACCCTGCGGCGGCACGTTCCGGATCCGACCGACCGAGCGAATCTTGTCGCCAGGATGATGGCGCCCGGCATGCCGGATCTCATCGTGTTCCAACTCAGGCACCGGGCCTTGCACGAGAAGCTGGCCGGAGTGCGTGAATGGGCGCCCCTCGTACCAAGCATCCGCAGGTTGCTGTCTGGCGCGTCGCTGCAGTCGGTCGTGAAAGACCTCGACCCGATCTGCACTCAGATCATGAAGCGCGTGTTCGAGGTCGTCCACCCGACCGGAGCCTGAATCCGCCGCAAGGGATATCATCGCGGCGATGGAACGGCCTGCCCCCGCCACCCGGTCTCCCTATGTCGTGCCCACCCCGTACGGGCGGCCCTCAAGCACCGACGGGCTCTCGACCGTGGCAGCGCCGCTGCTCGCTGCGGGCGCGATCACGCTGATCGGGGTCGTCGTTCAACAGGAAACGGCACTCCGCCATCCCGGAATGACCCTCCTGCTGCTGACCGCAGCAACAGCGTTGCTCATCATGGCGGTCCAATGCGGATCGTGGGCCCGGCGCTACGTGACCTCGCCAGCCGAGATCCAGCAATGGTGGCCGGAGGCCAATCGCGCCCGACAGGAAATCATCGAACGAGAGCAACGGCGCCACGCCCGCCGTCACCGCCTCTGGGCCAGGCGCTTCACGCTGACCTTCAACCTCGGCATGGTCTGCCTCTATCTGGCCCTAGCCGCGGCAGTAATGCCCAGGGCCGGCTCGGACGAAGCTGGCTGGCGCTGGGCCGCCTCCGGGACCGCCATTACCGCGGCGGTGCTGGAAATTCTATGGACTGGTCTCGGAATGCTGGGCATGCGCCCTTTCCGGATCAGTCGCTGGATTTACGGGCACGAGAACGCGCAGCGATAATCGCGGAATACACCCGCCGACGCTCGGATGTGGTGTCATACCATTCCGACTCACCGCCGTCCGAACAACACGGATATCCGGCGAGGTGCAGTTCCCCCGGCTCGACTTGACAGGACGGGCAGCGCTCGTCACCTGGGTCGTCGCCTGCTCGTGTCGGCCATTCCATGCGACCGAGGATAGACATGTTCCCCGGCGCCGAAGTTCCAGAGGGTTGAATTCTGACAAAACACCGAGCTGTTAACCAGGCGGGCATAACGGTCGATTGGAAGATGATCTCCACAGTATCGACGTTGCACGCGGCCACGATCGCGCGGACCCCACATTTTCCAACTTCCGGCGTGCGCTCAGAGTCGAGACTCCAAAATTCACACTTGTCGACGACAACACTCTGCGGAGAATCCCCGACGAACGTTACGAGAAGATGACACACACCACGAACGAATCGCGATCTTACCGAACCGGTAACGGTTGGCCAAGTGAAAAACGCACCGGAGAATGATCGCGGCGCGCAGACATCCCACGGCGTTAAGTTGTCAAGCTACGGTGGCAAGATTTGTTTCTGGCCGGTGTGACCAGGCAGTTGTTTCGTCGTAGATGGTGCCGGTTTTCAGGCAGCCGTGCAGGATGCCGACCAGGCGGTTGCCCAGCTGGCGTAGCGCGGCGCGGTGGCCGGCGCCGCGGGCGCGCAGCCGGTCGTAGTAGGCGCGGGCGCCTGGCGAGTCGCACAGCGAGCAGAACGCTTGCTGCCCAAGGGCGTCGATGAGCCGGTTGTTGTGGACCCAGCGGGCGATGACGGCTTTGCGTTTGCCGGACTGGCGGGTGATCGGGCTGGTACCGGCATAGTTCTTGCGCGCCTTGGCATTGGCGTAGCGCCAAGGGTCGTCGCCGAACTCGGCCAGCACCCGGGCGCCGAGTACGAACCCCAGACCGGGCTGGCTCAAATAGATCTGCGCGTCCGGGTGCTTAAGAAAATGGGTCCGCACCTGCTTGTCCAACGTTTTGATCTGGGTGTTGAGCACACCCAGGATCGCCACCTGCGCCCGCACGGTCGCCGCGTACGCGGCCACTACCTGGACCGGTTGCCCCAGATGAGCGGCCTGCAACGCCGCAGCGATCTGCGTGGCCTTCACGGCGCGGTTGCGGCGCTGCGCGACGGCCAGCGCGGCGGTGATCTGCTCAATGGTCAACGCGGCCGCGCTGGCTGGATCCGGCGCGGCGGCCAGCATCTGCAGCGTGTCCGGCCCGGTCAGGTCAGCGAAGGCCTCGATCGCGGCGGGGAAGAAGTCCAGCAGGGCTTGCCGCAGCCGCAGCGTGTGCCGCGACCGTTCCCAAATGAGGGTCTTATGTGTTCGGGTCAGGACCTTGACCGCCTCGGCCAGCTCACTGTCCCCAGCGATCGGCCGCAGCTGCGTATGATCGGTGCGGATCATATCGGCCAGCACATGCGCATCGGCCGGATCGGACTTGGCGCCGGACACACCGCGACGCTCGCGATATCGGGCTACCTGCAACGGATTGACCGCATACACCAGGTAGCCGGCCGCGACCAGCGCCCGCACCCACGGCCCACGCTCGGTTTCGATGCCCACCAGCACGGTGGGCTCCTGGCCATCACCTACATGCTCGCCGACGTGCTCACCGATCATGGCGTGCAGCCGCGTCATGCCGGCCATCCCCTCGGCCAGCTTCGCCCGCGCCAGCACCGTACCTGCAGCGTCTTGCAATTCGACATCATGGTGGTCTTCGGACCAGTCATTCCCGAGGAACAGCAACACCTTCCCGCCTCCATCGTCCACTATAGACACACAACAATTCTCCGCCGGCGGAAGACCTACGCGGCCTAATAGACACAGTGCTCACACCCCGTGGGGTGGGCACGACATCCACTAGCGATCCGGTCTCCCGACCACCAACAGGGGCACGATCTGCGCGGAGGACTCAACCAATCCAGCGCCGCACAGTGCTCACCCGCCAGCGGCGGCTTGCCACCGAGTTTGCTCTACCAGCATCGAACCCGGTTAGCCCCTATTAGCGCCGCCGCCGCGAACTGTCCGTCCGGGGTTGGGTTCCGAGACCAGTGACGACCGTCCGAATAGGCTGGATCTTTATTGAGAAGCAAGATTCTCAGACATGCAGTTGGAGATCGCGATGTGGTCGCCTCAGCGTCCGACCTCTTAACTTAAGGGACAGCCCATCATGGCGGCGCCTTCATGATCTTCAGGACTTCCTTGGCGCATCCCCAGGACAGGGTTACCCCGGCTCCGCCATGGCCGTAGTTATGCACGATCTGCTGTCCATTGTGGATGGTCCGTTCGACGCGGACTCGGGGGCGTGCGGGTCTGATGCCTACGCGGTGACCCAGGACTCGGGCGTGGGCGAGCTTGGGTTCGATCGCGACAGCGCGCTCGATGATCCGGGCGCTGATCTCAGGGTCGGGGACCAGGTCCTGCGACGGCTTAGTGGCGCTGCCGCCGAGCACGATGTGCTCGCCATGAGGGATGAAGTAGATCAGCTCACCTGTGTCGTCGTCTCCTTCGCTGATGTCCTCGAAATACCAGTGCACGCCAGGGTTTTCCAACACGACCAACTGGCCCTGAACCGGTACCAGAGAAGGATCGCCAGCCAGCCGGCCGGCACCGGATCCGGCACAGTTGACGATCGTGGGCGCCCGCAGCTGATCCAGGCTGTCCACCGTGACCTGCTCGACGTCAACACCCGCAGTGTGCAGGCGTTGCGTCAGGTGGGCTAGGTAGGTGGGCATGTCCACTACCGGGAACTGGCCCCACCATCCAAATACATATCCGGCAGGCAGCTCGTCCTTCTGGCAGATCCGGAAACCGGGATATTCTTTCGCCCATGGGGGAACCGGCATCTGCGTTCGGGAGGCGATGATGCCGCTGGTCATGGTGACGCCGGTTGTGGGGTCCTGGGCCGTGGCCTCAAGTTCGGCCAGTGTTGCCTGCGCCCAGCCGTACGTGCGTGGATCATCGGTCATGTAGGGTCCCCAGCTGGCCCCCGCCGCCGCCGACGTGGTCTGCATCGGCAGATGGTCGGCCAACACCCGCACGCGGTAGCCCGTTTCCAGCAGGGTCAGAGCGGTGGTCAGGCCGCTGATACCGGCGCCGATCACCAATGTCTCACTGTCGCTGCAGATCGTGCCGCCGGCCTCGGGCTGTGCCGTGGGCCGGGTGCCGTCCGCGTTTTTGATATAGCGCAGGTGCTCTTCGATCCTGCGGTTGGTCAGCTTCTCATCGACGGTCCGATCGATCTGGGACAGGAAAAGGTCGAGCTGGTCAGGCCTATCGGCGCTGGTCATCTGCCCACCTCCCATCCCGGGACTTGGATCTGTTACGGATATCCCAGTCTGGACTGTCCGACATGCGCGCCGCGAGCGTGCGCCTGGCATGTCTGAGGTTGGCACGCACCGCCGCCGACGTCTTGCCCACCTTCCCGGCCACCTCGGCCGGGCGGAAACCGTCCACCGCGTAGGCCATTGCCTCCCCCTGAGCCTGCGGCAGGCCTGAAAGCAGCTGCACCACCCGATCGCCCTTGTGGATGTCGTCGGGTGCCTGATCGTGCTGTGCCGCGGGATCGAGCCGCTGCGCGGCAACGGTGCAGCGCAGTCTCTGCTCATCGCGTTGCCGGGCCTTGTGGAAGTTGGTGATGGCCGCACGGCAGGCGTACGCTACCGGATCGCGCAACTCATCCCACCGCTGCCACACCTCCAACGCCGCCTGGGCCGCGGCGTCCTCTGCGTCTTCGAAACACCCGCCCTGCTGCATAACGATTTTCACCAGCCGCCGGAAGGTGTCGCGGAAGAACTCATCAAACACCATGGCAGTGTCAACGAGAGGTAAGCACACAGGCGCAAGCCACTATCACCATCGCGAAGGCCGCAATGCCCGTGGCGACCACCGACGAACTCAGCGCATACACCCCACCGACCCCGCTAAGCACCCCGTTGACCGCGACCAGCATGCCCGTCACCGGCGACGAGCGCTGCTCAGGCGCCCTACCTCCAGCCATCGCCCACCTCCCAGATCTTGACCGGCCAACGCCAGACCTCATCCATAAGGGTCCATGACAGTCCTCAAACGTGAAAACCCCAGCCCGCGGCGCCGCGGCGACGGGCGCAAGGGATGAGTAAAACAACCCGACTCGCCATGCGCCATTACCTCGCCGAAAGCGGCCGCTTCCATCGAGACCAGCTCGCCGCCGTCCGAGTAAGGCATCCTACTGAGAAACCGACGGATCGATCTTCGACGCCGGGTTCCACCGCCGACGCATCGTGGCACACTCCGGTGCGGGTTCCGTTGTGACAGCAGGCTGCCGCCGTCCGGAGAGCACCCGCCAAACGAGATGCCGAGATCTACATGGCGGGACTCGCATAAGCTTGAGGTCTAGGGAACGGTCGGCGGCCGCTCAACGGACATGCGTTCTCTCTGCGATTGGTGCATGTCTTCTCCACACAGGGTCGTCGGATGCTGAAGCTCGCTGTCGACTGTCGTGCACTAATGCCAGATCTTAAACTTTATGCGATCAATGGACGCCATTTTCTCGTCCAACATGCCAGGAAACAGGTGCACCGTGAGATTTCGGCCCTGGAGCGGCGTGAGATCAAGACCGGGAGTTGATTCAAGGATGGCCAGTTCACGCAGGTTCGTAAGCTGAGCCAGAGGAGCCACATCCACGGGCGGTCGGACTTCGTCGCTGAAGCCGCAGTTGCCCAGGAAGATCACCTCCAGTGTCTGCAGAGCGATGAGCGGCCGGAGATCACCGATCGGCTGGTAGCGAATGTCGAGGCGCCGCAGCCGACTCATCTGGCTGATCGCTGCCAATTCATGCGCCCATTGACACTGGAAGAGGATCAATTCTTCGAGTCGGGGCAACGATTTAGCTATTTCCGCGAGCCCTCCTGCTGGCTCGTCTACCCCATCGAGGGCTAGACCCGTCAGTCGGGGAAGGACACTTAGCAAGGTCAGGTCGGGAGCAGCCTCACCCTTGAGATACAGGTAATGAAGCAACCGACAGCCCCGTAGAAAGTGCAAGTCATTAATTGGTGCGTCAAGCAACCACAGGTATTTCAGCGCGTCGAGGCTCGCAATCGTGGCCAAGTCCTGGTCTGCTGCCATATCCCGCAGCCAGAGCCACTCCAAGCCTGGAAGGGACTTTAGACCGAAGTTACCGGTGATTGAGTAGGCGAAACCCCTGCCTTGCAGGGGTTTCGTGGTGTGGCGGGTGGGTTGTTCTGGCTACGTGAGGGTGATCGGGATGGGGGTGCCCAGGAGTTC
>Ga0075428_100010383_pt1 | contig 10341 bp, 6 predicted proteins | sample RhiMetdeltSRZDD2_FD_75291 | JGI IMG/M metagenome (GOLD analysis project Ga0075428, IMG submission 75291) | Populus rhizosphere microbial communities from Tennessee, USA - Rhizosphere MetaG P. deltoides SRZDD2 | ecosystem: Host-associated > Plants > Roots > Rhizosphere > Soil | place: USA...
GTCCCATGAACGAGCGCGCGCTCGGAAGCGCGTTCGTCTCGTTGCCGTCGTCGTCGAGATCGAACGCGCTCACACCGAGCTCCGCCGAGGCGGTGAACGCGAAGCGCTGCACGTCCTGCGGGACGGCGCGTTTGCGGATGGTCACCGTGCCGCAGTTCGTGACCGAGACGTCGATCGGGCGGATGAAATCCTTGAGCGAGGCGGAGAACGAGTTCGACGAGCGGCTCTTCACCAGTCCGCGCCCGAAGCTGACGCAGGCGTCCGCGGGGAAGACCCCGGCGGCGGTGAGATCGATGGCCGCCTCGCCGAAGGTCAGCGCGGGGATCGAGATCCCGGCGACCGGGTCGTACACCGCCGCCGTCTCGTTGACCGCGCCCTCGGCGAACCCGGTCAGGGGCATGACCGGCCCCCAGCACGGCGCCGACGGCGACGACTCGCACGGACCGGTCGCCGTCCAGCGCGACAGGCCGAGGCTGACCTGGCTGCCGCCGGTGAAGCCGTACGTGATCAGCATGTCGCCCGGCGTGCGCTGGACGGTGCGGCCGTTCGCGGTCAGGACGTTCGACTGGTTGAACTCGAAGTCCATGTTCGCGGTGCCGAGATTGTCGGCGCGCACCCAGCCGAGGTAGAGGAAGTCGTGCGCGCTGCCCGGCTGGCCGACGCGCTCGTGCGCGACATAGAAGCGGAGCAGATCGCTCTTGTTCGACGGGATCGAGCCGAAGTCGATCCCAGGGACGACGTCGTCCTCCTTGCCGCGGAGCGAGTCGTCGGTCTGGCCCGTCGGCTCGTCGCGCCCCACGTACAGAACGGGCGTGCCGACGAGCGACGACCAGTCGGCGCCGGCGGCGGCGGCGAGGTCGCCGTCGGCTCCCTCGAAGCTCGTTCCCGAGAGGGCCCAGAGCAGACCGCCCGCCATCGCGGCGATCAAACAGACACCGGCCGTTAAGAAGGGGCGCTTGAGGGTCATCGTCCGCATCTCCCGCATCGCAAGTGCGAGGGGAGGTACGCCGGATCAAGCGCCGGTCAATAGTAATGATGGTAACCGTACTTGTTCGTCAACGTTCGATACGATGCGATAGAGTCCATATCGTTCGGGGTTCGGAGACCCTCCTGACGGGGGCAATCGGGCGATCTGACGCGATAGAACGAAACCGGGATGGCGCGCTCGCAGTCCCGACGGCGCCGAAGCCGCCGACTCCACGGGAGGGCGGTCAGCGCGCGGCGGTCGTCGCCTCGGGGCCCTTCCTCGACGCGCGCACGACGTAGCGCTGCGGCGCGCTTCCGACGTAGTAGAACGGGTAGCAGGTCACCAGGGTCAGCGACTCGTCCGCGCTCGGCGCGAGCGAGCGGTTGTCCTCGGGGGAGACGATCTCGATCGAGGCGACCTCGTACCAGCGCATGCCGCCGGCGACCGTCTCGAGCGCGATCTTGTCGCCGGCGCGGACCTCGCCGAGCCTCCGGAAGTAGCCGTCGCGGTGGGCCGCCAGGCCGACGTTGCCGTGCTCCCCCGGCCGCACGGTGCCGGGGATCCAGCCGACGGATCGATTGAGCGTCACGGCGTCCACGCCTTCGCGCACGGGGACGGTCAGCCCGATCCGCTCGATCCTGAGCACGCCAAGCAGCGGGCCCGCCTGCTCGGCGAGGCTCGCCTGATAGGCGCGCACCCGTGCTTCGGACCACAGCCTCACGTCGGGCTGTGCGGCATCGCTCGCGTCCGCGGCGAGCGAGGCGAACCGCTCGAGGTCGCTGCGGCGCCCGGCCTCCCCCGCGATCCAGGCTCCTCCGGAGAGACCGAGGAGGACGGTCCCGAGGATCGCGGGGGCGCGCCAGCTCATCAACCTCATCAGCGCGAGAGCAGCCTCATGCCGAGCCCCACGACGAGGAGCGCGGCGCCGATCAGGGCCACGAGCGGGAGAGCGCTCGCGGTCTTCGGCATCGCGGGCGTCGGCGGAGGCACGTGCACGAGCACCGGTTCCGACGCGTCCCTTGCGGGCGGCGGTGGCGGTGGCGGAGCCGGGCTCTTCGCGAGCACGGCGACGTCCTGCTGCGTCACCACCTGCGGCGGATACTTCGTCACGACCAGCGCGGAGACCTCGTCCCCCGCCTTCAGGCTCCCCGCCGAGACCGGCTGGCCGTCCTTCTCGATGATGACGCCGCGGTTGCGGAGGTCCTGGTCGGTGAATTTCTTCATCTCACCTTGCTCGTCCTTGACGACGAGCGTGCTGCCGTTCGTATAGACGACCGTTCCGTGCCGGATCTCGGTGCTCGTCAGCTCGACCGGCGTCGTGGTCGTCCGGATCAGGGCGGCGAGCTTCGTCCCCGGCTTCAGCTCGGAGACCTTCACCTGGCGCCCCTCGAGGTTGAACGTGAAATCGGGCGGAATGTTGAACTGCTTCACGCCTTCCGGCGTGGAGACCGTCAGCAGATTCCCCGAGACGGCGAGCACCTCGCCGCTCTTGATCTCGATCGTCTGCTCCTGCGCCCGCGCGACCCCGGTCGCGACGAGCGCGGCGATGATCACGATTCCAAGCCCCGTTACGCGTCTCATCGGATCCCTCCTCTGTCCGGCCGGATATTCGAGGAGGGTCCGCCAATCTCCGCTCCGTGTCAAATGGGGACCCTCGGGGCGTTGACCTCCCCCGCGGCGGGGGCCTAGGCTGGGGCGTGACGTCACGAATGGGCCTCGTGGCGACCGCCCTCCTGGTGGTGAGCGTCGCCGGACGCGGTGCCGCGCGCGCCGAGCCGCCGCACTTCGAGACCGTCGGCACCGAGGCGGCCGGCGTTCCCGAGGCGGTCACGACCCTCTATCAGGACCGCACCGGGCTGCTCTGGATCGGCTCGCGCCAAGGGCTCCTGATGTACGACGGGCACACGTTCGTGACCTTCGAGCACGATCCGTCGAACCCGGCGTCGATCTCCGACAACGCCATCCGCACGATCTATCAGGACCGGCGCGGCGACGTCTGGGTCGGCACGAACACCGGCGGGCTCGACCGGCTCGATCTCGCCAGCCGCACCTTCCGTCATTACCGGCACGACGCCGACGATCCGGCATCGCTCAGCCACGACAGCGTGTACGCGATCGCCGAGGACGAGGACGGGACCCTCTGGGTCGGCACGCAGCTCGGGCTCAACCGCCTCGATCCCTCAACCGGAAAGGTCCGGCGGTTCGACGCATTCGGTGACACCTACGTCTACTGCCTGCTGATCGATCGCGAGAGGCGCCTTTGGGTCGGAACGATCGCCGGCGGCCTGGCCTTGTTCGATCGCGCGACCGAGCGCTTCACGGTTCACCGGCACGGCGACACCGTCTTCGCGTTGCTCGAGGACGAGGCCGGCGCGATCTGGCTCGCGACCGAGACGGGCGTCGAGATTCTCGATCCGAGCAGCGGCCGGTTCCGTCACATCCGCCACGATCCCGCGGACGCCGCGAGCCTCAGTTATCCGCTCGTGACATCGCTCGCTGCCGGCGTGCCCGGCAAGCTCTGGGCGGGCACCTACGGCGGGGGCGTGAACGAGATCGACGCCGCGACCGGGAGATGCCGCTCGTTTCACAGCCCCGGAGGGGAGCGGGTGACGTCGCTCCTGACCGATGGGAGCGGGACGCTCTGGATCGCGACGTGGGGCGGGGGCCTGGTCCGGCTGCGGCGCTCGACGCTGCTGCTGGGCTCGGCCGCCGCCGCGCCCCCTTCGGGAGGACTGGCCAGCGACGATGTCACGACCGTGGGGGCCGACCGGCGAGGCGGCCTCTGGATCGGCACCGGCTCCGGAGACCTGCTGCGCTTCGACCCTTCGAGCCGGTCGTCGCGGCGGTACCTGGGGCGCGAGCGGATGGCGATCCTCCGCATTCTCGAGACGAGCGACGGCACGATCTGGGCGGGGGCCGCGCCGGGTCTCGTCCGGCTGGATCCCAAGTCCGGCCGTTCGCGCATGCTCTCCCACGACGAGCGCGACCCCATGAGCCTCGGTCCGGGGTACGTGAAGGCGCTGCTGGAGGATCGGGAAGGGCGATTCTGGGTGGGGACCGGCGAGGGCGGCTTGCAGCGGCTCGACCCGTCGGGGCGCGTCGTCGCGCGCTTCCGGCCGCGCGCGAGCGATCCCGCGAGCCTGAGCGACGACTACGTCACCGCGCTGGTCGAGGACCGCGGCGGAACGCTGTGGGTCGGCACCCGATCGGGAGGTCTCAACGCGCTCGATCCGGCGACGGGTCGCGCCGTCCGGTACGAGCCGGTCCCCGGACGGAGCGACAGCATCGGCCATCACAGCGTCGCCTCCATCCTCGAGGACACGAAGGGACGTCTCTGGATCGGGACCGCCGGAGGCGGCCTGAACCTCGCGGTGCCGGCCGGCGACGGCGGGGCTGTCCGCTTCACGCGGTACACGACCGCCGAGGGGCTGGCGGACAACAACGTGATGGCGATCGTGGAGGACGACGACGGAAGCCTCTGGCTGAGCACGAAGCGCGGGCTGTCGCGCTTCGATCCCGACTCGGGGTCGTTCGCGAACGTCCTCGTCGCCGACGGCCTCCCCTCCGCGGAGTTCGCCCCCGGCGCGGCGGTCCGGATCGGCCCGGCCTTCTACTTCGGAACGGTGAAGGGGACCGCCGCCGTCGCGGCCGGAACACCGTTCCCGCGGAGCGCTCCGTCGCCGACGATCCTCACCTCCGTGCGCGGCCCCGCGTCCGAGATCGGGGGCGATCAACCCCCCTGGCGACTAGCGCGCATCGAGGTCCCGTACGGCGAGTGGATCTCCATCGAGATCGCCGTCCTGGACTTCGCGTCCGAGGCGAGGCACGCCTACGCGTACCGCCTCGGGGGCGCGGAGAAGTGGGTGGACCTCGGGCCGCGGCGCTCGATCACGTTCACCGACCTCGCCCCCGGCCGCTACGCCTTCACCGCCAAGGGACGCAACGATCAGGGGGTCTGGAGCGAGACGGTCTCCCCGTTGACGATCACGGTCGTCCCCCCGTTCTGGATGACCGTTTGGTTCCGCGGCGCGGTCGCCCTCGGCCTCGTGGCGGCCGCGGTCCTCGTGCACCAGGTCCGGACCGCTTCCCTCAAGAGGCGGCACCGCGAGCTGCTCGAGCTGCACGAGCAGCGGGAGCGGGCGCGAACCGATCTCAATCGGGCGTACGATCGGCTGAGGCTCCTGACGCGGCGCCTCGAGGTCGCGAAGGAGGACGAGCGGAAGACGATCGCGCGGGAGCTTCACGACGAGCTGGGAACGACGCTGACCGCGGTGGTGATCAACCTCCAGATCCTCAAGGACACGCCGGACGCGGAGCGGCGGTCCCGGAGGATCGCCGAGACGGTGGAAATCGTGGACCGCATGGTCCAAAGGGTCCGCGAGCTCTCGCTCGATCTCCGCCCTCCGCTGCTCGACGAGATGGGGCTGATGCCGGCGCTCGGCGGCTACCTCGAGACGCTCGCCGCGCGGACGGGGGTGCAGATCGAGGTGCGCGGAGAAGGAGGCGTCGGGCGGTTGCCGCCGGAGGTGGAGATCGTCGCGTTCCGCCTCGTGCAGGAGGCCGTGACCAACGTGCTCCGTCACGCGAGCGCGACGCGCGCCGTCGTCACCGTCGAGCGGCGGGGCGGCCGGCTCGAGATCGCCGTCAAGGACGACGGGAAAGGGTTCGACGTCGCGGCGAGCATGGGCGGCACCGTGACGGGGAAGTCGATCGGGCTCCTCGGCATGCAGGAACGGGTGATGATGCTGTCCGGGGAGCTTTCGATCGTCTCGACCCCCGGAAGCGGGACGCTCGTTCGCGCGAGCCTCCCGCTGGAGGCGGCGGCGTGAGCGACGTGCGGATCCTGCTCGCCGACGATCACACGCTGGTGCGGGCCGGGATCCGCTCGCTGCTCGAGGCGTCCGGCGGCGTGAGCGTCGTCGCGGAATCCGGTGACGGGCGCGACGCGCTGGAGCAGATCGTCAAGCACCGGCCGGACGTCGCGCTCCTGGACATCGCCATGCCGGGGCTGAGCGGCCTCGAGGTCGCGCGCCGCGCCGCTCAGGAATCCCCCCGGACGAAGGTGATCATCCTCTCCATGCACGCCGACGCGACCTACGTGCGCCAGGCGATGCGGGCGGGCGCCGCGGGATACCTGTTGAAGGGGGCCGCGGTGGTGGAGCTTCCCTTCGCGATCCAGTCGGTCATGCGCGGCGAGACGTACCTGACGCCCCAGGTCTCCCACACGATCGTCGAGGGGTTCCTCCGGGAAGGGGCCGACGAGGCCGGGCCGCTCGAGGCTCTGACCGACCGGCAGCGCGAGATCCTGCAGCTCGTGGCCGAGGGGAAGTCCACGAAGGAGATCGCCCACGTCCTCGATCTCTCGGTCAAGACCGTGGAGACGCATCGCACGCGCATCATGGAGAGGCTCGGCATCCGCGACGTGCCGGGGCTCGTCCGCTTCGCCATCCGCGTCGGGCTGATTTCCCCCGACCAATGAGCGGCTCGATCAGGGGGGATTTCTTCCCTCCGTAGGGATTCTCCCGAAGGCGCCGGATCGAACACCGCCGCACACTCCTGCCGTTCGCGGAGGGGCATGGCGATGGATGCGCGCGTCCTGGTCGTGGCCGACAACGACGACGTCCTGGACGGAATATCGGCGTGGCTCGCCGTCTGCCCGGGGTTCGAGGTGGCGGGGGTCGCTCACACCGCCAGGGAAGCGTACGACCGCACCCATCTCCACTCTCCGGACATCGTGCTGATGTCCCTCTCGATGCCCGGCACCAACGGACTCGCCGCCGCGCGCCTGATCAAGGCGCGAGCGGAGGCGCCGCTGGTGATCCTGATGACGCTCCACGACGTGGACGCGGTGCGCGAGCACGCGGCCGCCGCGGGGGCCGACGGATGCCTCTCGATGGCGAGGCTGATCGAGGACTTCCCCCGTGTCGCGGGGGACCTCTGGCGGGACCGTCGCGTCCTGCGCGCGACCGTCAGGAAGCTCGAGACCCGTCGCGCCCCGGAGATCGAGGGCTGAACCGCTCGACGCCTGGGCGGCGCGGAACCGCCTGCTCTGACGCGTTCTCACGGCTTTGGCGAACGCCACGCGGTCGTTGATCGACGGCGCCCCCCGCCGTATACAATCGCCCAACTCTCCTGGGGGTGGTCCACCATGCGTTCCGTGAGTGTGTGCGCGTTGCTCGGCGCGATGGCCGTGGTCTTGCGTCCGGATCTCGGCGGCGGCGTCCCGGTCCCGGCTCCGGGTCCCGCGCGGCCCACGTTCGAGGCCGGCGAGGACCTCTTCTTCCACGAGACCTTCGCCGGGAACGGGCGGACCTGCGCGACCTGCCACGACCCGCGGAACGAGTTCACGATGTCGCCGCAGCTCGCGCAGGAGCGGCGCGCCCTCGATCCGGAGCATCCGCTCTTCCGGCCGGTGGATAGCGACGACGGCGGCGGGGCCGACTACACGACGGTTCTCCAGCACGCCCTCTTCAACGTCACCCTCGCGCTCCCCCCGACCGTGACGCTTCCCGACTTCCCGGGCCGGCGGACGATCACCGTGCGCCGCGGGGTGCCCTCGATCGCCAACGCGGCGATCACCGGACCGTACCTCGCCGACGGACGCGCGGCGACGCTCCAGGACCAGGCGGCCGGCGCGATCCGCGACCACATCCAGCCCACGCGGCCGGTGCTGCCGAACGAGCTCGACGCGATCGCGGCGTTCGAGCGAGAGCTGTTCTACCCGCTTCGCCTGAGGGCCCTGACCGACGCCGCCGATCCCCTTCCCCGGCCCCCCGGCTTCTCGCTCGCCCTCTCCGGCGCGGCGGCGCTTCGCGGGAAGGAAGCGTTCGACCTGCGCTGCCGGCGGTGCCACGACGGGGAGACGTTCGATCAACCCAAGAATTCGAGCTTCCCGAAGTTCTCCAGCGTGTTCGTCAGTGAGGTCAACAAGCTCGGCCTCCCGATGATCCGCTTGCGGTTCCTCCAATCCGACGGGTCTCCCGTGATCGTCGAGACCCCCGATCCGGGACGCGCGGCGACCACCGGCGACGTCTTCGACCTGAACGCGTTCGAGACGCCGCCGCTGCGCGGGCTCAAGCACACGCCCCCCTACTTCCACGACAACTCGGCCGCGACGCTGGAAGAGGTGATCCAGCACTACGACGACCACTTCCACTTCCGGATGACGCTCGAGGAGAAGCAGGACCTCCTCGCCTACCTGGAAACGTTGTGACTCGGGTGAGGGCGGCGGCTCGGTCGCTGCTCGCCGCGGCGGCCGCGCTCGCGGCAGCCGGGCACGCCGGCGCCCAGTGCCCGAACAACGTCCCCCACCTCCACGGGACCTGGCGGATCCTCCCGTACCAGATGCCGATCAATCCGATCTCGGCGACGCTCCTCCGCAGCGGGAAGGTCCTGATCATCGCCGGCTCGGAGAACGACGTGAAGAACTCGGGTGCCGGGGCGGAGAGCTATCGCAACGCCCTCTGGGACCCGACCGGCACGGACCTCTCGAGCATCGTCGTCGAGAACATCGAGTACGACGTCTTCTGCAGCGGGACCGCGCAGCTTCCCCACGGCCGCACGCTGACCGTCGGCGGGACCTCCGACTACTCGTTCACCGGGGAGGCCCGGGCCTCGTTCTTCGATCCGGTCACCGAGGAGTTCGCCCAGTCGCAGACCATGGCGGACGGGCGGTGGTACGCGACCGCGACCACGCTCGGCGACGGACGGGTGGTCGCGTATTCGGGGCTGCGATCGAATGGACTGCCCAACACGAGCGCGCAGATCTACGATCTCGAGAACCCCGGCGCCGGCTGGGGGCCGGCGATCAACGGCCCCTGGATCCCTCCCCTGTTCCCGCGGGCGTTCCTGCTCCCGAGCGGCAAGGTGTTCTACACGGGCCACGGCACCGGAAGCTCGGCCAACAACGGCTGGATCTTCGACCCGGCGGCGGGGACCTGGCATTCGTCGGCCTCGGCGATCCCGGACCGGCGCTACGGGGCCGCGGTGATCCTGCCGCTGCTGCCCCCCGCCTACACGCCGAAGATCATGAACCTCGGTGGGGGGCCCTCCGGCACCTCCAAGAGCACGCAGATCATCGACATGTCCGCGACGACCCCGAGCTATGTGTTCGGCCCCGACATGTCGGCCGGGAGGCTCGAAGGGCACGCCGTGATCCTCCCCAACGGCAAGGTGCTCGCGTGCGGCGGATCGGTGGTGGACGAGATCCCGGACTCCGCCGGAAGGGGCGCCGACCTCTACAACCCCGCGACCAGCACGATGACCTCCGCCGGGATCGCCACCTACGCGCGCCTGTACCATTCGACGGCGCTTCTCCTCCCCGACGCCACCGTCGCCGTGCTCGGGAGCAACCCCGGCGATCGCGGGAAGTACCTCCCGGCGATCGAGATCTACACGCCCCCCTACCTGTACGACGCCGGCGACCAGCCGATCACCACGGCGCGCCCGTCGATCACGAGCGTGCCGGCGGTTCCCATCGTCTACGGCGGCGCCTTCGCGGTGAGCTACGCGAGCGCCCTCCCGATCGCCTCCGCCGTCCTGATCCGCCCGGGATCGTCGACCCACGCCTTCGACATGGAGCAGCGACTGATCGGTCTGTGCGGCGCGTCGCCGCAGCCGCCGTGCGCCGGTGCCGGCACGCTCGCGCTCACCGCTCCCGTCAACGGTAACGTCGCCCCCCCGGGGTACTACATGCTCTTCCTCGTGGACACGGCCGGGGTCCCCTCCGTCGCCCGGTTCGTCGAGCTGGGGAGCTTCGCCGCGCCGCCCCCCGAAGGGGAGATCGGCTCCCCTTCCGCCGGCCAGACGATCACCGCAGGGGGCTCGGTCTTCTTCGACACCCCGACGGTGGCCTCCGGGTACTCCTGGGTCTTCCCCGGGGGAACGCCGGCGACCTCGACCGTCCAGACGCCGGGGAGCGTGACCTTCGCCGCGGCCGGCGAGTACACCGTCTCGCTCACGGTCCTCGACGCGAGCGACAACTCCGACCCGAGCCCTCCGACCCGCGAGATCCGCGTGCTGCCGTCGTCCCCCGACTTCCACATCGAGGTCTCTCCCTCCTCGCGCGTCGTGGTCCCCGGGGAGAGCGCGACCTACACGGTGACCGTCGAGGCGCTCTCGGGATTCGCCGGGACCGTCACGCTGTCGGCGATCACGGAGGTGGGGTTTCCGGCCGGGGTCTCGGTCGGAGGGTTCGCGCCGCCGACGATCGCGGGCTCGGGGACGTCCACGCTGACGATGAACACCGCGCCGACCGCAATCCCGTACGCCGTCTCCCTCTCGGTGAAGGGAGTCGCCGGAGCCCTGTCGCACACGGCGTCCACGTCGCTCGTGACGAACCTCGCCCCCCCGGCGGGGCTCGCCGCGACGCCGTC
>Ga0075428_100010384_pt1 | contig 10341 bp, 10 predicted proteins | sample RhiMetdeltSRZDD2_FD_75291 | JGI IMG/M metagenome (GOLD analysis project Ga0075428, IMG submission 75291) | Populus rhizosphere microbial communities from Tennessee, USA - Rhizosphere MetaG P. deltoides SRZDD2 | ecosystem: Host-associated > Plants > Roots > Rhizosphere > Soil | place: USA...
AATACCGCGGCCCGCGCGACTGGATCTGCCCGCTGTACATCGGGGCGCGGTGCAGGTTGGCCCGGATCAGCTCGTGGACGGCGTGATTAGTATGCGTGATCCAGCAGGGAACCTGGTTCTCGGCGATTCGCCGGCGGCCGGCCTCGTCCGTGAGAAACGAGAACGGCTCCGGGTCGTCGTCGCCCGGCTGCAGCTCGCACTGCGAATGGTCGATCGAGCGTCCGTTCAGCCGGCAGGGTGTGCCAGTCTTGAACCGCAGGGCGCGAAGGCCCAGCCGATGCAGCGCGCCGCTGATGCCCGTCGTGGTTCCTTCCCCCGCCCGCCCGCCGGGAGTCTTCACCTCGCCCGTGTGCATGATCGCCGACAAGAATGTCCCCGTCGTCAGCACGACCGCTGCCGCCCGATATTCGACGCCGCCGCGGACTCTCACCCCCAGAACCCTGAACCCCGAACCCTGAACTCGTTCCTCAAACAGCAAATCTTCCACCACCTCCTGCCGCAGCACGAGTCCCGGCTGCTCCTCGACCAGCCGCTTGACCTCGAACTGATAGCCCTTTTTGTCGGCCTGGGCCCGCGGACTGTGCATGGCGGGGCCTTTGCGGCGGTTGAGCAGGCGGAACTGGATACCCGTGGCGTCGATCGCCCGACCCATGACGCCGCCCAAGGCGTCGATTTCGCGGACGATCTGCCCCTTGGCCACGCCGCCGATCGCCGGGTTGCAGCTCATCTGCGCGACGGTGTCGCAATTCGTCGTCAGCAGGCCGACCCGCGCCCCGATCCGCGCCGCGGCCATGGCCGCCTCCGCGCCGGCATGGCCCGCGCCGATCACGAGCACATCGTAGTCATAAGGCGACTTGGTCATGACTTAATAGGCTGCCCGCAACGAGTCCTCATACTCTTTGTATTTGTCGTGGTTGCGGAATGTCTTGACTTCCGGTTCCACGACGTTGCCATCCAAATCCAGGAGCACCTGACTCGAAGCGCCTTTGTTCGTCGTGAATTCGACGGTCACATAGTAATACGCCGCTATATCCTTTCCGACAAACGTGCGGGCCACTCGGATGGAAGTCACCACCGGCGGCTGCTTCGCCCCGCGCGTGGCCGCAGCTTGCGCCGAGCTGATGATCGCTTCCATGTCGAAGGCGAACTTCGAAGTTCCATCCCAGCCATCGCGCCGATGCTGCGGCGTCAAGAAGTAGGCGCTGGTCGTAACGGTGCCCGAAGCACTATGACTGGCGGACATTATCAGCAGGCGTCGGCCTTCGCGGTGTTGCTTTTCACGGTGGGTTGATTTTCTGGTCGCGGGAGCTCGCTCGATGACCTCGGTCTTCTGCCTTTCGCTCGTTGCAGGCTCGAAGCGGCAGTCCTTCGTCTTGGGGAGGAGAACTCCCGAACTGCAGAACCAGTCCATGGCTGCCAGGAAATCGGTGCCGACTTCGAAGGCTTCTTCCAAGTGCCTCGGCAATACATATTGGCGGCCGGTTGCGGGATTATAAATCAGCTCATCGCCTTCCATCGTGTCGGCCAAGACAACCGACTTCAGCGCCGCATCCTGTTGTAGAATGGCCTGCGTCTGATTCCAAAACCAATGCTGCTTGATGCGCCGCCGCCAGGGTTTGAGCTCGCTAGCGACGCGATCGGGCAAATACACTCGCACATAACCGCAAAGCAGGCCGTCTCCCAGCGTCGTAACGTAGTCGGCATAGCCGTGGGGAAGCTTGATGCCCAGTTGCCTTTCCAAGCTCGTGACGCTGGCCGGCGTGGCGGGCATCGGCCGGCCTTCTATTTCGATTCGTTCCAGGTCGAGTCTGCGCATGGTTGCCTCTCCACACGGTGCCATTCAACACAGCTACGACTAATCGTAGGTGTCGCACCGCTCGCCGCAAAGGCGGATCCCGATGTTGCCGAAAAACAGCACCTTCATTGTCTCCGGTGGCGCCTCGGGGCTCGGCGCGGGCAGCGTACGGCGGCTGGTCGGCGCTGGGGCGAACGTCATCATCGCCGACGTCAACGCGGCAGCCGGTGAGGCCTTGGCGCGGGAACTGGCGCCGCGGGCCGCATTTGCGAGCACGGACGTGACCTCCGCCGACTCGGCGCAGGCTGCCGTGGACCTGGCCGGCGGGCGATTCGGCGCATTGCATGGCCTGGTGAACTGCGCGGGCATTCTTGGCGCGGCGCGAATCGTCGGCCGCGACGGGCCGCACGACTTGGGGCTGTTTCAGAAGGTGATCTACGTAAACCTCATCGGCACGTTCAACATGCTGCGGCTGGCAGCGGCGGCAATGGCCCAGAATGATCCCAATGCCGAGGGGGAACGCGGCGTCATCATTAACACCGCGTCGGTGGCGGCGTTCGAGGGGCAGATTGGCCAGGCGGCGTATGCGGCGTCGAAGGGCGGCGTCGCCTCGCTGACGCTGCCGGCCGCCCGCGAGCTGTCGCGGTTCGGTATTCGCGTCGTCGCGATCGCGCCGGGCATCTTCGACACGGCGATGATGGCCGCCGCGCCAGATGCGGTTCGCACCTCGCTCGCCGAGCAGGCTGCATTCCCGCCGCGCTTCGGCCGCCCCGATGAGTTTGCGCTGCTCGTGCAGCAGATCATCGAGAATCCGATGCTCAACGGCTGCGTCCTGCGGCTCGACGGCGCCGTGCGGATGGCGGCAAAGTAGCAGGCACACTCCGTGTGCCGTCGTTTGCAAATCGGCATCGATCGTGAGCGACGGCTCACGGAGTGAGCCTACTACCTGTCTCGCAGCGCCGCGGGCAACCGGTGCGGTCGCACCCCGTCGTAGCACTGGAGTACGGCGAAGCGGCGGAGGGCGGCGGGAATGCCGACGGCGGTGAACCCGGGGTGGCCGGTGGCCGGGTAAGGGCCGCCGTGGTTCATTGCGGGGCTCACGGCGACGCCGGTCGGCATCTTGTCGTTGAGCAGTCGGCCGACCTTCGGCCGCAGTCGGAACGCGAGGCGGTCGTAGGCCGCGTCGTCGCCGCCCCCGGTGTGCGAATAAATGCAGCCCGTGAGATTGCCTTCCAGGTGCTCGACGACTTGGCAGCCCTCCTCGAGGTCTTCGGCGACGACGGCCAGCGCGGCGTTGCCGAAGGCCTCCGTTTGCAATGCGTCCGGCGCTTCGAGGAACTGCTGGCCGCTGGCCCGCAGCAGCGTGTTGGGCTGGCAATAGCCTTGCCCTCCGCTCCCCTTGGCGGCGACGAGCGTATGAGCGCCGGCGCGGATCAACATTCCTACGCCTTGCTGCAGCGACTTGGCGACGCCGGCCGACAGCAGCGTCCCGACCGGCGCGGCTTTGAACTTCTCGACGACTTTGGCCAGAAAGCTCTCGGTCGGCTCGCCAGCCAGCAGGATGAGCAAGCCCGGATTGGTGCAGAATTGGCCCGTGCCCAGCAGGCTGCTGGCGACGAACTGCCCGACGATGTCGTCCATGCGCTCAGAGAGCGCGCCGGGTAGAACCACGACGGGATTGACACTCGACAGCTCCAGGTAGATCGGCTTGCCCGCTTTGTCGGCCGCCGCCTTCAGCTTGAGGCCCGCCGCCCGGCTGCCGGTATAGCCGGTCGCGCCGACGCGCGGGTCGGACACCAGCCGCTCGCCGTCTTCGTGGCTGGTGCGATAGATCAGCTGCACGGATCCCGCCGGCATGCCAGTGGCCTGGGCCGCCGCATGGGCTTCTTCGGCCAAGAGCCGCGTCGTTCCGGGATGGGAGCTGTTGGCTTTGGCGATGACTGGGTTGCCGGCTGCGATCGCAGCCGCAAAGTCGCCGCCGCTGGCGCTATTGAAGGCCAGTGGAAAGTTGTTGGGCCCGAAGACGATGACCGGGCCGATCGGGCCGTACATCGAGCGGATGTTGTTCTTGGCGTCGATCGTCGGCGCGGCCCACGCGCCTTCGCGAGCCGCGGCCGCCGCCTGCCGCAGCTGGTCCGTCGTTCGCGGCAGCTCATTGCCGGCCAAGCGCGGCGTCACAGGCAGCGCCGTCTCTTGACTGGCCAGCTTGACGATTTCGTCCTTGCGGGCCTCGATCCGGCCCGCGTACGCCTCGAGGAACTCCGCCAGCTTCGCCGCCGGCAGCTTGCGGAGTTCTTCGAATGCTTCCACCGCTGCCGAAAGCGCCTCGTCGCAGTCGTCCCAAGTGCTCACTGGATATTCGTCGAGCGGCTCCTTCGTCGCGGGATTCTCGGCGCGGAAGTAGCCGGAGAAATTGGCGGGGCGCCAGCGATTGGCGACGAGGACAGAGTGGGGCATGCGGGTTGGTCGGAAGTCGGTGGTCGTTAATCGGTAGGGCGGCGGATGAATTACCCCTGCACGATCGGGTTCAGCAGCGTGCCGACGCCATCGATCTTGATCTCGACGATGTCGCCGGGCTCGAGCGTAAAAGGCGATTCGGGGACGATGCCGGTGCCGGTGAGCAGGAAAACGCCGGTGGGAAAGCTGTTATCGCGGCCGAGCCAGCCGATCAGGTTCTCGAACGTGCGGGCCATGTGCTCGATGCTGGTGCGGCCGTCGTAGATCGCCTGGCCGGCGCGGTGAATCACCAGGCGAATGCCGATTTCGCTGCGCGGCGGCATGCCGACGCTGAGCGTGATCCACGGCCCGAGGCCGCAGCACTGGTTGTAGCACTTGGCCTGCGGCAGATAGAGCGGGTTGTCGCCTTCGATGTCGCGACTGCTCATGTCGTTGCCGACCGTAAAGCCCACGAGCTGCAGCTTGCTGGACAGCACGAGCGTCAGCTCCGGCTCCGGGACGTTCCAGTTCGAATCGGCGCGAATCCGCAACGGCTGGCCGTGGCCGGCAACGCGGTGCGGCGAGGCCTTGAAGAATAGCTCCGGCCGCGGCGAGGCATAGACGCGGTCGTAGCACGACGCGGCAGCCGCCGATTCCTCCATGCGGGCAGCCCGGCTCCGCTTGTAGGTGACGCCGGCGGCCCAAACCTCCTGCCCGTCGATGGGCGGCAGCAGGCTGACGCTGGCCAGGGGGAACCCCTCTGCGTTGTTGCTGAGGAACTCGGCGGCTTCGTACGGATTGTCGGCCTCCAGCACCTCGGCGAGCGAGCGGTACTGGCCGGCGGAGAGGTCGAGCGGCACGAGCTGGTCCCCCTCCACCCGCGCGACGCCGGCCTCGCCACTAGGCAGTAAGTATTTGGCGAGCTTCATGGAGCTGGTTCTTCCAGGAGAATTGCACCGGATCGCCATTGTAGCAGGCCAATTGCGAAGCTGGCCCCGTCCCAATCTTGGCAAGTGCAACTGGGAGAGTTCTTGTTCGTGGACTAGAATCATCTGGGTAGTGCGTGACGCTGACCCAGGTGGACGATGAGCACGATCATTCTGGATACTTCCTCGGCGGAGATCTTGCGGAAATGTGCTGGGTCCGCTGTGCTGCGCGACGCCAGCGGCAATGTTGTCGGCTACTTTGAACCTGTCCCGCGAATTTATCAGCCGGGCGAGGTTCCCGAGTTTGACTCAGCGGAGCTCGACCGCCGCGAACAGCGCTGGGAAGGCATCCCCTCCGCCGAAGCCCGCCGCCGGCTGGAGTCGCTGCGGTGAGATACCGCGTCTCGTGGGATCCGGACGCATTCCGCGCCTTGATGCGAGCGTGGATCGCCGCCAGCCGACCTGAGGCCGCGATTCGCGCGTTCGACGCCATCGAGGCCACCCTCAGTGTTGACGCCCACCTCCAAGGCGAATCGCGCGAAGGCGAGCGGCGGATCCTTATTGTGCCGCCGATTCTTGACGCCTGGATGATCGCGGGCAGCAGCGGCTAACTTAGTTATCCTTCGCCGAGCCGCCGTTGCTGTTGGGGCGGAGGTGGGCCTGCAGATACATGGCCCGCTCGACGTTGCGGTCGGCCGAAGGCAGCTCGGCGCCGCGCAGCTTTTGCAGGTGGGCGGGCTGCGTGTGGATGAAGAGCTTGTTGATTGTAGGAATCTCGAGATCCTGGATCAGCCCAAGATAGACGCCCATCCGCACGCTGGACAAGAGGTGCAGCGTCTCCTCGCTGGAGATGGTCTGGGCGGTGCAGAGGATGCCATGCGCCCGGCTGACGCGGTCGTGCAAGTCTTTGCGGCTCTCCTTCACCAAAAACGCGCGGGCCTGCCGCTCGTAGTCGATGATGACGGGAATGACCTCGCCGACCTGCTTGACGAGGTCGAGCTCGCTACGGCCGAGCGTGATCTGGTTGCTGATCTGGTAGAAGTCGCCCATTGCCTGCGAGCCCTCGCCGTACAGGCCGCGGACTGCCAGGCCCATCTTCTGCAGGCTGCGGAAGACCTTTTCGATCTGCTGCGTAATGACCAGGGCTGGCAGGTGCAGCATTACGCTCACCCGCATCCCCGTGCCCACGTTCGTCGGGCAGGCGGTGAGATAGCCCAGCCGCTCGTGGAATGCGAAGTTCAGCCGCTCGCCGAGCAGGTCGTCCATCTTGTTGATCTGCTCCCAGGCGGTCTCCATGTCGAGGCCGCTGTGCATGACCTGCATCCGCAGATGGTCCTCCTCGTTGACCATCAGGCTGAACTGCTCCTGCGGGTCGATATAGACGCAGCGTGCGCCGTTGGTCTCGGACAGCTCGCGGCTGATGAGCTGCCGCTCGACAAGCAGCTGCCGATCGACCGTGGGCAGGGCCGCGACGTCGCAAAACAGCAGGCTCTTCCAATCACCAACCGACCCGATCGCGTCCTGAAAGCTCTTTTCGATGGCCAGGCGGTCGCTTTCGGTGCAGCGGCGGATGAACGGATACTCGGCCAGGTTGCGGGCCAGGCGGATGCGGCTAGACATCACGATCTCGCTCTGCGGGCCGGAGCCGCGGAGCCATTCGCCGCAGCGAATCGCGAGGTCGTTAAGCTTGTCCGTGGACATGGTCGTGAGGCCGACTAGGCCGTTCCTTGACCTTCGGCCTGCGGCCGGTTTTTGGGTTTGACCTGTTTCTCTAGTTCGCGGATCTGGTCGCGAATCTTGGCCGCCCGTTCGTAGTGCTCTTTGGTTTTGGCGTCTTCCATCTCGCGGCGGAGGCGGATCAGCTCGGTCTGCTGGTCGCTCGCTCCCGCATGGCCGGGCGGATGCTTGCCGACGTGCCGCGACTCGCCGTGGATGTTGGCGATCAGCGGCGTCAGCTCACGTTCGAAGAATACGTAGTCGTGCGGACAGCCGAGGCGGCCCTGGTTGCGAAACTCAAAGAACGTGATGCCGCAGACCGGGCAGGCCCGCTGGTCGAGCTTGGCCAACTCCTCCGCAGCCTTGCCGATTTGCAGCTGTTTGGCCAGCACGTTGGCCAGCGTTGGCGCGACGGGCGTGGCGGACTCGTCCTTCATCAGGTACGACTTGGCACAGCCCTCGCAGAGGTGCAGTTCCTGCGGCTCCTGGCCGGTCAGCTCGGTGATGTGGAACGTTGCGGGCTTCTCACACTGCTGGCATTTCATACGTTCCCACTTGCCGCTGCGGCCTCGGCCCTGCCCGCGGCGGGATTCACCCGACGGCGTGCAAGTTGTTTCGCAGCAAGAGTTAGCTTCCCAAATTGGATTCTAGGAAGGGCGGGGGGAGTGTCAAGGTTAGGAGACCACGCGGCTGGCGAAGCACTTCCGTCCTAATCCAAATCCTAATCGTAATCTTAATCCTGCTGCTGCTCCTGTTCGGCCGACGACGGCGGTGCGGCGATCGGGATATCAGATGACGAGCGCGAGTAGAACCGCACTTACTTCGGCATAATCGCCAGGTTGTCGCGGTGGATCACTTCCTCATACGGGCGGCTGCCGAGGACCTGGGCGATTTTCTCGGACTTGAGCCCTTTGATCCGCTCGATTTCGGCGGAGGAATAATTCGTTAATCCCCGGGCGACTACGGTGCCTTCGTTGTCGCAGAGGGCCACGGCGTCCCCCTTTTGAAACTCACCCTGCGTACCGACGATGCCGGCTGCCAGCAGGCTGCGGCCTTTGCCCAGGATTGCGTGGCGCGCGCCCTCGTCGAGTTGAATCCGCCCACGGACCTGGGCGGAGAACCCGAGCCAACGCTTGAACGGGCTGATGCCCTTGCCCTGCGCGAGGAAGAGCGTCCCCAGCGGCTCGCCAGCCATGAGCTGCGTCAGCACGTCGGTCCGCCGGCCGCTGGCAATGATCATATTCTCGCCGGCCGAGGTGACGATGCGGGCGGCCTCCAGCTTGCTCGACATGCCCCCCTTGCTTAGGCCCGTCTTGCGGTCGCGGACGTACGCGAGCACCTGCTCGTCGATCCGTTCGACTGTCGAGACCAGCTTCGAGGCCTTCAGGCCCGGATCGCCGTCGTACAGGCCTTCGATGTCGGAGAGCACAATCATCAGCGGAGCGCGGATCAGGTTGGTGACCATCGCGGCCAGCCGGTCGTTGTCGCCGAAGGTGGTCTTCAATTCATCGACGCTGACGGTGTCGTTTTCATTCACGACCGGAATCGCGCCGAATTCGAGAATCGAGAGCAGCGTGTTCCGCACGTTGAGGTACCTTACGCGGTCGTCCACGTCCTCGAGCGTCAGCAGAACCTGGGCGGCGTGGCGGCCGTGCCGGGCGAAGGTTTCGTCGTAGGCCTGGATCAGGTGCGTCTGGCCGACGGCGGCGACGGCCTGTAGCTTCGCCAAGTCGGTGGGCCGACCTTTCAGCCCGAGTAGGCTCAGCCCCGCGCCAACCGCGCCGCTGCTGACCAGCACCACGCGCCGGCCGCCCGAGCTGATGGTGTGGATCTCTTCGGCCAGCAGCTCGATCCGCGGCAAATCGAGCGTCCCGTCGGCTTGTGTCAGCACCCGCGTCCCGACCTTGACCACGACGGTGTGCGCGCCAGCGATTACCGGCTGACGCATGTCGGCTGCGGAGGGCGATTTCTCGGTCACAGCGGAGGCCAGATGCGGGACGTGGGGACGAGGTGTAGCGGGGCGAATCGCGGCGGGAGGTGTGGGCAAGAACGAACCGACAGACATCATAACTTCCAGGTTGCGGGGGTGGACGCGCGGTCCGGCAGCGAGTAACGGTCGGCCGTGTCTGGCGGTAGATCGCCAGGGCGGGAATTTAGGAGATTCACCGGTTTTTCCGCAACCCCTAGTCTTGCGCCGGCAAAGCCAGCCATAACCCTATGGCGCTGCATAAGTTACGGCACAACTCCTGATCTGTGGGTCGGGGGGAGGCCAACTTTTGGCCACTGAACTTCAGAATTTCTGTACAAATGTGGTTGCCGCCGTGTTCACCCATGTATTACAATTCACGATACTTCAGTTTCGTTCACTCAGGAGGATCGTTATGGCGTCTTCGCTTTTGGATCAGCTTACCAGCCGGCAGGCCGCGGTGTTTGAATTCATTAGAGAGAAAGTGCAGACCCGCGGCTACGGCCCGACGGTCCGCGAAATCGGCGAGCACTTTCAAATCAGCTCGCCCAACGGCGTCATGTGCCACTTGCGGGCACTGGAGCGCAAGCAGCTGCTGCGCCGCGTGCGGAAGCACGACCGGGCGATTGCCCGGGCCATCGAGCTGAACCCCGAGATCATGGCGGAAGACAAGGGAATGCCGCTCGTGGGCACCGTCGCCGCTGGCCTGACCACGCTCGCCTGGGAGCAGGGCGACCGCGTCGATTTCGGCCAAATGTTCAACAAGAAGAACCTGTTTTCCTTGAAGGTCAAGGGCGACTCGATGATCGAGGCCCAAATCGCCGACGGTGATTATGTCGTCTGCAAGAAGCAGAAGACGGCGCAGCCCGGCCAGATGGTCGTCGCCCAGACGCCGGAGGGCGAGGCCACGCTCAAATACTGGCATCCCGAAGCCAACCGCATCCGCCTGCAGCCCGCCAACTCCTCGATGCAGCCGATCTTCGTCAAGGACGCGAGCGTCGTGGGCGTGGTCGTGGGCGTGGTCCGGAACGTAAATTAGGAGCATGCTGTCCCGGCATGTGGTTGTCGTTGTCATCGATCGGCTCGGCGCCGGCTGGCTCGGGCCGTACGGCAACACGTGGCTGGAGACGCCGCACTTCAACCGGCTGGCGGCCTCGGCACTGCTTTGCGAAACGGCAATCGCCGACTCGCCCGAGCTGCTGGCGGCGTATCGCAGTTATTGGACCGGGCGGCACGCCTTTGCGCCCGATGGGCCCGACGCGGAATCGCTGCCGAAGCTGGCGTCGGCGGAGGGGCACAAGACGATCCTCGTCACGGACGACGGGCGGATCGCTGCGCATCCGCAGTCTGCGGATTTCGGCGAGATTCGGCGCGTTTCGGCCGAACCGCGCGCCGCCGCAGCCACCTCCATCGAAGGGACTGGGCTTTTTTTGCTCACGACCGCCGCCCTGGAAGCTTTGGCCGAATCGGCGGAGCGGTCGCTCGTTTGGATTCACTCCCGC
>Ga0075428_100010385_pt1 | contig 10340 bp, 8 predicted proteins | sample RhiMetdeltSRZDD2_FD_75291 | JGI IMG/M metagenome (GOLD analysis project Ga0075428, IMG submission 75291) | Populus rhizosphere microbial communities from Tennessee, USA - Rhizosphere MetaG P. deltoides SRZDD2 | ecosystem: Host-associated > Plants > Roots > Rhizosphere > Soil | place: USA...
CTGGCTGTTCGCATACCTGCGGTAAGCGGCCAGCAGCGTCCGAGTCACCGGCCCGGGACACGTCCGAATCGCTCGACCGTCGACGCTGCGGATTGGCGCCAGCTCCTTCAGGCTGCTCGTGACGAACGCCTCGTCTGCATCGAGCAGGTCGGCGGCTGTGAGGCTGGCCTCGCGCACGTGGACACCCGCGGGCGTCGCGAGCTCGAACAGCACCTCCCGCGTGATGCCGGCCAGGATCCCGGCGGACAGGGGCGGCGTCAGCGCCTCGCCGTCCTTCACGACGAAGACGTTCGACCCCGCGCCCTCGGCCAGCTCACCCGCCTGGTTGAGGAGCAGCGCCTCGAAGCCGCCCTTCGCTTGCGCTTCCCGTGTCGCGAGAACGTTGTTGAGGAGGTTGCAGGACTTGATCGCCGGGTCCAGCGCGTCGGGATGGTTGCGCCGGATCGAGACGAGCGTCACCGGAATGCCCTCGGAGTAGAAGCCGTCCGGGAACGTCTCGAAGGGCTTGACCACCATGGCCACGGTCGGCCCCTTCACGCGCTCGAAATGGTACGAGATGTCGCCGACGCCGCGGGAGACGATCCAGCGGATGTAGGACTCCGCGTTGCCAGCTCGGGCCAGCAACGCGTCGAGGCGTGCCTCGAACTCGGCGTCCGAGACCGGGATGGCGACGCCGATGCGCGCGGCCGAAGCGCGTAGACGGCGCAGGTGGCGGTCCACCGCGAAGGGTCGCCCGCCGTATGTGCGCAAGGTCTCGTAGACGGCGTCGCCGAACGTGAAGCCGTTGTCGAGGACCGAGACTCGCGCTTCAGCCGCGGGCGAGATGATGCCGTCGATCGAGGCGAAGGAGCCCATGGGCTGGCATTCTATGGGCAACCCGTCGTGGGGTTATATTCACCCGATGCCGACTACGGCGACCGTCTGTCCGCTCGACTGCCCCGACCGCTGCAGCCTCGACGTCACGGTCGAGGCGGGCCGCGTCGTCCGGATCGAGGGCAGCCGTGTCAACCCCGTCACCGGGGGCTTCATCTGCTCGAAGGTCCGGCGCTTCGGCGAGCGTGTCCACGGCCCGGACCGGGTGCTCTTCCCGCGACGGAGGGTGGGACGGAAGGGCGAGGGCGTCTTCGAACGCATCGGCTGGGACGAGGCCCTTGACCTCATCGCGACGCGATTCCGCGACGCAAGCGCCACGGATGGCGGACAGGCGATCCTGCCATTCGCCTACGGCGGCTCGAACGGCCTGCTGACGCAGGGTGGTGCGGACGAGCGCTTGTTCCGCAGCCTGGGGGCGGCGCGGCTGGCCCGAACGGTGTGCGCTGCGCAGACGGGGCTTGCGGCCCAGGCGCTCTACGGGAAGATGGCGAGCGTCGACTTCCCGGACTTCGAGGCCGCGCGCTTCGTGCTGGTCTGGGGCGCGAATCCCAAGCACAGCAGCGTCCATCTGATGCCCTACCTGAAAGCCGTGCGCGCTCGCGGCGGCCGTGTCGCCGTCGTGGATCCGCGCCGCTCGATCGGCGAGGGCTTCGTGGACATCCACCTCGCCGTGCGGCCCGGCGCCGATCTGCCGGTGGCGCTCGCGATGATCGCGCACCTGGAGCGTCGGGGCCGCGTCGACTGGGCCTTCCTTTCAGCCCACGCCACAGGCGCGGAACAGCTCCTGGGCCGAGCGCGGGAATGGCCGCTGGAGCGCGCCGCCCGCGTCGCCGGCATCACCGCGGCCGAGATCGCGACGCTCGCGGACGCGTACGCCGAGGCGGATCCCGCCGTCGTGCGCTGCGGCTGGGGCGTCGAGCGCAACCGCAACGGCGAAGCAGCGGTCGCCGCAATCCTGGCGTTGCCCGCGATTGCCGGGAAGTTCGGCCGGCGGGGGGGCGGCTATGCGATGTCCGCGTCGGAGGCGTACGCCGTCGACGGCGAGCGGCTCGCCGGGGTGCCCGAGCGCGACACGCCGCTCGTCAACATGAGCCAGCTCGGCCGCGTCCTCGCCGAGGGCCGGCCGAGGATCCGCGTGCTTTTCGTGTACGACGCGAACCCGGTCGTGACCCTGCCGGACCAGAACCGCCTCCTCGAAGAGCTCCGCCGCGAGGACCTCTTCACCGTCGTGTTCGATCCGGTCATGACGGATACCGCCACGTTCGCAGACGTCGTGCTGCCGGGCACCACGTTCCTCGAGCACAACGAAGTCAGCACCTCCTATGGCACCTACTCCGTCATGCTCGGCGAGCCAGTGATTCCGGCCCAGGGGGAATCGAAGCCGAACGAGGATGTCTTCCGGCTTCTCGGCGAACGCCTCGGCATTGGCGGCTTTGCGCAAGGCGATGCGGCGATCGAGGCCACCCTCGAATCGATCGGTGGGCCGCTGAAGGAGGCTGGAAGCGGTCGCGCGCGTCTCGCCCGGCTTCGGCGTGAGGGGCGCCTCGCCTTCGAGTTCCCCGGCGAGCGTCCGGTCCAGTTCCTGAGCGCATTCCCGAACACGGCTGACGGCCGCGTTTGCCTGTGGCCCAACGAGCTGGGGCCTGACCCGTACCGGTTCGTGCCCGAGGCCGACGACCCCGCTCACCCCCTCGTGCTCATCTCACCCTCGACCGAGCGCTCGGTCTGCTCGACGCTCGCGGAGTACGGCTTCCGGGAGGCGTGGGTGGAGCTGCACCCGGACGACGCCGCCGCCCGCGAGCTGCGCGACGGCCAGGAGGTGCGCGTGTACAACGCCCTGGGTGAGCTGCGCGTCCCGCTGCGCGTCAACGGAGCGCTTCGGCCCGGTGTGGCGCTCGTGCCGAAGGGCACCTGGAGGCGTCATTCGAGGAACGGCGCTTGCGGGACCGCGCTCGTCCCCGACTACGTCTCGCCGCTCTCGGGCGGCGCCTGCTTCAACGACGCGCGCGTGGAGATCGGGGCCGCGTGAACGCGGCTCACGCCGTGGCCCTGGGCCTGCTCCAGGGGCTCGGGGAGTTCCTGCCCATCAGCAGCTCGGGGCACTTGATCGTCGTGCCCTGGCTCCTCGGCTGGCCGTCGCAAGGCCTTTCGTTCGACGTCGCGCTCCACCTCGGGACGCTCGCCGCGGTGGTCGGCGCCTTCGCGGCCGACTGGATGCGCCTGATCACGTCGGGATTGCGCGGGCTCGTCCGCCGGGCGCCCCTGGCCGAAGCGGACAGCCGGCTGCTGTGGCTTCTCCTCCTTGCGACGATCCCAGGTGCGGTGCTCGGCAAGCTGCTGGATGACTGGGCGGAGACCACGTTCCGGTCGCCGCTCCTGGTCGCGACGACCATGGCCTCGATGGGGGTGGTGCTGCTTCTGGCTGATCGCCGTGTGGGCTCCGGCGACGTGACAGGCATCACGCTGCGCGATGCGCTCCTCGTCGGCCTCGCGCAGGCCGCGGCGCTCGTGCCAGGCGTGTCGCGCTCCGGAGCGACGATCAGCATGGCGCTGTTGCTCGGCTACCGCCGCGAGGAGGCCGCACGCTTCAGCTTCCTGCTCGCCGTGCCGATCACCTTCGGGGCGGCGGTGCTCAAGGTGCCGAAGCTCCTGCTGAGCGACGGCGCGGGCCTGGCGCTCGTCGGGATGGTCGTCGCCGCGGCGGCCGGCTTCGCCAGCATCCGCTTCCTGCTCGGATGGGTGCGCACCCGGGACTACCGCGTCTTCGTCGCGTACCGGCTCGCGTTCGCGCTCGTGGTGTACGGAGTGCTGTTGTTCCGGGAAGCGGGCCACTAGGGCCGTGCAGCCGCTCTTGACGGCCGCCGAGATGCGCGTCGCGGACCGGCGCACCATCGAGGAGGTCGGCCTGCCGGGCGCGGTGCTGATGGAGAACGCGGGCGCGGCAGTCGCGCGCTCGATCGATGAGCGGCACCCGTCGGCGCGGCGCATCGCCATCCTCTGCGGCAAGGGGAACAACGGCGGGGACGGCTTCGTCGTCGCGCGACGCTTCCTTTCGCGCAGCCCCCATGTGCTGCTGCTGGGCACGCTCGCCGAGGTGCGCGGTGACGCCGCGACCCACCTGCGCGCCTATCGGGGCAGCGGCGGCATCGTGCGAGAGGTCCGGTCGGCCGCGGACTGGGCGCGTGAGAAGGCGGTGGTGTTGGGCGCAGATGTCGTCGTGGACGCGCTTCTCGGCACGGGGCTCCAGGACGCGCCGCGCGGCCTCGTCGGCCGTGTGCTCCATGACCTGCGACTCAGGAATGGCGCCCTTGTGGCGGTGGACCTTCCCTCCGGCGTGGCCTCCGACAGCGGCCGCGTGCCCGGAGTCGCCGTGCGCGCCGATCTGACGGTCGCCTTCGCCGCCATGAAGTGCGGGCACGCTTTGCCGCCGGCCTGCGAGCTCTGCGGCGAGGTCGTGGTCGCGGACATCGGGATCCCGCTACGGCTCATGGGCGGCGCGCAGCTCTCGCTCGCAGAGGCCGGAGACGCCGCTGCGGCCTGGGGGCGGCGCGCCCGCGCCGCGCACAAAGGCAGCTTTGGGCACGTTCTGGCCGTCGCCGGCTCGCGAGGCAAGACGGGTGCGGCGATCCTGGCGGGAACCGGCGCGCTGCGGGCGGGCGCGGGTCGCGTGACCGTGGCCACACCCGCACCCAGCCTTGCGCGCGTCGCGGCTGGGCGGGCGGAGCTGATGACCGAGCCGCTCACGGCGACCCCGGCGGGCACCGTGGCAGCGCGGGCCGTGGGAAGGGCCCTCACGCTCTCGGAAGAGCGGGAGGCCGTCGTGCTGGGACCCGGCCTCGGCCAGGGCGCGGGAGCCCGTGCTTTCGTTCGGGCCTTCGTGACGCGCTGCGAGCGGCCACTGATCGTCGACGCGGACGGGCTCAACGCGCTGGCAGCGCTGCCCCACGACGGCGGGTTCCGCGCGCTGAGATCGCGCCGGGCCCCGACCGTGCTCACGCCCCATCCGGGCGAAGCGGCTCGACTGCTGGCCTCGACGACGCGCGAGGTTCAGGCCGACCGCCTCGCGTCAGCCCGGCGTCTCGCAGCGGCCAGCGGGGTCGTCGTCGTCCTGAAGGGATTCCGCAGCATCATCGCCGACCCCTCGGGCCGCGGGGTGGTCAACCCGACGGGCAATCCGGGGCTCGCCACGGCCGGCTCGGGCGACGTATTGAGCGGAATCGTGGGGGCGCTCCTGGCTCGCGGACGGGGCGCCTTCGCGGCCGCAGTCGCTGCCGTCTACGTCCACGGCCTCGCGGCGGACCACGTCGCGGCCCGCAAGGGAGAGGAGGGTCTCGTGGCCGGAGACGTGGCGCAGGCGGTGCCCGAGGCGATTCGTTCCGTGCTGGGATGACCACCACAACGGCGCTGACGCACGGCGAAGCGGAGACCGCTGCGCTCGCCGAGCGATTGGGCGCTGGCTTCGGAGGCGGGGAGGTCGTGCTTCTCGAAGGAGAGCTCGGCGCCGGCAAGACGTCCTTCGTGCGCGGCCTCGCGCGCGGCCTCGGCGCCGATCCGGACGACGTGGCGAGCCCGACCTTCGTGCTCCTCACCACCTACCCAGGACGTCTCGCGCTACACCACGCCGATCTGTACAGGCTGGTGGCGTGCGGAGACGACCGCGAGCTGGGCCTCGAAGAGCTGCCGGGCGCGACGGGCGTGCTCGCCGTCGAGTGGGCCGAGCGGCTGTCGTTCGTGCCGTGGCCGCGGCCGTGGCGCGTGCGGATCGCCCACGCGGGCGGCGATCAGCGCCGCGTGGAGATCCAGGAGGGCGGCGTCTGAGGCGCACCGCCCTTCTCGCCCTCGCCGCGCTCGGCGTTGCATGTCCGGCGCGCGAAGCGGCCCATCCGAGCCCTGCGCCCAGTTCGCGTGCCTCCGGATCCGGCGTCTCGGTGCTCTTGATCACGATCGACACCTTGCGAGCGGACCACCTCGGCGGCTACGGCTACGCGCGCGCCACCAGCCCGCACATCGACGCGCTCGCTGCCGAGGGCACGCTGTTCGAGCAGACCTACACGTACTGGCCCAAGACACGAGGCAGCTTCGTGATGATGATGACCGGCCGCCAGCCCTCGCGGAACGGCTACAGCAAGGCCCATCCGGGCGTGGTCGACTTCAACCCGACGATCGCTTCGGTCCTCAAAGCCGCGGGTTATCGGACTGCGGCGGTCGTGGACAACCCCAATGTGGGAAGAGCGCATGGTTACGGAAAGGGCTTCGACGCCTACCGCGAGACCTGGGAGGAGACAGCCCTCGCCAGCGAGTGGGACCGCACTCAGGCGATCACGGAGGACGGCACCCGGCTCCTGGCCGCCGCGCGGCCCGAGCAGCCGTTCTTCCTCTGGCTCCATTACGTCAACCCGCACGCGCCGTATGCGCCGCCGCCGCCCTGGGACAGTCGATTCGCGCCGGAGCCCGGCGGCAGGAGCCTGCGAGTCGTGGAGTCCTTCCGTGGCGGCATCCCGAAGCAATGGGCGATCGCGGGCAAGAGCCGCCTCGCGGACTATGTCGCACTCTACGACGGCGAGATTGCGGCCGTCGACGCCGAGGTCGGCCGCATCCTCGAGGCGCTACGCCGGTCGGCCGTGAGGGAGCGGACGCTCGTGATCGTGACCTCGGATCACGGCGAGAGCCTCGGCGAGCACGACTACTACTTCGATCACGGCGAGGACTTGTTCGACGCGTCCCTGCGCATCCCGCTGGTCGTCGCGGCCCCGGGCGGCGCACGCGGCCGGCGCAGCCCCTTTCTCGCCTCGACCCTCGACCTGATGCCGACGATCCTCGACGCCGCGCAGGTCTCGTATCCCCCGGAGCTCGCCGGCACGAGCCTGATGCCCGACGTCAAGGGCGCGGCGCTACCCGCGCGGGACATGCTGTTCGCACAGAACGAGCGCCACCTTTCGGCGGGCTTCGGCCGCCGTTTCAAGGTCGTGGCGCAGCCCGTGGGCGACGCCACGAGCTTTGCGCTCTACGACCGCGAGGCCGATCCCGGCGAGGTCCGCGATGTCTCCCGGGCGGAGGCCCAGGCGCTGCGCAGCGGCCGGCGCGAGCTTGAGATCTTCCTCGAGCGGGCCGACCGCGAATGGGAGAAGACGCGTCAGTTGCTGGGCGGCGCTCCGCAGGGCGAGGCGAGGATCTCGCAGGAGGCCTGCGAGAAGCTGCGCGCCCTGGGGTACGTGACAGAATGCTCGCCATGAGCGGCCGCTCGCTCGCGGGCCTGGGCACGGCGCTCGTCACGCCGTTCACGCGCGAAGGGCGGCTGGACGAGAACGCGCTCCGCGGGCTGGTCCGGCGCCAGGTGCAGGCTGGGGTCGACGTGCTCGTGCCGTGCGGTACGACGGGCGAGAGCGCGACGCTGAGCCAGGACGAACAGGCGCGAGTCATCGCGATTTCGCTGGAGGAGTCCAGTGGACGCGCGGTCCTGGCCGGCGCGGGGAGCAACGACACGCGGCAGGCGGTCGAGAAGGCGCGGGCCATGGCGGCTCTGGGGGCCCACGGCGTGCTCTCTGTGGGGCCCTACTACAACAAGCCGACGCCCGAGGGCTTCTACCGGCACTTCGCGGCCGTAGCTGACGCCAGCGCGGTGCCGGTCGTGGTGTACAACGTCCCCGGCCGCACCGGCTCGAACATCGACACCCAGACGCTGTTGCGCCTGGCCGAGCACCCGAACGTCGGAGGCGTGAAGGAGGCGTCGGGCAACATCGGCCAGGTGATGGAGCTGCTCCGCGATCGGCCGCAGGCGTTCCTCGTGCTGTCCGGCGACGACGCCGTCACGCTGCCGTACATGGCGCTCGGCGCCGACGGCGTGATCTCGGTCGTCGCCAACCAGGCGCCCGGCCTGATGGGCGATCTCGTCAGGGCCTGCGCCAGGGGCGAGTTCGCGGCGGGCCGTGCGCACCACGCGAAGCTGCTCCGGCTGATGAGCCTCAACTTCGTCGAGTCGAACCCGATCCCGGTCAAAGCAGCGCTCGCCCTGATGGGCCTGTGCGAGGAGGTCGTCCGACTGCCGCTCGTGCCCGCATCCGAGGCCACGCGCGACGCGATGCAGGGGGCACTGCGCGAGCTGGGACTGCTGTGATCCCGGTCGAAGAGATCCGCGTCAGGGTCGAGGCCTTCGCGCAGCTCCCCGCGTCCGCCCTCTCCGGCGAGGCGCGTGCGGCCGTGGACGCGCTTCTCGACGCCCTGGAGGCCGGGCGCGTCAGGGCCGCCGAGCCTTCAACCGGCGGCTGGCGAGTCAATGCCTGGGTGAAGCAGGGCATCCTTCTCGGCTTTCGCGTGGGCGCCGTGGCCGCCCTGGAGCCGGCGGGGCCGCTCGCCTTCGTGGACAAGGACACCTTTCCGCCGCGGCGATTCGCGCCCGAGTCCGGAGTTCGGGTGGTTCCGGGTGGCACGGCGGTGCGGCGGGGCGCCCACGTCGCCGGCAACGTGGTGGTGATGCCGCCGGCCTACGTCAACGTCGGCGCCTTCGTCGGCGAGGGCACGATGATCGACTCCCACGCGCTCGTCGGGTCCTGCGCCCAGGTCGGCCGACGCGTGCACCTCTCGGCGGGCGCCATGCTGGGTGGCGTGCTCGAGCCGGTGGGGGCGATGCCGGTCATCGTGGAGGACGAGGCCCTGATCGGAGGCAACTGCGGGGTCTACGAGGGCGCGATCGTAGGGCGACGGGCCGTCCTCGGCGCAGGGGTGGTCTTGACGGGCGGGGTCACCGTGTACGACCTCGTGCGCAAGACCACCTATCGCCGCAGCGTCGAGGAGGCGCTACGCATCCCGGAGGGAGCCGTGGTCGTGCCGGGCGCGCGCCGTCTCCTCGATCCGTTCGCCGAGCGCTTCGGCCTCGGCCTGCAGTGTCCCGTCATCGTCAAGTACCGGGACGAGAAGACCGACGCGAGCACCGCGCTCGAGGAGGCGCTGCGCTGAGCTAGCTCGGCGGTCCACCCCCGGCGCGCCGCACGCGATCCGTCCCCTTGTACACCGTGCCGTCTTTCACCACGACCTCGACCCGCGAAAGCGCAAGGACGTCGAACAGCGGGTCGCCGTCGACCACGATGAGGTCCGCGAGCTTTCCCGGTTCGACCGTGCCCAGGTCCTTCTCCCTTCCGAGGATGCGCGCATTCATGCGCGTCGCGGCATTGATCGCCCGCTGCGCCGGCATGCCGACGTCGACGTGGGCCTTGATCTCACGCCACAGCGCCTCGGTGTGGAAATTCATGGGCGTGCCCGAGTCGGTCCCCATCCCCATCACGGCGCCCGCGTCGATCCATTGCCGCAGCGAGTCCTTGCCGTAGAACATCTGGCGGTCGGTCGTGGCGAAGTACTGGAGGCGCGGGAAGTTGACGAGGGAATCCTGGACCTCCTTGTAGAGATCCGGTGGGAAATCCTGCTGCAGCCGCGGATCCTGGAGCCGCTCGGGGAAGGCGACCGTGGCCGGGTAGACCCAGATCCTATGGGCGGCGGTGATGACCACTGGGGTTCCCTTGACGACGATGGCGCGCACGAGGCTGGGCTCGTAGGGCGGTGTGCCCGCCGAGCCGGCGTGCGTCAACACGTCGACTCCCGCCTCGAGCGCGTTCTGGACGTCCTCGGGGTCGTAGACGTGGGCATGCACCTTGAGGCCGTGCCGGTGGGCGGCGTCCACGATCGCCCTGTAGTGGGCCGGCTTCAGCTCGACATAGGCCTTGATCACGTCCACGCCCGCCCGCGCCAGCCGCTCGGTCGCTTGCGCAGCCTGGTCCGGAGTGTCGACGACGAGCTGAGTGTCGAGCGCGGGCGAATAGTCTCCGGGATCACGCGTGATCCAGGGCCCGCTCATCCACATGCGCGGGCCGGGGATCTCTCCGCGCTTGATGCGGTCGCGGACGCTCAAGCTCTCCTTGAGCGTGCCCCCCAGGTCGACTGCCGACGTGACGCCCGCCATCAGCAGCTGCTTCGCGGAGATCTCCATGACCCGCTCGACCAGCGCGTGCTCTGCGATCCACGGGTCCCAGCGATCGTAGTCGCCATGGCCGAGGATGATCAGGTGAACGTGCAGGTCGATCAGGCCGGGCAGCAGGGTGCGGCCGCTGGTGTCGATGACGTCGGCCTCCGGGGGAACCTGTACCTGTGAGAGCGGGCCCGCGGCCACGATGCGATCGCCTTCGACGACCACTGCGGCGTGGTGGATCGGAGGCTCGTCGAGCCCGGTGATCAGCATGCCGCCGACGAGCGCCAGCTTGTGACCCCGCGGCTGCTGGGCCTGCAGCGCCCCCGCGGCGAACAGCAGAAGCGCGACCGACCGATAGAGTGGGCCTGTTTCCATCCGAGCCTCCTGGCCGAGACTGCGCGCCGTCGCGGCGCGCCCATTCTGCCTCAGCGCGTGACGCTGAAGCTCAGCGTCGGCGCGGGCGGCGGTGGGGCGCCCGGGGGGGCGCTGAACGTGGCGGCGATGAAGTCGG
>Ga0075428_100010388_pt1 | contig 10337 bp, 11 predicted proteins | sample RhiMetdeltSRZDD2_FD_75291 | JGI IMG/M metagenome (GOLD analysis project Ga0075428, IMG submission 75291) | Populus rhizosphere microbial communities from Tennessee, USA - Rhizosphere MetaG P. deltoides SRZDD2 | ecosystem: Host-associated > Plants > Roots > Rhizosphere > Soil | place: USA...
TCCCGCGTGGAACCGCGGGGCGAAGCAGAACGCGATGCCGGCCTCGACCACGCACCGCGTGACGGCCTCCGGGCCGAGGTCGAGCGGGATGCCCAGCGCCTCCAGCAGATCGGCCGCTCCGCACGACGACGTGGCGGCCCGGTTGCCGTGCTTGACGACCCGCACCCCGGTACCGGCGACGACGATCGCCGCCATCGTCGAGATGTTGACGGTGTGCGCCCGGTCGCCCCCGGTACCGACGACGTCGACGGCCGAGACCCGTACGTCCTCCGGTAGCTCGACCCGGACGGCGGCCGACAGCATGGCGTCGACCAGACCGGCGATCTCGCCCGGTGTCTCGCCCTTGGCGCGCAGTCCGATGGCGAACGCCGCGATCTGCACCGGCGTCGCGGCACCCGACATGATCTCGCCCATCGCCCAGGCAGTGTCCCCAGTGGACAGTTCGGCGCCCTGAAGTATGGCGGCGAGAAGCTGCGGCCAGGTCCGTTCCCCCATGGTCGCCTTCCGTAGAGCGGGCGCGGTGGCGCTCAGCCTACGCCGCGGGACTCGCCGTGGCTTCGTGTCGGAGCAGGGTGGCGACTGTCCGTCCGGTCGTTACCGGGTCGAGCGGATGGACGAGCGTGGCATCCACTCGGGCATACGCGGCAAGCCATCGGTCTGCTGCCCGCGCAATCACAACCACAATCGGCGGGCAGTCGTCGAGCTCGTCCCGAAGCTGCCGGGCGATGCCCAGTCCGCCGGCCGGTACCGCCTCACCGTCGAGCACGAGCAGATCGATGTCGCCGTCGTCGACGTACCGGACACACTCGAGATACGTCGAAGCCTCCACGAACGTCACCGCGAGATCCGACGCCGGCCGCGCCCCGATCGCCAACCGGATCCGATCGCGCACCGCGGGATCGTCGCTGTAGAGGAGGACGTGGTACGTCCGGTGGCTCGTCACGGTTGCTGATCGTACCCAGCGGCCGCGGCGGCGGCTTCTTCGCGGTCCAACTGGCGGTCGATCCGGGCCGCCTCGCGGTCCGCGGCGCGCATCCATTGGGCTACCAGGACGGCCAGCATCGTGACGCTCACCAACTCGCCGCCGGCCCAGAGGATGCCGCCGGCCACCTTCTGGTCCGCCCACGGGTCGAGCCACGTCAGGCCCAGCGACGGGTACCAGTCGCCGCCCAGCAGTTCGTTGCTCTGCATGATGGTCAGCCCGAGAACCGCGTGGAACGGCGTGGACAGCACCATCAACAGCGCCCGGGCCGGGTACGGCCACCGCCCCGGCAACGGGTCCAGCCCGATCAGCGGCCAGAAGAACAGGCACCCGACGGCGATGAAATGGATGTGCAGTAGCTCGTGTACCAGCGGATTCTCCAGCGAAACGCGGTACAGGCTGCCGAAGTAGAGGACGAACGGGGTGGCCACGAACAGCGCGTACGCGACGAGCGGGAACGTCAGCACCCGCACCACCCGGCTGTGCAGTACCGCCATCAGCACCCGCCGCCCCCGCCGCGGCAGCGTCCGCAGGGCCAGCGTGATCGGGGCGCCCAGGGCCAGGAAGATGGGCGCCACCATGGACAGCACCATGTGCTGAATCATGTGCACGCTCAGCGACGTCGTGTCGTACTCGTGCAGTCCACTGATCGTCACCGCCGCGATCGAGCCCAGCCCGGCCCCGACGAACAGCACGGTACGGCCCACCGGCCAGCGGTCCCCCCGCGCCCGCAACCGGAGTACCCCGAACAGGTACAGTCCCGCCACGACGACGAGGGCCAGCGCCAGCCACGAGTCCAGATGGGCCTCGGTGACGAGGACCGACGGCGTCAGCGGTGGCATGCTGTCGAGGTTAGACCCGGCCCCGACACGCGCGTAGGAACCCCCGGCGCGTGCCAGTGCTGATCGCCGGCAATAATGACCGCGTGACCGCGGTCCCAGCCATTGCCAAGAGCCAGATTCACTCGTTGACCAGGCCCAACATGGTCAGCGTCGGGACAATCGTCTGGCTGTCGAGCGAGCTCATGTTCTTCGCGGCGCTGTTCGCGATGTTCTTCTCGATCCGAGCGGCGGTCCCCGAGCTGTGGGCGTCCGAGTCGGAGATCCTCAACCTGCCGTACGCGCTACCGGTCACGATCGTCCTGGTGGCCTCGTCGATCACGTGCCAGCTCGGCGTGTTCGCGGCCGAGAAGGGCGACGTGTACGGGCTGCGCCGGTGGTTCGCGCTGACCTTCATCATGGGCCTGCTGTTCGTGCTGGGTCAGGCGAACGAGTACCGCAACCTGATCGCCGAAGGGCACACGATCAGCGAGAACGGCTACTGGTCGATGTTCTACCTGACGACCGGGTTCCACGGGCTGCACGTGAGCGGCGGCCTGGTCGCGTTCCTGTTCTTCATGGCGCGTACGACGATGGGCCGGTTCACCCCCGCACAGGCCACCGCCTCGATCGTCGTCTCGTACTACTGGCACTTCGTCGACATCGTGTGGATCGCCCTGTTCGCCATGATCTACCTCTTGGAACGGCTGTGACCGTGTCACGTTGGCGCCGCCTCCGCCGTCCTTTAGACGACAACCGCAAAGGTGAGCCGATGAGTTCTGAGGGACCTGAGCGGCGCGGCCCCGCTCCGCGCCGCCGTAGCCGGTTACGCCGCCGGGTCGGCGCGGCCGGCCGGTTGCTGGCCGCCCTGGCGCTCGCCGGCGGCCTCTACGCGGGTTTCGCACCGGGCGCGGCGGCCGAGGACGACCCGCAGTTGTCCCCCGCGGCCCAGGACGGCAAGCGGCTGTTCGACACCAGTTGCATCTCCTGTCACGGCCGCAACGCGCAGGGTGTCGAGGGTCGTGGCCCCAGCCTGATCGGCGTCGGGTCGGCCGCGGTCGAGTTCCAGGTCACCTCGGGCCGCATGCCGTTGGCCGCCCAAGGGGCGCAGGCTGAGCGCAAGCCGCCGGTGTTCAACAACGAGCAGGCGCAGCAGATCGGCCAGTTCATCCAGGAGCTCGGCGGCGGCCCGCAGATCCCGGACGGCGACCTGCGCGCCCGTGACGAGGACGCCATCGCCCGCGGCGGCGAGCTGTTCCGGGTCAACTGCGCCTCGTGCCACGCGTTCTCCTCCGGAGGTGGCGCGCTGTCGTCGGGCAAGTCCGCACCGGCGATGCGCGAGGCCACCGAGCGGCAGATCTACGCCGCGATGTTGACCGGACCACAGAGCATGCCGGTCTTCGGCGACAACCAACTCACCCCCGAGGAGAAGCGGGACATCATCGCGTACGTCCAGGACCTGAAGGAGGACAAGGACCCCGGCGGGTACGGGCTCGGGCGCTACGGCCCGGTCACCGAGGGTCTCGCCGTGTTCCTGGTCGGCATGGTCGCGCTGGTGCTCACGACGCTGTGGATTGCGGGGAAGTCATGACAGGTACCCGGTTCGACGTCGACGACCCGGCGGTGACCCGGTTCGAGCTGGTCCGCGAGGGTGCCCGACGGGACGGCGTGGAGATCGTGCACTACGAGCCGCGCTTCCCGATCCCGGGCACGAAGGCGGAGCGGCGCGTCGAGCGCACGGTCGCCATGATGTTCCTGCTCGCCGGTGGGGCGGCGACCGCCTTCCTGGTCGCGTACATCTGGTGGCCGTACCAGTACGAAGCAGGCGCCAACCTGACCAAGCTGTACACGCCGGTGCTCGGCCTCACGCTCGCGCTGACGCTCGCCGGCATCAGCTTCGGCGTGATCATCTGGGCCAAGAGGCTCCTGCCGCACGAGGTGGCCGTCGAGAAGCGGCACGTCGGCGGCTCCCCGGCGGACGAACGGAAGCTCACCGCCGCGTCGCTGGTGAACATCGTCGACGAGACCGACGTCGCCCGCCGGCCGCTGCTCAAGTTCGCGGTGGTGGCCGGCCTGCTGCCGGTCGGCGCGGTCGCGGTGGTCCCGCTCGTCGGCGGCCTGCTGAAGAATCCGCACAACCCCGACGCGCTCCTGCACACCGGCTTCGCCCCGGGCGTACGGCTGGTCCGCAAGGACATGAGCCCGATCCGCCCCGAGGACGTCAGCGTCGGCGGTGTGGAGACGGTCTTCCCCGGCATCCCCGGCGGGACGACCAACGAGTACGCCGACTCGCCCACCCTGCTGTTCCACCTACGGGACGAGGACGCGGCGGCGGCGGCAAGGTCGGCCAACGCGGACCCGGTCAACAAGGACTCGATGTACCTGAACTTCGTCGCGTACTCCAAGATCTGCACCCACGCGGGTTGCCCGGCCAGCCTCTACGAGCAGCAGACCCACAAGCTGCTGTGCCCGTGCCACCAGTCGCAGTTCAAGGTCACCGAAAACGCCCGGCCCGTATTCGGCCCGGCCACCCGGCCGTTGCCCATGCTGCCGATCACGGTGGACGCCGACGGGTTCTTCGCGGCAAAGTCGGACTACAAGGTTCCGATCGGACCAGGATTCTGGGAGCGGTCATGAGTGCCAAGAGGCGGCGCAAGTTCGACCTGAAGGCGGTACCGGGTTCGGTCGCCGGCCGGTTGGACGACGACCTGCACATCGCCAGCCCGCTGCGGAAGATCATGAACAAGGTCTTCCCGGACCACTGGTCGTTCCTGCTCGGCGAGATCGCGCTCTGGTCGTTCGTCATCTTGCTGTTGACCGGTACGTTCCTGACCTTCTTCTTCGACCCCTCGATGGAGGAGGTCGTCTACAACGGCAGCTACGTACCGCTGCGCGGGGTCACGATGTCCCGGGCGTTCGAGTCGAGCCTGGAGATCTCCTTCGACGTTCGCGGTGGCCTGTTCATCCGGCAGATGCACCACTGGTCCGCGCTGATCTTCATGGCCGGGATCATCGTGCACATGTTCCGGACGTTCTTCACCGGAGCGTTCCGCCGGCCGCGGGAGCTGAACTGGATCATCGGCGTGATGCTGTTCTGGCTCGGCTTCACCGAGGGCTTCGCGGGCTACTCGCTGCCGGACGACGCGCTCTCCGGTACCGGCCTGCGCATCGCCAACGCCATCGTGATGTCCGTCCCGGTCATCGGCTCGTGGGCGGCCAGCTCGCTGTTCGGGGGTGAGTTCCCCGGCACGGTCATCGTGCCGCGGCTGTACATCCTCCACGTCCTGCTGGTACCGGCCATCCTGGTCGCCCTGATCACCGCACACCTGGTCCTGCTGTTGCTGCAGAAGCACACCCAGTGGCCCGGCCCTGGGCGCACCAACCACAACGTGGTGGGCGAGCGCATGGTGCCGCGGTACGCCGCGAAGATGGGCGGCTTCTTCATGATGGTGTTCGCGGTGACCGCGCTGATGGGCGGGCTGTTCCAGATCAACCCGATCTGGCTGTTCGGTCCGTACGAGGCGTCGGTGGTCTCCGCGGCCAGCCAGCCCGACTGGTACGTCATGTTCCTCGACGGCTCGACCCGGCTCTTCCCGGCCTGGGAGATACGCGCGTTCGGGTACACGGTTCCGCCTCTGTTCTGGCCGACCGTGATGCTGCCCGGCATCCTGACGGTCCTGCCGGCGCTGTACCCGTACATCGAGGCGCGGTTCGTGAAGGACAAGTCTGTCCACCACCTGCTGCAGCGGCCGCGTGACGTACCGACCCGGACCGCGCTGGGCGCCATGGCGATCGCGTTCTACGTGGTCCTGCTGCTCTCCGGCGGCAACGACGTCATCGCCGACAAGTTCGACATCTCGCTGAACGCGACGACCTGGATGGGTCGGATCGGGCTGCTGCTCTTGCCGCCGCTGGCGTTCTGGGCGGTCTACCGGATCTGCCTCGGGCTTCAGCAGCACGACCGCGAGGTACTCGCGCACGGCGTGGAGACCGGCATCATCCGACGGCTGCCCGACGGTCGCTTCGTCGAGATTCACCAGCCGCTGAGCGCCAAGGAGCTGGAGTACGCCGGCTGGGCGGTACCGAAGAAGATGAACCGGCTCGGGGCGCTGGTACCGACCGTCCGCGGCTTCTTCTTCCCGCTCGAGAAGCCGGCGCCGACCCCGGTGTCCCCGGCGCCCCAGCGCCAGGCCATCGAATCCGCAGAGGAGATCGAGAGCCGGCACTGATGCAGCACCCTCCGCCCGCCGTGGCCTTGTAGCGGGCGGAGGGTCCGATGGGTTTCGACGAGTTCGTAGCCGCGCGCGGCGAGGCGTTCCTGCGCTTCGCGCTGATGCTGTGTGGTGACCGGCACCTCGCCGAAGACCTCGTCCAGTCCGTGCTCGCCAAGGCGTACGTCCGCTGGTCCCGGGTGGCCGCGATGGAGCGGCCCGAGGCGTACCTCAAGACGGTCCTGGTACACGACCACCTGCGCTGGTGGCGCCGGCCGTCGTCGAGGGAGCTGCCCCTCGCCGCGCCGGCCGACGGCTCGGTGGCGGGCGACGGCGCCGAGGCGTACGCGAGCCGCGACGCCGCCTGGGAGCTGTTGCGGCGGCTGCCGAAGCGGCAGCGTGCCGTGCTCGTGCTGCGGTACTACGAGGACCTCTCCGACGCCGAGATCGCCGCGGTGCTCGGCTGCGCCCAGAGCACGGTTCGCTCCCAGGCGGTCCGTGCGCTGGCCACGCTGCGCGCCGCGGTGCCCACTTTGGACCGGGAGGCTTTGCCGTGAGCGAGGATCTGGTGCGCGATGTGTTCGCCAGCCGAGAGCATCTGGTGGACGGGAGCCAGGTCGGGCTCGCCGATGCGGTCCGGCAGCGGGTGGCCCGGCGTCGCCGGGTGGGCTGGGTCGCCGCCGGTGGGCTGACCCTGGTGACCGCGCTCGGGGTCACCGCGGCCGCGTTGACCGTGGCGCGCCCGGACGGCACCGCGTCCCTCCAGGCGCCGCCGGCAGCCGCCACGAACGGACCGGCTTGGCGCTGGGAGAGCTCACTCGGCGCCGAGATCGAGGTACCGGCGCACTGGGCAGTCAACGACTACGGCTGCAACATGACCGACCAGCCGACCGTGGTCCGTGGCCTGACCGGCGGCCGCGCCTGCCTCACCCCGGAACCGTCCACGAAGGAGCTCGCGATCCTCCAAAGTGGACCGCCCGAGTCCACCCCGCACGACGGTCGGTACGCGGGCTGGCGAGCGTCACCGTCCGGGGACGTCTACCTGATCGTGCGTACGCTCGACCGCGACCGGACCCAGCGGATCCTCGACAGCTTCCGGCTCGTGGACCCGGACCGCCTCGGCTGTCCGACCCACCGCCCCGCGGTCCGCCCGCAGCAACCGGACCTGGGCGGTGGATTCGTGCAGCCCGACGCCGCCTCGATCGCAGTCTGCTCGTACTACGTTTCGAGCGACGGCCGACTGCAGGCCTCGGCCGAGGTGACCGGCGACGACGTGGGGCCGATCGTGGCTGGGATGAACGCCGCACCGCGGCACCGCAACCCGCCAACCGACGCCTGCATCGAGACCCGTACGCCGGCACCGGATCTCGTGCTGCTCGTGCGCGGCCCACGGGACCAGCTCACCCGGGTCTGGGTCACGTTCTCCTACTGCACCGGCCGCGGCCTGGACAACGGCACCGGCCAGGCGTACCTGACCGACGTCGTCCTCCACCAGCTCATGCGGCCGCTGAAGACCACGTACGGCTGGCCCGGCGGTCCCGGCAAGCCGACCGACTGACCAAGACCGGACAGCCGCACGACACGACACGCCGAGCGCAACGTCCCCCACCCGCGGGAACCGGCGTGGCACGGTGAGTCGTGCGCAACGTTCAGCTTCTATGCGACCTGTGCCAGGTCATCGTGCGCTTCGAGCAGCCACCGTGCCGCGAGGCCCACGGCGACCACTGCCCCGAGTGGGCCTGCACCCGCTGCGGCGACGCGATCCTGCTCGCCCCGGTCACCGAGCTGATGCGGCGCCGGCCGGCTGCGAAGAAGCAGGGCCGCCGAGCGGCGTAAGCTAGCGCTCCGCGCCGCGCCGCGAGCCGGTGTAGTACTCGAACAGCAGCCCGCCCGTGCCGAACAGCACGGCCACGAGGCCGGCCGCCACGAGCCACCACATCACGTACACGAGCCCGATCCCGGCGACCACGGCCGCGAACGCCAGCCCGATCGGCCAGTAGCTGCCTGGGCTGAAGAAGCCGATCTCACCGGCTCCCTCGGCGATCTCCGCGTCGTCGCGGTCCTCCGGGCGCAGGTCGATGCGGCGCGAGACGAACCAGAAGTACCCGCCGCACATCAGGCACAGCAGTCCGGTGAGGATCAGCGCGACCGTGCCGACGTAGTCCGGGCCCGGGTCGGTGTCACCGATGGTCAGCGCGATGTCCGTCCACCACCAGTACACGCCGGCGGCTACGAACAGGAACAGGGCCAGCAGCCCGAAGAGGCGCCACTCGCTCTTCACGGTCGCTCCTCCTGCTCACGCTTGGTCGGGAACGGCACGGTCGACTGCGCAAGCGGCGGCTGGCCGATCGCCGCCAGCGCCTCGGGGGTGGACCTGCCCGCCTGTTTTTCCGCGATGAAACGGTCGTAGTCCTCCGGCGACACCGCGCGGAGTTCGAAGTTCATCATCGAGTGGTACGCGCCGCACAGCTCGGCACACCGCCCGACGTACCAACCCGTCTGGGTGACCGTCACCTCGAACACGTTGCGCGACTTCGCCCCCGGGAACACGTCTCGCTTGAACAGCAGGTCCGGTACCCAGAACGAGTGGACGAGGTCCTTGCTGGTCTCCTCGAACCGGATCCGCTTGCCGGTCGGCACCACGAGCACCGGGATGTAGTCGCTCGATCCCAGCGTCGAGACGGGCAACCCGTTCGGCCCGGGCTTGTCGAGGTAGCGGAACTCCCAGTTCCACTTGAACGCCACGACCTCGACGCGGACGTCCGGGTTCGGCTGCAGCCGGTCGACGTCCGTCTGGATGATCGCCGTGTAGTAGAACAGCACCGACACGATCAGGAACGGCACCGCTGTGTAGATCAGCTCGATCGGCAGGTTGAACCGAGTCTGGACGGGCAGCTCGTCGCTCCGCTTGCGGTAGCGCACGACGCACCAGAAGATGAGGCCCCACACGAAGAACCCGACGGCCAGGGCCGCGATCACCGAACCGACCCAGAGGTCGTACATCCGGTTGCCCTGCGGCGAGATACCCGAGTCCGGGTACCCGAAGTGGCCGAACGCGCTACCTATGTCGCAGCCGGTGAGCAGGAACGTGCCGGCGATCGCACCCGCGACACCGGCGGTTCGGGCTGCCGTACCTCTTCCGAGCACGGTCGCAGAGTACTCGACCATGGCGGTCCCTACCTGTCTGGGGTGGGTGTGTCGATACCGTGGCAGACATGAGCGTCGCCTACCTCGATGCCGCCACCGCGATGCCGCTGCATCCGGTGGCCCGGCAGGCGTTGCTGGCCGCGCTCGACGACGGCTGGGCCGACCCGGAACGGCTCTATACACAGGCCCGCCGGGCACGCCAGCTCCTCGACGCGGCGCAGGCGTCCGCGGCCGAGTCTTTGGGCGTACGCCGCGACGAGCTGTCCTTCACCCCGAGCGGTACCGCGGCCATCCACGCCGCTATGCAAAGCGCCTCGGTCGTCGTGCACAGTGCGATCGAGCACTCGGCCGTACTGCACGCCGCTCCCCCGGACTCGCGATCGGTGCCGGTCGACCGCCTCGGCCGGCTCGACCTGGATGCGTGGCGGGAGGCGGTACGCCGACCGGGAGTCGCGCTGGCCGCTCTCATCGCGGCGAGCCACGAGGTCGGTACCGTCCAGCCCGTCGCCGAGGCGGCAACGGCCTGCCACGAAGCCGGAGTACCCCTGCTCGTGGACGCCGCTCAGTCCGTACCGTGGTCTCCCCTGCCCGAAGGCCCGTCGTTGCTCACCGCGAGCGCCCGCAAGTGGGGTGGCCCGGCGGGCGTCGGGATCCTGGTCGTGCGCAAGGGGCTGCGGTGGTCCCCGCCTGCGCCGGGTGAGAGAGGCCCGGTCGACGTGCCGGCCGTGGTCGCGGCGGCTGCGTCGCTGCGGGCCGTCCGGGCCGAGGCGGCCGCCGAGGCCGCCCGCCTGCGGCCGCTGGTGGACCGGATCCGCGCGACGGTAGCCGCCACCGTGCCGGACGTCGAGGTCGTCGGCGACCCGGTCGAGCGGCTGCCGCACCTGGTGACGTTCTCCTGCCTGTACGTCGACGGCGAGGCACTCCTGCACGCCCTCGACCGGCGCGGCTTCGCGGTCTCCTCCGGCTCGTCCTGTACCGCGTCGACGCTGCATCCCAGCCACGTCCTGGAGGCGATGGGCGTACTGTCACACGGCAACGTGCGGGTGTCGCTGCACCGGGGTACGACCGAGGCCGACGTCGACCGCTTCCTCGCCGAGCTGCCGGGGATCGTGGCCGACCTGCGTGCCGAGGCGGGGGTGGTGGGGCTGTGACGGAGGAACTCGACTGCCGCGGACAGCG
>Ga0075428_100010389_pt1 | contig 10337 bp, 6 predicted proteins | sample RhiMetdeltSRZDD2_FD_75291 | JGI IMG/M metagenome (GOLD analysis project Ga0075428, IMG submission 75291) | Populus rhizosphere microbial communities from Tennessee, USA - Rhizosphere MetaG P. deltoides SRZDD2 | ecosystem: Host-associated > Plants > Roots > Rhizosphere > Soil | place: USA...
AGAGCGGCAGACGATGCTGTTTTCCGCGACGATCTCGCCCGAGGTGGACGCGCTCGCGCGTCGTGCCTTGAACGGGCACGCATCGGTCGAAATCGGCCGGCGCGCGCAGGCCGCCGAGGGGATCGAGCACGTGATCGTCGCGGTCGACAAACTGCAGAAGCGCGGCGCGCTCGGCGCCATTCTCAAAGCGAAGCCCGCCGGGCAGACGCTGATCTTCACGCGCACCAAGTACGGCGCGGACAAGCTGGTCACGTTCCTGAAGCGCGAAGGGATCGCGGCGAACGCGCTTCACGGCGACAAGGCGCAGAGCCATCGCACCCGGACGTTGAATCAGTTCCGCGACGGCACGGCCGAGACGCTGGTCGCGACGGACATCGCCGCCCGCGGCATCGACGTCGACGGCATCCGGATGGTGGTGAACTTCGACGTGCCGACGGACCCCGAGGTGTACGTGCATCGGGTAGGACGCACGGCCCGGGCCGGCGCGCGCGGGCTCGCGCTCACCCTGATCTCGCCTGATGAATGGCTGCTGATGGCCGACGTCGAGCGGCTGATTGGGCAGAACTTCCCGCGGGAAGTGATCCCGGGGTTCGAGCCGTCGGTGTCGCCGTTGCAGCCGCGGCAAGCCATCGCCGAGGCGCCGCGGCCGGAGCGTTCGCTGCGGCCACGGAGAGGCGGAAGACGACGGTAGAGACGGCAAAGGCGGCAAGGTCCTTGCCGCCGTGCCGCCCGTGCCGTCGTGTTAGTCTTTCGTTTTCAGCGTCCGAATGAAGTTCGCGACCGGCGTCGCGGCGAGGGTCAGTAATCGGATGCTTCCGCGCGAGGCCAACTCGACCGACACACGGGCAATGGTCTCGTTGTCCGGGCACTCAACGATGCTGACGAAGTCGTAGGGGCCGAGCACCGCGTACTGCGACGTGACCTTGGCCCCGTACCGCTCAATCTCCTTGTTCACTTCCTGCAACCGTTTCGGATTCGACTTCAGCGACTTGGCGCCCTCGTCCGTCAGGTTCGACAGCAAGATGTAGGTGGGCATGGGACGGCCTCAGCTCCGTTTCTCGATGGAGACATAATCCCGCTTGTCCGGCCCCGTGTAAACCTGGCGCGGCCGGGCGATCTTCTGCTCCTTGTCGAGCAACATCTCCTGCCACTGCGCGAGCCAGCCCGGCGTGCGCCCGATCGCGAACAGCACCGGGTAGATGGTGACCGGAAACTTCATCGCTTCGTAGATGATCCCGGAGTAGAAGTCGACGTTGGGGTAGAGCTTGCGCGTGACGAAGTACTCCTCCTGCAGCGCGATCCGCTCGAGCTCCACGGCGATATCGATGAGCGGGTTCTTCCCCGTCACGTCGAACACCTGCTCGGCGATCTGCTTGATGATCTTCGCGCGCGGGTCGAAGTTCTTGTAGACCCGGTGGCCGAAGCCCATCAGCCGGACTTCACCCTTCTTGACCCGCTGAAGGTACGCGGGGATCGCGTCGACCGAGCCGATCTCGCGCAACATCCGCAGCACCTCTTCGTTCGCACCGCCGTGCAGCGGCCCGTACAGCGCCGCCGCCGCCCCCGCCATGCACGAGTAGGGATCGGGATGGGAGGACCCGATGTTCCGCATCGCGCTGGTCGAGCAGTTCTGCTCGTGGTCGGCGTGCAGAATGAACAGGACGTCGAGGGCCCGCTCGAGCACCGGATGCGGGATGTATTTCACCTCGGTCGTCTTGAACATCATGTTCAGGAAGTTGCCGGTGTAGCTCAGGTCGTTGTCCGGATAGGCGTACGGCATGCCCACCGAGTGGCGATGCGCGAACGCCGCCAGCGTCGGGGTCTTGGCGATCAGGCGGACGATCTGACTGTTCCGCCCCTGCTCGTCGAAGATCCGCTTGGCCTCGGGATAGAACGTGGACAGCGCCGCGACCGCGCTGACGAACATCCCCATCGGATGGGCATCGTGGTGGAAGCCGTCGATGAACTTCTTGATGTTCTCGTGGATGATCGTGTGGTGCGTGACCTGATACACCCACGCGTCGAGCTCGGCGGCCGTGGGGAGCTCGCCATGGAGCAGCAGGTAGGCCGTCTCGAGGAAGGTGCTCTGCTCCGCGAGCTGCTCGATCGGGTATCCGCGATAGCGCAGGATGCCCTTGTCGCCGTCGATGTACGTGATGGCGCTGCGGCACGCCGCCGTGTTCATGAACGCGGGGTCGTAGCTCATCAGGCCGAAATCGTCCTCGACCGCCTTGATCTGGCGCAGATCGGCGGCGCGGATCGTCCCGTCCTGAATCGGCAGCTCGTAGCTCTTGCCGGTGCGGTTATCGACGACGGTGAGCGTTTCCTTCGGCACTACCCGGTCCTGGATTGGGTGCGGCGAAAAGATAACTGGCTGAGAGGGATCGGGTATTGGCCGCTAGCCGAATGCTTTCTTATCTTGGCGCATGGCGAAGCCCCGTCCGAGTCTCTATCCCACCCGCTCCAGTGCCGGCGCACTGCTCGGCCAGCAGCTCGCGGCCCGTGGCTACCAAACCTGTCTGCTGCTGGGGATTACGCCGGAAGGCGTCGAGATCGCCGCCCATGCCGCCAAAGCAATGGGTGCGCCGTTCGACGTGATCGTAGCGTCATTCATCAAGCTGGGCGCCAACCTCGCCCCCATCGGCGCCATGGCGGAATCGGTGCCGGCCGAGATGGACCCCGACTTCCAGCCGGGGATGAACCTGCTCGAAAAGCTCCAGGCGGCGATCGATGAATCCCGCGCGCGGGTCAAGCAGGATCTGGTGTTGTACCGCACGCAGCGGCCGGTCAAGAAAGTCGCCGGGCGCACCGGTGTGATCGTGGATGGCCAGATCATTTGGCCGTGGAAAGCGCTGGTGGCGGCGAAGGCCGTCGAGGCGCTCGGCGCCCGCGAAGTCGTGATCGCCACACCCGTCGCGGCGCAACCCGCCGCGGACCGCATTCGGGCGCGACAGTATCCGCTGGTGTGTCCGACCGTGGTGATGGAGCAGGAAGGGCATCCGTCGCCGTACGGTGATGCCGGCGAGGATGCCCCAGAACGTCTGAAGAGTATCATGATCGCCCACCAAGCGGCGTAGGCGTTACTCTGGCAGTTCGACGATATCCCTCTCCAACCAGCGATGTTCTCCAGCCAGAATCTCTTGAGCGAACCTGTAGGTAGGGACATCCTCATTACGTCGGAGGCCGTTGAACTTCGACCGCACGCGGCGCCGGGCCTGCCGGCAGAACAGATCGGCCAGCTTCACCGCGCGCGCGCCGGCGGTCTGGTCCCGCGTGTAGATCGCCTGCGCGCGCGAGCACGTGGCTGCCATCGCGAATAGCTCGGCGGCGATGTCCACGAGCCGGAACAGCACCGACTGGCGCTGCTCGAGTTTCGGCCCGAACCGCACCATCGAGTGGAACACGCTGCGCGCGAGCTTGCGTGCGCTGCGCTCGACCAGCCGCACGTGCCCGGCGAGCTTGCCGAACTCCGCGTAGCGCGGCCAGCGGCCCCAGCCCAGCCAGCGCGTGGGATACCACCAGCCGTAGAAGGCGGCTGAGCGGACCAGGCCGGCGAGGCGCTCGCGCGCCGTCTTGCCGGGCAGCACGACGTCGCCGGCAACCTGGAGATGCTTGTCTACCGCCTCACGCGCGATGAACAGGTGCATGATTTCCGAGGAGCCCTCGAAAATCAAATTGATCCGGAAGTCGCGCATGATGCGCTCGACCGGCACGGGCGCTTCCCCTCGGGCACGCAGGGAGTCGGCCGTCTCGTAGCCGCGCCCGCCGCGGATCTGCAGCGTGTCGTCGATGATCTGCCAGCCGGCCTCGGAGTTGTAGAGCTTGGCGATCGCCGCCTCGAGCCGGATGTCGTAGCCGCCGCGCTCCGCCATCGCGCCGCACAGCTCCGCGACGGCTTCCATGGCGAGTGTGTTGGCCGCCATCGTGCCGATCTTCTGCGCGATCGCGTCGTGCTGGCCGATCGGACGGCCCCACTGCACGCGCTCGGCCGACCAGCGGCGCGCGATCTCGAGGCAGCGCTTGCCCGCGGCGACGGAAGAAATCGGCAGCGTCAGGCGTCCGGTGTTGAGCGTGATCAGCGCGAGCTTCAGCCCTTTGCCTTCACCCCAGAGCACGTTCTCCTTGGGCACGCGGACGTTTGTGAACCGAATCACGCCGTTGTAGAGCGCCTTGAGCCCCATGAAGTGGCAGCGATGGACGGTTTCTACGCCGGGCCAATCGCTCTCGACGATGAACGCCGTGATCTGCTTCTTCTCTTTTCCACCGACGATCTTCGACGGGGTCCGCGCCATCACGACGAGCAGCTCCGCCTTGGTGCCGTTGGTGCACCAGAGCTTTTCGCCGTTCAGGACCCAGGTGTCGTCGTCGAGGATGGCGTTGGTTTCCATCGCGGCCGGATCGGAGCCGACGCTGTCCTCGGTGAGCGCGAACGCGGAGATCGCGCCCGTGGCGAGGCGGGGGAAGTATTTCTTTTTCTGCGCCTCGGTGCCGAACATCTTGAGCGGCTGCGGGACGCCGATCGACTGGTGGGCCGAGAGCAGCGCGGTCAGTGAGCCGTCCACCGACGAGACGAGCTCGATGGCTTTCATGTACGAGAGCTGCGACAGGCCCAGTCCGCCGTACTCGCGCGGGATCTTGATGCCGAACGCGCCGAGCTTGCGCAGGCCGTCGATCACGGCTTCCGGAATCTCTCCCTCGCGATCGATCCGGTCCGAGTCTACGTCTTCGCGCAGGAACCGCTCGAGCTTGTCGAGGAACGGCTTGGCGCGGGCGACCTCGTCAGGATCTTGTTCGGGATAGGGATGGATCAAGTCCATCCGCAGTTTGCCGAGGAACAGGTCGCGGACGAAGCTCGGGGAGGTCCACTGCTCCTCGCGTGCCGCTTCGGCGACGTCCCGAGCCTCGTCGGCAGTGACCTTACGCTTGGGTTCGAGAACGGTAGCCATCTTCCCTAATCTAACACCTTGCGACCGGATTCCGACCGCAGTTTCTTCCACGCGATCAGCCCGCCGTCAGCCTTCATGAGGAGACTCTCATGTCCCGCATAGCGTTGCTTACCCTTTCGCTCGGGGTTCTGGCCGCCTTCCCCGCGCCGGCACAGCAGGCCTCCGGCGCGGCCACGCGCTCCCGGCCGCCGCAGGCACGCCCCGCGGCTGCGGCGCCGATCACGATTCCGTACGAGAAACTCGTCCTGAAGAACGGACTCACCCTGCTGGTCCATGAAGATCACAAGGCGCCGATCGTCGCCGTGAACATCTGGTACCACGTCGGTTCCAAGAACGAGCGCCCGGGCCGGACCGGCTTCGCGCACTTGTTCGAGCACCTGATGTTCAACGGCAGCGAGCACTTCAACACCGACTACTTCCAGGCGCTCGAGCCGCTCGGCGCGACCGACCTCAACGGCACCACCAACGAAGACCGCACCAACTATTTCCAAAACGTTCCCACCAGCGCGCTCGACGTCGTCTTGTGGATGGAATCGGACCGCATGGGTCATCTGCTGGGCGCGATCGATCAGGCGAAGCTGGATGAGCAACGCGGCGTCGTGCAAAACGAGAAGCGCCAGGGCGAAAACGAGCCGTACGGTAAAGTCGACCTGCTCATGACCGAAGGCACGTACCCCGTCGGCCATCCGTACTCCTGGTCGGTGATCGGCTCGATGGAAGATCTCGATGCCGCGAAGCTCGATGACGTGAAGGAGTGGTTCCGGACCTACTATGGGCCGAACAACGCGGTGATCGTGCTCGCGGGCGACATCACACCCGACGTGGCTCGGCAAAAGGTCGAGCAGTATTTCGGCGACATTCCTTCGAGCCCGCCGATCGCGAAGCAGGATACGTGGATCGCGCGCCGCACGGGCACGCACCGCCAGATCATGCAGGACCGCGTCCCGCAAGCCCGCATCTACAAAGAGTGGAACATCCCCGAGTACGGCTCGGCGGACGCCGATTATCTCGACCTCGTGACCGACGTGCTGGCGCAGGGGAAGACGTCGCGCCTGTACAAACGGCTGGTGTATGACGAGCAGATCGCGACGGACGTCGTCGCGTATGTGGATCTGCGCGAAATCGGCGGCCAATTGGTGATCCGCGCGACCGCGAAGCCCGGCGGCGACCTCGCGCGCGTCGAGCGCGCCGTCGACGAAGAGCTGGCGCGGTTCATCCAGTCCGGTCCCACGGCGAGTGAGCTGCGCCGCATCAAGACGCAGTCGCGCGCCACGTTCATTCGCGGCATCGAGCGGATCGGCGGATTCGGCGGCAAGTCGGACGTCCTGGCGCGGAACGAAGCCTTCCGGGGCAGCGCGGATCACTATCTCGTGACGCAGCGCCGGATCGCCGCTGCGACCGCCGCCGAGCTGCGCTCTGCCGCCGCGCGGTGGCTGAACGACGGGCAGTGGGTGCTCGAGGTCCATCCCTATCCCGAGTTTGGCACGACGGCGAGCGGCGCGGACCGCTCCAAGGCCCCCGTGCCGGGCACCCCGCCGGAAGCCCGCTTCCCGGCGATCGCGCGCGCCACGCTGTCCAACGGCCTCAAGGTCGTGCTCGCCGAGCGGCATTCGATTCCGCAAGTCGATATGACGCTGCTGGTGGACGCCGGGCACGCCGCCGATCAGTTCGCGGCGCCGGGCACCGCGTCCCTTGCAGTCGACGTAATGGACGAGGGCACGACCCGGCTGAACGCGCTGCAGATCAGCGACACGCTGCTGCAGCTTGGCGCGCAGCTCGGCACGGGGTCGGCGCTCGACCTCTCCAGCGTATTCATGTCGTCGCTCAAGGAGACGCTCGACCCGGCGCTCGACATCTTCGCCGACGTGATCCTGAACCCGTCGTTCCCGCAGGCCGATTTCCAGCGCCTGCAACGACAGCGGCTGGCACGGATTCAGCGCGAGAAGGTGCAGCCGGTCCAGATGGCGCTGCGCGTGTTCCCCGGGCTCCTGTACGGCGCGAACCATGCGTACGGCAATCCGCTGACGGGCTCGGGGACCGAGCAGTCGGTGTCGCAGATGAAACGCGAGGACCTCGCGCGCTTCCATCGCACCTGGTTCAGGCCGAACAACGCGACCCTGGTGATCGTGGGTGACGTGACGCTCGCCCAGCTTCAGCCGAAGCTCGAGCGCGTGTTCGGCCGCTGGCAGCGCGGCGAAGTGCCGCAGAAGAACATCGGCACCGTCGCCGATCAGCCCCGGCCCCTGATTTACATCCTGGACCGGCCGGGGTCGGAGCAGTCCACGATTCTCGCCGGCAATCTCGCGGCGCCCAAGGCGAATCCAAAGGAATACGCGATCGAGGCGATGACCTCGCTGCTCGGCGGTCAGTTCATTTCGCGGCTGAACATGAACCTGCGCGAGGACAAGCACTGGTCGTACGGCGCGTTCACGCTGGTGTGGGACGCGCGCGGCCAGCGGCCGTTCATCGCCTACGCCCCGGTGCAGACCGACAAGACCAAGGAGTCGATGATCGAGGTCGATCGCGAGCTGCGTGGTATTCTAGGGCCAAAGCCGGTCACGGCCGACGAGCTGTCGAAGGCGCAGGCGAACCTCACGCTCACGTTACCGGGCAATTGGGAGACGATGGCGGCGGTCAAGGGCTCGCTCGAGCAGATGGTCACGTTCGGCCTCCCGGACGACTACTTCGAGACCTACGCCCAACGCGTGCGCAGTTTGACGATTCCGGACGCGACGGCCGCAGCGAAGGAAACCGTTCGGCCCGATCACCTGGTGTGGGTGGTCGTGGGCGATCGGTCCAAGATCGAAGCCGGCATTCGCGAGCTGGGCTGGGGTGAGATCCGGTTCCTGGACGCGGACGGCAAGCCGCTGGCGTCGCGCGACTAGCCTCAACCTTGACGTAGTGAGAGTGACGGGACGGGAGTAAGTTCTCCCGTCCCGTTTTCCTTTGGAGAGTCTGTGCACGCGCTCACATTCGTTCTCGTGTCCGTCCTGGCCGTTCAGACACCGCCCCCTCCCCAGCAAGTGCTGATCAAGGCCGGCCGCCTGGTGGATGGGCGTTCCCAGCAGGTGCAGACCAACGTCGGCATTCTCGTCGAAGGTGAGCGCATCAGGGCGGTCGGCCCGCTGGCGCAGGTGCAGGGACAGGCCCCGAATGCCCGCGTCATCGATCTCTCGCAGATGACGGTCCTGCCGGGGCTCATCGACACGCACACCCATCTGCTGCTGCAGGGCGACATCACGTCGCAGGAGTACGAGGATCAGCTGCTCAAACAGTCGATTCCGTATCGGGCGATTCTCGCCGCGCGCAATGCGCGCATTGCGCTCGAGCACGGCTTCACCGCGCTGCGCGACGTCGAGACCGAAGGGGCGATGTACGCCGACGTGGACGTGAAGCTCGCGGTGAACCGCGGAGAAGTGCCGGGGGCGCGGATCTTCGCCTCGACGCGGGCCATGGCGCCGACGGGGATGTATCCCATCGGCACGCCCAACTGGGAAATCGAGCTGCCGCACGGCGTGCAGACGGTGGATGGCGCCGACAACGCGCGGCTCGCGGTGCGCGAGCAGGTGCAGCACGGCGCCGACTGGATCAAGTACTACAGCGACCGCCGCTATTACTTCACGCCCGACAGCGTGCTCCGCAGCTGGGTGAACTTCACCGACGACGAAGCGCGGGCGATCGTGGACGAGACGCACCGCCTCGGCCGCAAGGCTGCCGCGCACGCCATCGGCTCGGACGGGATCGCCGCGGCACTGCGCGCCGGCGTCAATTCGATCGAGCACGGCGACGGGCTCACCGATTCGCTGATGGACGTGATGGTGCGGAACAACGTCTACTGGGTGCCGACCGTGACGGTCGGGGTGCACGTGATGCCGCGGGGCGGTGTGTGGCCGGCCCTGGTCGCGCTCGAGCGCCGTGCCTTCGGGCGCGCGGTCAAGAAGGGCGTCAAGATCGCGATGGGGACGGACGTGGGCGGATTCCCGTGGACCGAGATCCATCAGGCCAAGGAATTCGAGTACTACGTGCAGTACGGCATGACGCCGATGCAGGCCATTCAGTCAGGCACGTCGGTCGCCGCCGCCATGCTGGGGCAGGAGCAGAACATCGGCGCGATCGCACCCGGACTGTACGCGGACATCGTCGCCGTCTCGGGGGATCCCACGCGCGACATCACGGAACTGCAACGGGTCAAGTTCGTTATGAAGGGTGGCACGATCTACCTTTCTCAATAGTGAGACGACTCCTCGGACTCACCCTCTTCCTTAGTATCGGCGCCGCGGGCGCCCCCCCCGGCGTGGCGCAGCTGGCGCCGGCGGGCACCGGCGGCGTCGCGGCGTTGGCGACGGCGCTGCGCCAGCTCGGGAGCAACAAACGCGTCCTGATGGTGGGCGCGCATCCCGACGACGAGGACACGCAGCTGCTCGTGCTGCTGTCGCGCGGCCTCGGCGCGCAGGCTGCGTACCTGTCGCTGACGCGCGGGGAAGGGGGCCAGAACCTCATCGGTCCCGAGCTCGGCCCCGAACTGGGGATCATTCGCACCGAGGAGCTGCTCGCCGCGCGCGAGCTGGACGGGGCACGGCAATTCTTCACCCGCGCCTACGATTTCGGCTACTCGAAGACGATCGACGAAACATTCCGGTTCTGGCCGCGCGATTCACTGCTCAGAGATGTTGTCGACGTCATTCGACGCTTCCGGCCGCAAATCATCATCGCCGTATTCTCGGGGACCCCGGCGGACGGGCACGGGCACCATCAGGCGTCGGCGATCCTGGCGCGCCAGGCGTTCGACCTGCTGCGCGATTCGACTTGGGGACCGCAGAAGTTTTATCGCTCCACGCGCGGCGATCCGTCCGCCACCACGGTGACGCTTCCCGTCGGGACGCTCGATCCGGTACTCGGGCAGTCCTATTACCAGGTCGCCGCGGCCAGCCGCAGCCGGCATCGCTCGCAGGACATGGGCGCATTGCAGCGTCCGGGACCGGCGACCTCCGGCGTCGCGCTGCTGGCGTCGAAAGCGAGTGCGCCCCCATCCAGCGGGGGGGGGGGGGGGAGCAACAGCAACCGTGAGTCGTCCCTGTTCGCCGGGATCGACACGACCGTGCGTGCCGCGGGATACGCTGCGCTGATCGACTCGGCACGCGCGGCGCTCACCCCGTGGCATCCCGGCGCGACGCTGCCGTACCTGATCCGCGCGTTGCGCGCGCTGGGTGCCTTCCCCGCCTCCCCCGACGCGGAGCAACGGACGGTGCTCGAGCGCGCGATCGCCATCGCCGCGGGCGTATCGATCGACGGCACCGCGGACGACGGCATCGTCACCCCCGGGGAGCGCCTGCAAGTCGAGGTCAACGTCTGGAACGCTGGCGACAGCACGGTGCGCGTGGACAGCGTCGC
>Ga0075428_100010390_pt1 | contig 10336 bp, 6 predicted proteins | sample RhiMetdeltSRZDD2_FD_75291 | JGI IMG/M metagenome (GOLD analysis project Ga0075428, IMG submission 75291) | Populus rhizosphere microbial communities from Tennessee, USA - Rhizosphere MetaG P. deltoides SRZDD2 | ecosystem: Host-associated > Plants > Roots > Rhizosphere > Soil | place: USA...
GCGGCCCACCGATTGACTGCTGATCGGATCAGCTATTCGGTGACGGTCGACAGAATGATCGACGATAACGAGTTAATCGAGCTCGATGGGGATCCCGGTTGGCGGCTTCGAGCGCTTCACACCCAGGGCCACGCCCGAGGACACCTTTGCTTCTACGAGGAGAAGACTGGCGCCATAATTACGGGCGATCTGGTGGTTGGTATCGGGACCGTGGTGATCGATCCACCCGAAGGTAATATGAAGCAGTACTTCGATTCACTAAACAGGCTGCTGGCTCTACCCAGGTTGACGATTCTCTTCCCCGCGCACGGCCCGGCGATCGGCTCGGCGCGAGAAAAAATCGAGGAGTACATTCTTCATCGGACGATGCGGGAGAACAAAATCCTGGCGGCAGTTCAGGCTGGGGCCGCGCTTCCGAGCGAGATCGTCGAAGCGGCTTACACCGATGTAAACCCATCGTTGTGGGGTCTAGCAGAGCGGTCAACCATCGCCCATCTCGAAAAACTCGAAGAAGACGGACGTGTGACTCGACACGACGGCGGCCGTTACCGGGCTGTCTAATGTCAGTCGGCCGCTTTACTCAACGACTCGTCTTGACCGCGACCGCCACGAATGGCCCTTCGCCAGCGGATGATAGAGTCGATAAGCACGGTTATCATGCAAGTCATCATAATCGCGGTTAGCGTCGCGTTTAGATAACCACGAAACATCGTTTCTGGTTTCTTCGCCTCTTCCAGGAAGTTATCGAATATCGATCGCCAGCCGGCGGTCAGCGTCGTAACCGCAACAAAACATAACGGAGTGATCGTCGCCCAGGCATACTTGGCTCGGCCCGAATTGATGATCACAGTAGTTCCGACGCACAACGCAATTGCGGCGAGCAGTTGATTCGCGATTCCAAACATCGGCCAGATCGTCGAAATCGACCCGGTCCTGATGAAGTAAGCCCAACCCGCTACAATCAGCGCGGATGTTACGATCGCGCCCGGCATCCAATCGGGGCGTTCGAGAGGCTTATGAAGCCTCCCGAGAAACTCCCCAAGCATAAACCTGGCGACACGTGTCCCCGTATCGATCGTGGTAAGAATAAACAATGCTTCGAACATAATCGCGAAGTGATACCAGTATTTCATCAGCCCGCTCATTCCCGGTATCGCATTGAAGATCTGAGCTATTCCAACGGCGAGCGTAACTGCGCCGCCCGTCCGGCCGCGCAAATTCTTTTCGCCGGTTTCCTGCGTTAGCTCTTCAAGTTTTTGTTCGCGAATGTCAAAACCTTCGGTACTGTGGGTCTCCGCAAAATACTGATACTTGGCCTTTGTGACATCCTGTCCGGGGCTCACTGTGGCGATGACTGATTCCGGAGCCTTTATCTTCGCTTGGTCGACGTTGATCGCGAAGTAATCGCCGGGTAACAGCGACGTGGCTGCGACAAGCGCAACGACCCCCACCAGTCCCTCCATCAACATGCTTCCGTAGCCGATCATTCGCGCATCCGATTCCTTGTTGATCATCTTGGGCGTAGTCCCGGAACTGACCAACGCATGAAACCCCGATATCGCACCGCAGGCAATCGTGATAAAGACAAACGGGAACAGCTTACCGGGAATAATAGGTCCGCCGCCTGCGACAAAAGGCGTAGTCGCGGGCATATGAAGCTGCGGCGCTACTACGATCACACCGATGATCAGGAATGCAACCGTGCCGATCTTCATATACGAGCTCAGATAATCGCGTGGACAGAGCAGCATCCATACCGGCAACACTGACGCGATAAAGCCGTATGCCGCCATCATGTAAGTTATTGTGCTTTCTGAGAAAGTGAAGCTCGAGGCCAGCGAGGACTCAGCAATTCTGCCCCCCAGTACGACAGCGATTAACAGACCGACAATTCCGATAATCGTCGCCTCAGCAATCTTGCCCTTGCGAAAGCGATACATGTAGAGCCCCATGAACAGAGCGAGCGGGATGGTAAAACCAACCGTGAATGTTCCCCACGGACTCTCGCCGAGCGCTTTGACGACAACCAACCCCAACCCCGCCAGGGCGATAACCACGATAAACATGATTGCGATTGCGGTAACCACACCCGACAGCGGGCTTATCTCGGAGCGCGCGATCTCGGCCAGCGATTTGCCACGCCTGCGCACGGACGACGCCAATATCACAAAATCGTGCACCGCGCCGCCTATGACGACGCCTATCACCAGCCAAAGAAGACCCGGCAGGAACCCGAACTGCGCCGCAAGAACCGGTCCTACAAGCGGCCCTGCTCCGGAGATCGCCGCGAAGTGATGCCCGAACAGAACCCATTTGTTTGTTGGGTAGTAGTTCTGGCCGTCATACATCGTGTGAGCGGGTGTCTCGCGTGAATCGTCAAGAGCCATGACCTTCGCGGCTAGAAACGCGCTGTAGTATCGATAGGCGATGGCCAGGACACACAGCACGCCAATCATTATGGGAAGTGCACTCATGCGCTCTCCTTTGGCACTCTTCGAGGTTATTGATGCTGATCAGGGTCTGTTCGAGCGCAGATGCTACGGGATTGAAACAGCGCGTGTCAACGAAAGCGGCGAGTAGGTAGTTGAACAGTTCGAGGGTCCCGCCACTTGGACTGCGCGCCATATTTGGAGTACGCCGCTTATTTGGAGTGCGCCGCCCTTTTCCGCATTTGACGATCTCGCATGCGTGGCGGCGCTTTCCCTTGCGATCGTGTTCCATTGGGGTTCCGCCACACTACAACAGCGCCGCCACACATGCAAAAGTCCCCAAATGCGGAAAGGGGCGGCGCACTCCAAATAGGCGGCGCAGTCCAAATAGACGCGTACCCCTCCGCACGCCTTGACGAACATCTCGCTGCTAAGTATGTTAGTGCTTACTTACTTCTTAAAGGAGTCTATCGATGGCATCTGCACTGTCGCCGGGGCGAACGCATCCGACGCGAATGCGTGGTGAAACAAGACGCAACCAGATTGTCGCAGTCGCGGCCGAGTTGTTTGCAAGCCGCGGGTTCAGCGGCACCACCACCAAAGAAATTGCCGAAGGAGCGGGCGTCAGCGAGGCGATCATCTTCCGACACTTCGCCAGCAAGGAAAAGCTTTACGCCGCAATTCTGGATTACAAGGTCAAACAAGGCACCGAGCGAATTAAGGCGCAACTCGAAGAAGCGGCAAGTCGTAAAGATGATCACGCCTTCTTCGGCGTGCTGGCGCTCGAGATGCTCGACTTTCACTGCAAAGACCGAACGTTTATGAGGCTGTTGTTGTTCAGCGCCCTTGAAGGCCACGAGCTGTCCAGCATCTTCTTTGACTCGACTGCTCGCGACATAAAAAACCACATCCGCAAGTACATCAAACAACGCAGTGCGGACCGCGCTTTCCGATCGATCGATCCGGCGGTTGCCGCGCGAGCATTTGTTGGCATGGTCCTGCATCAGGTTCAAGCCCGCACGATTTTCAAGGACGACGACCTAAAGCTGTCTAACCGCCAAATCGCGGACAGATTCGTTGAAATCTTTCTAAACGGAGTTCGCAACCAACGGTAATTGTTTTTCCCTGTGGTCTGTGGATGTCTCAATATGAATACCAATATGAACGTTGATGATTCGAAAGCACCCAAACGAGGCGTGAATATCAGACTCATCACGCTGGTCCTCACGATTGCAGCCACTCTTCTGCTGGCGTCCGCGTGCAGTAAGAATCAACCCTCGCCCGAGCCTAAAGCCGAGGCGAGCGGGGGCCCCACAGCGGCGGCGCCACCGGTTGATGTATCCACGGCCGCGGCGATTTCTCGAAATCTGCAGCGCGGCGTCGAAGTAGTGGGCTCGCTTCTGGCGGATGAAGAGGTTGTCGTCTCGGCGCAGGCGCCGGGCGAGCTTGCGCTGCTCAAAGTCGATTTCGGCGGTTACGTTGCCAGAGGACAGATAATCGCTCAGATCGATCAACGCGATGCGAGCCTCAAAGTCGAGCAGGCCGAAGCGACCCTGAAACAAACCATGGCCCGGCTTGGCATGAAAGAAGGACAGAAATTCGACCCTGATCGAAGCGCTGATGTACGAGTCGCGAAGGCGCAGCTCGATTGGGAGAAAATGAATCTGGATCGCCAGACTCGACTGGTTGAAAACGGCGACATATCGCGTGCGGTTTATGACCAGGCGGCGACGGCTCACAACCTGGCACAGGCTCGTTATCAAGCGGCGCTTGATGCTGTCAATCAACAGTTGGCGATCATCGAACAGCAGCGCGCTTCGCTTAACCTTGCAAAGAAGGCAGTCACCGACACAGTGGTGCGCGCCCCAATCAGCGGGGCGGTAAAAGAGAAACACGCATCGCAGGGCTCCTACCTGATGGTCAACTCGCGCATTCTAACGCTGGTCAAGATTAATCCTCTCCGGTTGCGCGCCGACATACCCGAATACGCCGCAGCATTGGTACGAACCGGCCAAACGATGACTCTTGTAGTCGAAGCCTTTCCTGACCGGACGTTCAGCGGACGCGTAGTCCGAATCGGTCCTTCGCTCAGCGAACAGACTCGCGCGCTGGCTGTTGAAGCCGAGGTTTCCAATCCGAGCAACCTTCTCCGGCCAGGCATGTTCGCAAAATCGACTCTGATCACCGCGAAAGACGCTCCCGCGGTGATGGTGCCCCGTCGCGCGGTACAAATCATTGCCGGGTTGAACAAGGTGTTTGTAATTGAAAACGGCCACGCGTCCGAACGGATCGTAAAGACCGGCGCAAGCGACGGCGATTTGATCGAGATCCTCGAAGGCGTCAAAGAGGGCGACAACGTGGCGACAAGCAACCTGGATAAATTGCAGGAGGGTAGCGTCGTCAACGGTGCGAAGTGACGACGGTCCGGACTTCCGTCTCGAGGGCCGCACTACGAACGGCCAGCAGGGGAGATAGGCAATGCAAAAACTAGCTGAACTCTGTGTTCGTCGTCCGGTCTTCGCCACGATGCTGATCATGACGCTGATCGTGTTGGGCGTCTTCTCGTATAACCGGCTTGTTGTCGAACGCTTTCCACGAGTCGAGTTTCCAACGATCACCATCACCACGCGTTTGCCCGGCGCGGCGCCGCAGGAAGTCGAAACCGAGATCACCGACAAAATCGAAGAAGCAGTCAACACCATCAGCGGCATCGACGAACTCCGATCAACTTCAGCCGAGGGAGTCTCGCTCGTGTTCGTCGCGTTCGATCTAGAGCGCAATCTCGACGAAGCAGCCCAGGACGTCCGCGACAAGATCAACCGAGCGCTCCCCAATCTGCCTCGGACAATCGAGCAGCCTACAATAGAGAAACTGGACCCGGATGCCTCGCCGATCATGACGATTTCGGTGGCCTCCAATCGCAACATCCGGGAGATGACCGAATTCGCTGATAAGGTTTTGAGACGGCAGATCGAATCGGTCAACGGGGTGGGCCAGGTTCAGATCATCGGCGGACGAAAGCGACAGGTGAACGTTGTTCTCGACGGGGACAAGCTACGCGGCTACAACCTGACGGTCGCGCAGGTGTCGCAGGCGCTGCAGGCTCAGAACCTGGAGGTCCCAGGTGGCCGCGTGGAGCAAGCGGACCGAGCCTTGACGTTGCGAACTCTCGGGCGGCTGCAATCGCCGGCGGATTTCAATAACATCGTCGTCGCCACTCGCAATGCCTACCCAATCAAGATATCGGACGTCGGCCACACGGAAGACGGGGAGGAGGAAGAGTTGACGGCGGGCCGTCTTAACGATCGGCCCGCGCTGTTGCTACAGGTCCGACGCCAATCCGGCACCAACGTTATTGAAGTGGTGGATTCGATCAAAGAGCGGCTGGCACTTGTTAAGCGGTCACTCCCCGCCGGTTACTCGGTCGACGTTGTACGCGATCAATCGACCTTTATCCTCGCCTCTTTTCACGCAGTTCGCGAGCACTTGTTGCTCGGCTCGCTGCTCGCGGCACTGGTCGTGCTTCTGTTTATGGGAAACGTCCGCGCGACCCTAATTTCGGCAATCGCGATCCCGACCTCGATTATCTCGACGTTCGCGGTAATGGATTACTTCGACATAACGCTCAATGGCCCGTCGATGCTTGGGCTGACTCTATCAGTTGGCATCGTGATCGACGATGCCATCGTTGTCCTCGAAAACATCTTTCGCTACATCGAAGAAAAGGGATATGAGCCTTTTGTCGCGGCAATCGAAGCGACAAAGGAGATTGGCCTTGCGGTTATGGCCACGACGCTGTCCCTGGTGGTGATTTTTCTACCGGTCGCGTTTATGCAGAGCATACCGGGACGCTTCTTCAAATCAATGGCGCTTACGATGTCGTTCGCCATCCTGGTTTCACTGCTGGTGAGCTTTACGCTTACGCCGATGCTCAGCGCGCGGATGCTAAAGCGGCTAAAGAGAAAGTCGGGAGAAGAGCCCGGCGGGCAATCGCCGAAGATCGGGGAGAAGCGATCGCCGATAATGCGAGTCCTCGATCGCGGCTATTCGTGGCTGCTGACCTGGTCGCTCCACCATCGCGCGGCGGTGTGCCTGATCGCGTTGCTGACGTTTGCTTCGACCTTTGTTCTGGCGCGCTACGTCGGGTTCAATTTCTTCCCGGTTGATGACCAGAGTGAATTCGAGGTCACCATCCGCGCCCCCGAAGGAACCTCACTGAGGAAGACTTTGGAAATCGCCGAGCAAGTCGCCGCCGGGATTCGCAAGCTGGATCACGTCGATTACACCATCATGACCATCGGCGACGACCAGCAGCGTACGCAGAATCAGGCCAAGCTCTATATAAAGCTAGCCGATCTGGCCGCTCGACCATTATCTCAATTCGCGATGATGGGTCGGGTGCGCGAGCGGGTGATGCCGCAGTTCGAGTCCTACAACCTGCGCAGCACGATCACCCCGGTTGGGGCAATCAGCGGCGGCGGACGGGCGAACGCGGATCTTTCGTATATGTTGCTGGGGCCGAACCTGGACCAACTCAACCTGTATTCGCAAAACCTGCTAGACAAGCTCCGCCGCATCCCGGGCGTCGTCGACGCCGATACTTCCTTGATCGTAGGCAAACCTGAGCTACGCGCCTCGATTGATCGTCAAAAGGCTGCAGAGCTTGGCGTCGGGGTATCCGAAATCGCCCAGTCGCTAAGACTGCTGGTAGGTGGTGACCAGATTTCGACCTATAACGAAAACGGAGAGCAGTATGAAGTACACGTCCGAGCGAACCTGGATTTTCGGACGGACGCAGGGAGCATAAGCCGGTTGAACGTGCCTTCGACTCGTCTGGGGAGCGTTGGACTCGACAGCGTGGCGAGGTTGCAAGAAGGTACCGGCCCGACGCAGATAGAGCGGGTCTCCAGGCAGCGTCAAGTGATGCTGACTGGCAATCTCAAACCTGGCTTTTCGCAAAGCGACGCGCTCAGACAGTTGGGAGAGGCAGCGCGAGAGTTGCAGATGATGCCAGGGTACAGCGCCGGTGTTTCAGGTTCCAGCAAAGAAATTGGGCGGACTATCAAAGGCTTCCTTGTCGCGTTTGCACTCTCGTTCATCTTTATGTACATCGTGCTGGCCGCGCAGTTTGAATCATTTATCCACCCGGTGACCGTGTTGCTGGCTCTTCCGTTGAGTTTGCCGTTCGCGCTGATTTCGTTGATCGTGACTGGACAGGCGCTGAACATGTTCACGCTGCTTGGCTTGCTGGTTCTCTTTGGAATGGTGAAGAAGAACTCGATTCTACAGATCGATCACACCAACGGTTTACGCAAGAAAGGTATTGAGCGGCATGAGGCCCTGGTCCAGGCCAGTCGAGACAGGCTGCGCCCGATTCTGATGACTACCATCGCGTTCGTGGCCGGAATGGCGCCTCTCGCGCTCAGCAGCGGGCCTGGTTCGGGTATCAACCGGTCAACCTCCGTCGTGGTAATAGGTGGCCAGTCGCTCTGTCTGGTACTCACGCTGGTGGTCACGCCGGTTGCCTATTCGCTATTTGACGACGCATCCAATTCAACCGTGTGGGCACGGATCGCTCGAGCGATGCGTGCGCCCTTTGGTTGGGCAAGGCGCAAGGCAGCAGCTGCGACCTCGATGTTCCTTGGATTGTTTAGATAATCAAGAGGCTTAGTCATGAGACTTCAAATCGGTTTATCACCTAATCGGCTGCGTGTTCATGCGCTGCTGGCCGTACTGTTGCTCGCGTCACCCGGAGTTGCGCAGATCGTCAAGACCGCTCAAACACCGGCTCAAGAGTCAAAGCAAGACCCGGTCGTTCAGCAGGCGCCGGAGGCGCCCAGAGTCGGCGTAGACGAAAGCCGTCCGCTTGCACTCACGGTTTTTGACGCTGTGAGAATGGCGCTCCAAGAGAACCGGGAGATCGAAGTCGAGCGAATCAACGTGCAGCAATCTGAGTACGACCTGTTTGCGGCGCGGGGGTTGACTGACATTTCACTGGGCGCGGCGACCTTCTACGAACACCGGACGGTACCAGTTGGCTCGGTTTTGGCGGGAGGCCCCAACGGCAGCCTTACAACCAAGACTTTGAACTACGACTTCACCGCACAAAAACTGCTGCCAACTGGAGGTCTTTGGTCCGCGGTATTCACCAACGCGCGCGCCGAAGGGAACAGCGTATTCGCTTCATTGAATCCTCAGTACAACAGCGCGCTTAACATCACAATTCGGCAGCCGATCCTTCGCAATTTCTCGATTGATGATGCGCGCCGGCGAATCCGCATCGCAAATCGGGCGCTCGATCTTTCGGACAGTCAGTTTCGCCAAAAGGCCATCGATATAATCGCCCGCGTACAGCGATCCTATTGGGATCTGGTGTTTGCTTTACAAGATGTGCGAATACAGCGAGAGTCGGTTCAGCTTGCGAGGACGCAGCTTGCACAAAACAAACGGATGGTGAACCAGGGCTCGCTGGCTCCAATTGAGCTCGTATCTGTTGAAGTAGAGTTGGAGAAGCGAAGCGAAAACGTTTTGACGGCGGTCGAAGCTGTGACCCGGGCCGAGAATGCGCTCAAGCAGCTTATACTCGGCGATAAGGCTTCGGATATTTGGAATCAGCCCATTATTCCCACGGACAGCCCGGACCTTCGCGCGGTCAGCTATGCGCTTTCGGACGCGATCGTTTCCGCCTTCGCCAACAGACCGGAGCTGGCACAGAACGACTTGAAGCAAGAGGCCAACAAGATAGACGTCAAATATTTTGCGAATCAAACAAAGCCACAAGTCGATCTGATTGCGTCGTATACTTCGACCGGATTGAGCGGAACGCCTTCGCTTATCGGGAACCCTTTTGGCTCTACAACCACGCTGTTACTCGATCGCGTGAACCAACTATCTGGTTTGGCGGGTCTCAACCCGGTAGTTGTCCCGCCAGGCGCTGTTTTGCCAGGGTTCTTGGAAGGCGGCGTCGGCCAGAGCCTGAGTAACCTGTTCTCTAATGATTTCCGCACTTTTCGGTTTGGCGTTGCATTGAATTTTCCGTTGAAGAACCGCACGGCAGAAGGCCAACTCGGCCGCGCGTTCGCCGAAGGGCGCAAAATCGGCGCGCAACGCAAGACACTCGAACAAACTATCGAGGTTGAAGTGCGCAACGCCGTACAAGCGGTCGAAACAGCAAAGCTCAGGGTTGAAACCGCGAGAGCTTCACGTGAAGCTGCTCAGAAGCAAAGCGAGAGCGAACAGCGGCGGTTTCAAGCAGGCTTGTCGACTACTTATTTCGTGCTGGAGCGGCAAAATAATTTGTCGGCCGCGCAGGGTCGCGAGCTAAAAGCGATGACCGATTACAGCAAGGCGGCGACCGAGCTTCAACGGGTAATGGGAACGACGTTGACTTCGGCTAACGTTGAGGTGAAATCGTTACCAAAGAAGTAGGTTCGGGAATACCTCGCACCGTACACCCTGAAAAACCGGAGTACACTTGCATGCTCGAGGTCCAGTTTTCCTTTTTCTAAAAAACCTCGAGCGCGCGCCGCGAAGTGATCGTCAGTATGATTCATTTTCGGTCCCATAGAATAAGCCAGGTATAGCCACTCAGATTTACTTCTTTGCTTTGCGAATAACGCCGGAACAAAGCATTCCGCTCTACTCTTGGATCAGTCGAGCCGATGCAGACGGCATCAAATCGCCCTTCCTTTAGCCGTTCATCCGCTTGTGATAATGGATTGAATCGATTCTCAAGGGTTGGCGGTGGCACGCGATGAACCGCAAAGTAGACAGCTTCAAATGCATAGAACTCTCCACCATCCGGTGTGTAGGTTCTGAGATCGTTACCGATTGCCTCAACCACACGATAGTCCGTATAGGTTGCTCTCCAACGCCATGCATCTTTTATCCCGTATAGACCGATGAGG
>Ga0075428_100010392_pt1 | contig 10334 bp, 11 predicted proteins | sample RhiMetdeltSRZDD2_FD_75291 | JGI IMG/M metagenome (GOLD analysis project Ga0075428, IMG submission 75291) | Populus rhizosphere microbial communities from Tennessee, USA - Rhizosphere MetaG P. deltoides SRZDD2 | ecosystem: Host-associated > Plants > Roots > Rhizosphere > Soil | place: USA...
GATCTCGAGTCGGTCGAGCCATTCCTCGTCAATCTGTTTACCGACCGGGAAATCATCCAGCTTCCCGGCGGTCGCACTTTACAGCCGTGGGTGGCCCGATTGATTGCAAAGATGCGGGGACCCTCAGTCCGAAACAACTATCGGCGCATCGGAGGCGGATCGCCGCAGCTCCGCATCACGCGACAGCAGGCAGAGGCACTCGAAAACCGCTTGAACGTTCCCAACCTGGCCGCATGTCGCGTCTTCATCGCGATGCGCTACTCGCGACCAACTGCCGACGACGCGCTCGAGGCGATCGCCGCCGCCGGGATCAAGCGAATCGTCACGCTGACGCTGTTTCCGCACTGGTCAAAAGCCACGACCGGCTCATCGCGGAATGAGTTCGAACGTGTCGTTGCGAGTGCGAAATGGAAGGATGCAGGTTTCGAGATCACGCATATCGAGCACTATGCCGACGACCCGCTGTACCTCGAGGCACTCACCGCAACCATCCGGGTCGCGTGGAACCGGATTCCAGAGGCGCGGCGGGCGCGGACGGTTCTGCTTTTTAGCGCCCATGGGTTGCCGCAAAGATTCATCGACGAAGGCGATCCGTATGTCACGCATATCGACGCCACCAGATTCGGCGTGTTGGAGCGCCTCGATTTACCAAATCGCCAACTCCTTGCATTCCAGTCGCGAACAGGCCCGGTGAAGTGGGTTGGGCCGGGCACTGAAGAGATCCTCGCCGAGCTTGGCGACGAAGGCGTGAGCGACGTGCTGATCGTTCCCCTTTCGTTCGTGTCCGATCACATTGAAACGCTCTACGAAGTGGACATGCTGTTTGCCGACGCGGCACGGGCTGCGGGAATCACCGGCTACTATCGGCCGCCCGCGTTGAACTGCCATCCGCTCTTCATCGAAGCGCTGGCGAGCCTCGTCACTGATGCGAGTGGACTGCGGGCGTGCGGAGCCGACGCGCGAAGAGAGGTCGCGTAACGCGAGGCGAGACGCAGGTACGACTCAAATGCTGATTGCTGAATGCTGATTGCTGAATTTGGCGGGGTCTGAAGACCCCGCCCTACAAATCCCAGATTCACACGCTTTTCCGTGTAGGGCGCGGTCTTCAGACCGCGCCAGAACTGAAAAGCGCTCACTGCGAAACGATTTGCCCGCTCGTCGTCTCCGATGTGCTCGGCGCCGTCGGACCCCGACGGCCGCATCAACTACGTCGTCGAAGGGAATGCGGCCGCCATCGCCGCGGCAGTGCGCGCACTGTAACGGATGTCTCCCGCGTGCGCAACGCCCTGCAGACGCCGACTCCACACAGGTTGGAGGTAGTGCCGGGTTTCCGGCACGACAGCCTCGACGCGGTCGGTTCACGTTTGGAAGTGCTCGGCACGCTGTTTGTGTTGGAGAACGATGGTGTTGTACGAAAACAAGCGCATCGTCATCGCCGGCGGCGGCATTGCGGGCCTGTCGACGGCGTGGGCCATCAAGCAGCGCGCGCCACAGGTCGACGTCGTCGTACTAGAGCGTGGTCCACGCCCAGGCGGCAACATCCGAACCGAACACATTGACGGCTATGTCTGTGAGTCGGGACCGGATGGCTTCCTCGATACGGCCCCGGCAACCATGACGCTCGTCCATGAGCTCGGGCTGGGGTCGCGTCTTCTGCCCAGCAACGATCACGCACGGCGACGATACATCTTTCGCAATGGACGCCTCTCTGAAGTTCCAACCTCTCCCGGTGCATTTCTGAAAACGCCGCTGCTGTCGACACGCGGAAAACTCAGAATCCTGTGCGAGCCGTTCGCCTCGGCCCGTCGTGACGACGATGAATCGATTAGTGGCTTCGCAACTCGCCGGATTGGCCGTGAGGCCGCCGCCGTTTTCGTCGACCCCATGGTGTCTGGCGTCTATGCCGGCGATGCAGCGGCGCTGTCGCTAAAGGCGTGCTTTCCAAAGATGCGGCAGATCGAAGATGACCACGGCAGCCTGGTTCGCGGCTTGATCGCCACGCGACGAACGCGGAGAAGGACGGATACACCAGGCGCTCCGGCTGGACGCCTGACATCATTCACCGGCGGCATGTCGGATCTCGTCGATGGCCTGACGCGCCACCTCGGCTCTGTGGTGCACACCTCGACTGCTGTGACCTCGATTCGACGCAACCACACCCCCACTCTCTCACCGACCCGATCACCAGGCCGCGCCTACGACGTCACCACGTCGCAGGGATCGCTTGATGCGGACGCTGTCGTCTTGAGCGGTCCCGCGGCCGAATCTGCAGCGATCGTTCGGGAGCTCGACGGCACGCTCGCGGCATCGATCGAAGGAATTCCCACGTCACCACTGGCCGTTGTGTGCCTTGGCTACGATGAAGCCGCCATTCGATCCGAGTGCTATCTCGATGGTTTTGGATTCCTGGTTCCACGAGGCGACGGGATCAGGATTCTGGGAGCGCTCTGGGAAACGAGCATCTATCAACACCGCGCGCCAGCCGGGAAAGTGCTCATCCGGGTGATGATTGGCGGTTCAAGAGATCCTGATGCGGTGACGCTCTGCGATGCCGAGCTGCGGCGCATCGTCAGAAACGATCTAAAGCACACGATGAAGGTGTCAGCGATGCCTGAATTCGTGCAGGTGACCCGTCACACGCGCGGTATTCCGCAATATGTGCGCGGACATCAACAGAAGATGCAGCGCATCGACGCCCTGCTCAAGGCACATCGCGGATTGTTCCTCTCAGGCAATTCGTATCGCGGCGTTTCGATCAATGCCTGTATCGCCGACGCGCCCGGTGTGGCCGACGCGGCCCTGCGCGCAATCGGGGCGACGGGATCGGTGCAGGCAGGGGCAATGACCGCGTAAACCAACCTCAGGCCGGTACGGGCGCGTCGTCAGCTTCGGTCCGAGCCTCGGCAATCCCGCACCTTACAATGCGATCGCCGAGCGTCGACCGCTTGATATTCAAAAGCTCGGCGGCCTTTGATTTGTTGCCGTCGGCCACCTTCAGCGCCCATCCAATCAGGTTTGATTCGACCTCCTTCAGCCGATCGTCGAGCGAGATCGACGTGACGGGAGCGAGTGTTGGCAAAGACGACGTCTCTTCGACACTTGCCGCACCAAAGAGGATGCTGACGGCAAGGCAGCCGACGCGCACCGTGCCGCACGAGCAGGTCTGAATGATTCGTTCGCACGCGTTCTCGAGCTCGCGCACATTGCCCGGCCACCGGTATCTGTCGAAGGCATGGCGCACTGCCGGCGAGACCTCCGGGACATCGATGCCGCGGTCGCGCGCGAACCGCTTCAGGAAGTGCTCCATTAGAAGCGGCACATCTTCGCGGCGCTCGCGAAGAGGCGGCAGCACAATCGGCAGGACGTTGAGACGGTAATACAAGTCTTCTCTGAACTTGCCTTCGGCGACCATTTGCTTGAGATCGCGCTTGGTGCCGGTGATGATCCGGACGTTCACGGGAATCGTTCGAGTCCCTCCGACACGTTCGACCTGACGGTTCTGCAGCGCCCGCAGCAGCTTGACCTGCATCGACAGCGGCACGTCGTCGATATCGTCGAGAAACAACGTGCCCCCCTGCGCCAGCTCGAACCGCCCCGGCTTGTCCTTGATCGCCCCGGTGAATGCGCCGCGCTCGTGCCCGAAAAGTTCAGTCTCGATCAGCGATTCGGAAAACAACGCGCAGCTGACCGCGACGAACGGCTGGTGCCGGCGCGCACTCTGATGATGCAGCATGTTGGCAATGACTTCCTTGCCCGTGCCGGTCTCGCCGGTGATGATCACGCTGCTGTCGCTCCGGCTCACGACTTTGACGAAATCGAAGATCGCCCGCATCCGCGGGCTGTGACCCACAACCACCTGGTCGACAGAAAACTGCGTGGGCGCTCTCATGATGTCTTCACCGCATCTCTTGTCTAAAGCCCTGCGCTACACGACCTGCAACTGCTCGAACTCTTTGATCTCGTCGCGTAGCGCCATCTCGACGCCCATGTAGAGCGTCATGTGAGCGCTTGGGCATCCCGAACACATGCCGGTCAAGCGCACGTGGGCGTTGTTGCCGGTGACGCTGACCAGTTCGATGTCGCCGCCGTCGGCCTGCATGAGCGGCCGGATTCGATCGAGCACTGCTTCAACTCGTTCCCGCGAAACCATATGAGCCTCGGTTTTCTGAAAGATGACTGACGGAAATCCGACGGAGCAACGCGTATGCCACGAGTCCTCGGGCGATTTCCGTGGGAAAACGCACGAATAGAGGCAGGCACGACCGTTGCCTTCCATGACCGATGGTGCAGAGCGGGGAATTTCCCCGATGGCGTGCGGGATTATTCGCGCTCGGCTGTCTTCCCGAGCCCGAACTTTTCGATGCGGTAACGGATTTGATCGCGGTTGAGTCCAAGGAGTGCCGCGGCCTTGGTGTGGTTCCATCCGGTGCGGGTCAAGGCCTGAATCACCAGCCCGCGTTCAACCTGCTCGAGACTGACGCCTTCCTCGGGCAAATCGTACGCCGCCCCCGTCGATCGGCGCGAGACTGAGATTGGAAAATGCGAGGGCTCGAGCCACTCTCCGTCAGCCAACAGCATCGCACGCTCCACGGCATTTCTGAGTTCGCGGATGTTGCCGGGCCAGCGGTATCCGCGGAGCAGGTCGAGCGCTTCAGGCGTCGCACCCCGCACGGATTTCCGAAACTCACGATTGAACTGATCGATGTAAAAGCTCACCAGCAACGGTATGTCCGACGGGTGTTCGCGCAGCGGCGGCAACTGTACCTGCATCACGTTGAGCCGGTAGTACAGGTCAGCGCGGAATCTCCCTTGCTCGACCGCATCCTCGAGGTCGCGGTTGGTTGCGGCAATGACCCGAACATCGACGTGAATGTCAGCGGCACCACCCACGCGTTTAAACGATTTCTCCTCGAGGAACCGCAGCAACTTCGCCTGCAGCGCCGGAACCATTTCGCCGATCTCGTCGAGGAACACGGTGCCGCCTTCGGCCGATTCGAGCAGCCCCGTCTTCTGCTGCCGCGCATCGGTGAACGCTCCACGCTCGTGGCCGAACAACTCGCTTTCGAGCAGCGCTTCCGGCAGCGCCGAACACGTGATGTTCATGAATGGCCGCGCCGCCCGCTCGGAGTTGTAATGGATGATCTTCGCCGCCAGGTCCTTTCCGGTCCCACTCTCCCCCGTGAGCAGCACCGTCGACGCCGGGCTCGACGCAATCCGCTGCAAAAGCGCACGCAGCGTGCGCATAGCCGCCGCCTCGCCGACGATGCGCGAGAGCGCGAAGGGCTCGGAGCGAGAGGCGCGAAGGGCGCGGACCTCTCGCCGGAGCGCCGTCGTTTCAAGCGCCTTTGCGACAACGAGCGCAATTTCGTCGAGGTTGAAGGGTTTGTTGGCGTAGTGATACGCACCCTGCTTCATTGCCTCGACCGCTGTTTCAATGCTCGAGAATGCGGTCAGCAGGATGATCGGCACATCCGGTTGTGTGCTCTTCATCTTCTTCAGCACACGCAACCCGTCGGCATCTGGCAGCCGATAGTCGAGCAGGACGAGATCGATTTCCGGGCCGAACCGATCGATCGCCTCCGTCGCGGTTCCGGCTTCGACGACGGTGAGGCCGTCAGCTTTCAGTCGTTCGGCCAGCGACCAGCGAATCAACTGCTCGTCGTCGACGACCAGAACTGTGGGCATGTATTCAAATTATATGGTCGCGATCCGGGATCCGGGATGCGGGATCCGAATTCTGCAGGACTCAGCAGCGTGGTCGTGATCAGATCGCGGATCACGGACAACGGATCCCGACAAGCATCACAGAATCATGCGGCCACCGCGTCGCGCACGATTTTGACCATATCGTTCATGTCGAACGGCTTGCCGATCGCACGGAAGGCACCCGCGCGCAGGGCCTCATCGAGGATCTCCGCGGTACCGTGCGCCGTCATCAGGATGACGCGTGACGCTGGTGCGAGACGTCGCAGCCGCCGAAGCAGTGTGAGATCGGTCGAATCCGGAAGTTTCAAGTCGAGCAACACGACGCCAATATCCCCATGCTGGCCGAGACAGGCCAGGGCTTCGCGCCCCGATCCGGCTTCGAGGACGGTAAACCCTTGTGCCTCGAGACTCTCGGCTAGCGACCACCGAATCAAGCTTTCGTCGTCGACGACGAGAATCGGGACCATCTCGGGGGAATATCTGCAGCTCCGCGGGGAAATTCCCGCGTCCGGGATTGGAGGCTGTGCGTCTACTGCAAAAACGCTAGATTTATTCATGTCAGCCTCTCAACCGAACGTATCGTTATCAAATCTCGATCCACATGGGACTGCCTCCTCCATCCTCGGCTGAGCGAAACGACCGCCGGGTTTTGATTGCGGGGGCGCTCGTTTCGGGCGGCGTGTTCCTGGCCGATTTGTACCTCCCGTCCGACCTCGGAGTGAGCGCCATGTACGGGCTCGTGGTGCTGCTCGGCCTGTTTGCAAGTAGTCCGAAGTTCCCCGTCAATGCGTCGATCGCCGTCACACTTCTGATGGGTCTCGGCGCCTGGCTGGCGCACTGGGACGAAACCGGAGCCTATCATCTGGCGAATCGGGGCTTCGCGCTCATCGGCATCTGGGTCAGCGCGGCGCTGGTCGCCGGATACCGGCGGGTTGGACAAGCACTCGATCGCTCCGCGAAGAACCTTGCCGATACAAAGTTCGCCATCGATCAGGCCGCCATCGTCGCCACCACCGACGTGACCGGGCGCATCACATACGTCAACGACAAGTTCTGCGAGATTTCAAAATATTCGCGCGACGAACTGCTCGGACAGGATCACCGGATCATCAATTCCGGCTATCACTCGAAGGAGTTCATCAGAGACCTGTGGCAGACGATTGCCAACGGCGCCATCTGGCGCGGCGAGCTGCGAAACCGCGCGAAGGATGGATCGTTTTACTGGGTCGACACGACGATCGTGCCGTTCCTGAACGACCGCGGCAAACCGTATCAATACATGGCGATTCGATCCGACATCACCGAGCGCAAACACTCAGAGGCGCTGCTTCGCGAACGCGCGGCGCTGGCGCGGCTAGGTGAAATGGCCGCAGTCGTGGCGCATGAGGTGAAGAATCCTCTGGCGGGAATCCGCGGCAGTCTGCAGGTGATCGGGGGACGCATGCCCGCCGAAAGCCGCGATCGATCTGTGCTGCGCGATATCGTCGACCGGCTGGACTCTTTGAACAACATCGTCGACGACATGCTGGTGTTTGCTCGGCCCCGCGAGCCGAAGCTGGCACCCGTCGTACTCGACGAACTGCTGCGAAGTACGGCCGCTCTTCTGAAAAAGGATCCAGCGCATTCGGTTACGCAGCTCGACGTGGCCGACACGCACGTCGTCGTCCGGGGGGACGCCGAGCAGCTACAGCTCGTCCTGGTCAATCTGCTGCTGAACGCGGCGCAGGCAACCCACAACCAGGGACACGTTCGCGTCGATGTGGCCACCAATAACGGCGTATGCCGAATCGCGATCTCCGACAATGGTCCGGGAATTCCGAAAGACGCGCGCGAGCGAATCTTCGAACCATTCTTCACGACCAAGCATCGCGGGACGGGGCTGGGTCTTCCAACCGCCAAGCGGGTGATCGAGCAGCATGGCGGCAGTATCGAGGTTCAGTGCCCGCCGACCGGCGGCACCGTCGTGACCGTGTCACTTCCGCTCGATCCACAGACGCGGAGAGGAGATTAGATCTGCGCGACGTGTCCAGCCGTATCGACCGCCTCACCCTGCCGCATGCGATCGGCCTGCGGTGGCAACGCCAGGACCAGGCGGTGCGCCAGGCACAGGACCCGATACGTCACCGATCCCATACGTGGCCCGAGGAGCGGCGACGAGTGCAGACCCATGACGATCAGACCTGCATCGCGATCGCCGGCAACTTTCGCAATCTCCTCCGCTGGCTCTCCATACGCGATGAGCGCTTCCGGAGTCGCGCCGTCCGCGGCATCACTCGTCAATCGCTCGAGTTCCGCTTCCGCGCGATAGCGCCGCTCTGTCTCGACCGTGGGCAATGCGGGATGTCCCGACAGCGCCCGCACCGGCTCGATGACATGCGCGACGAGCAGTGGCACGCTCAGCTTCTGAGAGATCTGCCGTGCAACCGCGACCTGGTGCGACGTCGCCGGCGTTAAGTCCACCGGAACGAGCACCCGTCGAACCGCCTTCCGCACATCCTCGAAGTCCGACGGGCCGGTATCGGCTCCCGAGGTGACGAGCGTCGGCACCGTGGTCTCACGCAGCACGCGCTCGGTTGTCGACCCGAAGAAGAGTTTTCGGAAGCCCGACAATCCGTGCGACGCCATCACAATCAATCCCGCCCCGCGCTCGCGCGACACTCGAAGAATTTCCGGGGCTGGCTTGCCGGCCACCACGACAAATTCCGCCTCGGCCTTTGCCCGCGTTCCGAGCGTCTGCTTGAAAAACCGCTCCATCTCGCGGACGGTTTCGTCGACGAGGTTGGACGTCGCGGCCGCAATCACTGACGCTTCGAGCAGAAGCGGATCGTTGACCACCAGGAGCACGAGCTTCGCCCCGAAGTGCGCCGCAATGGCGTTGCCGTATCGCAGAGCGCCACGCGAACTGTCCGAAAAGTCAATCGGACACAATACGAGTGGGATTGCATTCATGATAGCCATCCTACACGCAATCCGGTTGCCAGCGCGATCATCTCCAGAGTCGGTGGTTCATGGGGAAATGGTCAACCGAAATGACGACCACCGCGAAGTTTTCAGGCGCGCCGCGGAAAAATTCCACAGCGGCAGGCGGTCACCTCGCCCGACAGGCAACGCCAGAGCGCCAATCACCGGCGTCCCGACGGCACGGGAACCGCATCCGTGCGGGAGAGCAAGAGGCACGGACGATGAGGCGAGGACGTCATGGATATCGATAAACCATCACAGCGAGACACTGGCAACCCGTCGATGAAAAAACTTGTGCGCGTGACCGCAGGCACTCTGGGACTGGCCACCGTAGGTTATGCAGCGACTAGCGCATTGCTGTGGGCGCGCTACGGACATCCGCCGCGTGCGGGACGGGATGAAGAGGATTCGATGCTCGACCGATTCATGCCGACGTATGAGATCGTCGAGCGTCATCACATCACGATCAACGCTCCAGCTGCGATTACGCTTGCCGCCGCAGGCGAACAGGATCTGATGAGTAACCCGCTGATCCGGGCGATCTTCATGATGCGCGCGATGGTGCTGAGAAGCAGGCGAGAAGCTCGTCCGCTCCCCTATCATCTGCTGCCGCTCGTCCGCTCGATCGGCTGGCGCGTTCTCGCGGAAAACTGCGGCCGCGAGATCGTCGTGGGTGCGGTCACGCAGCCGTGGGAAGCCGATGTGACGTTTCATGGTCTGAATCCTGATGCGTTCGCCGCGTTCAACGATCCCGGCTACGTCAAGATCGCCTGGTCGCTCCGCGCCGATCCTCTCGGTCCGGATCGATCGATCTTTCGCACCGAAACCCGCGCGATCGCCACCGACCCCATCTCACGCGCGAAGTTTCGTCGCTACTGGGCGTTCGCCTCGCCAGGCATCTGGCTCATTCGGCGAGCGTCGCTCCGTCCGCTCAAGCTCAAAGCCGAGCATCAGGCCCGTGGTCGAAAAGAGACGACTCGCCCGGTCGAGTACCACGCCTGGTGAGAAGAAATGTGGAGAAGATCGCCATGACTCGCCTCGTTGCTTCCGCCGTCGGAACTCTTTTCCTCGGCATCGCCATGGTTCACGGACAGACAGGGAGTTCGTGGCCGACGTATCCAATCAAACAAGCACCCGCCGAACTGCGGCCGGCGATCCAACGCGCAGATCTGGTGATCGTTGCCATTCAGAATGCAACGTCCGCGGAATTGGCGAACGCGCTCGGATCAGGAGGACCCGGAGACGCTATTCGCGTCTGTCACCTCTCGGCGACGACGCTAATCCAGCGTCTCGGTCGCGAGGAGGGTATTGCCGCCGGCCGCACAGCCGCGCGCCTTCGCACGCCGTCCAACGCGCCGAAGCAATGGGCCGCTCCGATCGTCAAACAGTATGCCGAGGCGAAGGCGGCAAGCGTCGATGGATTCGCCATCGACCTGGGAGACAAAGTGGGCGTGATGCGGCCTGTCGCACATCGCGCCATTTGCTCCTCCTGCCACGGTGTCGACGGGAAACTGGACGCCGAGGTGCGAAAGGAACTGAAGGATCGATACCCTGTCGACCGCGCGACCGGTTTCAAGGATGGTGATCTTCGTGGATGGATCTGGGTGGAAGTGCCAAAGAAGAGAATCGAGGGGAAGTAAGAACCAACGGTTCGATCTGTAAGCGCC
>Ga0075428_100010394_pt1 | contig 10333 bp, 8 predicted proteins | sample RhiMetdeltSRZDD2_FD_75291 | JGI IMG/M metagenome (GOLD analysis project Ga0075428, IMG submission 75291) | Populus rhizosphere microbial communities from Tennessee, USA - Rhizosphere MetaG P. deltoides SRZDD2 | ecosystem: Host-associated > Plants > Roots > Rhizosphere > Soil | place: USA...
GTACCCGAATACATGCCCGGCTGGTGTATGGAGCTCGACACCATGGTCCTCCCGGTGACCACGACGTCGTCGCAGATTGTCAGGTGTCCCGCGATCCCGACCATCCCGGCTATCACGCAGCGGCGGCCAACCGATGTGCTGCCGGAGATACCCGCGCAGCCGGCGATCACGGTGTGCGCTCCGACGCGCACGTTGTGCCCGACCTGCACCTGGTTGTCGATCCTGACGCCCTCCTCGATCACGGTGTCACCAATCGTCCCGCGGTCCACGTTCGTGTTCGCGCCGATCTCGACATCGTCGCCGATCACGACTGCGCCGAGTTGCGGCACCTTGACGTAGCGCCCGGCGTCGGGAGCCTGGCCAAAGCCGTCGGCGCCGATCACGCTGCCGGGATGGAGCAGACAGCGCGCGCCGATGCGCACGTCATGGCACAGCACTACTTTCGCCACGAGCCGCGTGTCTTCGGCGACGCTCGCGCCGGCAAGGACCACGCACCCCGGTCCCAGGAACACACGAGCTGCGATCTGTGCCCCGCCCGCAACGAAGCAGCCGGCACCGATCCAGGCGCTCGGATCGACGACCGCACCGGGCTCGACGACTGCCGCGGCGTGAACGCCGCCCGCAAACGCCGGCGGCGGATGCAGCAGCGCGGCGATCCGCGCGTACGTGGCGTAGGGATTCGGGTGCACGAGCGCAGCGACCGGGCACTCGTCGGCCAGCGACGCATCGAGGATCACCGCGGTCGCGCGGGTCGCGGCGAGATGCCGGCGGTAGCGCGGATTGGCGAGGAACGCGAGCGACCCGGCAGCCGCGTCCTGGAGCGTCGCTACGCGGCCGACCTCGGCGCCGGGATCGCCACGCAGCTCGCAGCCGAATCGGACGGCCAGTTCGGCGAGCCGCACCGGCGGACCCTGCGCCGGGTCAGGGCTTCGCGGGCGCGGGCGCCTTGTTACGCGATTGCAGCGCGGTCAGCACCTGCGTGGTGATGTCCAGCGCGGGGCTCGCGTACAGGGCGTCGGCGACGACCATGTCGAAGCCGGCGGTCTTTGCGTAAGCCTGGATCTCCTGCACGACCGCGCGCTGCAGCTGGCCGAGCGCCTCGTTGCGCCGGACGTTGAGGTCCTCGAGGAACTCGTTCTGCTTGCGCGCCAGCTCGCGCTGGCCGTCGCGCAGCGCCTTCTCGGCGTTGCGGCGCTCGTTCTCCGCCATGACAGCGCCGTCCTTCTGCAGCTTTTCCTCGCGTGTCTTGAGGTCCTTCTGCTGATTCTCCAGGTCGCGGCGCCGGCTCGCGAACTCGGTCTCGAGCGCGGCGGAGGCCGCCTGCGCCTGCGGGGCTTCCGCGAGCAGCCGGCTGACATTGACGAAGCCGATCTTGGGCTGCGTCTGTGCCATGGCGCCCGCCGCCGGCGCCATTGCGGCCGCCAGTGCTACGAGCGCGAAGAGAGCTGATTTGCTGCGCATTGCGGAAAACACCTCAGAATGCCTGTCCGATCGAGAACTGGAAGCCTTCCGTCTCGTCCCCGTAAATGACGTTCGTGCCCGGCTCTTCGTTGAGCGGATACGCGTAGCTGAACCGGAATACGCCCAGTGGGGCCAGCCACTGGACGGCTACACCCGTTGAAGCGCGCAGTTTATCAAACCCGAACTTGTATTCCACGGGCGTCACCCCGTTGATGCCGACGAAGTTGATGTCCTCGGTCGAAAACACGTTGCCTGCGTCGACGAAAATGCTGAATCGGGCGGAGTTGCGCCACTTCTCGGGGATCGGCAGCAGCAGCTCGAGCTGATTGATGACCTTGAGGTTGCCGCCGTAGGGGTTGCCGAACGAGTCCTTGGGTCCCAGTCGGCTCTCCTGGTAACCCCGTACCGTCTCCGGCCCGCCTGCGAAGTAGTTGCGGAACGGTGGCAGCGAGGTCGTGTCGCCGAGCGCCTGGCCGTACCCGAGCTCGGTATTCCACATGATCGTGAAGTGCCGGTTGATCGGGATGAACTGCAGGTAGTCGTAGCTTACGGAGAAGTACTCGACGTCGCTGCCGGGCAGCGTATAGCTCATGCCGAGCCGGTGGCGTGCACCACGATCGGCGAAAATTGATCGGTTCCGGGAATCGAAACTCCACCCGGCGGCGAGCTCGAACGTGTCGAACTTCGTGCCGAAGAACTCGAACCCGATCGGCGGGTTGCCGACCTCCGCGACCTCCGTGTAGGTGTTGCCGTTGTTCTTCACCCAGTCGAGCGCCTCGCGCGCGCTCGATCTCGGGTCGGTGAACAGGTCGGAGCGCTGCGCAACGAGTCCCATGCGAACCGACTGGAACTCGGTGATCGGCCACCCGTAGTCGAGCGCCAGGGTGCCGGTCTCCGTCTCGAAGTCCGACGAGGCCTGCGTGTACTGCTCGAGCTTGCGGTAGGTTGCCGACACCGTCCGCGAGATGCCGTCGACCGTGGTGTAGGGATCGGTGTGCGACAGGCTGAAGATCTTGCTGTACTCACCGCCGTTCAGCTCGGCCGCGATCCGGTTGCCGGTCCCCATGAAGTTGCTGTGCACGAAACTGCCGCTCAGGATGAACGACTGCGACTCGGAGTAGCCGATGCCGCCGCTGAACTGGCCCGGCAGACCTTCCTTGATGTCAAACACGACGTCGACCAGGTCCGGGGTCCCCGGGACCGGGTTGGTCTCGACCTTGACCTCCTCGATGTAGGGCAGGCGCTGCAGCCTCTGTTTGGAGCGCTCGACTGCTGCGTTGGAGAGATAGCCGCCCTCCATCTGCCGCATCTCCCGCCGCAGCACGTCGTCGTTGATCGAGGTGGTGCCGGTGAAGTTGATCCGGCGGACGTAGGCACGGTTTCCAGGCTCGACGACGAACGTCAGCGCGATTTCCTTGGTCTCCTTGTTCTCCTGCGGCACCGGATCGATCTTGGCGAACGCGTAACCGTCGCGCCCCAGCCGCAGCGCCATCAGTTCGGTGGTCTGCGTGATCATCTTGCGTGAGTACACGTCGCCGCGCCGCACCTGTACCAGGCGCATGAGCTCGGACTCCGGCACCACCAGGTTGCCCGCGATCTTGACGTCCGAGACGCGGTACACCTCGCCCTCCTTGACATTGAGGGTTACGTAGATGTCGTCCTTCTCCGGCGCGATCGCGACCTGGGTCGTCTCGACGTCGAAATTCGCATAGCCGCGATCCATGTAGTACGAGCGCAGCGTCTCGATGTCGCCCGACAGCTCCTCGCGGGAATAGCGGTCGTCCTGCCGGTACCAGGAGAGCCAGTTCGGCGTCTGCAGCTTGAACTGGTCGGTCAGCTCCTCGTCGGGAAAGGCCTCGTTGCCGACGACGTTGATCTGGCGGATCCGCGCCCGCTTGCCCTCGGCCACGTCGATGGCGATCTTGACGCGGTTGTCAGGCAGCTCCTCGACCTTCGTGTCGACGCGCACTGCGTACTTGCCCCGCGAGTAGTACTGGTCGGTGAGGAACCGCTCGACTTCATCGAGCGTCGACTGGTTGAACGTCTTGCCGCGCGCCAGGCCGACGTCGCGCAGCGACTTCTCGAGATCCTCGGTCTTGATGTCCTTGTTGCCGGTAATCGTGAAGCTCTCGATCGACGGCCGTTCGCGCACCGCGACCACGAGCGTGCCTCCGTCGCGACGCAATTCGACGTCGCGGAAGAACCCGGTGCCGTACAAGGCGCGCAGCGACTCCTCGATGCGCCGCTGGTCCAGGCGGTCGCCGATGTTGACCGGCAGATAGTTGAATACAGTGCCCTCGGATATCCGCTGCAGTCCCTCGATGCGGATGTCGCCGACAGTGAACTCGCCGCCGGCCGTCTGCGCGAAGACGGCGGGTACCGCGAACAGGGCCGGAAGCGCGGCCAGCAGTTTCAGGCGCATCGGGCGGCTCAACTGAACAAGCGCGACAGGTCGTTGTAGAAGGCGAAACTCATCAGCACCAGGAGCAGCGCCAGCCCGATCTGCTGACCGACCGCCTGTGCGCGCTCGGACAGCGGGCTGCCCTTGGCGAGCTCAGCGAGCTGGAAAACGATCTGTCCACCGTCGAGGACCGGTATCGGCAGCAGGTTGAGCACAAACAGGCTCACGCTGACGATCGCGAGGAACGAGAGGAAGGCGAGCGCACCCTGGCGCAGCGAGAATCCTGCGTACTCCGCGATATTGATCGGCCCGCTCAGATTCTTGACCGAGACGTCCCCGGTGACGACGTTCCACAGCATCCGCAGCGTGAGCGCGGACATGTCCCAGGTCTTCGCGGTGGCGCGTGCCAGCGACTCGAGCGGTCCGTAACGCTCCATCGCCCGCATCTGCTCCGGAACGGCGGCACTCGGCGTCGGCTGCACGCCGATGCGGCCGACCATCCGGTCGCCGTCCCGCTGCGACTGGACCTCGATCGGCAGCGCGATGCGATCGCCTGCGCGCTCCACGGTGAACTCGAGAGTGCGTCCGGGATTCGGCTGCACGCGCTGCACAAGCCCGGGGAAATCGGCGACCGGCTCGCCGTCTACCGCGACGATGCGATCGCCAGGCCGCAGGCCCGCGCGCTCCGCCGGGCTGTCCGCCAGGATCGTCCCGACGACGGTTGGCACGGTCGGATACCAGAAGTCGAAGCCCAGGCCCGGCAGCAGCGCGCCCGGCTCGGTCAGCCCGCGGGTGCTGTTCTCGGGGATTCTGAACGTTGCCTCGCGGGCCCCGTCGCTGCGCTTGAGCCCGATCTCGATCGGCCGCTGCTGCATCAGCGAGTCGAGGATACCCAGCACTGCGGTCTCGCGCGTGGGCGTAGCGCGTCCGCCCACGGAGACTATCTCGTCCCCGGGCATGAGCCCGGATTGCGCGGCGATGGAGCCTGCCGTGACCTCGCCAAGCACCGGCTTCAACGCCGGCACTCCGACCACGAACAGCAGCCAGTACGCTGCGATGGCGAACAGGAAATTCGCAGCCGGACCCGCCACCAGCACCAGCAGACGGCGCCAGACCGGCTGACGGTTGAACGCCTGCGCCAGGTGCTGCGGAGCCACGGGTCCTTCGCGTTCGTCGAGCAGCTTGACGTAACCCCCGAGCGGGATTGCCGAGATCGCATACTCCGTGCCGTCCGCCGCCTTGCGCCGCCACAACGGTCGACCAAAGCCGATCGAGAAACGAACCACCTGGATGCCAAGCCGGCGCGCCATCCAGAAGTGGCCGAACTCGTGCACGGCAACGAGCACGCCGATAGCGACGAGGAACGCGAAAACGTAGGTGAGTATCGTCATGTGCCGGCCACCGCCGCCCTCGTCAGCATTGACTCCGCCTCGCTGCGAGCCCAGCGATCGACCGCGAGCACATCCTCAAGGTCAGTTACCGGCCGGCAGTCATGCCGCTCGAGCACCGCCTCGATGATTGCGGGAACGCCTGGGAAACCGAGCCGCCCGGCGAGAAACGCCGCAACCGCGACTTCGTTGGCGGCGTTGAGCACCGCCGGGCTGGTCCCGCCGGACTCCGCCGCGGCCCGTGCCAGCCGCAGTGCCGGGAAGCGCCCGATGTCGGGTGCCTCGAAATCGAGCCTGGCAGCCGCCACCAGGTCCAGCGATTCTACACCGGAGGCGATCCGCTCCGGCCAGCCGAGCGCATGCGCGATCGGTGTACGCATGTCCGGATTGCCGAGCTGAGCCAGGACCGATCCGTCCACGTACTCCACCATCGAATGCACGATGCTCTGCGGATGTACGACCACTTCGACCTGCCTGGGTTCCATCCCGAACAGAACGCAGGCCTCGATCAACTCGAGCCCCTTGTTCATCAACGTCGCCGAATCGACCGAGATCTTGCGTCCCATCCGCCAGCGCGGATGGGCGCAGGCCTCATCGGGCGTAGCGCGCGTCATCTCGGCGCGGGACTTCCGCAGGAAGGGTCCTCCGGAGGCGGTGAGCAGGATCCGACGCACGCCCGAGGCAGGTACGCCGGTGGACACGCCCGCCGGCAGGCACTGGAAGATCGCGTTGTGCTCGCTGTCGATCGGAATCAGCGTCGCGCCGCCCCTGCGTGCGGCCGCGACCAGCAAGGCGCCGCCGACTACGAGCGATTCCTTGTTCGCGAGCAGGACGCGCTTGCCGGCTGACGCCGCCGCAATCGTCGACGGCAGGCCCGCCGCTCCCACGATCGCCGCCATCACGACCGCGACTCCGGGGTCGCGCACCGCGTCGGAGAGCGCCGCCGGTCCGCACTCGACCCGGGTCGGAAGAGCGCACGAGCGGAGTGCCGCGCCGAGCTCCTGTGCGGCCTGCGCATCCTCGAGGATCGCGCGTTGCGGGCGATGCACCAGGCACTGCGCGAGCAATCGCCGGTGGTCCGAGTGCGCGGCGAGCGTGTGCACGCGAAACCGGTCGCCGTGGCGCGCGACGACGTCGAGCGTGCTGGCGCCGATGCTCCCCGTGCTGCCGAGTACGGCGATGCCGATCATGCCGCCCAGCCGAAGCTCACGAGCCCGAGCACGAACGCCGGCGCGGCGGCCGTCAGGCTGTCGATGCGGTCGAGTACGCCGCCGTGTCCCGGGAGCCAGGTGCCGCTGTCCTTGAGGCCCATGCGCCGCTTGAACATGCTCTCGACCAGGTCCCCGACGACGGACACCAGCGCGACGACGAGGCAGAGGCCGAGCCAGGGCAGGAGCGGCTGGTCGAGCAGCAGCGCTCCGACTGCGGCCGCGAGCGAGGCTGCGAGCATCCCCGACATGAGACCCTCCCAGGTCTTGCCGGGACTCACCACCGGCGCGAGCTTGCGGCGACCGAAGCGCCGCCCACCGAAGAACGCCCCAACGTCTGCGGCCGCCGTCAGCACCAGCAGGAAAAGCAGCATCTCGCGACCCTGCGGCTCGATCAGCACCAGCCGGGCGAGCCCCACGGCCGCGGGCGCGAGCACCGCGAGCCCGGCGAGCGCGGCCGCCACATGCCCGCCCCGACGCGACGCGAACACGAGCCAGAGCAGCCCGGCGAGCCACCACAGCATCGTCGCGAGCATGATCGCGCGCAGGCTCGCGCCGTCGCCGCTCGCGAGCCAGAGGACGCCGATCGTTATTGCCACCAGCGCCACGTAACCCACCCTCCCGGCGGTCGAGGTGAGGCCGGCGAAGACGGCCCATTCCCACGCGCCGGCGAGCATCACAAGCGCGATCGCCGCGACGGCGCCGTCGCCCGGCAGCCCGATCAGCGCTGCAACCACGAGACCCGCCAGTAGCAGCGCCGTCAGCACGCGTTGCCGCAGCGAATCAACCACTGCCGACCTGCGCCGCGGTGCGCCCGAAGCGCCGCTGCCGGCTGGCGTAGTGTCCGATCGCACGCTCGAGTTCACCATCGTCGAAATCCGGCCAGAGGACGTCGCAAAAGTAGAGCTCGGTGTAGGCCAGGTTCCACAGCAGAAAATTGCTGATCCGGTGCTCTCCGCCCGTGCGTATGAAGAGGTCGGGATCCGGCGCATCGCCGAGCTGCAGCGCCGAGCGTACCGCGCCCTCGTCGATCGCGCCCGCCGCAAGCTCGCCGGCCGCGCAGCGGGTCGCCAGGCTCCGTGCGGCGGCGACGATGTCCCACCGTCCGCCGTAGGCGATCGCGACGTTGAGAGTCATTCGACTCGCGGCGGCCGTCTCACGCTCCGCCGCGCGCATCCGCTGAACCAGCTCCGGCGTCAGTCGCCCCGCGTCACCGATGAACCGCACGCGGATGCCGTTGTCGCGCAAATCGCCGACCTCGCGGTCGATCGCCTCCACGAACATCGACATCAGCCTGGCAACCTCGTCGGCCGGCCGGCGCCAGTTCTCGCTCGAGAAGGCAAAAAGGGTCAGTGCCTCAACGCCACGGCGTGCGCAGCCCTCGACGGTGGTGCGCACGGCCTTGACGCCGGCCCGGTGGCCGAGGTGACGGGGCAGCGAGCGCTGCGCCGCCCACCGGCCGTTGCCGTCCATGATCACCGCGACGTGACGCGGAACACTCCGTTCGCCTGTTCGCACCTGCGTCACGCTCAGACCTGCATCAGTTCCTTTTCCTTGTCCGCAAGCACGTGGTCGACCTCCGCGACGTACTTGTCGGTCAGCTTCTGCACCTCTTCCTGCGCCCGCCGGTCATCGTCCTCGGAGACCAGCTTCTCCCTGAGCATCTCCTTGAGCTCGTGCATCACGTCGCGCCGGACGTTGCGGATCGCTACGCGGGCGTTCTCAGCCTCGTGTCGCACGACCTTGGTGAGGTCGCGCCGCCGCTCCTCGGTGAGCGCGGGCAGCGGCACGCGGATCACCGTGCCGGCGGTCGCCGGGGTGAGCCCCAGATCGGACTTCATTATGGCCTTCTCGATCACCGGCACCATCGGCTTCTCCCACGGCACGATGGTGAGCGTCCGCGCGTCCTCGACCGCAACGTTCGCGACCTGCTGCAGCGGCACATCGTTGCCGTAGTACTCGACACGGATGTGGTCGAGCAGGCTGGTGCTCGCGCGACCCGTGCGCAACCGCTTCAGTTCGTTCCGGTACGCCGTCACGCATTTACCCATGCGCTCGGCGGCGTCCTTCTTGATGTCCTCGAGCATGAGGGTCTCCCGTGCGGCGCAACGCCGCGTCAGTTCGTGACCAGAGTGCCCACGTCCTCGCCGCGAGCGGCGCGCACCAGGGCGTCGGCCTGGTTGAGGTTGAACACGCGCATCGGCAGGTCGTGATCCCGGCACAGCACGATCGCGGTCGCGTCCATGACGTTCAGCCGGTCATCCAGCACCTGATCGTAGCGGAGCCGGTCGTAGCGCCGCGCCCGCGGATCAGCGGCCGGATCGGCGTCGTAGACGCCGTCGACCTTGGTGGCCTTTAGCAGGAGCTGCGCCCCGATCTCGATGGCGCGGAGGCTCGCCGCGGTATCCGTCGTGAAGAAGGGATTGCCGGTACCGGCGGCGAAGATCGTGACCCGGCCCTTCTCGAGATGACGCACGGCACGCCGGCGGATGTAGTCCTCGCACACCTCGTTGATGCGGATCGCGGACATGACGCGCACGTACAGCCCGATGGACTCGAGCGCATCCTGCAGGGCGAGCGAATTCATGACCGTCGCCAGCATCCCCATCTGGTCGGCGGTGACCCGGTCCATGCCGGCGCGTGCCAGGCCGGCGCCGCGGAACAGGTTGCCGCCACCGACGACCAGCGCTACCTCGGTTCCGGCGTTGCGGACAGCGGCGATCTCGGCGGCCAGACGCTTGAGAAACGCCGGGTCGATCCCGTAGTCCGACTCGCCCATAAGGGCCTCGCCGGACAGCTTCACCAGGATGCGCTTGTAGCCCGCGGTACCGTCATCGGCTTGAGCCATCAGGTCTGCCACCTCCGACGGGGCGCCATTATAAGGAACCCCGCATCAGCGGGGCTCCGGGGAAGATCCGTCGCGGGCCGGGCTCAGGCTCCCCGAACCTGCGCCATCACCTCGGCGGCGAAGTTTCCCTGCTTCTTCTCGATCCCGGCGCCCACCTCGTAACGGGCGAAGCGAAGCACGCGGGCCTTGCCACGCTTCAGCACCTCAGCCACTGCGAGCTTGTCGTCCTTGACGAAGGGCTGACCGGTGAGCGTGATCTCGCTCAGGTACTTGCGGAGCTTGCCGTCGACCATCTTCGCGACGATGTCCGCCGGCTTGCCCTGCGCCTTTGGATCGGACGCGATCTGCGCGAGAAAGATCTCGCGCTCCTTCGCCACCTGCTCCGCGGGGACGTCATCCGCCGTCACGTACTGCGGATTGATCGCCGCGACGTGCATCGCCAGATCACGGGCCAGCCCCTCGTCGCCGCCGTCCAGCGCGACCAGCGCGCCGATTCGTGTGCCGTGCAGGTAAGTACCCAGCGGGCCAGCGCTCTCGATGCGCTCGAAGCGGCGCACGCCGATGTTTTCGCCGATCCGGGCGACCAGCTCGCGGCGGGTCCCCTCGACCGTTTGCCCGGAAGGCAGCCGCACCGCAGCGAGCGCGGCGAGATCGGGGGGTCGCGCATCGAGGGCAGCCCTGGCTACGCCTGAGGCGAAGGCGCGAAAATCCACCTCGCGCGCAACGAAGTCCGTCTCCGAGTTGATCTCGACGACAGCGGCCGAGCGGCCGTCGGCGGCGCGCTCGATCGCGATCACGCCCTCGGCGGCGACCCTTCCGGCCTTCTTGTCCGCCTTGGCAAGACCCGACTTGCGCATGATCTCGGCGGCAGCCTCCAGGTCTCCGCCCGCCTGGACCAGCGCCTTCTTGCACTCCATCATGCCGGCGCCGGTGCGCTCGCGCAGCAGCTTGACGGCTTCCGCGGTCACGGCCACGGTCACTCGCCTTCCTTCGCCGGTGGGCTGTCCGGTGCATCGGCGGCTGGTGG
>Ga0075428_100010395_pt1 | contig 10333 bp, 10 predicted proteins | sample RhiMetdeltSRZDD2_FD_75291 | JGI IMG/M metagenome (GOLD analysis project Ga0075428, IMG submission 75291) | Populus rhizosphere microbial communities from Tennessee, USA - Rhizosphere MetaG P. deltoides SRZDD2 | ecosystem: Host-associated > Plants > Roots > Rhizosphere > Soil | place: USA...
TGCACGCGGCTTCGCTCGAGGATGTAGACGGCCCCCGCGAACGGCGTCGGGATCGACGGCACGAAGATCGTCAGGCGGCCGTCGGCGTGCTCCTCGACGATGAAGGCGGGGACGAGAGCGTCTTCGATCTCGGCGAAGGCGGGCTTCCATTCGTTCTCGTCGCCTTGACCCGCCAGCCGGCGCGTCAGGCTCCGGATCGTGTCGTAGCCCGGGAGGTTGCCGAAGAACGTTTCCTCGACGCGCTCGCGAACGCGGCGACCGACCGGCGTGCGCACGAGGGCGCCGAGCACGAAGCAGAGCAGAAGCACCACGAGCAGCGCCAGTAGGTTCTCGTTCGGAAGCCAGTCCGGGAGCATCTTCACAATCGGCTGCAACAAGCCGACCAACGATTTCACGCCCTTCAGCAACAACACGACCGCGAGGTAGACGGGAAGCAGGATGAGCACCCCGCCGACCAGCGTATTGACGAGGAACTCACGCGTCGCCTTCATGGTCCGGCCCTCCCTTCGAGGTCATCGACCGTCCGGCGGCCAGTCTAGCCCGCGCGATCGGCACGCGTTAGGATTCTCGCCTTGTTCCCTTGCGACGAGAAAGGACGGCACGATGGGTGGGGTGGTGAGAGGAATCTGGAACGGCCGGATGCCCGCGGTCGGGCAGGTCGCGGAGCGGAGCCGAACGGTGGCCGCGCAGGATATCGGGCTGTTCACCGAGATCAGCGGCGACCGGAACCCGCTGCACTACGACGTCGAAGCGGCGCGAGCGAGCCGATTCGGCGAGATCGTCGTGCAAGGCGGCGTGACCAGCGCCATCCTGAACGCCGTGGTCGCCGAGGACCTGCCGGGTCCGGGCACCGTCTTCTTGGAGGTCCACTGGCGTTTCAAGGCGCCCGTGCGCCCCGGTGACGTCATCACGGGGCGGGTCGAAGTCAAAGAGGTCCGCGAGGACAAGCCGATCACGAAGCTCGACACGCGCGTGACGCGGGACGACGGGACCGTGGTGCTGGAAGGCGACGCGGTCTGCTACACGATGCAGATCACGTGATCGACGGCGCGCAGACGCGCCCGCGCTACGACGCCGTTGTGGTGGGGGCGCGGTGCGCCGGGGCGGCCACCGCCCTGCTGCTCGCGCGCCAAGGCTTGTCGGTCCTGGTTCTCGATCGCGATCGTCACGGCGCCGATACGTTGTCGACCCTCGCGCTGATGCGGGCGGGGGTCCTCCAGCTGCATCGCTGGGGGCTGCTCGATCGCGTTCGCGATCTGGGCACACCGGCGATCAAGTTCACGAGCTTCGTCTACGGCGACGAGACGATCACCCTTCCGATCAAGCCGAGAGACGGCGTCGACGCTCTGTACGCCCCGCGCCGCACGCTGCTCGACACGCTGCTCGCCGACGCGGCTGCGGACGCGGGTGCCGACGTCGTCTACGGTCCGCGGCTCGTCGATCTCGAGCGATCGTCCGACGGGCGTGTGATCGGCGCCGTGATCGAGGGGCGCGACGGGGTCCGGCGCCTCGTGGGCGCCGACATCGTGATCGGGGCGGACGGTCTTCGATCGACCCTGGCCCGGCTGGTCCAGGCCGCCACGTACCGCGAGGGGCGGCACGCCTGCGGCGTGGTGTACACGTTCTGGCCCGGACTCGAAGACTCCCGCAGCCGATGGCATTACCGCGCGGGGGTCTCGGCCGGTGTGATTCCGACCAACGGTGGAAGCGCTCTCGTGTTCGCGGCCATGCCGCAGCCGCGGTTTTACGAGGAGATTCAATCCGACTTGGCAGCGGGCTACCGGCGGGTGGTGGCCGAGTGTGCGCCCGAGCTGGCCGACGAATTGGCGGGGAAGGCGCCGTCGGAGCGCTTCCGCGGCTTTCCGGGCCAGCCGGGGCTGATGCGACGGAGCTACGGTCCGGGCTGGGCGCTGGTCGGCGATGCCGGCTACTTCAAGGATCCGATCACCGCGCACGGCATCAGCGACGCCCTGCGCGATGCCGAGCTCCTCGCGCGGGCGGTGGGACGCGGATCGGATCGAGCGCTGGCCGATTACCAGTCGACGCGCGACGAGCTCTCCCATAAACTCTTCGAGATCACCGACACGATCGCCGGATTCGGGTGGGACCTGGACCGCCTCAAGCCGCTGCACTTGGACCTGAGCAAGACGATGAACCACGAAGTCGAAGCCCTGCTGAGCTTCGACGCGTAGGCGAGACCTCGAAAGGAGAACGGAATGGGCATCACGAAGCAGCCGGTCGATAACGGAGTCAACGTCGAAGCGTTGCTGAACGCTCGCAAGGCGCTGGGCGACGCGCCCGAGGCGGCCAAGTTCAAGTGGCGGGCGAAGTGCGAGTGGAAGCAGGGCACCTACAGCCGCTCGACCGTGGAGGGGTTCTATGGGCTCGGCGCGGAGCAGCGTCACAAGAGCCACTTCGTCTTCGACGCCGACCATCCGGAGATCTTCGCGTCGGAGGACCGCGGTGCGACGCCGGTCGAGATCGTGCTGGCCGGACTGGCCAGCTGCCTGACCGCGGGGATCGCGGCCGTCGCCCAGAACCGCGAGATCCAGCTGCGCCGGGTCACCGCCACCTTGGAGGGCGCGATGGACATCCAGGGCATCCTCGGCATAGACAGCGACGTGCGGAACGGATTCGACGGCATCAAGGTGTCCTACGACATCGACGCCGACGCGACGCCGGAGGAGATCCGGGCCATCGTCGCCCAGTCGCAGAAGCGCTCCGCCGTCTACGACATCATTACCAACCCGACCAACGTCACGGTCGAGGTCAACAAAGCCTGAGCCGCGAAACGACCACCGTCGTCATCGGCGCGGGCCACGCCGGCCTCGCGATGAGCCACTGCCTCACCTCGCGCTCGATCGACCACGTGGTCTTGGAGCGCGGTGAGATCGCCAATTCGTGGAAAACGGAGCGCTGGGAGACGCTGCGGCTGCTCACGCCGAACTGGCAGAGCCGGCTTCCGGGTTACACGTACGACGGCGCGGATCCGGATGGCTTCCGCACGATGCCCGAGACGATCGCTTTCATCGAGAGCTATGCCGTCGTCTGCAGGGCTCCGGTGCAGACCGAGACGCCGGTCACATCGGTGCGAAGCGTCGAGGGCGGCTATCACGTCATGACCCCGCACGGCGCATGGCGCTGCCGGACGGTCGTTCTGGCCAGCGGGGCGTGCAACATCCCGTGCGTCCCGGCGGTCGCCGCGGCGGTGCCGCCCGGAGTCATGACGCTCACGCCGATGGACTATCGTCATCCGGACCAGGTCGCAGACGGCGGCGTCCTGGTGGTCGGCGCCTCCGCGACCGGCACGCAGCTCGCCGAGGAGCTCCATCTGTCGGGCCGACCCGTGACGCTCGCGGTCGGCGAGCACATCCGCGCGCCCCGCGTCTACCGTGGCCGGGACATCAAGTGGTGGATGGACGCCGCGGGCGTGATGGACGATCGCTATGACGAGCAGGACGACATCGTCCGCGCTCGCGGCCTGCCCTCGCTGCAGCTGGCGGGGTCGGTGGACCGCAGGTCGGTCGATCTCAACCGGCTGACGGCTCTCGGCGTACGTCTGGTCGGTCGGCTGGCGGGGATCCGCGACGGCTGGGCGCAATTCTCGGGCTCGTTGCGCAATCAATGCGAGCTGGCGGACTTGAAGATGAACCGGTTGCTGGACCGGATCGACGAGTGGGCGACCCAGAGCGGGCAGGACGACGACAGCGATCCGCCGCATCGCTTCGCGCCGACCCTCGTGGAGCACGCGCCCCCCCTTGGGCTCGATCTCGGAAGCGGCGAGATCCGAACGATCGTCTGGGCCACCGGCTACCGCCCCGACTACTCCTGGCTCGACGTGCCGGTTTTGGATCGCAAGGGCCGCATCAAGCACGACGGCGGCGTCGCCGAGGCGTCCGGCCTGTACGTGATGGGGATGCCCTTCCTCAGGCGGCGCAAGTCCACGCTGATCGACGGCGCCGCCGATGACGCGCGCGACCTGGCCGCCCACCTCGCGAACTACCTCAGCGGCTAGACCCCGACCGCCAATCGTTGTCACACCCGACCCACCTCGCGCGCCGCGGACGGGGGCCCCAGGACGACGGGGGGTCGAAAAGGGGGGATTTCGGCCCTTCGCACCGCTTCCGGCATGGGCACGCGGATTGATAACTATCAACCCGAAGGAGTCCGGACCATGAAGGCCGCCGCGAAGGGTTTTACGCTGATCGAGCTCCTGGTGGTCGTCGCGATCATCGGGATCATCGCCGGCATCGCGATCCCGAATCTCCTGAACGCGGTCGACAAGGGTAAGCAGAAGCGAACGATCTCCGATCTTCGCGCGATCGGCACGGCGATCGAGTCGTATGCGGTGGATGTCGGCAACTATCCGGTCTCCGCGGACCTGGCGACGTTGAAGACGCTGATCGACCCGTACATGATCGTGAACATTCCGCTGATCGACGCGTGGCAGAATCCGATGCAGCAGCAGTCGAGCCCCCTCGCCTACACGATCTACTCGCAGGGGAAGGACGGCACCGGCTCGAATTGCGCGTCGGGATACACCAGCCAGTTTACGGACGAGATCTGCTTCACCGGCGGCCGGTTTGTCCGCTACCCGGACGGCATGCAGCAATAGAAAAAGCACAGTGATTTCGGCTGGAGCGCCTGTGAAGCGAATCGCTGTGTTACGCTCGCAGTCCGACTCGGAGAACGGACTGTGCCACCCCGCCGCACTTCCCTGAAACGCAGTCTCGCCGCCATCGAGCGAGCATTCGGCGACATCGAGGCCGCACTGGCGAAGCTCGCGAAGCGCGTGCGTCGCGCCGAGCGTGAATCGGTGCGCAGGGTGACCGGTGGGCCGAGGCGTGGCCGCCGGCTGACGCTCACCCCCAAGCGCCGCGCGCAGCTCAAGCTTCAGGGCGCGTACATGGGCTACATGCGGCAGCTCAAGCCGGCGCTGAAGGCGCGGGTCAAGGCGGTGAAGGAGAAGCGGGGGTTCGAGGCGGCGATCCGGGCGGCGAAACGGCTGACAGGACGGTAGCGGCCCCCCGGTCGACGGAAAGGTTCTCGAAGACTCCGAAGGCATCCTGAGGAGGCCACGTGATGCACCGACGAATGACCGTAGGGATCCTGGCGTCCGCGCTTTTCGTCTCGGCCGCCTTCGCTCAGGGGAAGAAACCGAAGATCGTGATCCTCGCGACGGGGGGGACGATCGCGGGCGCCGCCGCCTCGCAGACGGACGCGGGCTATCAGTCCGGCGCCGTCGGGGTGGACATCCTGATCCAGGCGGTGCCGCAGCTGAAGGACCTGGCGGAGGTCCGGGGCGAGCAGATCGCGAGCATCGGAAGCCAGGACATGAACGACGAGGTCTGGCTGAAGCTGGGGAAGCGCGTCAACGAGCTGCTCGCCGCGGCCGACGTCGACGGGATCGCGATCACGCACGGGACCGACACGCTCGAGGAGACGTCGTACTTCCTCGATCTCGTCGTCAAGAGCGACAAGCCGGTCGTGATGACCGGATCGATGCGCCCCTCGACGGCGATGAGCGCCGACGGGCCCCTCAACATCTACAACGCGGTCGGCATCGCGCCCGACCGGAACGCGCGCGGCCGGGGCGTGCTCGTGACGGTCGACGACGACGTCCACGCCGCCCACGACATCGTCAAGACGCACACGACCGACGTCGGGACGTTCAGCTCGGGCGAAGCCGGCCTCGTCGGCGGCGTGCTCTTCGGCAAGACGATCTGGTTCCGCACGCCCGAGAACGTCCACACGTCGAAGAGCGAGCTTTCCACGGGTGACGGGAAGTCCTTGCCTCGCGTGGACATCATCTACGCGCACGCCAACATGTCGCCGGATCTCATCGCGGCTGCGGTCAAGAACGGGGCGAAGGGCCTCGTCATCGCCGGCGTGGGCGACGGCAACATGACGGCTCCGGCCTGGGAGGAAGCGAAAAAGGCGGTCAAGGCCGGCGTTCCCGTCGTGCGCTCCTCGCGCGTCAACGGCGGGATCATCCGGCGCAACATCGAGGTGAACGACGACGAGGCCGGCACGGTCGCGTCGATGGAGCTCAACCCCGCGAAGGCGCGGGTCCTCTTGCAGCTCGCGCTCCTCAAGACCAAGGATGCGAAGAAGATCCAGGACTACTTCGATCGCTACTAGGCGAGCATCCGTGTCCGCCAAGCGGCTCGACGCATGGGAACGGACCTGGCAGCAAACGTGGAGCAAGGTCGGCACCGCCGGCTACGAGCTGCCGCACGGAGGTCCCGGCGGAGAGGAGCGGGAATTCCTCACGACCGCGCGCACTCCTGCCGGGGAGAAGGCCCGGCTCAAGAGGATCAACGACGAGTTCGCGCGGGCGTTTCGCGCGCTCTTCAAGGTCGGGCCCGCGGTGACCGTCTTCGGCTCGGCGCGATTTGCGGCGAATCACAGGTACTACAAGCTCGCGCGTGCGGTCGGGTCCGAGCTGGCCCGCGCGGGATTCGCGACGTTGACGGGCGGGGGGCCCGGCATCATGGAAGCGGCCAACCGCGGCGCCCACGAGGCCGGCGGCGCGAGCTACGGGCTGAACATCATCCTGCCGCACGAGCAACGCCCCAATCCGTACGTCGATCGCAGCGTCTCGTTCCGCTACTTCTTCACCCGCAAGGTCTGCCTGGTCAAGTACTCGTGCGCCTTCGTCATCATGCCCGGCGGTCTCGGCACGCTCGACGAGCTGTTCGAGGCCGCGACGCTGATCCAGTGCCGGAAGATCGGGCCCTTCCCGGTGGTGCTCATGGGCTCGCAGTTCTGGGAAGGGTTCCGGACGTGGGGCACCCACATGATGAGGGAGGGAACCTTCGCCAAAGATGAGATCGGCTTTGGCCGCATCACCGACTCGCCGCAGGAGGCGGTCGAGTTGATCGTGAGGAGCCTGCCACGGGCGGTGCGTGCGCGGTTGAGGGTGCGCTAGCCGGTCCGTCGCTGAGTTCGTACCACGAAGAAGACGACGAGCCCTGCCGCAAGCGCCATCCCGGCGATCACGACCGCCGTCCAGTTGATCCCGATCGAAGCGAGAGACGTACCCGCCGCCGAGCTTCCCGTTGTGGCCGATCCCACACGGATCTCGATCGGCTCCGCCTGGCCGTCCGCGAGCGTGACTTTTTTCGAGGCAATCGGGTTGGGGTTACTCCCGCTCGGCTCGAAGACGCGAAGCTCGTAGGTCCCCGCCGGCAAGCCGTTGACGACGAAGCTTCCGTCGTCCTCCGTGGGGTGCATGATGACCTCGCCCCACAGCTCGGTCGTCAGCTTCATGGGATAGCCCGCGGCGGGTTTCCCGGACGCATCGAGCACGACACCCCGCAGCTCGGCGGTGCCCTGGCCTTGTGCTAGGACGGTGGCCGGAAGGATCAGCGCCAGAAGAAGGAAGAAGAGCGTGACCGGGCGGCTCGGGGAACTGGTCATGACGCCTCCACCGTGCAGCCAAACGATGGGCGCCGTTTCCAGCCCAAGCGGCGCCCATCGAGGTTTAACTCATGATGCACTCGTCGTAGGTTCGAGTCCTACGGAGCGCAACCTGAGGCCCCGTCGCAGGTCGCGACGCACTGGTTGATGTAGGTCCTGCCGTTCGACGTGCAGGTGACCGGAAGGACTGTTTGATCGCAGGCGCAGATGCGGGAACACCCCGTTGCCCCTGCGCATGTCGCAATGCACTGGTTGAGGTAGGTCTTGCCGTCCGAGCAGGCGACCGGGTCGATCGTGGGCTGGCACGCGCAGAGCGCGGAGCATTCCGTCGCCCCGTCGCATGTGGCTACGCATTCGTTGATGTAGCTCTTGCCGTTCGAGCAGAAGACCGGCGCCAACGTCGGCTGGCAGGCGCAGACCCTGTTGCACCCCGACGCCTGCGCGCACGTGGTGGCAACGCACTCGTTGATGTAGGTCTGTCCGTCCGAGCAGGCGACGGGGTCGATCGTGGGCTGGCAGGCGCAGATGCGGTCGCAGTCCGTCTGCCCCGCGCATGTCGCAACGCATTGGTTGATGTAGGTGTTGCCGTCCGCGCACGCCACCGGGTCGATCGAGGGTTGGCATGGGCAGACCGGGGCATCACAGGGCCCCGCGTCGGCGCAGTCGGCAACGCACTGGTTCGCGTAGGTGCGACCGCCGCAGACGACCGGGTCGAACGTAGGCTGGCAGGCGCAGAGCCCGGTGCAGTTGTCCGCACCATCGCAAGAGGCGACGCAGCCGTTGATGTAGGTCTTGCCGTCGTCGCAGATGACGGGGTCGATTGTGGGCTGGCAGGCGCAAGCCCGGTGACAGTTCGACGCCCGGTCGCACTCGGCCACGCACTGGTTGATGTAGGTCAGACCGTTCGAGCAGACGACCGGATCGATCTCGGGCTGGCAGGCGCAGCTCCGGGAACAGTCGTCCGCCCCGGCGCACTCGGCCACGCACTGGTTGATGTAGGTCTGGCCGTCAGAGCAGGTGACCGGGTCGATCGACGGCTGGCAGGCGCACACGTTGTCGCAGGTACCGAGAGTGTCACCGTGTGCCAAGTGTGCGGCGAGCGAGTTGGGGCTGACCGTGATGTCGACACCGTTGTGGCAGACCGCGATCTTGCTCAGCGGCGCGGCCAAGATCACTCCGACGCACAGGATCAGAACGAAGGAGCCCGCAGCGGCGAGCCACAGGTTCCGGCTGGTACACATCTCTCGCAACTTCAAGTTCATTTCTTGACTCCGTACTTCTTTCCGACTTCGGAACGAGCCATTGTTGCTTGGCGGCCACCCCCAACCGATTACGTAGCCTTCACGTAGAGGCTGAGATTGTTCCAAGTCGTGGGCACGAGGTCGTCGGCGGCGCGCGCGGCTGCTGAGTGCCACCCTGATCGAACCAGCGAGCACTCGGAATCGAGGTCCACATGCACGACCTCAAGAGCCACACGAGACACTTACTTGATCAGCAACACGGTACGCTCCTCACGCACATCGTCAAGGACATTCAGCCGTTGTCATCGAGTCTGATCACGGCACCTAAACGCCTGCACCGAGTGCGCCGAGTTGCAGCGCTGCAACTACGCAACGTTGTTGAAAGCTTCGGCATCGATAGGACCCGACGTCGCGTCACACGCACGCGTATCTCGTGCCTTGGGGGTCACGGCAACTCGCGTGTCGTCAGTGAATTGCCGGTGAGCCGTCAACAAGCCTGCGGCCACTGTGGTAGCGCGCCGCTTCCTTCAATCACGGTTTTGCTGTTTTGTTGATAGGCTCGCGGCGGCGAAGCATGAGAAACGCAACTTGAGACGGTTTGCGATGACGAGAAGAGATAGCGCTTTCCAGAGACTCGCTGCGATGAGCGCCGCGGCCCTACTCGCGGTTGCCGTGGGCGTGCGCGCGGAGGCGGCGCTCCCCGACGACCTGATCGTCGAGCGGCTCGGCGAGGAGCGCGGATTTCCGTCGGGGACGATCACCGCGCTGTACCGAGATCGTGCCGGGTTTCTGTGGGTCGGATCGCGCGAGGGGCTGGCCGTCTGGGACGGTTACTCGATCCGACGATTCGAGCACGAGGTCGGTAACCCGGCTTCCCTTCCGGACAACTCGATCCGCGTCCTCTACGAAGACAAGGAAGGGCGGTTGTGGGTCGGGACGAACACCGGCGGGCTCGCGCGCCTCGACCGGACGACCGGGCAATTCGAAGTGCTGAGGCACGACGCGGCGAATCCGAAGAGTCTGAGCCACGACAGCGTCTACGCGATCGTCGAGTGTCCCGACGGCTCGCTCTGGGTCGGAACCCAAGAGGGCCTCAACCGGCTCGACCCGTCGACGCGAACGTTCGAACGTCTGAGCGCCCGTGCATCGGACCCGTCGACGATCCCGCATGACTATGTCTACGCGCTGGAGCTCGACCGGCAGGGCCGTCTTTGGATCGCGACGGTCGGCGGCGGCGTCGCCTGGATCGATCCCGCGACGCGCCGCATCACCCGCGTCCCCTTCGCACGGGACCCGGGGGCGCCCGAGCCGGATCAGTTCATGTTCGCCGTTGCCGAAGATCCTGCGGGCACCCTTTGGTTCGGGAATCAGGGGGATCTGTACCGATTCGACGCGGCCGATGGAGCGCTGCATCACGTGGCGCTTCCGGAGCTGGCGCCCGGGAAGGACGTTCCGATCGTCACGTCGATCGCGGTCGAGGCTCGCGGCGTGCTCTGGATCGCGACGTGGAACCGCGGCCTCGTGGCCTACGACCCCGCGAGCGGTGCGAGCCGGGGGTACAGGCACGACCCCGCGCGCACCGAAAGCCTGGCGGCCGATCGACTCTCGTGCGTCGTGATCGACGCGGCCGGAGACGTGTGGGCCGGCACGTGGGGCAACGGAATCAACCG
>Ga0075428_100010397_pt1 | contig 10333 bp, 8 predicted proteins | sample RhiMetdeltSRZDD2_FD_75291 | JGI IMG/M metagenome (GOLD analysis project Ga0075428, IMG submission 75291) | Populus rhizosphere microbial communities from Tennessee, USA - Rhizosphere MetaG P. deltoides SRZDD2 | ecosystem: Host-associated > Plants > Roots > Rhizosphere > Soil | place: USA...
TGGTGCTGTCCTGGCCGGAAGGGGAGGAGCCCCCCGCCGGCGCGGGCGATCTCCTCAAGACTCCGCAGCTCGAAGTGGTGGGTCGCGACGAGGAGGAGACGACGGATCTGGACGGGTGAGGGCGGCAGCTGACGGCTGACGGCTTCCTCAGTCGAGTTCACGCACGAAGAGGAACCACCCCGAGCCGATGTTCTTTTCCTCGCACCGGCGGATGCCCTGCGACTCGCCCCAGTCGCCGAGGTCCCAGACGGCGCCGTCGTTGCCCCGCTCGTCGAAGTCGACCGCGAAGTCGGCCTCGTCGGCGCAGCTGTCCTCGCCTTCGAGGAAGCCCGCGGCGTACTGATCGCCATAGGGACGGAATCCGCCGTTGATGTTGTTGCGGCGGGCGGGCGGCGTCTCCGCACCTGCGCCGTCGTTTTCGTAGAAGCAGCTGTCGACGTCGTTGCCGACGGTGAAGTCCATGTACCAGGGGTTGTCGTAGAACGAGAGGTCGACCGTCAGGGCCCCACCGAAGAACTCGTTGCAGGCGAATCGGATGTCGCTGTTCGTGCCGATGCGTGCACGCAATCCGTCCCAGATCTTGCGGTTGAACAGGCTGGGCGAGAGATCCTCGAGCACGTCCGAGTAGGCGCCCGCCATCTCGTCGAGCGGGTTGTTCGACGCTGCCACGAGGGTCCATCCGCCGCCGTCGGTCGTCTGGTCGCACCACACCTTCCTCCCCACGCCGAGCGGGCTGATGGTGTAGGTCGCGTTCGTGACTCCGCCGGCCTGCAGGATGTCCTTGCAGGTGAGGCAGGTGTCGGTGCCGTCGCAGTTCAGGTCGAACCCGTCGTCGCACGGATCGATCGCGATCGGGCTCACGGTCGGGTCGGAGTCGTCGCAGTCCTGCCCGATCTCCTCCGGCGCGAAACCGACGCCCGGGTCCGCGCATTGCGTGAGCGCGGTCACGCCGAAGCCGACGCCGTCCTCGTCGCCGTCGTTGAGCCAGTTGCCGGACCACACGACCGCGGGATCGTCGTCGTCGCAGTCGATCGGAAGCTCGGGCCGCGCGTTCGGCGGGAGCTGGCAGTACGGATCGGCGGTCGCGTCGACGAGAACGTCGGTGCGGTATCCATCGGCGTCGACGTCGGAGTAGCAGGCCTCGAAGCCGTCGCAGTCCTCGTCTTCGGCGTCGCCCGCGACCTCCGGAGCGCCCGGGTAGAACCCGTCGTCGTGGTCGTTGCAGTCGTCGACGCAGAAGAAGAACCCGTCGAAGTCCGAGTCGATGTCGTCGGTCGTGAGCGGATCGCAGTCGTTGTCGATCAGGTCGCAGTAGATCTCGGGGCGTGACGGCGAGATGCTGGCGTCAGCGTCGTTGCAGTCGAGATCGTTGTCGACCCTCCCGCCCTGCGGCGCGCACGCGAGCAGCGGAACGCCGGGGTTTCCGAACCCATCGCCGTCGAGATCCTCGTAGAACGAGAGCAGGCTCGCGGGGTCGAGCGACGGATCGTCGTCGTCGGCCAGCACGTCGCAGTCGTCGTCGACGCCGTCGTTGCAGACCTCGGGGGCGCCGGGGTTGATCGTGTTCCGCGCGTCGTTGCAGTCGGTGCCGTCCAACACGTAGCCGGAGGGAGCCAGGCACGACTCGACGAAGCGCTGCGGGTTTCCGTACGTGTCGGCGTCGAGGTCCTCGTACCAGCGGATCTGGGTGTCGAGGTCGAGGTCGGGGTCCGTCTCCTCGGACAGGTTGTCGCAGTCGTCGTCCACGCCGCCGTTGCAGATCTCCTGCGAGTCCGGATGCCGGTTGGGATCGAGATCGTCGCAGTCGTCGCTGTTCTCGACCCAGCGCACGTCCGAGATCTCGCACGAGAGCTGCGAAGGGTAGGCGCTCCCGTAGCCGTCGCGGTCTTCGTCGTACCAGTACTGGACGAGCTCGAATCCGTCGTCGATGCCGGCGGAGCAGTTGTCGTCGATCCCGTTGCAGAGCTCCTCGGCGCCCGGGAAGATCGTGGCGTCCGTGTCGTCGCAGTCGCCCGCCACTTCGACCTGGCCCGCCTCGAGCGTGCACACCATTCCGGCCGAGTCCGCGCCGAAGCCGTCCCCGTCGAGGTCGAAGAACGCCTCGAAGTCGATGAACTCGGTGCAGTCCTCGGAACCGCCGTCACACGACGCCAGGAGCCCGAGCGCGACACCACCGAAAATGAACGTTCGCATCCCTTCACCTCGCCGCGCGGCGGCTCAGGATACCCGCCGGGGCGCCGGCGCGCGACCCCGGACGTCGGATCGACTGGGTACAGTGAGCTGGAGGAGGAGACATGCGTTCGTGCCGGCTGGGGGCCCTGCTCGTGCTCGGGTCGTGTTGCAGCGAACAGAGCGCCTGCGAGGACGACACCACCGACGGCGTGTGCGAGGACTGCTTCGTCACGCTCCTGGCGCGGTACCCCCTGGACGGCGCGACCGGCGTGTTCGAGTGGTCGGTCGTGGACGCCGTGATCCCGTTGGTGGAGCCCGGCGCCGGGACCCTCACCGTGGCCGACAGCGCCGGAACGCCGATCACGGGCACGCTCACGAGCGACCTCGGGCACGTGATGTTCCGCCCGGTCGCGCCCTACGTGGCCGGGGAGACCTACACCGTGACGTTCGCGTGGTCCTCATCGGAGACCTGTTGCCCGGACGAAACCTGGAGCTTCACCGTGGCGGATCCTCCGATCCCCCCGGTGTCCGACCCCGCCGCCGTTCTCGCGGGTACGAGCTGGCAGCTCGACCTCCGCGACAGCCGCGCGGCGTTCCCGCTCCACATGGAGCAGATCCTCCTCGGGTACATGGAGGTCGACCTCCTGCTCGGGGTCCAGGCGGTGAACGGGACGGATCTCGAGCTCCGCGCCAGCTCGACCGACACCGCGCGGACCGCGCAGGATCTCACGTCCCCCACGACGGACTTCACCGCGTCGTTCGCGGCCGACCCGTTCCTGGTCGCCGAGCAGGATCAGCTTCCGCTGGTGATCTTCGGCGACGCCCTCACCGCGATGGACCTCGCGCTCAGCGGCGCCTACGACGAGGCGTCGGGACGATGGGTGGAGGTCGCGCTCGACACCGTGATCGACACGCGGGAGCTCGTCGACATCGTGATCTCGCCCGACGCGGAGCCCGACGGCGTGTGTGAGCTGTTCTCGTCCACGTTCGGGGTCACCTGCCACGCGTGTCCCGTTCCGGGCGTGTACGCCGAGGGGGGCGACTTCTGCGTGACCATGTTCCTGGACGGGATGACCATGACCCCGTTCCCGGATCCGATCGTCGAAGTGCCCTGAGGCGGGCCGAAGGAACCACGCTCAGTGGCGCCTCGCGGGCCAGTGTGAATCCTTCGGCAACGTTGCGCCGGTCAGGCTACAGAACCTGGGCATGTCCACCATCCCGCCCTTCGGGTGGGGTAGGGTGTTCATCCACCCCGTGCGCGCGGGCGCGTCGGGGGGAAAAGGGGGGGTGATGCGCGCGACGAGCGTCGTGTTCCTCACGGTGATCAGCGGCTGCATGTACGCGACCCGGGATCGGATGGTGGTCGTGGACGAGCGGACGCAGGCCACGCGACCGGGCGACGATACGATCGACGTCCGCGACGGGACGGAGCCCTCGGACGACGGGCCCTGCGAACGCGAAACGATCGCGCCGCCGACCCCGACCGGCCCGGACGCCGACGGCGACGGTCTGTCCGACAACGACGAGCTCGAGGTCTACGGGACGTTGCCCGACGTGCCCGACACGGACGTGGACGGACTCGGGGACGGGCACGAGGTCACGCTCGGCACCGATCCGCTCCAGCCCGACACGGACGGCGACGCGCTCATCGACGGCATCGAGTGGGTGCTCTGCACCGATCCACTGAACCCCGACAGCGACGGCGACGGCCTCACCGACGGCGACGAGGTGTTCGGCACCACCGACCCGCTCGGCCCGGACACCGACGGCGACGGTCTGTCCGACGGCGACGAGGTGGGCGCCGGAACCAACCCCACCGTGGGGGACAGCGACGACGACGGCGTGAGCGACGGCGACGAGGTCGGCGCCGACACCGACCCGCTCGACAACGACAGCGACGACGACGGGCTGTCCGACGGCGGCGAAGACGATCTCGGCACCGACCCGCTCAACCCGGACACGGACGACGACGGGCTCACCGACGGGCAGGAAGGCGACATCGGAACCTCGCCCGTGCTCGACGACACGGACGAAGACGGGATCGACGACGGCCCCGAGGTCGACATCGGCACCGACCCGCTGAATCCGGACACGGACGGCGACGGCATCGGCGACGGCGACGAGATCCGCGACGAGACGGATCCCACCCGCCCCGACACCGACGACGACGGCCTCACGGACGGCGAGGAGGACGAGCTCGGGACCGATCCGACGGATCCTCTCGATCCGCCCCACGAGGGACCCGCCGTCGACGAGGGCGACGGCGACGGCGGCCATGCGAAGTGGGCGGTCAAGACCACCGAGGGCTGCGGCGCCTGCTCCACCGCCGGGGCGATCACGCCGCTCCTTCCGCTCGCGCTCTCCGCACTGCTGGCTGCACGCCGGCGTCGGAGGTTTCTTCTCGGCGGCTTGGGCGCCGCCGGGCTGACGGGCTGCTATCACCAGGAGACGACGTTCTCGGGAACGGACGCCATCCCGGAAATCACGAGCGCGTACGCCCGCTGCTACGTCGACCCGGGCGGGCCGCTGTGGTCGTTCGGCGTCACCGTCGAGGACGAAGACGGGATCGATGACATCGTCGCCGTCGAAGCGGTCGTGGGCGACGGCGCCGCGGAGCAGGTCGATCCGATCGCGGTGCTGGAGCTGTTCGAGATGCCGGGTGCGCCGGCGAGCTGGTACCGCGAGACGAGCTCGGCGCCGCTCGACTGCGGCTACGACGCGTACGTGGTGGAGTTCACGGCGTTCGATCACCTGGTCGCCTCCGACACCGTGGTGGTGTGGGCCGAAGGCCTCTGATCGCCGCCGGCGCGCTCAGCCGCCGTACTTGACGCTGCAGCCGTAGGGTCGGGTCTCGGCCGTCGCGACCGGTCGCCGCGCCTCGAGATCGGCCAGCGCCTTGTCGACGTAGTTCACCGGGGCGCCTTCGCCCTTCCCGAGCGGGCGGTTGTCGATCGCTCCCTGGTACACGAGCACCCCTTTGGGATCGATCACGAACATCTGTGGGGTGTTCGTGGCTCCGTAGGCGCGACCCGTGGCGCCCGTCTCGTCGAGCAGCACCGGATGGTCGAGCCCCCACGCCTTCGCCGCGTCGCGGTTGGCGGAGAGGCCGTGCCCCTGCGTGCCGGGCGCGTTGCTGTTGATCGCCAGCCACACGACGCCGTGATCGGTGTGGCGGCGGGCCATGCCGTCGAGGACGCCTCCCTTTCCGTGGGCGTGCTGGACGAACGGGCAGCCGGGGTTGAACCATTCGAGGACGACGGTGCGGCCGGCGTAGGACGACAACGTGTGCGTCGTGCCGTCGGTCGCGGCGAGGGTGAACTCGGGAGCGGGCGCGCCCAGTTGCGCACCGGCGGCGAACGACGAGAGGAGAGGGAGCATGCGCGGTCTTTACCCCGTCCGGACGGGCAGCGGGCGCGGGGCTCCGCTAAGAAGCTCCCCACAGAGGAGACGTGATGCGGACAGGCATCCTGGCATTGTGGGCGCTCGTCGCGTGCAGCGACGGTGAGACCGACACCGGCGACGACACCATCCTCCCGCCCGACGGGGATGCCGACACGGACGCGGACACGGACGAGGACACCGACAGCGATACCGACACGGACACCGACGTCCCTGTCGAGGATCACTGCGCCCCGCTCCCCGACGTCGGGGGGACGCTGGTGGCGACGACCGATTCCCTCGTGGACGCCGTCGCCGCGGCGGCGGACGGCGACACGCTGCTGCTCGCGGACGGATCGCACTACGTCTATGAGCCCATCGTGATCGACAAGGCGCTCACGATCCGGTCCGCGTCGGGGAATCGCGAGCTCGCGATCGTCGATGCGGATGACCTCGGCGCAGACATGTTCTTCGTGAGGGCGAGCGGTGTGACGTTCGCCCACATCACGATGTTCGCCTCCCGCGACGACACCGTGCACGTCGAGGGCAGCGCGGACATCACCGGACCGACGCTCTACGACGTGCACGTCATCGACGCGGGCCGCTACGGCCTCAGCGTGGCCGACGATGACGGACCGTGGGCCGACGACGGCACCGTCGCCTGCAGCACGTTCGAGCTCAGCGACGTCCACCGCCCTTTCGTGCGCAACGGCTGTGACACGGGCGGGATCGACGCGTACGGCGCGCGCGGGTGGACCGTCCGCGACAACGTGTTCAAGAGCTTCTGGTGCACGTCGTCGCTCGCCAATCCGAACATCCGGTTCTGGCGCGGCAGCCGCGACACCGTGATCACCCGGAACATCCTCATCGACGCCCCCTACGGGATCGTGCTCGGCGAGACGCAGGACGCGATCGGGCGCACGTACACCGACGTGCCCGAGTGCGCGCCCGGCATCCTGCAGCATCTCTACGGGTCGGTCACGAACAACATCGTCTCGGTGTACGACGACGATCTGCTCGTCTCGACCGGGGGGGCGCTGGTCGGCATCCGCGCCCACTCGAGCTGCGAAGCGGAGATCCTCCACAACTCGCTGCACTCCCTGCTCGAGCCGGCCGCCGCGTCGATCGACGTGCGGTTCGACACGACGAGTGGGACCGTCGCCAACAACCTGTTGAGCTGGGATCTCGTGTTCCTCGACGACGCGGAGGAAGACGTGGAAGCGCCGGTCGGCAGCAACATGGAGAACGTCCTGGCGACGACGTGGTTCTTCCCGGCGAACGACGACTTCCACACCGCGCCGGAGAGCCCCGCGATCGACGCGGGGATCGCCACGTCCGTCACCGACGACGTGGACGCCGAGCCGCGGGACGACGGCTACCCGGACATCGGGGCGGACGAGCTCTAGGTCTTACGGAGCCGGCGGAGCGGAGAGCTCTGCCGGACGCAGCGCGTCGAGCGACGCGCGGGCCCGTTCCGCCGCGGCCATCAGCTCCTGCGCTCGCGCGACCGGGATCTGCACGTCGCGCTCGACCCACCGCCGCCACGCGGGCTCGTCGAGGTGGGCGCGCGCCTGCATGAGGGAGACGCCCGATTGGGCCTCGGACGCCTTGCGCTGCTCGGCCAGCCGCAGGCATGCCGCCAGGATCCGCAGATCTTCCGCCATGGCTCTACCCCCAGCCGATGGATGAAGCTGGATCGTATTCCATGGCGATCGGATTTGGCTATGGAAGAGTGGTCAGCGGTCAGCGGTCGGTGGTCAGATGTCAGGCTTGAATGCTGATAGTTGGCCGCTGAAAACTGAGCGCCTCTATGGATGCGCCTACAGGCCGAAGAGGGCGTTCATGATCTTCCCGCCCCAGGTGATCGGAACCTTCGGCCCGTCGTCCACCATCAGCACGATGCAGCGCTCGCCGCGATCGATCCGTTGCCGGTGGGGTTCGGGCTCCCCCGTGTCCCGCCAGGAGACGTCGCCCCGGCCGTAGTGGCCGGTCTCGTCGGTGAAGCCGCCCCGCAGCACGAGGCCGCGCTCCACCGCGGAGTGCCGGTGGGGCGGCACCACGATCCCGGGGCGCAGCGACACGACCGCCACCGGTCGGCCGGGGCGGGACAGAGGCAGATCGAAGCGTTGGATGCCCGGTGCGACCTGGCGAAACGGGACGGTGTCGAGCGGGCCGGTCAGCGCGCGCAGCGGCATCGGCAGGTCGTCGCGACCGGCAGGGGGCGGCGGGGGCCGCGCCGGCTCCCCACTTTCCGGGCTGTCCAGACGGCGCAGCACCGCGGCGAGCGCACCTTCACCGACCGGCACCGCGGGCTCGCGGTCGAGCAGCGCGCCGCCGACCGCCTCCATCCCCTCCACGAGGCTCCGGCACCTCGGGCACAACGCCAGGTGCGTGGCGGCGAGCAGCGCCTCGGCTTCGTCCGCACCTCCGGTGGTGTAGGCGGCGAGAGCGTCCGGAGGTGGGTGGTGGGCAGGCATGCGTTCCCGTCCGATCATACGCAGGAGGCGCGGCACCGGATCGTCACGTCGCGTCCTTTGACACCGGCGCCTTCCCGAGCCAGGACGCGCGGACCGCGAGCGCCGTGTCGGCGCGATCGGCGAACACGCCGTCCACGCCGAGATCGTAGAAGCGGGTGAGCTCGCGCGCGGGATCGCCCTGCGCCCACCGGGCCACGAACGGGGGCTCGTCCCGGAAGGTGTACACGTGCACGCGCAGGCCCGCGTCGTGCGCGGCGCCGATCAAGCCGGTGTCGGCGCCGTCGTCCGCGATCGCCGCGCGTTTCTCGACGCCGATCGCGTCCGCGTACGTCGCGATGTCACGGAGGCCGGTGGGGGTGGGGTTGCCGAGCGTCACGTCGAGCAGCTGCACGAGCGGTAGATCGGTCTGCAGGCGCAGCACCTCCAGGTTTCCGCGCTCGAACGACTGCACGAACACCGGATCCGTGCGTCTCGCGTAGCCGTGCGCCGCGAGTGCGTGCACGAGCGTCGGCCCCTGCGGCAGGCCCAACGCCTCGAAGTAGGACGGATGTTTCGTCTCCGGGTACACGCCGATCGGTCGCCGGCGCGCGGCCGACTCCGTCACGGCGAGCGCGAGGATCTCGTCGAGCGTCGGGATCGGGTGGCGATCGTCGTGGTCATGCGGGCGATGCGCGAACGCCTGTCGCGCGCGCAGCTGCTGCAACTCCGCGAGCGTGAGGTCCTCCGCGAACCACCCCTGCACGCGGGCGCCGTCGACCACCTTCGACGTGCGGCGCTCCGGAAAGCGCGCCGCGACGTCCGTCGTGAGGGACAGCTCGTTCTCGTGCCGCGCGACGAGCGCGCCGTCTTTCGTCACGACGAGATCGGGCTCGATGTAGTCGGCGCCCATCGCGATCGCGCGCGCGTAGCCCTCGAGCGTGTGCTCGGGCAGGAGACCGGGCACGCCGCGATGCGCGATGACGATCGGAATGGGGCTGGGCTCGGTCACGGAAGCGCACCGGTGTACCCTGCCGCGGGAGGTCGGGCGCGTGGTGAAACGGAGCGAGGTCTTCGGCTGGGCGATGTACGACTTCGCCAACAGCAGCTTCACGACCGCGATCGTCACGGTCTATTACGCGCAGTACTTCCCGGCGGTCATCGTGGGCGACGCGCCGGACTACAGGCTCGGCAACCTGCTGTGGAGCGTCACGCTCTCAGTGTCGTACTTCTTGACCGTCCTCACGCTGCCGCTGCTCGGCGCGTGGATGGACGCGGCTGGGAGCAAGAAGAGGTTCCTGCTCGCGAGCACGATCGTGACGGTGGTGGCCTCGGCGTCGCTCGGCTGTGCGGGACCTGGGGCGGTCGCACTCGCCATGCTCCTCGTGATCGTCGCCAATTACGGGTTCTCGATCGGCGAGAGCTTCGTCGCGTCGTTCCTCCCACACCTCGGTCCGCCGGAAGCGCTCGGGCGGATCAGCGGGACGGCGTGGAGCCTCGGATACTTCGGCGGGCTGCTGTCGACGGCGCTCGTGCTGTTCGGCCTCGGGCCGCCGACCGCCGACAACCCCGCGGCTCGCTTCGCGGGGCCGGTGATCGCGCTCTGGTTCGGGCTCGCGGCGGTGCCGACGTTCGCGCTCCTGCGCGAGCCGGCGCGCGCGAGCGACGCACCCGTCGCGCGCGGCGCGCTGCTCGACGGCTTCTCGCGTCTCGCGACGACCGCGCGCGAGATCGCGCGGTACCGCGACCTCGCCCTGTTCCTGTTGTCGTACCTGTTCGCGATGGCGGGCCTGTCGATCGTGATCACGTTCGCGTTCATCTACGGGAGCCAGGTGATCCATTGGTCCGCGTCGACGCAGGCGGCGATGTTCGGCATCACCCAGCTCACGGCCGCGCTCGGAGCACTGGGGTTCGGCTGGCTGCAGGGCCGGATCGGCGACAAGCGCACCTACGCGATCACGCTCGTCGTCTGGTGCGCCGCGGTTGCGCTGATCTGGGCGACGCCCGCGGTCTCGAACATGATCCACGAGCTCCTCGAGATCGAGCTCTCGACCGAGCAGGTGTTCCTCGGCGTGGGCGCCGCGTCGGGCCTGTGCATCGGCGCCACGCAATCGGCCGGCCGCACGATCGTCGCGCTGCTGTCCCCGCCGTCGAAGGTGGGGGAGTTCTTCGGCCTGTGGGGGGTGTTCGGCAAGCTCGCCGCGATCGCCGGTCTGCTCGCCGTCGGGGCGCTTCAGGCGGTCGTCGGCCTCGAGTACGGGATCCTCGTCACCGGCGCCTTCTTCCTGCTGGGGCTGCTCACGGTCTCGTCGGTGGACATGCACCGAGGC
>Ga0075428_100010398_pt1 | contig 10333 bp, 8 predicted proteins | sample RhiMetdeltSRZDD2_FD_75291 | JGI IMG/M metagenome (GOLD analysis project Ga0075428, IMG submission 75291) | Populus rhizosphere microbial communities from Tennessee, USA - Rhizosphere MetaG P. deltoides SRZDD2 | ecosystem: Host-associated > Plants > Roots > Rhizosphere > Soil | place: USA...
GCCCGATGATCAACGAGTCGTGGCAGTGGTCGCGCGTGCCCGGCGTGTCGGCTGACGTCTGCCGCGGAGCCGCGACGCGATAAATGGCCCAGGTACCGTCGCACGAGCTCGCGAAACGCTGCGCGCAACGGCGAGGACCGCCGGCCCGGTCAGAACAGTAGGCCGAACGTGACGGGGAAGTAGTGGACGCTGCGGTCGCCTCGCGACGTCCGGTGGTACCGAGCCTCGATGAAGCTCCGGACGCGGAACGCGAAGAGCTTCGTGCCGAGTCCCACGTTCCAGCCGTAGCGCGTCGTGCTGTCGCACTCGTCGTCCGAGCACGCACTTCGATAGGCGCCCAATCCCGAGACGAGGTACGGCGACATCGGCGAATCGGTCATCGGCAGCCGATACGTCGCATTCGCGGTCGCCGAGCCAACGGTCTGGTACCCGCTCGCGCCGAGAGCCGCGCGCACGTCGTCGTTGTACGCGAACCGGTTGTACGCGACATCGAGGCGAAGCCCCAGCGGCTGCATCGGGGTGCTCAGCACCAGGGTGCCGAGCGCGTGCCAGCCGGTGTTCGCGCCGTCGGCGAGGTCTCCCTCGGGGACCGACACGCCGCCGGCCAGGCCTAACGAGAGTGTGCGCTGTGACTGTAACGGCGTCGGCGTGGCCGAGGCCAGGCATGCCGCCGCGAGTATCCACTTCATGACGGTTTCTCCCCGCTCGAGTAGGGTCGTGCAGGTGGAGCACGACCCGACTCAGAGCGACTTCAGGTACTCCACCAACTCCCGCTTCTGTCCGTCCGTGAGCTGGAGGTTTCTCGCCTTCTCGTAATGCTCGACGACGTCCTCGAGGGTCCGTGCACTCCCGTCGTGGAAGTACGGCCCGTGCTGCCACAGTCCGCGAAGCGGCGTGGTGCGGTATCGCTTCGTCGTCGTCCGCGCCGCGTACGCCGAATCCATCCCGGTCTCGGAAGGGGCGTGGAGCGCGCCCGTATTGTTGTCCGTGAGGTTGCCGTTCACGTGGCAGCTCGCGCAGTTCGCGTCGAAGACCACCTTCCCGCGCTCTGCGGCCCCGCGGTCATAGAACGCGCCCGGCGCCGGCGGTGCCGGGAGGCTATGCTGGTACGCGCGCAAGGCGGCGAGCTTCGGCGTTACGAGATCCGGCTCCTGCGTGATGTTCACGTTGAGTCGCGGATCGGAGAAGTTTCCGTGGCCGTGCATCTGCGTGACCGCGACGTACGCGTTCCAGTACGAGATCGGCCCTTCGGCGCTATACGTCTCGTTCTCGACATCCGCGAGGCCGTGTGCGGGCGGCAGCACGAGCGGTGTGCTCTTGCCGTCGAAGTTGAACCGCGGGTCATAGGTGCCCTTCGGCCATGACCGCAGGACGGCTTTCTGCTCCGGCGTATAGATCGGGAGCTTGGCGAGAATCTTCCCGACCTCGAGGTCGCGGTTCGGCCACCCGTCGAGCCGATGACCGATTCCCGGGAGCAGCGCGTTGTCGACCGTCGAGTGGCAGAGGGCGCAGGTGATGCCGATCCGCGTCATGCGTCCCTCACTGTCGAACGTCGCCTTCAAGCCAACGACCGCGTTCTCCTTGAGCAGCTCCCTGGTGCCGCTCGTGCCGAACGGATTGTGAAGGAGAAACTTGACGAGGTTCAGCTTCCCCATGTCGACCTTGAGACCGAGCCCGAGTGCCTCGAGTGGCTGGATGTGTCGGTCGACGACCTCGTGCAGGCGTGCGGTATCGGTCCAGAACTGCTCGTCACCGAACGTGTCGTAGCGGAAGATCTCGCGCCCCTGCTTCTCGACATCGTTGCTGACTTTCGATGCCGGGAACTGCCGGCACGCCGGGGCGGAAAAAATTACGAGCAAGACCGCGGCAATCCGCACGCATGGCGGAATGGAGCCGCGCGGATGCGAACGCGAAGGCATCGGCGGCAAGCGGTTCATGGCGGCACCTCGGGAATGAGGAAATCGAGAGATTGCAGTCGGCGCGCTGCGAGACTGTCACGTGCACCCGGCGGCGATCGTCGCCATAGCCAAGATTGTGAATGGTTTCGTGCAAAATCGATTCCTGCTGCTCGGTCCGCTGTACGAGATTCGTGGGGGTGCTATCTCGACTCGCACTCCCGGACCCCTCCGCGACGGGGGCCGGGCCGATCGCGTGCTTTCACCGAGCTCAGCAGGAGTTGTTGCTTGCCGTCATCGCGTCCACGCAAACCGTACTGATCACCAGCAAGAACGCCGACCGGGATCGTGCCGGGCTGCTGAAGATCCTCTCCGATGCGAACACGTTGCTCGGTGCCGGCAAGAATGGAGACGCAGTACAGAAGCTGACCGCGCGTAGGAGGAATGACCGCGATCACGATGACGTCGCGGCAGCAATCCTCGCGTCGCCCAGCTATGAAGGCACCGGCGCGAAGAACGACACGCCACGAACGTTCTCGTCGATCCGGAGAAGGCCGCCGAGCGACGGCACCGCGCGCGCCGTACAGTCGGCGCGTTCGCACAGCCGGCACGTGATGCCGATCGGCACCGCCGCGGCCGCGTTCTCGATGTCCAGACCGTCCGCGTAGACGAGTCGGCGCGCATCCGCGGCGTCGCACCCGATACCGACGGCGTACGGCGCCTCGAGCGCCTTGTAGCTCCCGGAGTGTCGCTGCACCGTACGCGCGACCGCGAGCACGGTGTGGCCGTCCGGTAGCCGCGAAAGCTGGACTCTCACACGCCCCGGTTGCAGGAACGCGGCGTGAACGTTCCACAGCGAGCACAACCCGCTGAACCGCGGGAAGCGAATGCCAGCGGCACTGAATCGTTTCGAGATGTTCCCGGCGATGTCGACGCGCAGCATGTAGAACGGCACGCCCTCGGCCCCGGGTCGACGCAGTGTGGTGAGACGATGACACGTCTGCTCCCACCCGACCCGGAATCGGTGGCCCAGCAACTCGATATCGTACCGCTCGGCTTCGGCGGCGCGAAAGAACGTTTCGTATGGCATGAGCATCGCGCCGGCGAGATAGCCGGCGAGCGCCACACGGGCGAGCGAGCGGGATTCGTCGCTCGTGAGCTTCGGGTCGATCGTCAGCTCGTCGAGCGCGGGTGAGCAGCCGAGAAGTGCCGCTTGCACCGCGAGCTGGAAGTTGCGCGAGCCACGGCGCAGCACCTCCGAGAGCTGGAGCTCGCGCCGTGCAATATCGAATCGTCGTACTGCACCGCGCATCTCACCGACCGTGACGATGCGGACGCGCACGCCGTGGGTCCGCTCGAGGTAACGCGTTAGGCGGCCGAACAGGTCCTCGCCGTCGCCGCCGCTGTCGGCGAGCAGGCGGTCCGCTTCCGTCTCGAGTGAAGGAAAATAGTTGCCGTGGCGCTGGATGAAGTCGGAGACCTGCTCCGACGACAATCGTGCCCGGTCGAGGTTTCCGAGCTCCTGCGGATCGTCGAGCAACCGGTGGCCCAGCGTCTCGAGCGAGGCGCGCGTGCTCGCGTACCCCTGGTGAAGGCGCACGATCGCGCGAGCGACATCGGGGTTCGCTTCCACGAGCGCGCTCAGATCGGCGGCCGTCAACGGATGATCCTCGAACAGCGGCTCGCTGAAGATCTCCGTGAGCGTGGCGAGGAGCTCAGCGTCGGCGGCGCCGCCGGATAGAACGCGAAGATCGACATCGAGCACGCGCGCCAGCTCGAGGAGCAGCGGCGCGGTGACAGGTCGTCGATCGTGCTCGAGGAGATTCAGGTAGCTGGACGAGATCGCGAGGCGCTTCGCGAGCTCGGCCTGGCTCAATCCCATCCGCGTCCGCAGGGACCGAACGCGTCGGCCAAGAAAGATTGGTTTGCCCACGGCGTCTCCGCGAAGGAGGTGTTTGATTTACAATCTTTTCCGCTTTACAGCAAGCACCATTACAAATCGTCACTCGCCAACGCATTGAATTTCCCAAAGTTGCTTCAACCTGGCCGCGATGGTTGTCACTTTGCAAATCCGAACAGGACACACCGGCTAGGAAATTTCTGCCGACTCGATCAGCCCATTCCCACGTCGTTCCGGACGGCTCATCCGGCGCGACGTTCGAGGGACTCACTATGACTGCGCAGCCCTTTCGATTCGAACCGGCTTCCCGCCGTATCGCGCCGAACCCGCCAGTGTCGACCAAGTCCCCGTTAGGCCTTACAGGCGCAACCCGGCCGCAACGACTCGAGGTGCGCCCGCCCGCCGGAAAACCGTTGCCGGCCGGAACGTCCGCGGTTCTCACGGCGGACGCCCTGGTATTCGTGGCCGACCTCGTCGAGCGGTTTGCGCCGAGCATTCGCGAGCTGCTTGCAGCACGACGTGCGCGGCGGGCGCGTCTCGACCGCGGTGAGGAGCGATTGGACTTTCTCCCCGAGACGCGCGCGATACGAGAGGCTGCGTGGACCGTGGCGCCCGCGCCTCACGATCTGCGGCGTCGCGTCGTCGAGATCACCGCACCGGTGGACCGCAAGATGATGATCAACGCGTTCAACTCGGGCGCGGATGTCTTCATGGCGGACTTCGAGGACGCGTGCGCGCCGACGTGGCGCAACATCATCGAGGGTCAGGTAAACCTGCGCGACGCGGTCCGTGGGGTGATCGCGTTCGACGATGCGTCGACCGGGAAGTCGTACCGCCTCTCGCCGAAGCGCGCCACGCTGGTCGTGCGGCCACGGGGCCTCCATCTGAACGAGCGACACCTCCTGCTCGACGGCGAGCCGGTTCCGGCGGCGCTCGTGGACTTCGGGCTGTACTTCCTTCATAACGCGCACGCGCTGATCGAGCGCGGCACCGGCCCGTACTTCTACCTGCCGAAGCTCGAGAGCCACCGCGAAGCGCGACTCTGGAACGAGGTGTTCCTGTTCGCCCAGCAAGCGTTAGGCATCCCGCGCGGAACCATCCGTGCAACCGTGCTCATCGAGACGCTCCCGGCGGCGTTCGAGATGGACGAGATCCTCTGGGAGCTGCGCGAGCACGCGTCGGGGCTCAACTGCGGCCGGTGGGATTACATCTTCAGCTCGATCAAGATGCGTCGCCACGACCCGGCGGCCGTGTTTCCCGACCGTGCCGCGGTCACGATGGTCCAGCCGAACATGCGGGCGTACACGCAGCTCGTCGTGCGAACGTGTCACCGGCGTGGGGCCTCCGCGATCGGCGGCATGGCCGCGCAGATCCCCGTGCGGGATGACGCGGCGGCGAATGCCGAGGCCCTCGAGAAGGTCGCGGCGGACAAGCAGCGCGAGGCGCGCGACGGACACGACGGCACCTGGGTCGCGCATCCCGCGCTCGTCCTCGTGGCGCGGAACGCGTTCGTCGCCGTCATGACCGGTTCCGACCAGCACCACGTCCTGCGCGACGACGTGGTGGTGACGGCCGACGACCTGTTAGGCATTCCCACTGGCCCGCGGACGGAACAAGGGCTGCGGCTCAACGTGCGGGTCGGCATCCGCTACCTGGCCGCGTGGCTCACGGGATCCGGCGCCGTGCCGCTCTACAATCTCATGGAGGACGTGGCGACGGCCGAGATCTCGAGGGCGCAGCTATGGCAGTGGTTGCGACACGGCGCGCGCCTCGATGACGGCCGCGTGGTGTGTCCGCGGCTCGTCGCCGCGATGATCGACGACGAGGCGGCGGCGATCCGCCGTGACGTCGGCGAGGCGGCCTTCCACGCGGGACGCTTCGACGACGCGTGCGAAGTCTTCTCTTCGCTCACCCTCGACTACGACCTGGCGGACTTCCTGACGGTCGCGGCCTACGACCGACTCGACCCCGACGATGCCTAACGCGACGTGGTTCGTGCAACGTACCCCATAGCCACACACTCAACCCGAGACCGACGCGATGACCATTCTGATCAACGACAGCACCGGCGAAGTCGCCGCCGACACGCCACCGATTGCGGCGCCCGCCAACCCGAGCGCGCAGTCGTCGGCTGTCGTTGCCGCGTCGCGCTGGGCCGGAATTCAACGACCGTACGCTCCGGCCGACGTCGAGCGGCTCCGAAGCTCCGTGCGCGTTCATCACACGCTTGCCCAGGTCGGAGCGCGCCGATTGTGGGAGCTTCTCACCACGCGAGACTATGTGCACGCCCTCGGCGCAATGACCGGCAATCAGGCGGTGCAGCAGGTGCGCGGCGGCCTCGAGGCGATCTACCTGAGCGGCTGGCAGGTTGCGGCCGACGCGAACCTCTCCGGTCAGACCTACCCCGATCAGAGTCTCTATCCAGCCAACAGCGTTCCGTCGGTGGTGCGGCGCATCAACCAGGCGCTCATGCGCGCCGATGAGATCGAAGCGTCGGAGGGGAGGCGCGGCGAGCATTACTGGTTCGCCCCCATCGTGGCGGACGCCGAGGCGGGTTTCGGCGGCCCGCTCAACGCGTTCGAGCTGATGAAGGCGATGATCGAGGCGGGCGCATCGGGCGTCCATTTCGAGGACCAGCTTTCATCCGAGAAGAAATGCGGGCACCTGGGCGGCAAGGTTCTGCTCCCGACGGGTCAGTTCATCCGGACGCTCGTCGCCGCACGCCTCGCCGCGGACGTGCTCGACGTGCCGACGGTGCTCGTTGCGCGTACCGACGCTGACAGTGCGAGATTGCTGACCAGCGATGTCGACGAGCGCGACCGGCCCTTCATCACGGGCGAACGAACCCCCGAGGGGTTCTTCCGCATCACCGGTGGGCTCGACTGTGCGATCGCGCGCGGGCTCGCGTACGCCCCCTACGCCGACCTGCTCTGGTGTGAGACGTCCACGCCGGATCTCGATGAGGCGCGCCGGTTCGCCGACGGCGTCCACGCGAGGTTTCCCGGCAAGATGCTGGCGTACAATTGTTCGCCGTCGTTCAACTGGAAGAAGAAGCTCGACGCGAACACGATCGCGCGCTTCCAGCGCGAGCTCGGCGCCATGGGCTATAAGTTCCAGTTCGTGACGCTCGCGGGGTTCCACGCGCTCAACTACGGAATGTTTCAGCTCGCAGAGGCGTATCGCATCCGCGGCATGTCGGCGTACGCCGAGCTGCAGGAGGCGGAGTTCGCGGCGGAGACGTTAGGCTACACGGCGACGCGCCATCAGCGAGAGGTCGGGACCGGTTACTTCGATGAGGTGACCCAAATCATTGCCGGTGGGGCGGCGTCGACGGTGGCGCTAGAAGGCTCGACGGAATCGGCGCAGTTTTAACGCGACGAGAGGAGCGTGGCCGGGTGCGGAAGGCACTCGCGGGTGCGCCCGCACCCAGCCGCTTTTCGGTCCACGTAGGACGAATGGTAGAAGATCAAGCTCGCATCGCCACGAGCGGATCCACGCGCGTGGCGCGCCACGCCGGTACCAGGTTCGACGCCAACGCCGTCGCGGCCAGCAGCAGCGCGGCCGCCGCAAAGGTCAGCGGATCGCGCGACTCCACGCCGAAGAGCATCTCCTCCATCAGCCGCGTCGCGAAGATGGAAGCGACCACGCCGGCGGCGATCCCCAGCAGGGCGAGGGCCATCCCTTCGCGCATCACCAGGACCAGCACCTGACTGCGATGCGCGCCTAACGCCATTCGCACCGCGAACTCCTGCGTCCGCTGCACGACGAGGATCGCGATCACGCCGTAGATGCCGATCACCGCCAGCAGTAGCCCGGCCGCGCTGAGCACCGCCAGGAGCCCACTCTGGAAACGCGGCGTCGCCAGCGTCTGGCGAATGATCTCCTCCATTGTCCGGGGCGACCCGATCGGCAGCAGCGGATCGAGCGCGTTCACGGCCTGGCGGATGGACGGCGCGAGTGTCGTGACCGGCACGGCACCGCGGACGACGAGCGTCATGCCGCGCTGAACGACCTGCGTGCTGGCGTAGTAGACCTGGTCGCGCACGCCCGACGCGAGGCCGTTCGCATGGATGTCGCCGGTCACGCCCACGACTTCCGCGGGCTCGGTCGGGCCGCACGACAGGATCCGCTTGCCGACCGCGTTCTCGACGCCGAAGAGCGCACGTGCGAGCCGGCGGTTGATCACCACTACCGGCGGGCCCCCGGCGCGATCCGCGGCCGTGAAGCTTCGGCCGAACACCATCGGGATGCCCAGGGTCATGAAGTACGCCGACGACGCGGTTCGCATGTCGGCGCCGATGGAGTTGCCAGCGGTGCCCTCGGCACGAGCCGAACAATCCGCTCCACCCGCGCCGATGGCGATCCGATTGACGACCGCCGCGGACTTCACGCCCGGGACGGCGCTCACCGCCCGGAGGATCTCGTCGAACCGTGCGGCCGCAGCCGTGTCGGTGGAATACCGCGCGTTAGGCAGGGCGAGCCCGCCGACGAAGACGTTCGAGGGGTCGAAGCCGGGCGGGACGCGCTGCAGCAGCATGGCGCTGCGGACCAGCAGCCCCGCACCCACCAGCAGCACGAGGGCAAGCGACACCTGCATCACCACGAGCGCAGCCCGGAGCGGCTGGCGTGCCGCCGCGGCGTCCGTACGGCCGGACTCACGCAGCGTGGACTGCAGGTTGAGCCGCGACGCGCGGAGCGCCGGCAGGAGGCCGAACGCGACGCCAGACACCAGCCCGACGCCGATGGTGAAGAGCAGAACCGTCCCATCCACCGAGGCATCGCGGAGTCGCGGAAGACTCTGCGGGCCGTTGTGCACCAGGAACCGTGTGCCGAGCGCCGCGACCCCGAGCCCCACGCCGGCGCCCGCGCCGGCGAGCAGGAGACTCTCGACGAGCAACTGCGCGACGATGCGCCCGCGTCCCGCCCCAAGCGCGCCGCGAACCGCGATCTCCTTTCGCCGTGCCGCCGCGCGCGCGAGGAGGAGGTTCGCGATGTTCACGCACGCGATGAGCAGCACTACTGCCACCGCTCCGAAGAGGATCTTGAGGAGCCTGGAGGCCGGGCCGACGAGGGCGTCGAGGAGCGACGTGGCGACGATCGTCCCATCGAAGCTCGCGTTAGGATATCGCCGATGGAGGTCCTGCTGCACTCGCGTGAGCTCGGCCAACGCACTGTGGATCGGGACACCCGCGCGGACGAGCCCTACGACGTTGAGCTCGTGGTCCGAGTGATCGGAGAGCATCTCGGGCGTGATGACGAGCGGAACCCAGGCGGCGGCCGCTTGCGGCGTCAGCGCATACCGGGGGGATGCGACGCCGCGGACGACGTAGGCGTCGGCACCTAACGTGATGCTCTTTCCCACAATGCCCGAGTCTCCCCCGAACGCCGACTGCCAGAGCGCGTGCGACAGCACCACCACCTTCGGCGTGCCGACCTTGTCATCTGCTGGATCGAAGTAGCGGCCGACGACGGGCGGGATGTACATCGCTTTCCAGTACGACGCCGTCGCGCGCGTGACGCGGATCTGCTGCGGCTCGCCGACTCCGGTGAGCGCGAGCGAGCTCGCACCAGTGAAATACCCGGCGAAGGCCTCGAACGAGCGTGCCTCCTGCGTCCAGGCACCATAGTTCCCGAAGGTCACGAACATGCCGCCCGGCACATCCGGCCCGTTGCCCTCGCGGAGGTTGAGCAGCCGCTCGGCATTCCGGTACGGCAGCGGCTCGAGCAGCACGGCGTGGACGACGCTGAAGATCGCGCTGTTGGCGCCGATCCCGAGGGCGAGTGTGAAGATCACGACCGCCGTGAACCCCGGGCTCTGCCGAAGGCGTCGGAACGCGACGCGGACGTCCTGTCGCACAGTATCCACCCAGTCTCGCAGCTGCATGGCTCGCTCTCGCTCTTCGCTCAACGTGTAGAGCGTACGGGTGATGGCGCTCACGTCACCGAACCGGCGTGTCGCTTCGGCCTGCGCCGCTTCTCGAGACATACCTGCCGCTACGTATTCGGCGGCGGCCGAGTCGAGGTGAAACTGGAGCTCTTCGGCGACATCGGCTCTCGGAGCGCTCCGCCAGAAGCGGAGGTACCGGCGCCACGCGGGTGGCCTGGTCTGGCCGTCGTTAGGCTCGAGCGGCTGCATGCCGTCACACCGGCTGCTCGGTGGCGCGGATGACCTTGGTCATGATGCTGGAATAGCGGAGGAACGACTCTGCCTCCTCAGCGAGCTGGCGGCGGCCAGCCGGCGTGAGGCGGTAATACTTCGCGCGGCGGTTGTTCTCCGTGACACCCCACTCGGCTTTGATCCAGCCCCGGTTCTCCATGCGGTAGAGTGCGGGGTACAGGGAGCCTTCCTCGAGCTGCAGGGCGTCGTCGGTAACGCGCTGGATCCAGCGCGCGATGCCGAATCCGTGCATGGGGCCCCACGACAGCGTCTTGAGCACGAGCACGCCGAGACTTCCATGCAAGAGATCTACAGACGACTCGGCCATGAAGCAGCTCCCTTAGTGTCTCTAATGGAAGAGAGATGCAGGCAGTCGGCGAG
>Ga0075428_100010399_pt1 | contig 10332 bp, 12 predicted proteins | sample RhiMetdeltSRZDD2_FD_75291 | JGI IMG/M metagenome (GOLD analysis project Ga0075428, IMG submission 75291) | Populus rhizosphere microbial communities from Tennessee, USA - Rhizosphere MetaG P. deltoides SRZDD2 | ecosystem: Host-associated > Plants > Roots > Rhizosphere > Soil | place: USA...
CGTCGACCCCAAGAGCTACAAGTTTATCGACGGTACGACGCTCGACTACGACACGAGCCTCGTCAGTAAAGGCTTCACGTTCAACAACCCGAACGCCAAAGGCACCTGCGGGTGCGGCGTCAGCTTTTCTGTGTAGCTATCAGCTACCAGCTACCAGCTTTTAGCTCGCCTATTCGGCGGCTGAAGCTGGTGGCTGGAGGCTGGAAGTTGGAAGCTTCAAAAAATGTCCACATCAACCGAAACCATCGAACAACTCGCAAACCGCGAGTACAGGTACGGGTTCTACACAGACGTCGAAACCGAGACTATTCCGAAGGGGCTCAGCGAAGACATCGTTCGCCTGATCTCGGAAAAGAAGCAGGAACCGGAGTGGCTGCTCGAGTGGCGTCTGAAGGCGTACCGCCTGTGGCTGACGATGAAGGAGCCGACCTGGCAGAACGTCAAGTACGACCCCATCAACTACCAGGACATCGTCTACTACTCGGCGCCGAAGAAGAAGGCGGCGCTCAACAGCCTGGACGAGGTCGATCCCGAGGTGAAGCGGACCTTCGACAAGCTCGGCATTCCGCTCGAGGAGCAGAAGCTGCTCGCCGGCGTCGCGGTTGACGCCGTGTTCGACAGCGTGTCGGTCGCAACGACGTTTCGCGAGAAGCTGAAGTCGTACGGCGTGATCTTTATGTCGTTCTCGGACGCCGTGCGCGAGCATCCGGACCTCGTGAAGAAGTACCTCGGCTCCGTCGTGCCCTACACCGACAATTTCTTCGCGACGCTGAACTCAGCGGTGTTCAGCGACGGCTCGTTCGTGTTCGTGCCGAAGGGCGTTCGCTGCCCGATGGAGCTGTCGACGTACTTCCGCATCAACGCGAAGGACACGGGGCAGTTCGAGCGCACGCTCATCATCGCGGAAGAGGGCGCGTCGGTGAGCTACCTCGAAGGCTGCACCGCGCCCATGCGCGACGAGAACCAGCTCCATGCCGCCGTCGTCGAGCTCGTGGCGATGGACGATGCGACAATCAAGTACTCGACGATTCAGAACTGGTACCCGGGCGACAAGGACGGCAAGGGAGGCATCTACAACTTCGTGACGAAGCGCGGAATATGCGCCGGGCGCGGATCGAAGATCACGTGGACCCAGGTGGAGACGGGTTCGTCGATCACCTGGAAGTATCCCGGATGCATCCTCAAGGGGGACAACTCGATCGGCGAGTTCTACTCCGTAGCCACCACGAACAACTGGCAGCAGGCCGATACCGGCACGAAGATGATCCACCTCGGGAAGAACACCCGGAGCACCATCGTGTCGAAGGGGATCTCGGCAGGCCACGGCCAGAACACGTATCGCGGCCTGGTCCGTGTGGGTGCGAACGCGAAGAACGCGCGCAACTACTCGCAGTGCGACTCGCTGCTCATCGGCGACAAGTGCGGCGCGCACACGTTCCCGTACCTCGAGATCAAGAACACGTCGGCGCGCGTCGAGCACGAAGCGTCGACCTCAAAGATCGGCGAGGACCAGATCTTCTACATGCGCCAGCGGGGAATCCCGTTGGAGGATGCCGTCAACATGATCGTCAGCGGCTTCTGCAAGGAAGTGTTCCGCGAGTTGCCGATGGAGTTCGCCGTCGAAGCGCAGAAGCTGCTCAGTGTGAGTCTTGAAGGATCGGTCGGCTAACCGCAACTGAAAGCAGCAGTGTGCAACTAAGCGCCGGCGCGAGCGAGAGCGAGCGCTGACAGGCCGTGGGGGTGGGGCCCCACGGCAAACTAATAAGAGCAGACAGAGCCCCGCGAGAAAGCTAGACCATCAATCATGCTAGATATTAAAGATCTTCAAGTTACGGCCGAAGGCAAGCAAATCCTCAAGGGCATCGACCTTCACGTGAAGGCCGGCGAAGTGCACGCCATCATGGGCCCGAACGGGTCGGGCAAGAGCACGCTGGCGCGCGTGCTTGCCGGGCACCCCGAGTACCAAGTCACCTCGGGTGAAGTGCTCTACGAGGGCCGCGATTTGCTCGAGATGGATCCGGATGAGCGCGCGCGGGAAGGCCTGTTCATGGCGTTTCAGTACCCCGTCGAGATCGCCGGTGTTACCAACGCCTACTTCCTCAAAGCAGCGCTCAACGCCAAACGGAAGCACCAGGGGCAGGTCGAACTCGATGCGATCGAGTTCCTGCAGTTGAGCCGCGAGAAGGCGAAGATGCTCAATATCGATCAGGGCATGCTGAATCGCGCCATCAACGAGGGCTTCTCGGGCGGCGAGAAGAAACGGAACGAGATATTCCAGATGGCGCTGCTCGAGCCGAAGCTCGCGATCCTCGACGAGACCGATTCGGGTCTCGATATCGATGCCCTGAAGGTCGTGTCCGACGGCGTCAATGCGCTGCGCAGCCCTGATCGCGCGATCATCGTCGTCACGCACTATCAGCGGCTGCTGAACTACATCGTGCCCGACTTCGTGCACGTGTTGAGCGGCGGCCGCATCGTGAAGTCGGGTGACAAGCGGCTGGCGCTGGAGCTCGAAGAGAAGGGCTACGGCTGGCTGGATACCAACGCGGCGTAGCGAACAGCGAACAGCGATTCATATGGCACAACTGGCAGAAAAGCTTCAACCGTGGTTGGCCGCGTTGGACGAGCGGCCGCGAGGCGCCGCCCGCTGGCTGCAGGATCTGCGCGATCACGCGGCGTCGAAGTTTGTCGAGCTCGGGTTTCCGACCGTGAGGGATGAGGAATGGCGCTTCACGAACGTTGCGCCAATCGCGTCGACCGAGTTCCGTCCCGCGCCGGCCACGAAGCTGGACCCGGCAGCGCTCGCGACATTCCTTTACGCGGAGGCGCCGTTTCGCGTGGTCGTCGTGAACGGGCGGTTTTCGCCCGAGCTGTCGCGGACGTCCGGGCTCCCCAAAGGCGTGCGTTTCGGGTCGCTGGCGACAGCGGCCGCGGAGCAGGCTGACATCGTGGCGCGGTATCTGGGCCAGCTGGCCGATGCCAACACGCGCTCGTTTACGGCGCTGAACACCGCGTTCGCGACCGACGGTGCTTACGTGTACGTGCCCGACGGGGTGGTTCTCGAGCAGCCGTTGCAGATGCTGTTCGTCTCGGCTGTTGACGGTCCGCACGCCGCGATGACGCACCCGCGCGCGCTCGTCGTCGCCGGCGATCGAAGCCAGGTGCAGATTGTCGAGACCTACGTGAGCGCCCCCGGGCAGAAGCACTTCACGAACGCCGTCACCGAGATTGTCGCCGGCGAGAGCGCGATCATCGATCACTACAAGGTGCAGGAAGAAAGCGTTGACGCCTTTCACATGGCGACAATGCACATCCACTCGGCGCGAAGCAGCAACGTGTCGACGCACGCCTTCACCCTCGGCGGCCGTCTGGTTCGCAACGATATCTTTGCGGTGCTCGACGGCGAGGGCGCTGAAGCAACTTTGAACGGCCTGTACCTCGCCGACGGCGATCGGCTGGTCGATACGCACACGACCATCGATCACGCCAAGCCGCACTGCCCCAGCCACGAGGTCTACAAGGGCATTATTGGTGGTAATGCCAAAGCCGTCTTCAACGGCAAGATCATCGTCCGGCAGGACGCGCAGAAGACCGATGCGAAGCAGACGAACCGGGCGCTGCTGCTTTCAGATCACGCGACAATCAACACCAAGCCGCAGCTCGAAATCTTTGCCGACGATGTGAAGTGCACGCACGGTGCGGCGATCGGGCAGCTGGACGAGGATGCGCTGTTCTATCTACGCGCCAGGGGCCTGACCTTCCTCGAGGCGCGAGACATGCTGATTCACGCGTTCGCCGGCGAGATCCTGGATCGCGTGCGCATCGAGCCGCTGAAGCGGGCGCTCGAGGACGAGCTCTACGCGCAGCTGGAGAAGGATCTCGCGGAGGTGGATGCGGCATGACGGTCGCGGTCCGTGCGCGCGGGTTTGACGTCGCACGGGTGCGCGCCGATTTCCCGATTCTGCGCCGATCAGTGCGCGGGCGGCCGCTCGTCTATCTCGACAACGCGGCGACCACGCAGAAGCCGCAAGTCGTCATCGATGCGCTCACGCGTTACTACACCGAGATCAATGCCAACGTCCACCGCGGCGTTCACGAGCTGAGCGAGGTTGCCAGCGAGGCGTACGAAGGAGCGCGGCTGAAGATCGCCTCGTTCATCAATGCGCCTGACGGCCGGTCGATCGTTTTCACACGCAACGCAACCGAGAGCATCAACCTGGTGGCGCACGCGTTCGGCCGATCGCGCGTTGGCGCCGGCGACGAGGTGCTCATCTCGGCGATGGAGCACCACTCGAACATCGTTCCGTGGCAGCTCCTGTGCGAGGAACGTGGCGCGCGGCTGCGCGTCGCGCCCATCAACGATCGTGGCGAGCTGCTGCTGGATCAATTCGAGGCGCTCCTGAACGATCGCACACGGCTGGTGTCGATCGCGCACATGTCGAACGCGCTTGGTACCATCAACCCGGTTGAGGACATCGTTCGCCTCGCGCACGCGCGCGGCATTCCCGTGCTGCTCGATGGATCCCAGGCCGCGTACCACATGCCGGTGGACGTGCAGGCGCTCGACTGCGACTTCTACGTCGCCACCGGCCACAAGCTGTACGGGCCGACCGGGATCGGATTCCTGTATGGCAAGGCCGACCTGCTCGAGTCGCTGCCGCCGTTCATGGGTGGCGGGGACATGATCAGTTCCGTCACTTTCGAGAAGTCGACCTGGAACACGCTGCCGCACAAGTTCGAGGCCGGGACGCCGGACATCTCGGGAGCCATCGTGCTTGGCGTGGCGATCGACTACATCCAGTCCGTAGGACTGACGGAGATTGCCGCCCACGAGCAGGAGCTGCTGGCCTACGGCACCGACGCGTTGACCTCGGTTCGCGGATTGCGTCTGATTGGAACTGCTCGCCGAAAGGCGAGCATCCTCTCGTTCGTGCTTGACGGCGTGCATCCGCACGACATCGGCACGATCGTCGACCGCGAAGGCGTGGCAGTGCGGACCGGTCACCACTGCGCGCAGCCAGTCATGGATCGGTTTGGCGTGCCGGCAACCGCGCGCGCCTCGCTCGCGATGTACAACACACGCGAGGAGATTGACACGCTCGTGCGCGCGCTCGAACGGGTTAGAGCCGTATTTGGGTAAGGCTGATGTCCGATCTCACTGACCTGTACCAAGAAGTCATCCTCGACCACAATCGACGGCCGAGGAACTTCCGCGTGCTCGAGGACGCCACGCATCAGGCGGAGGGGTACAATCCTCTCTGCGGCGATCGGCTGAACTTGTTTCTGAAGCTCGACGGTGACGTGATTGCCGACGTCGGCTTTCAAGGCTCCGGCTGCGCGATCTCGAAGGCATCGGCCTCGTTGATGACGGATTCGGTGAAGGGCAGCGCCATCGCCGACGCGCGAGCGCTCTTCGATCGGTTCCATCGCATGGTGACGACGCCACCTGATGTCGAAGTCGAGGACCTCGGGAAGCTGTCGGCGCTGGCCGGCGTCCGCGAGTTTCCGGTGCGCGTGAAATGTGCGAGCCTGGCCTGGCACACGCTCAAGGCCGCGCTCGAGCACGCCGATAAGGCCACAACCGAATGAAGCCGCTGCCCATGGTCCAGACGCCACCGCCGGAGCCAGACGCAAATGGCGCCACGTCAGGGACGTTCGCCGAAATTGTGCCGGACGCGGCGAAGACTGACGCGCTCAAACCGACGATCGTCGATGCGATTTCGACCGTCTACGACCCGGAGATTCCCGTCAACATCTGGGAGCTCGGCCTGATTTACGACATCGTCGTGGATGCGGCGGGCGTGGCCGGCGTGTTGATGACGCTCACGGCGCCCGGGTGTCCCGCTGCGCAGTCGCTCCCCGTCGAAGTCGAGCAGAAGGTCAAGGCAGTACCTGGCGTGACGGGCGCCAATGTCGAAGTTGTGTGGGATCCGGCGTGGACGAAGGACCGCATGTCCGAAGCCGCCAGATTGCAATTGGGATTGTGGTGACATCATGCTGCGTCTGTCGAAAAAAGCTGACTACGCTCTGATCGCGATGAAACACCTCGCGATTCGACCTGACGCAGGGTCAGCGAGCGCCCGTGAGGTTGCCGAGCAGTACGACATCCCGGTCGAGCTGATGGCCAAAGTCCTGCAGCGTCTGGCTCGTCGCGGGCTGGTCACCTCACACCAGGGCACGCGCGGCGGCTACCGGCTGGCCCGCGCCGCGTCGATCATCTCGGTGGCCGACATCATTCAGGCGATCGACGGTCCACTCACCGTGACCGCCTGCTCGACTGAAGCGGAGAACTGCGAGCAATACGCAAAGTGCAGCGTCCGCGATCCGCTCTGGCGAATTCGCGAGCGCATTCTCTCGGCTCTTGCGACGTGCTCTCTGCAGGAAGTCTGCACGGAGGTTCCGGACGCCGCGTTGACGGATACGACGGCGCCGATGGCGTTCACACGCAAGACTTGATGTAGCTTCCAGCTTCCAGCCGATGCGCCCTGTTTATCTCGACTTCCACGCCACGACACCCGTCGATCCGCGGGTGCTCGAGGCGATGCTTCCCTACTTCAGCGACGACTTCGGCAATCCTGCGAGCCGCCAGCACGCGTTTGGCTGGAAGGCGCAGGAAGCCGTTGATCGTGCCCGCAGCGAGATCGCCTCGCTGATTGGCGCATCTGGACACGAGGTCGTGTTCACCAGCGGCGCCAGCGAGTCGAACAACCTGGCCATCAAAGGCGTCGCGCAGTGCTGCCGCTCGAAGGGCGATCACATCATTACTGTTGCGACCGAGCACAAATCCGTTCTCGATTCCTTCAAGCGGCTCGAACGGGAAGGCTGGCGCGTCACCTGGCTGAGCGTCGACGGCGACGGTCTCGTTCGCCTCGACGAGCTGCGCTCCGCGATCACCGACAAGACCGTACTCGTTTCGATCATGGCCGCCAACAACGAGATTGGTGTTCTGCAGCCGCTGGCCGATATCGGCGCCATTACCAGCGCGGCGGGCGTGCTGCTCCACACCGATGCCGCGCAAGCCGCGGGCAAGATTCCAATTGACGTCAGTGCGATGGGCATCGACCTGCTCTCGTTGACGGGCCACAAGTATTACGGCCCGAAGGGCGCCGGCGCTCTTTACGTCCGGCGCAAGAAGCCGCGCATCGAAATGATCTGCCAGATCGACGGCGGCGGTCACGAGCAGGGCCTCCGCTCCGGCACCCTCAACGTGCCCGGCATTGTCGGCCTCGGCCGCGCTGCCGCGATTTGCCGCGCCGAGATGCTCTCGGAATCACAGCGACTCGGCAGCCTGCGCGATCGGCTGCTCGACGGGCTCCAGCGCAGCCTCGACGGCGTGCGTGTCAACGGCTCGCTGACCAATCGGCTGCCGCACAACCTGCACGTGAGCTTTGAACGGGTTGAAGGCGAGGCATTGCTGATGGCGCTTGGCGACCTGGCGGTGTCGACCGGTTCCGCATGCAGCTCTGGAAGTCAGGCCCCGTCACACGTGCTCGTCGCAATCGGTGCCGTCGGCGAGAACGCCGGCGCCTCGATCCGTTTTGGCCTAGGCCGCACGACAACGCAGAACGACATCGACTTTGCGATCGATCGTGTCACGACGGTGGTGAAGAGCCTTCGCAGAGTGGCGGCAGCCAGCTGAACGCGCCGGGAGTCCGGAAGTCCGGAAGCTCGGACGTCCGGTCCTCCGAACTTCCGATCTGAAACGAAACATCATGTCAGTAACCAAAATCACCGTCGCGCACAGTCCGGATTCGGACGATGCCTTCATGTTTTTTGGCTTGGCCAGCGGTGCGGTTGATACCGGCGGGCTGGAGGTCGATCAGGTCCTGGCCGATATCGAGACCTTAAATCGAGCGGCGTTCGATGGCACCTACGAGGTGACCGCAGTTTCGTTTCACGCGTATGCCCATCTGGCCGACAAGTACGCGTTGCTGCCGCACGGCGCGAGCATGGGTGACAACTACGGTCCGATTGTCGTCGCCAAGTCGGGCGGGCCGGCGGCGGTCAAAGGCCGTCGCATTGCCATTCCGGGTACGCTCACCACGGCCTACTTGACGCTGCGGCTCTACGAGCCTGACTTCGAGTACGTTGTCGTGCCGTTCGATCAGATTCAGCAGGCTGTGCTCGATGGCAAGGCTGAAGCGGGCCTGCTGATTCACGAGGGACAGTTGACGTACCAGGACGAGGGGCTACAGAAGATCGTCGATCTCGGCGAGTGGTGGAGCGAACGCACCGGCGGCCTGCCGCTGCCACTCGGCGGCAACATCATCCGTCGCGATCTCGGGCCGCAGATGATTGCCAAGGTCTCGAAGATGCTGCACGACAGCATCGCTCACGCGCTTGCTCATCGTCCCGAGGCCGTGGAGTACGCGCTGCAGTTCGGGCGGGGCCTCGATCGCGTGAAGACGGATCGCTTCGTCGGGATGTACGTCAACGACCTGACGTTGTCGTACGGCGAGCGCGGCCGTCGGGGGCTCGAACAGCTGATGAACGACGCCTTCGAGAAGGGCCTCATCCCGCAACGCGTTTCGGTGGAATTTGCCGCGTAGCGTCCGGCTTCAAGACCTCCGCGCCACGAAAATCCCATCCCTGATCGGCACGATGCTCGCGATCCACTTTGGATCCGTCGTCACCAACCGCGTGAGCTCGCGGACGCCGGCCGTGTCGGCGGCGCGATCGGACGAATCGATAACCCGCCCGTGCCAGAGCATGTTGTCGACGAGCAGTACGCCGCCGTTGCGAATCTTCTCGGCGATCACGGGTAGCGACGCCGGGTAGCCTGTTTTATCGATGTCGTTGAACACGACGTCAAACGGTCCCGAGGCCTTGCGCAATTCCGCGACGGCTTCGCCAACGTGAAACTCGACGAGGTGATCCAGTTGAAGGGCCGCGAGGTGCTGCCTCGCCCGCGCTGACAGCTTCTCGTCCCATACGACGTGATGGACGATGCCGCCGCCGTTGTCCTGCACGGCGCGCGCGAACCACGCCGTGGAGTATCCGAAACCCGATCCCAGCTCGAAGACCGACGACGCGCCGATCAGGCGCGCCATGAGATAGCAGAACTGTCCAGCCGCAGGGCCGATGATTGGGAAGTTCGACTTCGCGGCGATTGCCTCCATCGCCTGCATCTCGGGCGGGCGTGACGGAACCAGCGAATCGAGATACGCGGAAATCGCCGGCGAAAGTGGTTCCTCAGCCATGACGCTTTACCCGTTGCTTTCGAAAACAGTCAAGAGCGTGATCGTCGACCATACCGACGGCTTGCATGAACGCGTAGCAGATCGTCGTGCCGACAAAGGTAAAGCCGCGCTTCTTCAGGTCGCGGCTGAGCGCGTCGGATTCCGCGGTCCGTGTGGGGACGTCCTTCATCGAGCGCCAGCGGTTAATGCGTGGCGTGTTACCACCGAACCCCCAGACGTATTTGTCGAAGCTGCCAAACTCGCGCTGGACGTCTAAAAACGCGCGTGCGTTGCGCACCGTCCCCTCGATCTTCAACCGGTTCCGGACGATGCCGGGATTCTGAAGAAGTTTCTCGACGCGTGCGGGCGTGAAGCGCGCAACTTTTGCCGGATCGAAGCCCGCGAACGCGTCCCTGTACGCCTCGCGTTTGTTCAGGATGGTCTCCCAGCTCAGACCTGCCTATGCGCCCTCGAGCGTGATGAATTCGAACAACACCACATCGTCATGCGCCGGGACACCCCACTCCTCGTCGTGGTACGCGATGCTGAGGGGCGTTCTCGCCCACGTGCATCGGGACTCCTCTTTCATGCCACCTACTCGTCGTCTTCGCGCTCGGCAGCGTCGACAATTAGCGTGTCGACAACCGAGTCGCTCCGACCGCGCAGCAGAAAATAGAGCGACGGCAGACCGAAGACGATCAGTCCTTTGAGCGCGTTGAACAGGTTGGTTCCGGACCGTTGTACGCCGGCGGCGGGCTTGCCGTTCCACCACGCCACGATTTCAGTGGCCGCATACGCAAGATAAGCAGACAGCACCGCCAGCGCCACCAGCCGGAGCGACCACTCGAATCGCCGCGGCGCCGTCAAGCCAAGCGTCGCAAAGATGAGCGTCGCCGAGAAGGCATACAACACAATCCGGCCGGTTGTCGTCGGTGGGTCGGTGATCAGCGGCAACCCGAATGCCGTTGCGAGAAAAACCGGCGCGAGAACTCAGAAGTACCAGCGATTCATAGAACTCAGCCCGGAGAACCCGCCGTGTAGAACCTGACGTGTAGAACCTGACGTGTAGAACCCGCCGTGTAGAACCCAACGTGTAGAACCCAACGTGTAGAACTACATCTTGATTCCATGCCACTCGAGCGTCCCGCCGACG
>Ga0075428_100010402_pt1 | contig 10331 bp, 9 predicted proteins | sample RhiMetdeltSRZDD2_FD_75291 | JGI IMG/M metagenome (GOLD analysis project Ga0075428, IMG submission 75291) | Populus rhizosphere microbial communities from Tennessee, USA - Rhizosphere MetaG P. deltoides SRZDD2 | ecosystem: Host-associated > Plants > Roots > Rhizosphere > Soil | place: USA...
GCAGCGAAAAAACAATGAAGAACGTGAACGCGGCCGGGCGAGCCGGCCTTCTGGCAGCCGCGGGGCTTTTGTTCTGCGGCGTCGCAAACGCGCAGCTGCGCGAGCCTATCAAGCTCGACGCCGGCCAACTCGGCAACTCCACGGAGTCGTCGCCGGGAGTTCGCGCCTTCAAAGGCATTCCGTTTGCGGCACCGCCGGTCGGTGCGCTGCGTTGGAAGGAGCCGCAGCCGGTTGCGAAGTGGGACGGTGTCCGCGACGCGAGCAAGTTCGGCAACGTCTGCATTCAGCCGGATGGAGCCGCCAGAGTTCAAGCCTTTGGTCCCAAAGCCTTGAACATCGCGGTCGGTCCGGGCTCGCCGGCGCAGTCCGAAGATTGTTTGTATCTGAACGTGTGGACCGGCGCGCGCGCCGCAACGGAACGCCGGCCCGTGATGGTCTACTTCTTCGGCGGTGCGTTCACGGAAGGCGCGGGCTCGATCCCGCTCTATGACGGCGATGCGCTCGCGAAGAAGGGCGCCGTCGTCGTCACGATGAATTACCGGCTCGGGCCGTTCGGCTTCTTCGTGCATCCCGCGTTGACGGCTGATTCGCCGCACAAAGCGTCGGGCAACTACGGTCTCGCCGACATGGTTGCATCGCTGAAGTGGGTGCAGAGCAACATCGCGGCGTTCGGCGGCGATCCTGGCAACGTGACGGTGTTCGGTCAGTCGGCGGGTGCGATGGCGATCGGCTCGCTCGTCTCGTCGCCGGAAACTAAGGGTATGTTTCAGCGCGCGATCGGCCAGAGCGGCTCGTGGATGGGGCTCGGTCCGGCGCCCGCGATGAACACGCGCGCGCGTGCCGAGGAGGACGGCAAAGGCCTCGCCGACGCGGCGGGTGTCACGACGGCCGAGCAACTGCGCGCGATGCCGGCGGCCGATGTGACGGCGAAGCTGCGCAGCGGCTCGGGCATGATCGTCGACGGCTGGATCATTCCGCAGGATCCGTCCGATGTGTTCGCGGCCGGAAAGCAGAATCCGGTCGACGTGCTCGTCGGCTCGAACAGAGACGACTTGTCGTTCGGGCCCCCGCGCACCACGACGCCCGAGCAGTTCGAGCAGGGCGCGGCTGCGCGCTGGGGCGCGCTCGCGGACCAGTATCTGAAGCTCTATCCGCACGCGACCAACGAGGAAGCGAGCAAGTCGCAGGCCGAAAGCGCGAACGACGGCGCGTTCTGGCACATGCGGTTGTTCGCGGACGATCAGAAGAAGCTCGGCCGGCAGGCGTGGCTGTTCTTTTTTGCTCAGAACCCGCCGGCGCCCTCGGGGCAGCCGCCGTTCCCGGCGGCGCACGCGTCGGAGCTGCCGTACGTGTTCAACAATGTCGGAAAGGCGCCGCTCTTCCCGGATCCGAGTGATCCTGCGCTGGCGGCCGCGTCGGCGCCGGACAAGAAAGTCGCGGACCAAATGTCGTCGTACTGGGTGAACTTCGCGCGCACCGGCAATCCGAACGGCTCGGGTCTGCCGACGTGGCAAGAGCACAAAGTCGGCGACAGCGATCGCGCAATCATTCTCGATGCGAATCCGAGCTCGGAGAAGTTGCCGGCCAAGGCGCGGCTCGAGCTCTACGACAAGTTCTACGCGCAGATGCGCGCGGCTCGCTGAGCGCTGCGCTAGTCAGTCGATAGAAACGCGGGTTTGATGGAAGTGCGGGGCGCCATGTGCGCCCCGCGCTGTTTTCAGCGAGCCGATCTCAGCGCACGACGCGACGAAAACGCCCGGTCCGGTTGTACGGATCGCTGCCGGCGTCCTCGTCCGAGACGGCGACTTTGCCTGTGAACTTCAGCGTCGTCGGATCCTCGTTCGTCGGCGCATCGTCGCTGTCGTGGTCCGCGCGAACCGGCTGCTTCGCGGCGGTCGGTGCAACAGCGTCTTGTGTATGAGGTTGCGTGCCTGGCATCGCAGTTCTCCGCTCGGCAGCGCGAGCGCTGCCCGATGCGAAGAGTCTAGGCGCCGCACGGCATTCGCCGAAGGTCAGCCGTCGGCTCGCGGCTACCGCCGGTCGGCTCGCCGCCGTTCGTCGGCGACACGATACCGTTCGTCACCGTGAAGAGGTGCCGGTGTTACGGTTTCGGTTCGGCGGAGATAGCGGACGAGTGCTGCGGTCGGCGTGAACCGAAACCGTAACACCGGCACCTCCGGTCGAGCTAGCGCGCGATCACTGAGGCGCGACGTCGCGGTTCTTGATGAGCCACTGGCCGTTGATGCGCACGAGCTGGTCGACGCCGCGACCGGCTGCGGCCACGCGCACGGGCGTGCTCTCGCCGGCGGCGCCGAACACCGTCATCCAATACGAGTCGTAGCGCGCTTCGTTTGGGCCCGTGAACGTGATCTGGTGATTCGCGATGACGTGATACATCGGCGCGCTGGCGGTGCCGGCGGCCGCGCGCTCGTCGCGCGTCTTCTTGAGGTCGGCGATCATCGCTTTCATCTCGGTGCGGCCTTGGTGTTGCGTGCTGCCGCTCTTGAACTTGCCGTCTTCGGTGAACACGGCGGCGTAGCCGTCGGCATCCATCGAATCGAGCGCGCGCACGTAGCGCCACATCAACGCCTCGATCGCGGCGCGATCCTGGGCCTCACGCAGCGCCGCTGCATCATCGGCGAACGCGGCCTGCGCGCCGAGCGCCAAGGTCGCCACCATGAGAGTCGTGAACGTGCGCATCGTCGATCTCCTGCTGCTAGCTAATTCCCGAGCGCGAACACCATGTATTGACCCGGCCCGGGCTCGGGCTGATTCATGCCTTGGCTGAACAGACCGTTGCCGCCGACCGCGATCGCGACGTACTGCTTGCCGCCGACCGAGTACACGGCCGGCACGCCTTCCGTCGCGGCCGGAAGATCGTAGCTCCAGAGCACCTTGCCGGTGTCGGCGTCGTACGCGCGGAACTTGCGATCCGACGACGTGCCGATGAACAGCAGGCCGCCGCCCGTCGCGACGACGCCGCCGCGCGGCGCGTGACTGCCCGTGCCCGTGATTCCTTTCGCCGCGAGGCTCGCGACATCGCCGTCCGGGATCTGCCAGAGGATCGTGCCCTTGTTCAAGTCGTACGCCGTGATCTGCGACCACGGAGGACCGATCGCCGACAGACCCGAGCTCGGCTGAATCATGAAGTCGGCGGGCGCCGTGTACGGAATGAAATCCGGACCCGCGTTCGGCGGCGGCGCCGGAGGAGGTCGGTTACCTCCGCCGCCCGGTCCACCGCGCGGCGGTCCGCCGCCGGGGCCGGGACCCACGCCGGGTGCCGGAGGCTGCGGTGCACGCAGATTCGCCGTCGTCGGCAGCTCTTTCGAAACGACGTAGAGTCTGCCCCTCTTCGGATCGGCGGCCGAGCTGCCCCAGTTCGCGCCGCCGTTGTGTCCCGGCAGCATGACCGTGCCTTGCAGGCTCGGCGGCGTGTACAACCCTTCGTTGCGCGCGGAGCGCAAGAACTCGCGGACCTTCTGTTGATCCTCTTCCGAGATGTACGGGTTGATGTCGGCTTCCGTGAAACGCTGGCGCGCGAACGGCGGCGGCGCGGTCGGGAACGGCTGCGTCGGCGAGCTCTGCTCGCCGGGAACATCCGACTGCGGCACCGGTCGCTCTTCGATCGGCCAGATCGGTGCACCGGTGATGCGATTGAAGACGTAGACGAAACCTTGCTTGCTCGGCTGCGCGATCGCCGGAACCGCAACGCCGTCGTGCATGACGGTCAGCAGCTTCGGCGCCGTCGGCAAGTCGTAGTCCCAAAGATCGTGATGGATCATTTGGAAGTGCCAGAGGCGCTTGCCGCTGCGCGCGTCGAGCGCGAGCAAGCTGTTGCCGAACAGGTTTGCGCCGTGGCGATTGCCGCCGTAGAAGTCGTAGCGCGCCGTGCCGGTCGGCACGTAAACGATGCCGGTTTCGACGTCGACTGTGGATTCGCTCCAGTTGTGCACGCCGCCGTAGTTGCCGAGGCCGCCTTCGGGCCACGTGTCGGCGCCGAACTCGCCGGGGCGCGGCACCGTGTGGAAGCGCCACCGCTGCTCACCCGTGCGCACGTCGTACGCATGGATGTCCGCCGGTGCCGACGCGTAGCCGCCCCCGCCGGCGGGCAGCGACATGATGATGGTGTCCTCGAAGATGCGGCCCGGGTTGCTGGTCTGCAGCGCGCGAATCGTCGTGATGTCGCCGTCGAGCCCGATGCGCAAGTCGACGCGGCCATCGACGCCGAACGTGTTGATCGTCTCGCCGGTCTTCGCGTTGATCGCCGTGAGGTGACCGCCGTTGACGTACAGCAATCGCTCGTCGCTGCCGTCGGGGCTCTTCCAGTAGTTCATGCCGCGCGTGCCGACGGCGCCTTCGTTCGCATGCGACCACAGCTCGCGGCCCGTCGCGGCATCGAGCGCCACGATCGAGCGGCCCTTCGCGAGCACGTACATCGTGTTGCCGATGATCAGCGGATTGAAGGAATAGTTCTCGGTCGTCGGGTACGTCCAGGCGACCTCGAGCTTGCCGACGTTGCTCTTGTCGATCTGCGTCAGCGACGAGAACTGCGAAGAGTCGGCGCCGCCGAGATACTGGTCCCAGCCTTCGAAATCGAAGTTGCCAGCGGGAGCAGCCGCGGTTTCAGTGCCGACGGCGGCTTCGGGTGCCGGCGAGCATGCCGCCAACGCGAAGGCCGATAGCACCGCAGCCGGAAGTAGTTTGAGAATCGGCGTCGCGCGAGCGCGACCGCTCAAGTCGATCGAGAGCATGGGTTGTGTCCTCCCCCTGCACGAACCCCGGAATCCGACGGCGATACTACCAGCAGGCTGCGGCTGCGGCAGTCCGCTGAGTCTGAAGAAACCCAGGGAGAGAAGGCATTCGGCGCGGGCGCGGCTTATCCTTTTGGGTCGAGCAGCGAGTTGCGGGAGTGACCGGATGAGCAAGCCGTACTGGATGATTGCGGGCGCAACCGCAGCGGTCGTTTGGGCCGCGGCGAGTGCCCAGCAATCGCCGCGCACCCCCTGGGGCGACCCCGATCTGCGCGGCACTTATACGAGCGACAACTCGATCGGCGTGCCGTTCGAGCGGCCGACGCAGTTCGGCGAGCGGGCGCAGCTCACGGACGAGGAGTACGCCGCCAAGGTCAACGCGAACGAAGAGCAGATCGCCAAGGACCAGAATCCCGAGCCGGAAAGCGAGTTCTCGGCCGAAGATCCGTCGGCGATCAACGCATCGAGGCACTGGCTCGAGCGCCCCGAGACGCCGTCGCGTGCGACTTCTCTGGTCGTCGATCCGCCGAACGGGCGCCTGCCCGAGATGACGGCGGCGGGCCAGCAGCGTGCCGCGGAGCGCCGCGCGCGGCGCCCGCGCGGGCAGCTGCCGGCGTCGTACACGGACTTCTCGAACTACGATCGCTGCCTCACGCGCGGATTGGTCGGCTCGATCGTTCCCGTCATTTACGGCAACGGCACGCAGATCGTGCAGGCGCCGGGCGTCGTCGTGATTCGCAACGAGATGATCCACGAGGCGCGCGTGATCCCGCTCGACGGCAGCGCGCACGCGGGCGACGGCGTGCACATGTGGATGGGCGACTCGCGCGGCCGGTTCGAGGGCGACACGCTCGTCATCGAGACGAAGAACTTCACGGATCGAACCGGCTTGGGCGGCAACGGCAATGGCGCGATCCACAGCGACAAGCTGACGCTCGTCGAGCGTCTGCGGCGCGTCGATGCCGACACGCTGCGCTACGAGTTCACCGTCAACGATCCCGAGACGTACACGCGGTCGTGGACGGCCGCGTTCGACCTCGATAGCAAGCAGGGCTACGAGATCTACGAGTACGCGTGCCACGAAGGCAACTTGGGCCTCGCGAACATGCTCAGCGCGGCCCGCGCCGAAGAGCGCGCCGCAGCCGCATCTAAGCGTTAACGTCGGCGCTCGACTCAATGCCGCCAAGATTTGGCTCGTCGTAGGACCAAGGTCCCCTAGGCCGGCATTTCGGCGCGGAGGGACCATCCTGGTGGAGGAACCAAGCCTCCGGGCGCCAGGGACTGAGCAGCGCCCATCTTGAACACGCACGAACCAAGGAGGGATCCATGCGTAGGCTCATATTCGCTTCGGCTCTGCTCGCGTTCGCGCCCGCGCCCGCGCTCTGGGCGAAGGTCACGATCGACTACGCGAAGGAGATGGACTTCAAGGACGTGAAGACGTTCCAGCTCAAACCAGTGGACGAGACTGCAGCGCCGGATCAGCTCGTGTCCGAACAAATCGCCCAAATGACGAAGGCGAAGCTGAAAGCCGCGGGCTTGACCGAAGTCACCAGCAACCCGGACATCTACGTGACTTACCACGTGGTCGCTGAGGATCACCCGGTCCTGAACACCACGGGATTTGGCTACGGCGGATTCGGACCGGGCTGGGGTGCGTGGGGAGGTGGAGTCGGCTCGTCGACGACGACAGTGTCGAAGTACACCGAGGACACGCTGGTCATCGATGCCTATCGGCCGTCGGACAGCAAGCTCGTCTGGCGCGGCCAGGGAACGAGCGACTGGTCGGACAAGCCCGACAAGCGCGACAAACAGATTCAGGAGACGCTCGACGATCTCGGCGAACGTTGGCAGAAGATTCTGAAAAACCAGGGCGAATGAGCGACGGTCGCGCTTGGCCGTCGACCCGCGAGGTTGCGGCCAACGTTGCGCCGCTAGACGCGGGCGACGCCTAGTGCGGCGGGCAAGTCGGCGAAGCTGCGGATGCGCGGGCTCGCGCCGAGCTCGGTCTCGTCGATCTTGCCGTAGCCGTAGCTCGCGAGCACGAAGCCGTAGCCTGCGGCGCGCGCGGCGCGTAGGTCCTGGTGCGAGTCGCCGATGAGCACGGCGGCGCTTGGGTTCACGCCGACCGTTTCGGCGGCGACCTTCAGCTGCAGCGGGCTTGGCTTTTTCTCCGGCAGGCTGTCGCCGCCGATCAGCGGCTCGAAATAGTCGCGAATTCCCGCTTCGACGAGCAGCTCGTGCGAGAACGCGTAGCGCTTGTTCGTGACGCAACAGAGCTTGAGCCCTCGAGCGCGCAGCGCGTCGAGCGTTTCCTGCACTCCGGGGTAGAGGCGGCTGCGCACGAACAAGTTCTCGCGATAGCACGCGAGGAAGGCGGCGAGGGCGGCTTTGTGCCGCGCCTCGCCGGATAGTGTCGCCTCGCGTTCGCCGCCGCCGTGCGCAATCGCACGTGCGATCAGAGTCTCGAGGCCGTCGCCGATCCAGACGCGTGTGCGAGCTTCGCCAGGCGGCGCGTAGCCGATCGCCTCGAGCGCACTGCCCAGGCAGTGCGCGATGTCGGGCGCCGAATCGACCAGCGTGCCGTCTAGATCTATGGCGAGAAGCTTGCGCTCCGGCTCGCTCAAAAGACTCGAACGGCGATGTCGGCGGGCGCTGCCAACAGCTCTTCGAGCTCCTTGTCGAGCTTCAGCAGCGTCAGCGAGCAACCGGCCATTTCGAGCGACGTGCAGTAGTTGCCGACGTAGTTGCGCACGATGTTCAGGCCGCCGGCCTTCGCGCGCAGCGCGGCTTTGCGATACAGCACGTAGAGCTCGCTCGGCGGCGTGCCGCCCAAGCCATTGATCATCAGCGCGACGCGGTCGCCGCTCTTGAACGGCAAGTCCTTCGCGACGGCGTCGTAGATTTCGTCGACGATCGCGTCGGCGGACTTCATCTTGTCGCGGCGGCGACCCGGCTCGCCGTGAATGCCGACGCCGACTTCCATCTCGTCGTCGCCGATCTCGAAGATCGGCTTGCCCTTCGCGGGCGGGGTGCACGACGTCAGCGCGACGCCCATCGAGCGCACGTTCGCGTTGACCTTCTTGGCAAGCTCGAGCAGCGCCTCGAGGCTCGTGCCTTTCTCCGCGGCCGCGCCGCAAGCCTTCATGACGAAGAAGTTGCCCGCGACGCCGCGGCGTCCGACAGTGTACGAGCTGTTCTGCACGGCGACGTCGTCGTCGATGATGAACGACTTGACGTTGATGCCCTCGGCCTCGGCCATCTCGATGGCCATGTCCCAGTTCATCCGATCGCCCTGATAGTTGTTGATCAGCACCAGCACGCCTTTCGGCGAGTTCATCAGCTTGATGCACTCGAGGCAGTACTCCATCGGCGGCGCGGCGAACACGTTGCCGGGAGAGGCGGCATCGAGCATGCCCGGGCCGACGGTCATGACGTGCGCCGGCTCGTGGCCGCTGCCCGAGCCTTGGATCACGGACACATGATTCTTACTGGGTCGGTCCGCCCGGTAGATGAGGTTGTACTTCGGCTCGTACTTCAGCTTGCCTTCGTTGGCGAGAAAGATGCCTTCGAGCATCTCCGGCACGAATTTGGCCGGGTCGTTCACGAACTTCTTCATGGTGCGTACCCCCGAGGTGAGTTTCTTAGTTCTTGCCCGGCCCGCGATTAGCGACGCCGAACTGCGTGCAAAGGTCGTTCATCATCGTCGCGATCGCGACGATGCCCGGATCGGGCGTGTCCTTGCTGCGATCGCCCGTGAACTGCTGGCGGCCGCGCTTCGCGACCCACGGCTTCGTGCGCTCGATCGCTTCGTTCGCGACGGCCGTTGCGAGCCGCAGCACTTCGCTCGGGTTCGCGTCCGGCTTGGCGGCATGCTCGTGCACGAGGTCGCGAATCGGGATCAGCGAGTCGAGCAGCGTCTTGTCGCCGAGCTGCGCGCCGCCGCGCTTCTGAATGCCTTCGATGGCGGCCGTCAGCATCTTGTCGAGGTCGTCGAGCGTGATCGTCGTGCGATCTTTCGACAACGCGCCCGCGCGCATGAACGCCGTGCCCCAAATGGGGCCCGAGCAGCCGCCGACGTTCTTCGAGATCACCATGCTGATCTTGAGCAGCAGGGCGCCGATCGAGCTGTGGTCGAGCGCTTGCCACTCTTGCTCGATGGCGCGGAAACCCGACGCCAGCGAAACGCCGAAGTCCGCGTCGCCCGCGTACGAGTCGAGCTCGCAGAAGTATTGCTCGTTCTTGAGCGCGGTCGCGGCGACGGTTCTGACCGCAGTTTCGACGTCCGCCAAGGTGATTTCTTTCATCTCTCTCTTCTCCCTAGCTGCGGACACGTCGGTCACGCCGCGCGCTGTGCTCCGATGGCTCTCAGATCCTTGAGCGTGACGAGAACCTTCGGCGGATCGCCGAGCTCGGGCACGACTTTCCCAGCGCCCTTGAAGTCCTCAGTCGTAGTGTAGGTGCTCGTCGTGATCAACGTCGGCATGCCGGCGCCGAGAGAGGCCAACAACCCGTTGCGGCTGTCCTCGACGACGAGGCACTCCTTGCCTTCGAGCCCGAGCTTCTGCTTCGCGAGATTGTAGATCTCGGGGTCGGGCTTCTTCTTCTTGACGATGTCGCCGGCGAGCACGATCTCGAACCACTTTTTGCGCTCGGCGCCGAAGAGATCGAGCACGCCGTCGATGGCCTTCGGATCGGACGTCGTGCAGACGCCGAGCCGCATGCCAGCGGCGTGCGCTTCATCGACAATTCGAGAGACGCCGGGCCGCAAGGGGAGGCTGCCCTTCGCGATGAGGTCCGTGAAGATGGCCGTCTTGCGTTTGTGCAGCTCGGGAATCAGCGTTTCCGCCGTCTTGCCGTTTGGCCAACCGTGCTGGTTGAAATAGTGCGTCATGCGCTCTTTGCCGCCGGCGATCTTGAGCAGCTCGCCGTAGCGCTCCACGTCCCACTCGGCGTCGATACCGGCCGCGGCGAACGCGCGGTTGAACGCGACGCGATGGCCGTCGCGCTCGGTGTCGACGAGCACACCGTCGCAGTCGAAGATCAGAGCCTTCATTGCAAGCGGTTTCGGCTCAGGCGACCTTCGACAGCACTTCGCTCGCGCGGTTGGCGCCGCCGAACTGCGAGATCTTTTCCTTGAAGAGCTGCTTCAGCGCTTCGTACTGCGCGCCGAGCACGTGCAGCGGCTCGTACTTTTTGTTCTTCTGATGGAAGTCGACGAAGCTGTCGATGAAGACGTGCTTCAAGTTCGTCGAGATGTTGATCTTGGCGCAGCCGAGCTTGATGCACTTCTGAATGATCTCGTCGTTCAAGCCGGTGCCGCCGTGCAGCGCCATCGGCGTGTTCGTGCGGCGGTTGATCTCGCCGATCAAGTCGAACTTCACGTCGGGCTCGCCCTTATAGTAGCCGTGCGCCGTGCCGATCGCGGCCGCGAACGCGGCGAGATCGAGCTCGCGGCAGAACCGCTCGGCCTCGGCCGGATCCGTGAAGTGCACTGCGTCGACGACCATGTCGTCCTCGACGCCGTGAATCTCGCCGATCTCGGCCTCTACGCCGATGCCGGCTTTCGTGGCGATGTCGACG
>Ga0075428_100010407_pt1 | contig 10329 bp, 9 predicted proteins | sample RhiMetdeltSRZDD2_FD_75291 | JGI IMG/M metagenome (GOLD analysis project Ga0075428, IMG submission 75291) | Populus rhizosphere microbial communities from Tennessee, USA - Rhizosphere MetaG P. deltoides SRZDD2 | ecosystem: Host-associated > Plants > Roots > Rhizosphere > Soil | place: USA...
TCCCGCAGCCGGACAAAAAGGGCTCGTACGCCAGGAAAGTGATGATCGGAGAAGTTCGCGATTTGATTGAGCAGGCGTTCCAAGTCGGAGCAGATTACCGCCAGTTCGGCCGCCTGACATTTGTCCCTTGGTAGGCGTCGAAAAATGGGTCGATAGTCTGGGAAATACTCACGATCCGTTTCGACCTCCCGGCAAGCGCCGAGCCCTGGGAGCCGCGCAAGGCCCTGAGCGTGCACGGCCCATCGCGTCTATTGCTCCGCCTCAGGCCGGCCCGTCGCGCCGCGGCGCGTAGTGACACCCCACCGGGCGACTAACAAGACGCCAGTCTCACTCTTCTGAGTCGCTCGTAGCAACGCGTTTGCCTGGCTCGCCGGTTGTCCCCGGCTTGACTTCGCCGTTCTTGAGGCGTTCAACCTGTTCGTGAAGTCGGCGGGCGTGCTCTGCTTCACGCTCCTCAGGCGTCATCTCGTCGTCGTCGCGCTTGCGACTCTCCTTAGTCGTGGCCATCACTTCATCACCTGCTAACCGGTTCTTTCTGCGTGCGGTCGCGCATCAGAATTCGGCACGGGCGTGACGGTAATGTTGATCGCCGCGGAATGGCCCGTCTGTTCGGAAGCGAACATTCGTCCGACTAATCCCGAGTCTTGTCCTTTGGACGGACTGGCACCTCTACAATGAGCACCAGGGCCCACACGCTGAACGCAAGTAACCCCAGAGGAGTCTTTTCCTTAGAATCCATCATCTTTTAGACATCGGGTGCCTTCAGCACGCCCGTGCCATCGGTGGTCAGTTCTAACGACAGGACGCACCACCGAGGCACCGATGGCCAAAACACGGCCGCACGCCCCTCTTCATGCCAATCGACTTCTGAACCTGCTGCCGCGCGACGAGTACGAACGGCTCCGGCCAAAACTACGGCCGGTCGAGCTGTCACACAGTCAGGTGCTCATGCGGGCGCAGAAGCCCTTCGAGTACGTGTACTTCCCTGCCCGAGCCATGGTGTCGGCCCTGACCGTCATGGCCGACGGGGCGACGATCGAGGTCGGCTGTGTCGGCAGCGAAGGCCTGGCTGGCTCCTCGGCGGTACTCGGCGTCCTGACGTCGCCGCATCAGAACATCGTGCAAGTGCCGGGCGAGGCACTGCGGATGGACGCCGGCGAGTTGGCGCAAGCGTGCAGTTGCGACGGTCGCTTGCGGCAGCTGATGGTTCAGTACCATGCCTTTTTCTTTTCGCAGGTGAGCCAGTCCGTGGCCTGCAACGGCTTGCACTCGGTGTCGCAGCGATGCTGTCGCTGGCTCCTCATCACCCATAACGGGGCGCAATCGGATCGCCTGCCGCTGACGCACGAGTTTCTGGCGATGATGCTGGGCGTGCGACGCGTGAGCGTCACGCTGGTGCTTCAGCCGCTTCAGGAACAGGGTTTGATTCGCGGCGGACGGGGAACAATTACGATCCTCGACCGCCGCGGTCTGGAGATTGCCGCCTGCGAGTGCTACCAGCGAGTCAAAGACGAATATGCCCGGCTGCTCGGCGTGAAAGATTCGTGATCGACGATCCTGATCACTTCTTCAAGCGGCGGAGGACCATGATTTTCACAGTGGTCATCGCGGGTGCTTCGAACGTGGTTGGCCGCGGATGACCGGGATTCGCCGAGCAAATGGTGAGCGTGTCTCCATTGAGCTTGTAGATCCCCTTGAACGTCGCGGAGTCCCCAGCGCCCACCGTGTGGATCATGTCGATGGTGGGCGGATCGGCCTTCGGATCAAGTACATATGCGGTCTTCGCGATGTCCCACTGCTTGCCGTCGCGGATGGACGTCCACTTCCCGTCCGCGGTAAAGATGAATCGGACCTTTCCCTCATCCACCCATCCGCTCTCGGCCGACCGCACCATCTCCCACTCGCCGACGAAGCCCTGGTCCTTCGGCGTATCCTTGAGTCCTGGGGCGGCGAGGGGCAGGGCGGCGGCGAGAATCGCGACGGGGTGCATAGTTGGTTCGTCTGAATGGCGGGCGGTTCACGTGACCGATCTTCGCGTGATCTTAGCCCGCCTCGACTCGGCGCTCAATCGCTAATGAGGCAATCACAACACGCCCGTCGGACTGTTTCACGACGACTCAGGGAGATGTAAAATACCGATCTGATGTGCTCGCTTGTTAGTCCAATGGTCCCGCGGAAGCCGACCGAGGAGAGGCGACTCATGCGCGTTCGGATGCGAATCCTCATCGCCGTCGTGGTTGCGGTCGCTGCCGGGCGTGTGTCTATGGCCGGTGAGCCGGACGCCACGGAACTGGCCGCCCGGATCGACCAGCACATCGATTCGCGCCTCCAGGCCGAGCGCGTCCGCCCGGCTGACCCGGCGGACGACGCCGAATTCCTCCGCCGGATGTACCTGGACCTGCACGGCGTCGTTCCCACCGCGGACCAGGCCGCTCGCTTCCTCGCCGATGCCGATCCGGCCAGGCGGTCCCGCTTGATCGACGCGTTGCTGGCCAGCCCGCGATACGGCGAGTACCTGGGCGACATCTGGCAGGGGTATCTCGTCTCGCCGCTGGCCGACGACTACCGCGTTCGGTCGGACCGGTTCCGACAGTGGCTGGCCGACCGGTTCAACACCAAAAGCTGGGACCGGATCGTGTCAGAATTGTTGACGGCGACCGGAAAGCTGGACGAAAACCCGGCGGCGATTTACCTGGTCGAGGGACGGCTCCCGCGCACCGTCCCCGACCTGACCGACCTGACGTCCCGCTACCTCCTCGGGGTTCGGCTGAGCTGTGCGCAGTGCCACGACCATCCGTTCGTCAAATGGACACAGCAGGATTACTGGGGAATGGCGGCGTTCTTCACCCAGGTCCAGACCCCGGGCAAGCCGAAGCTGGTCTACCAGGTCGGTGTGAAAGACGATCACGCGATCACGCTGGCGTCGTTGAAGGCCGGCGGCGCCCCGGACGGATTCATGGAGCGCCGTCCGACCTTCCTGGGCGGGAAGGAGATGCCCGCGGGTAAGGCCACGAACCGGGGCGCGCTGGCTCAATGGTTGACGTCGCCAGAAAACCCATACTTCGCCCGGGCCATGGTCAACCGAACGTGGTGGCGGCTGTTCGGCCGCGGGATCGTCCATCCGGTGGACGACATGCACGCGGCCAACGCGCCGTCGCACCCCGAGTTGCTCGACCTGCTCAGTCGGAGGTTGATCGAGTCCGGCTATGACCTCAAGTACCTCACTCGCGCGATCGTGTCGAGCCGGGCGTATCAGCGAACGAGCCGGCCCGGCGACGACCCGGACAAGCAAGCCGCGTTGTTCGGCCGCATGTCCGTCAAGGTGCTTTCCGCCGGACAGCTTTACGACTCCCTGGTTACCGTGTTCGGCGCGCCGGCCAAAGCGCCCGGGATCGACGCGCGGCAGGGTGCCCGGGCCGAGTTCACGCAATTCTTCGGCGACGATGGCGACCCCGACCCGACCGCGTACCGGCGGGGTATTCCGCACCTGTTGCGGCAAATGAATTCGGGACAGTTCGCCGGGCGCAACGTCGCCGCCCTGGTGACGCGAGTCGCGAAGCCGGGCCGGTCGCCCGACGAGGTGGCCGGGGACTTGTTTCTCACGATCTTGTCGCGGCGCCCGACGGCCGACGAATTGAAACTGTCCCGCGACCATCTGGGCCGCTCCGACTCGGCGGAGGCCGCCGCTCGCGAACTGGCATGGGCCCTGATGATGACCAGCGAGTTTTCTCTGAACCACTGAGAGGCGACGTGCCATGCTCGGGAGATTTGGAATGCGCGCGAACCTGAACCGGCGGGGATTCCTGACCGCGGCCGCCGCGGGCACGACGCTTTGCGGCTGGCTGGGCCGCGTCGCGGCCCAGGCGCCCGAGGGACCGCGACCCAAGTCGTGCATCCTCCTCTGGATGGCCGGCGGGCCCAGCCACATCGACACGTTCGACCCCAAGCCCGATGCCGCGGCGGACGTCCGCGGCGAGTTTCGCCCAATCGATTCCTCCGTGCCGGGCATCCGCATCAGCGAGCACTTCCCGCATTTCGCGAAGTTGATGAAGCACGCCGCGATCCTCCGCGGCATGAGCACTCTCGAATCGGATCACAAGCTGGCGACCTATCACCTGCACACGGGCTATCAGAACCGGGCCGGGGTGGTGGCGTTCCCCAGTCTTGGGGCCATCGTCGCCAAGGAACTCGGTAAGAAGGACGTGCCACTTCCCAACTTCGTGTGCATCGGCCGCGGATCGCAGGAAGCCCTCGGCGCGGGATTCCTTGGACCCGAGCGCCAACCACTGGTCGTCACCGACCCGGCGCGGGGGCTCGATTTCATCCAGCCCGCGGGTTCCCGTCAGGAGTTCGGTCGACAAGTCAACCTGTTGCACCAGTTTGAGGCGACCTTTCACGACCGATACAAGAACGGGGCCGGCGAAGCCCACCGGACCGCGATCGACGGGGCCGTGCGACTGATGGACTCCGAGCAAAAGCGGGCGTTCGACCTTTCGTTGGAGCCGGCTGAGGTCCGCGAGGCCTACGGCAAGCCGGCTGGCACGGGTGCCCGGAAACCCGGGGCCGCGACGAAGGTCGGCGGGGAGAATGCCGGCAGCTTCGGGCAAGGTTGCCTGATGGCCCGGCGGCTGGTTGAGGCGGGTGTCCCGTTCGTGGAAGTGGTGATGGGCGACGGCGCCGGCTGGGACACGCACCGCGACAACTTCCCCCGCACCCGCGCGCTCTCGCTCGAATGTGACATTGCGATGTCAGCGCTGGTCGAGGATCTGGACCGGCGCGGGCTGCTCAAGACAACGTTGGTGGTGTGGATGGGCGAGTTCGGCCGCACTCCTCAGTGCGCCGGCGGCGGCCGCAACCACTGGTCGCGGGCGTGGAGCAGCGTCCTCGTCGGCGGCGGCATCAAAGGCGGCCAGGTGATCGGCCAGACCGACCGAAATGCCGCCGCAGTCGTCGAGCGGCCCATCAGCGTGACCGACTTCCTCGGCACCGTTTGCACGATTCTGGGCATCGATTACACGCGGAAGAACTACCCACCGGGCGTGGACCGCCCGATCCCGATCGTGGACACCAGCAAGGGGGTCAAGGTCGTCTCGGAACTGCTGTAGCACTCACCAGGTTGAGTGGCGCGATTCTCCCTTTCGATACTGGGTCCTTGCGCCGGGTGATGCGAGGGGAACCGCAGAGCAACTCTTACGTGGGATCACATGAGTTCCGGGTTCCAACTCCCTTTTGGCGGTCTCGTCCTGGTCGTCGGGCTAGTCACGGCCAACTCATGCCGGGCCGCTGCACCGCGCCCAGTGGCCGAACTTCCCCTCGACGAGAAGAAGGAGCTAGACCGGTTACGCCACTGTATTTGGCTAGGGTTCAGCCCGGACGGGAAGTGGCTGGCCGCCCGGCACGCGGCCACCGACGCCGCGGATCGAATCCAGGTCTGGGCGCGGGACGGATGGAAGTCCTACTACTGGCACATCCGGGACCACTCGGGCCTTTTGGGCAGGAACAAGGGGTGTACTTTCGACGCCGACTCGAGCACCCTCTACGCGATGGCGAGCCACTGGCTGTACACAGGGTCGCTCCTGCCGACTGGCCGTCCGGCTGCCACTAATGTGATGGCCCTCGAAGGGGACAGGGATGTAACGCACGCGGCTATGTTGGCACCGGACGGAAAAGCCCTTCTGGTATGGTCCGGTTCAGCCCGGATGGGACGTGGCTGGCCACGGTTGGCGGAGAGTGCGTGGTGCGGGTCTGGGCCGTCAAGGACGTGGCCGGCGAATAGCAGACCGGCAGCGACGGTTGAACTTGGAATTCGGCGTGGTGTGCAAGCAACGCATTGATGCCCGCTTCGCCTCGGCAACCAGCACGCTGTTCATCAGGGGCGGACCAAGATCTATAAACGCAACTCCTTTGTGACAGTATCATTTTGTCGCTCATCTCATAAGCACACGCTATGCCTGCAAGCGTGTGTATCCCAATCGACCCGTCACGCGCCCCGCGGCTCGCCACTAGTGTTCCCTCCAAATACTCGGAGGGACTTCGATGCGCCGAATCATACTGACCGTTGCTCTCGCCGCCCTGGCGTGGCCGACCAGCGGTGGGCACAAGACCGAACCCACGATTTGCACGCCCGACGCACTGAAATGGCACGAAGGCCCGCCCGCTCTGCCGCCGGGGGCGAAGATCGCAGTGCTGGAAGGCGACCCGAACAAATCGGGTCCGTTCGTCATGCGGGTGAAGCTGCCCGACGGGTACAAGATTCCGCCGCACACCCATCCGAAGCCCGAGCGGGTAACCGTGATCAGCGGCAGCTTTCACCTGGGCATGGGCGACAAGTTCGACCCGAAACATGCGACCGCGCTCCCGGCCGGGACTTACGGAACGTGGCCCGCCGGTATGAAGCACTTCGTCTGGGTCGAGGGCGAGACCATTGTCCAGTTCCACGGCGAAGGCCCATGGCAGATCGAGTACGTGAACCCGGCGGACGATCCGCGGAGTTTGAAGAAATGATCTGACATCACTCCCGGGGTGCGCCTGGGTCTGTCCGGGGATTCTGCGTTCGAATAACGGAGGACTCGGCGGGCATCGGACGGCGACCCGCGGAGACCGAAGCGGAGCGAGGACGCGGGCCGGCCCCGACCCGGTCGCCCGCGCTACACCCACACCCTCAGCAGCCGCTCCAGAGTCAGCGTCCAGCATTCGACGGCATCGTCGGCAGGTAGCTCGGTCGGCTGTTCGAATCCGATCCGGACCTCCGGCCGCGGTCCGGGGACAATGAGGTCAGACGACACCGCGAACTCGGGCGAAACCTCCACTTTGCTAGTGCTGACGTTCACCAGGTGACACAGGCTCCGCTGCGCCCGTCGGTCGGCGTACCGGGCGATTTCCTCCGAGAGGTGGATCACCTGGACCGTCTCATTCTCGATCTGCTCGCGGAAGAGCATCTCCAAGAGGGCCCCCTCCTGGGCCAGCGGCTTCGCGCCCTTCTCCTGGATCAGTAAGAACTCGAACTTGATCGCGTCGGTCGTCAGCCACTCGGAGAGCTTCCGGACCGCGGTGAGCAACAGGCCGAGGATCAGGACGATGCGCTGGCAGGGCAGTTCGGGGTCCTTGAACCGCGACCGGACCAGGTCGGGGTAGAGGCAGAAGAGGTAGGTGCGGCGGCGGCGGAGGAACTGGTTCTCGTCGCGGGAGTAGTAGTAGAGTTCGTCGCGAAGGTACTTGACGTCGAACAGGTCCGGGCGCAACTCGGGCTCGCGCTCCATGTAGGCGAGCTGCGAGTGGAGCAAGCTTTCGACGCTGCCCTTCGTCGTGATCGACGTGAAACCGCCGACCGGGTAGGTATCTTCGTCGAGGACTCGCGTCGGCACTTCTTTCCGGCCGGCGAGCGGCTTGACCTTGTGTCGCGGCAGGCCGGATTCGAGCCGATTCGCGATCTGAAGCACCTGCCTGTGCGCGACGTACTGGCCCATGTCCGCCAGGGCCGTGCGCTGCTCGAGGGCAATGACGTCTTCGAGTGCGAGCACCTCCGCGGTGCGTCGGGCCGCGGCGATCAAGGTTTCGTACAGCTCGATCAGGAGTGGTTGCGGGCCCTGGGTGGACAGCGATTCCCAGCCGCGACGCAGGAGTTCGTCGGGCTGGCCTTCGAGGAGCGTGCGGATGATGCCCGGCGAGAGTTCGACGCCGCCGTAACCGGCGCGGTCGCGGAACTGCTTGACCAGGTAGGCAAGCCCGCGGGCCCGGTCGCGGCCGTGGAACCGGCGCATCGCGTCGCTGGCTCGCTCGAACGACCAGTCGGCGTAGACCTTACCCAGGACGTGGTCTTCGTAGGTCCGCATCAGGGCGGGCGGTAGACCGGGGATGGCGACCGGTTCGCGGGGCGCGCGGGCGTCGCGTTCGGCGCCGAAGGCCGCGTGCCCGAAATCGGCGACCACCCCGGTCGGCGGGAGTGGTTGCCCACCCGCGGCGATCTCGAGGGCCCATTCTAGAGCTGGCTTGACCGTCGCCGCGACCGGCGGTACGGCCCGCTGCAGCCACAGTCCCTGAAGGAGGAACTGCTGGGCCTGATCCGGGTCGCGGAGGATGACAGGGTCCATCAATCTAGTCTTATAGCAGCCCGGGACGCTGCTCCAGTAGGTCCCGCGAGCCGAGCGGGACCTGGCGAGTACTCTGCAAAGAACCGGCCCCCAGCACGGAGGTCCCGCTCGGCTCGCGGGACCTACTTCGGCAGGAGGGGGGATCACGCAAAACTTGGCGATCTTGGCGAACTTGACTTAGGTGGAGCGAAATGGCTCAGGCGACCCTGGAGGGTGAATAGGTCCGAAATGGCCCCCGGAGACCGCTCGGAAGATCCCGAAATTTCACTCTGGGGTGTTCCCGGGATATCCCGATTCTTCGCTCCGGCGTCCCAACCAAGGGCGCCTGCGGAGGGATCACTCGAAAAGTGGCGATCTTGGCGAGCTTGGATGGTTCAGGCATTTTCACTGCGATCTGACCGACCCGCATATCCGTTAAAGTTTGCCTACTCGATGGCCGATGACAGGGGGAAAGGACCCGCGACGGTTCGTCGTCCGAGCCAGCGAGGGAGAACATGCGCGATATTCGACACTGGCTCGCGGGCGCGGCGCTCCTGGCAGGCACCGCGGGGGCGACGGCTCAGCCGCCGACGCGGTTGCCGGGTCCGTTGGCCGAACCGCCGATCGCGGCCGCATTGCCCGGCGGTACCGTTGTTGGATCGATGCGGAATCCGGTCGCCACTGTCAGTGTTATGGCCGTGGAGGAACCACCTCCCGCGCCGCCGGCCGCGGGCGCCCCGATCGTTCCCGCTCCCGGCCCGCTCGTGCCGGGACCCGGGTGCCCGGCGCCGGCTGGTGCCCCAGGATGTGCTGCACCGCCGCTCAACGGGAATTGTTGTGGTCCCGTCGGCGCTCACGGGCCGATCGGCCAGGAAGTGTACGTCCGCGTCGGGGCGACTATTCCCTTGGGCCAGGACAGCGCTCTGGCCCGGAACATCAATGTCGGGTGCGCGGCCCAGATTGGCGGGCGGTCGCAGTTCTTCGACCCAGCCGGCGATGCGGCTTGGGCAGTGGATGTGCACTTGCATTACACCTACAACAACGCGGGCGGCCGCGACATCGTAACGTTCCGCGGTGAGCCGGTCATCATTCGCGATCTGCACCGGACCGCGGTCGGCGTCGGTTTCGGCCGGGACATGTTCCTGTCGGCACCAGGCTTCGTCGCCGGTACGTTTGATGCAAACTTCCGACTCGGCTGGGACGTCGGCGGCCGGTGGGGCACCGGGCACGTGAACCTGACCCCACTGCTCGAACCGGACGGCTACCGGCGGCACCACGACGTGTTCGGGCAGAGTTTCGCGGGGGTCATGGGGACGATGGAAATGCCCATCGGGGCGTACACGGCGCTGGGCGGCCTCCGGGTCGAGTGGGACTATACCTTCTCCGACCTGCTCCACAAGGGCGGCAGCTTCCACGAAATCAACACGTTCCTGGTCATGGGCGTGCGCTACTGACCGGTTGGGCCCTGGCCGACACGTTCAAAATGAACCGGGCCGCCGCGGCGCAGGCACCCGGCTTGGCCACTTCGTGGCACAACGCATCCAACTTGCGAATCACCGCTTCGCGCCGGGCGGGGTCGTTCAACAGTTCCAGCGCCCGTGCCGCGACCGCGGTGGAAGGGTCGCGGTCGGTGGGAAACTCCGGATACACTTCTTCATTCGCCAGCAGGTTCACCAGCGTGATGTACGGGATTTTGACGAGCATCTTGCCGACTTTCAGGTCGAACCGCCGCATTCGGTAGACGACCACGGCCGGGGTGCGGCGGTACATCATTTCCAGGCTCACCGAACCGGACACGGCGATGCAGCATTCGGCCAGCTCGATGATCTCCGCGGTCCGCCCGACGTGCACGTCGGCCGGCATTTGCCACGGTGCGATCGCGGCGCGGGCCAATTCCGCCTGGTGGTCGTTGAATGCGGCGACCAGAAAGCGCGTGTCCGGCCGAGCGGAGTGGATGCGCCGGGCGGCGCGGAGCATTTCCGGGACATTGCGCGAGACTTCCTGGTTCCGTGAACCAGGAAGAATTCCGATCACGACTCCCGATCGGGTGCGTTCACCGTCGAGGAACTTCTCGTCCAACTGCTGGGATGCGAGTTCGTCGAAATAGGGATGGCCGATGTAGGTCGAGGGCACGCCGCGCTTCGTCAGCCATTCGTGCTCGAAGGGCAGGGCAGATAAGACATGAGTAATGAGCCGACGCATCTTTTTGACTCGCCATCGGGCCCAGGCCCAGATCTGCGGCGGTACGAAGTAGATGACC
>Ga0075428_100010408_pt1 | contig 10329 bp, 6 predicted proteins | sample RhiMetdeltSRZDD2_FD_75291 | JGI IMG/M metagenome (GOLD analysis project Ga0075428, IMG submission 75291) | Populus rhizosphere microbial communities from Tennessee, USA - Rhizosphere MetaG P. deltoides SRZDD2 | ecosystem: Host-associated > Plants > Roots > Rhizosphere > Soil | place: USA...
TTCACCGGGCTGCGTCCCGGCGAGAAGCTCTACGAGGAGCTCCACTCGGACGCCGAGCGCACCCGCATGACCCGCCACGAGCGCATCCTGGTGTGGGATCTCCACGCCAAGGAGGAGGGGCTGCTCAACGCCGAGATCGAAGACCTGATCGCCGAGGCGCGCCGCGGCGATCCCGAGGCCGTGAAGCGGCAGCTCCACCGGCTGGTGCCCGAGTACCTGGAGCCCGATCTGGCGAAGATGCCGCTGGTGCCCGAGGCGCTGGCGGTGGTCGAGCTGCCGGCGTCGGCGCCGCCCTCCGAGCTGCTGGCCGCCCGCGAGCGCCACTGGCAGGACGCGTTGCGCGGCTGGGTCGAGGCGGGGCTGGCCGCGCTGGCGATCGTCGCGACTTCGCCGCTGTGGGCGCTGGTGTCGCTCGAGATCCGCGGCCGCGGCGGGCGCGACTTCCTGGTGCACGAGACCCGCATCGGCATGACCCGACGGCGCGGCCACCGCCGCGGCCAGCGGCGCGAGGCGGCGATCGACCGGCGCAGCATCGAGCGCCGCACCCAGGACCTGATGGGCTCGCCGATCGCGTGCGCGCGCTTCCGCACCGACGCCGGGCCGATCGGCCGCTGGGTCGCCGCGCGCCGCCTCGACAAGCTGCCGTTCCTGCTCAACGTGCTGCGCGGCGAAATGGCGCTGGTGGGGCCCAAGCCAGAGAAGGAAGGACTGGTGCTGCGCTGGGCCGGCGTGGTGCCGGACTACGCGCGGCGCTTCACGGTGCTGCCCGGCCTCACCGGGCTGGCCCAGGTGTCCGGATGTCCGGATTCCGACGCCGAGGGCGTGATGAGGCGGGTGCAGTACGACCTGTATTACATTGACCACCGTTCCCTGCTGCTCGACCTGCGCACGCTGCTGCGTACGGTGCGGGTGGTGATGCAACAGTCGCGACGTCCGGCGGCGAATCCGCAGGCCATGGCTGCACCGGTCAAAGGAGTGACCCCATGATTCCGCAACGCTCCCGGGGGTCGGCGGGCTGGCTGGCCGCGACCCTGTTGCTGCTCCCGCTGCTCGTCATGCCGGCGTACGCCCAGGAGTACACGCTGGGCCCCGAGGATGTCCTCCAGGTTTCGGTGTGGCTCCATCCCGAGCTCGAGAAGTCGGTCGCGATCGGCTCCGACGGCAGCCTGATCTTCCCGCCGGCCGGCGAGATCAAGGCCGCCGGACTCACCACCCGCCAGCTGGCCGACCGGCTCGGCGAGCGGCTCTCGACCTACCTGCGACAGACCACCACCGTGACCGTGACCGTCACCCAGTACCTGAGCCGCAGCGTGTACGTGGTGGGCGCGGTGGGCCGGCCGGGACGCTACGGCTTCCAGAACATGCCCGGGCTGGTGGACCTGATCAGCCAGGCGGGAGGGGCGCAGTCGGGCGCGGACCTCTCGCGCGTGCAGGTGATCCGGCGCGAGGGCGAGGCCCGGCGCGTCCTGACCGCCGACGTGGGCTCGGCGCTCCGCGACGGCATCGGGACCGATCTGCCGCCGCTGCGCCCCGGGGACACGGTGGTGCTCAACTCGAAGGACGGCGGCGCCTACTCCGGCTCGCCGGCCGACGGCGTGGCGGTGCTCGGCGAGGTGCTGAAGCCGGGTCTCTACGCGGTGGGCTCGGGTCTCGACGTGTTCATGCTGATGGCGCAGGCCGGCGGCTTCACCACCCGCGCCAACCTGCGGCTGGTGCGGGTGGTGAGCCCGACCGGCAGCTCCACCGAGGTGCGCACGCTGAATCTCAAGAGCGCCTTCGAGAAGAAAGGCTTCGCCCCGGTGCTGGTGAAGCCGGGGGACGTGGTGTTCGTCACGCCGAGCGGCTCGAGTGCGGCCTGGACCGTGTTCACCCAGACGCTGGCGATCTCGCGGGACCTGCTCAACATCGCCCTGGCGGTGGACGTGCTCAAGAGGGAAGGCAACTAGGTGAACGCAACGCCGGGACCGCCCGCCCGCACCCTGGACCTGGCCGAGCTGTTGCGGATGGCCGGGCGCCGGCGCTGGCTGCTCATCGGTCCGTGGCTGGCCGCCCTCGCCTGCGGCGTGGCGGCCGCCTTCCTGCTCAAGCCGGTCTACTTCAGCGGCACCACGCTGATGCTCGAGCGACCGCAGCAGCTGTCGGGCCCGCTGGGCGGCATGGTGGGCGGCAGCGACAACACCGACCAGCAGGCCGAGATCATGCGCGACCAGGTGCAGAGCAGCCTGTTCCTGCGCACCGTGATCACCGCGGCGGGTCTGAAGACCGATCCCGTCACGCGCGCCTGGGCGATCAAGGCCGGCGGCCGCATTCCGGGCGTCGACGAGGACGAGTCGGTCGAGACCTTCCTGGTCGACCACCTGCGCCAGGCCATCAGCATCCGCCGCCAGCGCGGCAACATCTTCGTGATCAGCGTGGGCGACTACACCGCCGCGCGCGCCCGGCGCGTGGCCGGCAGCGTGGCCGACCAGTTCGTGCTGTCGTCCAAGGCCGCCCAGCTCGAAGCGGTGCGCGCCACCCAGGAATTCAGCATCGAGCAGCAGCAGATCTACCGGCGCCGGCTCCAGGAGAGCGAGGGCCGCCTCGAATCGGCGCGGCGCGCCTCGGTGACCTCGACGCTGACCGGCGGCGTGGTCGGCGGCGGCAACCTGCTGACCGCCCGCTCCCTGGCCGAACAGGCCGAGAGCGAGATGGAAGAGCAGCGCCAGCGCGTGGTCCGGCTGCGCGGACAGTTCCCGCCCGAAGTGCGCGAGAACGACCCCTCGCAGCTCACCAGCGTGGCGGCCAGCCGGCTTTCCAGTCAGATCGCCGGGCTCGAGCGGCAGCTCGCCCACGCCTCGCTCAACGCCACCGGCGGCGACGGAGGCTCCAACGCCCGGCTCGACATCTCGCGCAAGGTGGCCGAGCTGGAGGCGGAGCTGAGTGCCAACGCCGCGCGTGCCCTGCCCGGGATGAGCGGCGAGACCCGCGACCTGCTGGTGCGCTACCGGCTGGCGCAGACCGACTACGAGGCGCGCAAGTCGCGCCACGACTTCCTGCGCGGCGAGATCGCCGGCTACGAGCGCCGCGTGGTTTCGGCGCCCGACCAGGACATGACCATCGCGCGTCTCCAGCAGCAGGTGGACAACGACCGAGCGCTCTACAACTCGTTCCTGCAGCAGTCGGCCGCGGCGCAGATCACCGAGGCCTTCCAGAACGCCAAGGTGAGCGGACGCTTCAAGGTGCTCGAGCCGGCCAATCTTCCGCGGCACCCCGGCAAGCCCAACCGGCCGGTGCTGATCCTGCTGTCGCTGGTGGTGGGCGGGCTGGTGGGCGTGGGGCTGGTGCTGTTCGTCGAGCAGCACGATCAGTCGATGAAGAACGCCGAGGAAGTGGAGAGTCTGCTGGGCCTGCCGGTGCTCGGCGCCATCCCGCGCGTCGAAGAGCTCCAGCGCAGCAGCCGGCGGCCGCGTGCGACTCCGGCCGGAGCCGGCGCCGCGCCCGGCACGCCCGGACCGCCGCGCGACGGCGGGCTGTTGCACCGGCTCAAGGTGGAGAGTCCGCTGGGACTCGAGTTCCGCCGCATCTATCTGAACCTGGCCCGCGCCCGGGGGCGCACGCTGCCGCGCACCCTGCTGGTGACCAGTGCCACGCGCGGCGAGGGCAAGACCACCACCACCGCCTGCCTGGCGCTCACGCTGGCCCGCGAGATGCGCGAGAAGCTGCTGCTGGTCGACTTCGATCTGCGCAGCCCCACGCTGCACCGGGCACTGGGACTCCCGGGCGCCAGCTGGGGACTCTCGCAGATGCTCCAGCAGCGCCAGTACGACGAGCGCTTCGTGCGCGGCACCGTCGAGGCCTCGCTCGACTTCCTGCCGGCGGGCCGCAGCGAGCGGCCGGCGTCCGAGCTGATCGACACCGCGAGCGTCGAGTGGTTCCTCGAAGAGGCGATGAAGCGCTACCCGCTGGTGCTGCTCGACGCGGCACCCAACCTGGCGGTGCCCGACGCCCTGATCCTCGGTCGCGCGGTGGAAGGAGTGCTTTACGTGATCAAGGCCGGCAGCACCATCCGCAAGGCCGCCGAATACGGCGTCAAGGTGCAGCGCGAGGCGCGCGACAACCTGCTGGGCGTGCTGCTCAACGACGTCGGCGAGATCCTGCCCCAGTACTACGGCTACCGCGCCAACACGTACGGATACTCCACCGAAGCGGCCGGCGGGTCCGAGCGGTAGGCTGCGCTTGAAGAGGCCACGCCCGTGCATGGAAGGCGGCGGCGGGCGGGGTCGAGATTCCCGGCGACCCCACGCCACCCCCGGTTTATCGCCGGGACTCTCGACCCCGCCCGCCGCCGCCTTCGATCCCGGAACGCGATCCGGCCCGACACGACCAGGAGGTCATGCGGTTGCGTAGCGTCCGAGTCCTGAGGAACGTCGTCACCAACTACCTGCGCTTCTTCGCGGGTGGGCTGCTCGGCATGATCGTGACGCCGATCATGGTCCACGCGCTGGGCGACGGCGGTTACGGGCTGTGGGTGACGGTGTTCTCGCTCACCGGCTACTTCGGACTGATCGATCAGGGCATCCGTCCGTCGCTGGTGCGCTACGTGTCCCGCGACCACGCGCTCGGCGACCAGGAGGGCCTGCGCCGCACGCTCAACAGCGCGCTGGCGCTGTTCGGCGTGGCCGGGATCGTGACGCTGGCGGCGACCTTCGTGGTGGCCGAGAATTTCCAGCACTGGTTCACGATCGACGCCGCCCACCGCGCGGTGGTGCGCGACGTGGTGCGCATCGCCGGCGTCTCGGTGGCGGCCGGGTTCCCGCTCGGCGTGTTCGCGGCCGTGCTCTCGGGGCTCCAGCGCTACGACCTCGGCAACGGCGTCGGGATCGGCATCGGCATCGTGCGCGCGCTGGTCTTCGTCCTCGTGCTGCGGTGGGGCGGCGGCCTGGTCGAGCTGGCGTGGGCCTCGCTCGCGCTCAGCCTGCTCGGCCACCTGCTGACCATGGGGCTGGTGCTGCGCCTGCTCCCGGAGTTCCGCTTCGGCTGGCGCTGGGTGCAGGCCGCCTCGCTGCGGGCGATCGGCAGCTACGGCGGCGTCGCCTTCGTGGGAGCGCTGGCCTCGAGCCTGGCGTTCCAGACCGACGCGCTGGTCATCACCGCCCTGATCGCCGCGGCGGCCGTCACGCCCTTCTCGCTGGCGGCGGGGCTGGTCGAGACCGTGCGTTCGCTGGTCTACTCGGCCACCTTCGTGCTGTCGCCGACCGCGAGCGAGCTGGAGACCAAGGGCGAGACCGCCAAGCTCCACGCCATGCTGCTGGCCGGCGCCAAATACTCGGTGCTGCTCAGCTGGCCGGTACTGTTCGGGCTCATGATCTTCGGCGACAACTTCCTCGTCACCTGGGTGGGCGCGGCCTACGCCACCACCCAGCCGTGGAGCCGGGTGCTGACGCCGGGCGGGCCGCAGGCTTCGGCCGCGCAGGTGCTCACGCTGCTCGCGGCCCCCACGCTGCTGGCCCTGCCGCAGTCGACCGCCTCGGCGCTGCTCTACGGCGTGAGCCGGCACCGGGGCGTGGTGGTGATCTCGCTGGCCGGCGCCCTGCTCAATCTCGGGCTCTCGCTGCTGTGGGCACGCCCGCTCGGTCTGGCCGGCGTGGCGCTCGGCACCGCGCTGCCCCTGGCGCTGCTGGGCGGCGTCGGGCTCGGGGTCTACGCCTGCCGCTCGCTCGGGATGCCGCTCGCGCGCTACGCCTGGGAGGGGATGGGTCGCGCCGGCCTCGCCAGCCTCGCGTTCGCGGCCCCGGCGCTGGCGGTCAACGCCTGGTGGCATCCGGTGGGATGGCTGCCGCTGGGACTCGCCTGCGGCGGCTGCTGGCTGGTGTTCGCGTGGGTGACGTGGAGCTGGGCCGTGGACGAGGGCGAACGCGGCCGCTGGGGCCGGGCGTTCGGCGGCCTGCTGCGCCGCGAGCCGGCGGCGGAGGGCGCGCGATGAAGATCAGCGTGCTGCTCGCCACCTACGACGCGGCCTGGTGCGTCGAGCGCGCCCTCGACAGCGTGTTCGCGCAGACGCGACCGGCCGACGAGGTGCTGGTCGCCGACGACGGATCGACCGACGACACCGTGGCCCGCATCCAGCACCGCTACGGCGACCGGGTCCGCGTCCTCCGCCTGCCCCATCGCGGGCTCACGCCGACCCGGCGCGCCTCCTTCGAGGCCGCTTCCGGCAACTGGCTGGCCCCGCTCGACGCCGACGACTGGTGGGAGCCTCGCAAGCTCGAGCGCCAGGTGGGATTCCTCGAGCAGCATCCGGAAGTGCGCTGGTGCGGCACCAACGGGATCTACGTGGCGGCCGAAGGAGTGGTGCGCCCGTCGTGGTTCTCCGACTACTTCGAGACGGTGCGGGAGCTGTGCGGCGATCTGCTGCCGGTGCTGGTCGAGCGCTGCTTCCCGCTGGTGAGCAGCATGCTGATCGAGCGCGAGGCGTACCACGGGTGCGGCGGCTACGACCTGGCCGTCCCGTACTCGCAGGACTACGACCTGTGGATGAAGCTGGCCGCCGCCCACCCGGGCGGCATGCTGGCCGAGCCGCTCATCCACTACTGGTCGAGCCCGGGCCAGCTCTCGCGTCGCTTCGAGGCGCGCCATCGCGACGACTTCGACCTGATGTCGCGGGTCGCCCGGGGACACTACCGGCGCGCTCCGGATCTTCAGGCGCGCGGGGCGGTGCGGGCCGCGGCGATCGCGTTCGACCTCGCCATCCACGCGCTGCGCGACGGCCGTTCCGACGAGGCGCGCCGATGGCTCGCGCGGGCGCGCGACCGCGGGCCGTTCCGCCGCCGCCTGCTGGCGTGGGGCGGGAGCCTCGCGCCCGAGCCGGCCCTGCGCCGGCTGATGGCCTCCGGCTGGCTCCGGCAGGCGGTGACGCGCTCGCGCGCCGGCACTCCGCCGATCCGGGTGCGCGAGCGCCCGATGGAAGCTCCGGCCGCGGGCAGCGGAGGAACCACGTGAGCGCCGGGCCCGAGTTCGCGGTCGCCATTCCCGCCCACGACGCGCTGCCCGACCTGCTCGATGCGGTCCAGAGCGTGCTCGATCAGACCCGAGCCGCGGCCGAGATCGTGGTGGCGGACGACCGCTCGAGCGACGGCACCCGTGACGCGCTGGTGCGCCGCTTCGGGGATCGCGTGCGGGTGGTGAGCGGGAGCTTCGGCAGCGCGGCCGCGGCCCGCAACGCCGCCTGGCGGGCGAGCCGCGCGCCGTGGGTGGCGTTCCTCGACGCCGACGACCTGTGGCTCCCGGAAAAGCTGGCGCGGGCCACCGAGCGCCTGCGGGCGGCCCCGGAGGCCGGCTGGTTCTTCAGCGACGGCGCCTTCCGTACCCTCGAGGGCGAGCTCCAGCCGTCGTGGTTCGCGATCTGGGCCGACCTCGAGGATCCCTACGTCGGCTCGCCGATCGCCGAGCTGTTCGAGGTGAACTTCGTGCTCACGTCGTCGGTGGTGGCGCGTCGCGATCTGCTCGAGAGCGCGGGAGGGTTCGACGAGCGGATGAGCCACGCCGAAGATCTCAAGCTGTGGATCGAGCTGGCGCGCCGCGCCCCGGCCGCGGGCTCCGGGCTGCCGCTGGTGCGCTACCAGCACCTGCCGGGCGGGCTGACCCGCCAGGTCGAGGCCCGGCTCTCCGGCAACGCCGCGCTCTTCGAAGCGCTGTCCGCCGACGCGACGCTGGCGGCGCCGCTGCGGCGCCGGGCCCGTGCGCGCGCGGCACTCTCCCGTTACAAGCTGGCGGTGGCCGCACTGCGCGACGGCCGGCCCGCCGACGCCCGCCGCCACCTGCCGGGAGCCTGGCTCTTCCCGGAGCGCGCGCTGGCGGTGCTGCCGGTCTTCGCCGCGAGCTGGCTGCCGCCCGCGCTGCTCGCCGGGATCCGCCGGCAGCGCTGGGCGACCCGCCCGATCGCCGCCCCGCTCGGCCGTCCGCGGCGGGTCCGGCTCCACGGCGGGGTTCCGCGCCGGGAGGAGGCCGCGTGACGCCCGACCCGCCGCTGCCCTCGATCACCGCCGTCGATCAGGCCCGCGAGAGCGCCCGCCGTCAGGCGCGCACGCTCTCGAGCGGACTCATCATCATCCTCGGGATCGGCGCGTCGGTCCTGGGCGTGGGGTTCTTCGCCCTGCTCGACTACGGCTTCGACCAGGATCCGCACCGGCTGGTCAAGATCACGCTGGGGGCCGCACTCCTCGCCGGCATCCTGCTCCGGCCGCGCATCGGGCTCTTCCTGTTCCCGCTGCTCGCGCCCTACATCCTGTGGCTGCCGAAGCTGCCGGTGCCGGGGCTCAACACGCTCAACGTCCTGCTCGGCTCGGTGTTCCTGAGCTACGCCGTGCTGCGCATGCTGCAGCGCCAGCCGATCTTCCGCGGCAGCCCGCTCGGCTCGCAGCTGGTGGTGATGTTGATCGCGTGCGGGGTGTGGATCTTCCGTGGCGCCGCCTTCCCGACCGGCTACCAGTACGAAGCGGGGGCGGCGGGACTCGCGCTGTTCCGGACCGCCATGACCTTCGTGGTCTACTTCATCACCCTGGCGATGGTCCGGGGCCCGACCGAGCGCCGCTGGATGGGCTGGGCGGTCGCGCTCGGCGTGCTCGCCGAAGGCGTGACCACGCTGATGATGGGGCGCGACTTCCGCGGGCGCGCCTCGGGCTCGATCGGGCAGCCCAACGACCTGGCCGCCTTCTTCGCCATGTTCGCGCCGCTGTGCGCCGCGCTGATCTTCGCGGTGCGCAACCGGTGGGGAAAGCTGGTGCTGGCGGCGGCGACGGCGGCAGGAGTCGTGGGCGCGGTGCTGTCGGTGTCGCGCGGCGGCATCCTGGCGCTGGCGCTGGCGCTCGGCTTCGTGTCGTACCGTTCGTCGCGAATTCTGACCCTGCTGCTGGCGGCGGCGCTGCTCACGAGCCCGGCGTGGGCGCCGGACTTCCTGCGCGAGCGCATCGTCGGAACCCAGGTGGCCGACGAGACGAGCGACGAGGTGGAGCTGGAGGGGTCGTCGGCCGACCGCGTCGAAACCTGGCGCACCATCGTGAACCTGGTCGCCAATCATCCGATCGAGGGCGTGGGCTTCGGCGGGCTCGGCTACGTGCTGTCGAGCCTCGGTTCCACGCTGTCCACCGACATCAAGGATTCCGCCCACAACACCTACCTGCGCTTCCTCGGCGAGATGGGGCTGGTGGGTCTCGGCCTGTTCCTGTGGCTGCTGTGGTCGTGCTGGAAGCTGGCCGCCACCGTCGGCCGCACCGCCACCCATCCGTTCGACCGGCAGCTGGCGCTCGGATTCGCCGCCGCCACCATGGCGATGGCGGTGTCCTGCATGTTCGGCGACCGGTTCGCCCAGGTCACCATCGGCGGCAACTTCTGGGTGTTGGCCGCGATCGTCACGGATGCGGCGCAGAACCCGGGCGAGGCCGGCGCGTGAACGGCCGCACCGCGCGCTGGCTGTGGAGCCTGCTGCCGAGGGGACCGGTGCGGGGCACGCGCCTCACCATCGTGCGGCATCATCGCGTCTACGCCGACGACGCGCGGCCGCTCTACCGGCTCGGCGTGTCGGAGCGGGTGTTCGACGCCCAGCTGGCGTGGCTGCGCAGCGCCGGACTCTCGCCGCTCACGGTGAGCGAGGGACTGGCGCGGCTGGCGGAGGGCGCCCACGGACACTGGGTGGCGCTCACCTTCGACGACGGCTACGCCGACAACGTCGAGCGAGCGCTGCCGCTGCTGCGGCGCTACGGCGCGCGGGCCACCTTCTACCTGACCGCCGGGCTCATGGAGCGGCGCCGTCCGGCGTGGTGGGACGTGCTGGCGCATGCGCTCGAGCACGCGGCGCGGCCGTCGTGCTCGTGGGATGCCCCGGGGGGCGAGGTGCTGGCGCTCGAGCTCGCGAGCGAGCCCGGTCGCCGGGCGGCGCTCGCCGCCCTGCTGCCGGGACTGCGCGGACGCCCCGACGCGCGCGACGCCGCACTCCAGCGGCTGCGGGAGACGATCGGCGCGCGCGGCGAGGCGCCGTGCGAATTCGCCACCTGGGCTCAGGCCGCGCGCCTGCGCGAGAGCGGCATGGAGGTGGGAGCGCACACCCTCACCCATCCGCACCTGTCGCTGCTCACTCCCGCCGAGCAGCGGGTCGAGATCCACGGCTCGGCGTCCCTGATCGCCGAGCGACTCGGGCTGATCCCGGCCGGCTTCGCCTATCCGGGCGGTGATTTCGACCCCGCCAGCGTCGCCGCGGTGCGGGCCACCCGCATGACCCACGCGGTCACCACCCGGCGCGGGGATCCCGTTCCGGGGGCCGATCCCTGGGCCCTGCCGCGGCGCTCGCTCTCGGAG